>Ga0210400_10005414_pt1 | contig 10842 bp, 13 predicted proteins | sample IncBWH26MmetaG_FD_155456 | JGI IMG/M metagenome (GOLD analysis project Ga0210400, IMG submission 155456) | Forest soil microbial communities from Barre Woods Harvard Forest LTER site, Petersham, Massachusetts, United States - Inc-BW-H-26-M | ecosystem: Environmental > Terrestrial > Soil >... | reverse complement strand
GCGATGCCCTTCCAGAAGAAAATGCGCGGCGCGCGAGAAAGCCAGCTTCGGGTGCCGGCTGATGAGCAGTGGCTTGCCGATTGCGCTCGCGGCGAATTCGCCTGCAATGACCGCGCCCGCTGCCGAATTTAGCGCCTTGAGGAGATACTTCTCGTCTTCGACAAAAACCAGGTTGTCGGGCGATGCGGATGCGATGCTGGCGACGCCGCTGAACTCGAGCTCTCCGTCGCCCTGCAAGCGGGCTCCGACGGCCTCAGCGATTTTTCGCAGGGAGCGTCCCATTCGAATCACTCTGCTTTCACTCTATCGCAGGGCGGCGGCATGACGAAAGTGCTGGTCCGAAGGCGTTGCTGACCTGCGTCGCAGGCTGACCTACAATGGACGCGTGGAACGGAAAATCTTCTGGATGACCGTCACCTTGCTTGGCCTGCTGGCGGATTTTTTGCTGCCGCTGTGGTGGGGCCTCGCCGCGACCGTTCCCATCCTCTTTGTGGCCTGGTGGGTCGCTTACCGCAGCGAGTGGTTCTGAATGCGGTGTTCCGGGATGTTGGGTCTTTAAGATGTTTGGAGCATTAAGATATTTGGGTCATCGTGAAAGTACCATTGTTGGCAGTGCATGCGCTGCTGCCTGCGGAAGTCCAGGTCCCAGTTACGGACCCTCCACTCAGAGTCGTTCCGCTTTCCGTTCCAGTGACGGTTCCAGTGAGGGTCAGAGTGTTTCCCTGCGCTAGAACGCTGTAGGAGAACGTGCCGGTCACCACAAGGGTCGTGGTATTTTCGCTTAAGTCCATCGAGCCGGACTCTGTCCCTCCCGAAGTTGGGTAGCAGGTGCCGGTGGTCAGCAGTTGAAAATACGTGATACTCAAGCTGCCGTCGCTGTTGACCGTGAACTGAGTAGTAAAGCTAAGCCCAGAAGCCTCTCCGCTACCCCCGAGCAATTCTGCCTTCCAGATACCGCTCGCCGCGGTCTGCGTGGTGGTCGTGCTGCTACCGCAGCCGTTCAGCGTGAGCGCGAGCAGCATGACGAGTGCAACTTCCTTCATGAAGGGGTCCTTGAGAGCGATTCAGTTTAACGTTTGTGAAGCAAAGATTTCTGTTGCAAGACTACAGAGATGCAGGCTGGCGGGTCAATGGATGCCGGGGGTTGGGACTCTTTCTTGGCCACAGAAGGGATGGAACGACGGTTTTCCCGGAGACTGGCGTCTCTCTAAGAACGCGCAGCCGGAGCTGGCCAGAGAATGCCCTGACGCACCACTTTCCGCATCGCAGCGAAAAGGGATCCTTCGACTACGCATCTGCGTCGCATTCGCGACACTGATGCTGCGCTCAGGAAGACAAGTTTCTGGATGCGCGCCTTTCTTTCAAGGTTACGCTCCCCGCTTTCCCTTCAACTCCGCAAGCAACCGCTCGATCCGATCCTCTTTTTCGAGAGCGGCCAGACGATCCTCCATGTTGTCTCCCGCGATTTCGGCTTTTGCTTGGCCAACCGCTTCGGAGTGCGCCACTTTGCGCTTCATGCGGTCGAAGGCCGCGGCTTTAGAACCGTCGCCCACGGCAAGGCGCGCATCGCTGGCTTTACCGACCGCTCGGGCGCGGCGATGTTGCGCGATCAGGAGATCGGCTTTGGCTTGCGCCTCGGCGAGCTTCTGCTCCAGTTGGCGCAATGCGGATTTTAAATTTTCCACTTGCGCTTTCTGGTCAGTTACCTGCTGCGCAAAGCTCTCGCTCATCTCGCGATAGCTTTCCACTCTTTGCAGCGATGCGCGCGCGAGGTCGTCCTGCTTTTTGTCGACCGAGAGTTCGGCTTTGCGCATCCATTCGGCGACTTTGCCTTCGTTTTCTTTTTGTTTTTTTTCGAGCAGGTGCTGGTCGGCGATGGCGATAGCAACCTGCGTCTTCACCTGCAGAAGCTGGTTCTGCATGTCGAGAATCACCTGCTTGATCATCTTCTCGGGTTCCTCGGCTCGGTCGATCAAGTCGTTGAGGTTGGCCCGGACTAATGTGGAAACACGCTCCAGTAATGCCATGGTGGACTCCTTTTTGTTTGGCTCTTAGCTTTCAGCTGTCAACCTGTGTTTGTTAAATTTCGTCTGAACCGCGGATCGCGGCCACCAGGAACCCACCCAGTAGTCCTACCAGAATTCCGCCAATCAGCCACATATCCGACTTCGTAAAATACATTGCGACCATCCCCATCAAGAAACCGATTAGGCCGGCGGTGCCCCAGTACTTCCTCTTGCCAAGATCACCGGGCTCCAAACGTCGCGCCATTTTCGTCACCTTTGTAGTTCCTCTTCGGGGAATGCGCTTTGTGACCTGCCGCGCACTCCGGACAGTCGCCTCTCCCGGTTCGCAGCGTGCTGCCGATGGCCACGCCGATCGCCACGCCGATGCCCAACCACAGCGCGATATGGCCCGCCAATACGCCCAGCAGCACGCCCAGCACCGCGCCTAATGCGATTCCTAAACCCAGTCCTTTCGATTTGCGGTTCATATTTCAACTCCAAGCTGCTACGCTTCGCTTCGCTCGACTCCGGCTGCGCTCGCCTCGCTCGCGGGACAGCCCCTTCGACTCCGCTCAGGGAAGGCTAGGGGAGATGTCCCTTCACGAGCATGAGACCCTACTTCTCCACCTCGACTACGGGCGGCTTGGGCGCTTTGTCACCGATCTGCCGGACTTTCCCTAACAACTCTGCCAGCGGCATGCCCGAGAGTGTTTCGAACAACGCCGGCACCTGCGCCGCCATTTTGGCGATGTCGCCGGTGATCTTGTTCATGCCGGAGGCGTCGCCGTTGCCGGTGGAGACGATGGTAATTTTGTCTACGTTGGCCAGCGGGCTGGCTAACGCTCGCACAATCTCCGGCATGGCGGTGAACAAGCGATCGATCACAGCGGCCTGGTTGTATTCCTGATAAGCCTCGGCTTTCACGTTCATAGCCTTGGCTTCCGACTCGCCTTTCTTGAAGATGATTTCGGCTTCGGCTTCGCCTTGTGCGCGGATGGACGATGCGTGGCCTTCGGCTTCAGCGATCAGGCGCTGCTTCTCCGCTGCCGCTAGAGTCTCGATCCGTTGACGCTCGATCTCCGCGCCTTTGAGAACGGTTGCGATGAGTTCTTTCTCGCGGCGATTGATTTCAGCTTCTTGCACTTTCACCTGTTGCTCTTTCTCGATCTGCTGCACCTTCACCTGCTCGGCGATGACCTGCTGCTGCATGATGTTGGTCTGGATGTCATAAGCCTTGTCCGCTTGCGCCTGCTGGCGCTTGGTGACTTCGAGGAATTGCGCCTTCTTCACTTCCAGGTCGCGTTGCGACTCCGCCTGTTTCGCGAGAGACAGAGTTTCGGCAAGCACTCGCTCTTGATCGGCTTGCGCTTTTGCTACGGCAGCTTCGCGCTGCGCCAGCGCACGCTTGATCGCAGTGTCACGGTCGGCTTCGGCCGTGGCCACGTCAGCATCGCGCTTGATGCGGGCCACATCCGGCTTGCCCATGTTCGTGATGTATTCGTTCTTGTCGCGAACTTCCTTGATGGTGAACGAGATCACCTCCAGGCCCATCTTGTTCATGTCTTCGGCGCATGTGGAGCGCATGCGGTCGGAAACCATCTCCGGCTGCTTGACGATTTCTTCCACCGTGAGCTGTCCAATGATGCCGCGCAGATGGCCTTCCATCACCAGTCGGATCAGGCCTTCCCGTTCCTGATCACTCTTGGTGAGGAATTGTTCTGCCGCGGTGAGCACCGACTCCCGGTCGGACTTCACTTTTATCTGTGCGACAGCCTCGACCGTTACCGCAACCCCTTGTTTGGTGTAGAGATCTTGTTGCGGCGCAACGTCGAACGACATGAGTTCGAGTGACAAGTCGCGGCAGACCTGCACCATGGGAAGAACCAGCGTGCCGTGCCCCTGCACAACGCGCGTCCCCCCGAGTCCGTACACGATGAGCGCCTCGTGCGGCCCCGCTTTGCGATAAAGCCTGGCCATTCCGCTCATCAGGAACAGGACGACCATCACTCCCAGCCCCACGAAAATCCAAATCTCGACGATGCGTGACATTTCGAACATAAAACGCCTCCCTCGACAAACTTTTCTTACAAAACTTGGTGGCTCTTGACGACATTCAAATCGTGAACAATGCGCTGCGGATCGCTATGTCCGAGGAAAACTTCTCCGTCATACATCTCAACTCGAACGCCCGTCTTTCCCCAGACGTAGGCTTTACAATTGCCGATGCCGCGAATTCCATAACCGCGCATGGGATTCCAGTTCTGGATCGCATAGCTCTTAATCTGCAGCAGAGGAATCGACTTGAGGCGGAAACCGAGAGTGCGGATTTCGACCCCGTGCCGGCTGAAGTAGTAGTGAAAGCCATCCCAGGCCATCGCGAAGGCCGCAGTCATGAGGACTCCGACAATGCCGGTGGTCAGTTTCACCGTAGGATTTGGTATCGCCAGCGTCACCGGCACCAAAGCAACGACGGGCAGAAGAAAAAGCCCGCTCCAGGCCTTGCCGGAATGAACTTCCTCCGCCAGAACATCGGCGTGCGAGAGTGGGGAGCCCCGCATTTCGCCGATGGCGAAGCCAACGATTGCAACCGCCCCTAAAGCGGTGATCACCGGCAGGGGCACGATCGCAAGCGGAGATCCGTAGAGGTTATAGTCCAGCGTCGAATTCAGACCGTAGGCGACCGCCCAAATTTCCGCGTGACAAAATACAAGAAGCACCCAGGACAGCTTCGCCAGGGCGTATTTCCTTTGGACGGCGTAAAGCACGACCGAGAATACAGTCGCCAGGAACGCCATAAAACCAACCGTGTAATACAGCGAAAGTTCGCGCGTCATCCACCCATTGGCACGGCCCGCGGCATTGAAGTGGCCCGCCACGCGCACCGGCAACTGGTCCCATACCTGCCAATAGCGCAGGGCGATTGCGGCGGGAGCAAGCCACAAGAAAGCGGCCACAGTCTTGAACCATGTGCGGGTCATAGCTTCTGCTCCTTGTCTGCGGGGATACTGGCCGGCGGAGTCTCTTCTCCCGACATCTCGCTCCACAAGCGCACGTAAGCGATGCCCTTTTCGTAACGCGTGACCATCACTTCCGTCCCCTTGGCGAGTGCGCCGCCCTCGTCGCAACGCGCGGCGCAAACCCGGCGGGTTCCCATCTGCGTGTAAATGATTTCCCCCGTTCCGCCTTCGCGGATAGAACTGGACACGCGGCCGAGAACCCCAGCCATCTCGTAGTCGGCCGGGTCCATGTTCTCGTCGCTGGAGATCAGAACTCGGCTGAGAAACAGAAAGACGATGCCCCCGCCGACAAGTCCACTGACGATGGAAGCCATCAATCCGAAACCGACCCAGAGGCCCGAGTAACGCGTAAGCAGATATCCCGTTCCGCCAAACCAGGCAAGGAACGCCGTAAGGGTGGCGAAATTAAATGGAGAAGCTCCGGCGGACCGCTGAGGCTGCCCATCCGCATTGCCAGCCGTCGAGACATGGCCAGCGACGCCCGGCGAATGCGGAACCGCAACACCGGAGGAAGGCAGGTGCGCGCCCCCATGCGCGTGGAAGTGCGGCAGGTGCAGCCGGCCAATACGCGCGCCGCCGAATACAAACGAAAAGAAGCTCAGGCAGAATCCGACCGCGAAACAGATCAGGTAGAAATCCGCCCAGGTCATGGAATGAGTCATCGGATTGTTCCCCCTTCTTCCACGTCCGCTCCCCGGCTGTAATTTCCGCGACGGTGAGTGCCTGGCGCCACTAGTTCTGGCCTCAAGGTTTCAAGCAGGCGCTCGGCTAAACCCCGTGTCTCGAGAATCGCACCCAGCAAGAGCAGGGCGCGACGGGTATCTTTTTCGCGCGCGATCTGCATCAGCACGGCGCTCACCTCGGGATCGCTTACAAATTTTTCCGAACCTTGCAACAGCCACACGTCAAGTTGACCTTCGGTGGTGCGCAGATCCGAGGTCAGTTCGGCGTGGTAGCCCTCGGGGTCATCCACCAGAAAGCCGGGGTGCACTTTGAAAAACTTCGCCAACAGAGCGCGCGACGATTGCGTCATGTGCGGGCGAACGCCGTTTTCGATCTGCGACAGGTACGACTGGCTGATGCTTTTGCGCAGTTCCTGACGAATGGCCTTCACCAGTTCCTGCTGGGTCATCGGACGGCCGAGGCCACGCAGGGAACCTTCGACCTCGCGCAGGTAGCGAATTTTCTCTCCCGTGGTCATATCGCAATCAGGGATATTTATATAGCAATATGCAATTTAAGTCAAGATTTGAATCCAGCTTGTTTTAAAACGCTTACGGGAGCTGTCAAGTGGCGCCGCGGAAAACAGGCCATCGAGCCAGACGCAGAATAAAAAAGCCCCCGGGAAATCCGGGGGCGAGGCGCTTGTTCTATCTAGCAGTTAAGGTCCGGAGAGTTACCGCCGGCCATCGTGTTTGGCGTTGTAGATCTGGCGCGACTGGCGATTCTGTTGCCGGTTGACCTGGGCGCGTTCTTGGTTGGTCAGTTTGCCGCCGTTCGCCTGGCGGTCATTGCGCACTTCCTGATTGATCCTCGCTTGATTGTTCTCCAGGTGAGTGGCTTCCCTTGCGCTTAGCTGTCCGTTCTGGACTCCGTTGGCGATGCGGTCTTGCTGGTTCTCGGCACGCTGGCCGGCCTTGCTCGTCGGATTTGTGTTTTGCGTCGCCGCATTGTGCTTGTCGTCGTAGATCTGGTGCGAGAGCTGGTTCTGCTGCTGGTTCAGCGTGGCTTTATCGGCGGCGGTGAGTTTGCCGTTATCCAGCTTGCGCATGTCGCCCTCTTCCTGGTTGAGTTTGGTCTCCTTGCTTTCCAGATTGGCGGATTCCCCGGCAGTGAGTTCTCCGCTCTTCATTCCGTTGGCGATGCGGTCCTGTTGATTTTCCTTACGCGCCTGAATGCTGGAGCCAGTCGGCTGATTCTCGGCCGGAGCGGACGTACTCTGCGCCACGCCCGGCAGTGCGAGTGCCGCCAGTGCGGCACTTAACAATGTGTACCGGATTTCGCTTCTCATGATGACTCTTCGTCCTCCTGAAATATTGGGCTGCGACGTTGTGGCCTCTCCCGGAAACAAAACCCAGAGTGTCAAGAAATGTCGCGCCAATCTTCTGCGGGTGAAGACCGAGAAAAATTAAACATCGAGGGATCAGCAGGTTAGAGATCCATAAATTTAACAAGCTACAGTAAAGAATTCTGGAGGGCAGAAATTCTACTTACAGTATTTCCCGTAGGCTGCTTTGACGTTACAGCCCAGCCTCGATGCGGGAGCGCGGGTCGAGGTAGTCACGCAGGGCATCGCCGATGAAATTAAAAGAGAGCACAGCAAGCATGACAGCAAGCGCGGGAAAGAGCACGAGGTGAGGCGCATCGAAAAGATGAGCGCGTCCGTCGTTGAGCATCGCTCCCCAACTTGCCGTTGGCGGAGGAACGCCGAGACCCAGAAAACTCATGGTGGCTTCGGCGAGGATGGCTCCGGCCATGCCGATCGCAGCCTGCACGACGACCGGCTGAATGATGTTGGGAAGAATGTGGCGGACGATGATGCGCAGATCGCTGGCGCCGAGGGCCCGCGCGGCTTCGACGAATTCTCTTTCGCGCGCGGCAAGAACCTGCCCGCGGACTAGACGGGCGTAACCGACCCATCCACCCAGGGAGAGTGCGAGGACGAGATTGAAGATGCCGGGGCCCCGGAAGGCGACGAAGGCGATGGCGAGGAGAATTCCGGGAAGCGACAGAAATGCATTCATCAGAACAATGTTGACGAAGCGGTCCATGGCTCCGCCGTAATATCCGGCGATCGAGCCAATGATCAGGCCAAGAGCGAGCGACGTAGCGACTACGCAGCTTCCGACCAACATCGAGATGCGCGAGCCGTAGATGATGCGCGAGAAAATGTCGCGTCCGAGCTCGTCGGTGCCGAACCAGTGAGCGCGCGATGGAAGATCGAGGCGCGTCGGAAGATTGATTGCGGCCGGGTCTTGAGGAGCGATCCAGGGAGCAAAGAGAGCGAAAATCACAAAGGTGACAATCAACACCAGGCCCGTCCCCGCCAACGGGTTGTGGCGGGCGTTGCTGACGACGGAGCGACGGAACGAAATATTAGCGGTGGACATTGGTCGATTATTAAAATGGACTTCGGCCTTGAGTTCGCTCCCTCATTGTGTTTTCATAAAGAAAGCGCAAGACTGCATTGACGGCCTACGGGCCACAACCTCCAACCCCCAGCTTACATTCCTAAGGAGGAAAATCATGAGCAAAGTTTCTTACATCCCCAAAGACTACAACTCTGTCACTCCATATCTAATCATCAAGGGCGCTGCCCAGGCGATTGAGTACTACAAGAAAGTTTTTGGAGCGACAGAAACCGTTCGCATGAACGGTCCCGGCGGCAAGGTCGGTCACGCCGAATTGAAGATCGGTAACTCGCACATCATGCTGGCCGACGAAAATCCGCAGATGGGCCAGGGACACACCAGCGCCGCAACCATCGGCTCGAGTCCGGTGAGCCTGTACGTGTACCTTCCCGACGTCGATCAAGTGGTTCAACGCGCGGCGTCGGAAGGCGCCAAGATTCTCAAGCCGGTGCAGGACCAGTTTTACGGCGACCGCTCTGGCTTCATTCAGGATCCGTTCGGCCATCTGTGGGGTGTTGCAACTCACATCGAAGATGTTTCGCCGAAAGACATGGAAGAACGGATGAAGAAGATGATGCAGGCCGCGTAGTTTCATTCGGACGGGAGGCGGGGCAGCCAAGCCCCGCCTCCACCATTTTGTGTCCTACGATTACGTGCTCAGCGCTTGGTATAGGTGACGCTCGAACTACTTTCTGCTCGTACTACTCTCTAAGGCGCTTCGATCAACTCCATTTTGCCGTCTCGGGTACGGTGGAGAATCATCACTTTGCCTTTGGGATCGCGGAAGACAAAGACATCGCGGTCGCGGAAGTGGGCCTCTTTGATCGCTTCTTCGAGTGTCAGCGGCCGCATCGCGACCGAGTCGCTAGAGCGCACAAGGTGAACTTCCGTGGTTTTGGCGACCGCAGGATAACGGTGGACGGCAACCGGCACCGCGGTTTTCTCGGTTAACCCAACTTTCGTTCGCACGTCGCTGATCAGCGGCTGCGGCGAGTGGCCGTTCCACTTCTTTACTTCCTCTGTCTTGCGCGCCGAGCGCTTCTTCGATTGCCAGCGCTTCTTGTACTTCACCGCCTGCTTTTCCAGGTGATCGAGCGCTTCGTTGACAGCCATGCTCATGTCCTTGGCCTGAGCCAGCCCGACCAGCGGCCCGTTCGGAGGGGTGATGGTAATTTCCGCTTTATGGCGGTGCTTTTCGACAGCAAGGATCACGTGACTGTCGAATTTATCGCCAAGAATCTTGCGGATTTTTGTGAGGCCGGTTTCTACTTCTTTGCGGATGGTGGGAGATACTTCGTAGTGCCTGCCGGTGTATTCCACGTTCACGAGCGCCCCTCCGTTATTTCGTTCACCGAGTAAAATCGGGCACTGCATTTGTAGCGCCGAGCAGGCGCTACTATTCCTTTACCCTGCGTTGATGCGTGCTGGGAATGCGCATGTCTTCCCGGTATTTCGCAACCGTACGGCGCGTCACCTGAATGCCTTGCGACTGCAGGATGCGGGTAAGTTGCTCGTCGGTTAAAGGGCGGCTGGGATCTTCCTCTTCAATTAATTTCTTGACCCGGCGTTTCAGAATCAGCAGCGAAGTATTGCCGCCCTCCGGGCCCTGCACGCTCTCGCTGAAGAAGTAGCGCAGTTCGAACACTCCCTGCGGCGTGTGTGCATATTTGCTGGCTACGGCGCGGCTGACGGTGGAAGGATGTACACCGATCTCTTCGGCGACTTCCTTAATCATCATGGGCTTCAGAAAGTCGATGCCTTTTTCCAGGAAATCGTATTGGCGCGCGACGATGCAATAACACACTTTTGTGATGGTCTGTTTCCGTTGTTCGATGTTCTTGATGAGTTGGATGGCGCTCTTGTAGCGCTCTTTTACGTATTCGCGCGTGTTCTTATCGTTGGTCTCGCGCGTGATCAGCTTCTTGTAGGCCGGGTTCAGGCGAAGTTGCGGCAGGTCGTCGTCATTCATCAGGACGAGCCACTCGTCGCCATGTTTAATAAAAGCTACATCGGGCTCGATGAGCCGTGCCTGAACTTTGTTGTACTGCAAGCCGGGACGCGGGTCGAGGGTGCGAATGTAATCGAGCGCCTGCTGCACCGCATCCAGGGGACGGCCGATGGCCTTAGCGATTTCCTTCGGATTCTTTCCTTGAACTGCACGCAGATGTTGATCCACGATTGCGATGGCATCTTGCAGAACCTGCGCCGTGCCGTTCACGGGCTTGTCGCCATTCTTGTGGTGTGTGAGTTGCTGCTGGTGATGGCGCAACTGACGCAACAGGCATTCACGCAGATCGCGGCAGCCCACTCCCGGCGGGTCGAGCTGGCGAATCACTTCGAGAGCTTCCTGAAGATCGGCCACCGTAAAGTTGGATTTGAATAACGGACGTGCAGGTACGGCATCGGGCGTTGGAGCGACGGCAACGGGCGAATCACCATTCCGCGAACTATTTTGCGAACTCGGGGCAACATCCGCCAGCGTATCGTGGGCCGGAATCTCCAGTCCAAAAGAATCGTCGACCACTGTGTTTGCGTAGGAAAGTTGCGACGGATTCGGCTGGACTCCGATGATGCTATCCGGATCGTTCACCGTATCTGCGGTAGCGGTTTCAGATGTCATTTCGCCAGATGCTGTTTCTGGCGACAAGGTCTCTTCCGCGCCCAGTCCCAGAGCGGCGGCCTCGCTCA
>Ga0210400_10005413_pt1 | contig 10844 bp, 11 predicted proteins | sample IncBWH26MmetaG_FD_155456 | JGI IMG/M metagenome (GOLD analysis project Ga0210400, IMG submission 155456) | Forest soil microbial communities from Barre Woods Harvard Forest LTER site, Petersham, Massachusetts, United States - Inc-BW-H-26-M | ecosystem: Environmental > Terrestrial > Soil >... | reverse complement strand
CCAGGGGTGGTGGGGACTTAACGACCAGATCAAAGGGGTCGCCGACAAGCTGGCGGCGGCGGGCTATCGTGCACTGGTACCGGATTTGTATCGCGGCAAGGTTGCCTTGGAAGCTCACGAAGCCGAGCACCTGATGAACGGTCTCAATTTCGGGGACGCGGCCGGCCAGGACGTGGGCGGTGCCGTCAGATATCTCAAGGCGTCGGGGAGCCCGAAGGTTGCGGTAACGGGCTTTTGCATGGGTGGCGCGCTGGCGCTGCTGTCAGCTGTGAATCTCACTCAACTCGATGCGGCGATTGTGTGGTACGGCGTCCCTCCCCTCGAGTATGTGGATGCATCCAAAATAAAAATTCCCCTGTTGGCGCACTGGGGGATCCATGACACGGTGTTTCCGATCGCAACCGTGGATGAACTCGAAGAGAAGCTGCGCGAGGCCGGGGTTCAATTCGAATTCCATCGCTACGATACGAAACACGCCTTCGCGAATGAGACCGCAGACTCAAAGAATCTGCCCTACTTGAAGTACGACGCTAAGGCCGCTGAACTGGCCTGGCGCCGTACCATGGATTTTCTCTCGAAACACTTACACTAGAACGTCGCTCAGCGCTTGATCACGGGCGCTGCTCCGCTGCCTTTGGCGGCACCGTCATCGCGGTCTCAGTAGAGCGCTCAGCCTGCGCTGTATCGAACTGCTCCTTGCAGGCCTTGAATGCAGCACGGTACGTCTCCGAATTGTTGGCCTTGAATCGCTTCATCATGCAATGCGCCATTTCTCTCGGCGTGGCGGAAAGAGTATTGGAGTCGCCGGCAATGGCCGGCGCTGAAATAGCGAGAGAAACTGCGACTGCCATCGAGGAGTGTCGTCGGTTCATGCAGCACCTCCGATGCGCGCTCGGTCAAAACCCAAGCGCGGGTCCTAGATTGACGCGACGGATCGACGCTACGGGCGTCGACCGGTGTCCCCTTGTCGCTCTTCTTCCTTGGCCTTTTCGTTCTTATAATTTTCTTTCACGGTTTCCTTCGCATCGCCGAATTTTGCCTGCGCCTTGCCCGCGACCTGATTCGCCAGGCCCTTGGCTTGCTCCGACAGACTGCCGACGGCTTTGCCGGCCGCTTCTTGCGCTTTGCCCACCGCTTCCTTGGCGCGGCCTTTGACTTGATCCTTGTTGATACCCATGAATTGCCCCCCTCGTGTGTTTGTACGTCGCGACAAAGGATGGCACGCGAAGCAGAGGCCACGGCGTAGGAGATCAGGCCAAATGAGTGTGGGAATGGCCACCGACCGTTTGAGAAACAGGGGTTTACGCCGGGACTCCTGTCCCCAGATCGCGACAGCTGCGCGCTGCGGACCGCAATTTCGAGGGGCGGCACGCCGTGCTACGCTCACCGCTTGCGCATCAGTCCTGAGGCTCAATTGAAAGCACTCCTTATTGTTTTGTTGGTCTGCGTCTCCGGCTGCAGCTGGTTTCACCGGAAGGCACTACCCGAACCAACCGAACTGATTGTCACCGGCGCGCCGGTGGGTTCGATTCTGTTCATCGATGGCGTGCAATCCGGTCAAGCGAAGGAAGTTCTGAACCGGCCGCAAGAGCTAGAGGTCGCACCCGGCACGCATACCATCGAAGTGAGAATGGGCGACACCGTCACCTATCGAGAAAACACCTACGTGGCGCCAGGCGACAGGCACGTCATCGCCGTTTTGTCGGGCCGGAACTAGGAAGCGAAGCAAAGCGGCAATTGCAAAGGCAGCGGCGCGAGATAAGTTGCCGGCCGGTCTCGCTGTTCGGCTAACTCGCCTGCCTCACGGGAAGCAGGCGGTCATACTCTTTTTTCACCACGGCATAACACCGGCAACGGCGGCAGCCAGCGCTGCTGGCTCTGCATGCGGCAGCGCGGCGAGCAAGCGATTTTTCAGCAACGCTCGCCCATTCCGGCTTCTTGGTTTGTTCAATTTAACAATAACGCCCCGGTGTCGAGCCGGTTTTGTTCGGTAGCGTACAGAATGCCTCGAGGCGTAAGCCTTACAGTTCGAAAGCCGATCACTATGCAAGGATGCCTCGAGGCGTAAGCCTTACAGTTCGAAAGCCGATCACTATGCAAGGAGAACTCCAATGAGTGACGTGTACGTTTACCACTTCATGCGTCGCGGGCCGGCCGGCGAAAATATCCTATCCAAGCGACGGGCGACGCTCGAGACAATCAGGGATAAGGGCGAAGCCGTCATGGAATCGCAGATCGTCGTCGACCACACAGAAGTGGACGGCCACGGTTTCCTGATGGGCGGCATTGACAACGAGTCGCACCCAATGGAAGCGCTCTGGGCTGAAATAAGGTCGCTCGAACGAAGGGCCAATTCAAGGGACAACGAAGCGCTGACATTGAACGAAAATGACGAGGGCGCCCGCATTTATTTGCTTCGTTTGGAGAGTAGGGAGTTGCGCAAAGAGGCTCACAGGTTGCGGAAGCAGCGCGCCGATTCGATGGCCGGCGAACTCCGCAATCGGATCGACTCGCAAGTCCTCGTACAATTCGGCAGCGGCCCTACGACGGGATAGACGGGTCGATTGGCAATTGCAGAGGCCGGGTTTGAGTCGATCTGTGACCTTTGTTCGCTAGCGAACAAGGCTATGGCTTTTGTTCGGTATCGAACATAGTTGCTTGTTTTTATTGTATTAAATTACACTTGCGATACCTTTGAATCGTTCGATTCGCCCCCCGTCCGTGATCGACCTTTCGAAACCAAAAGAGTGGCTCCGTGAAGGAGTTACCAACACGGCACACTGGGTGAGCTTTTGATGCTTGGCGCGAAACAGGTTTCCGTTCCGAATCACTTACTTGACGCATTACCCCGGAAGGACTACCGGAAACTGCTGCCTGCCCTCGAACTGGTCAAGCTGGATTTTGGGCAAATTCTGTATGAATCCCACGCCCAGATTCGTCACGTGTACTTTCCCATCGACTGCTTCGTCTCAATGCTGACTACCGTGGATGCCGGCCGGGCTGCGGAGGTCGGACTCATCGGCTCCGAAGGCATGATCGGGGTTCCCATGGCGCTGGGTATCGCTGTCTCGCCTTTTCGGGCAGTGGTACAAGGCGGAGACAAGGCGGAGGGACGGCCATGCGGCTGAAGACGGTGGACTTTCGCCGTAGTTTCGGCAGTAGCGCTGCGTTGAAGAGGGAGGTGTTCCTATTCACCCACTTGCTGATGATCCAGGTAGCGCAGACCGCGGCGTGCAACCGCTTCCATGTGGTTACACAGCGCATGGCCCGTTGGATGTTGATGACCCGCGACCGCGTCAACTCCAATGAGTTTCGCATTCCGCAAGAATTTCTTGCGCTCATGCTGGGCGTGCGGCGGGTCGGCGTCAGCGCGGCAATGGCCCGACTGCGGGAACGCAAGCTCATCGTCTACCGCCACGGCACCGTCACCATTCTCGACCATCAAGGCCTCGTGGCAACTGCCTGCGTGTGCTACAAAACTGTCAAGGACGTCTATACCGAAGCACAAGCTAAGAAGGGAAATTCCCAGCCAGCCCAGCACAAGTAAGGCGGCCTGTCGGCGTCAACTCGATACGCTGAGCCGGGCAGATATAGGCTCCCGCCGTCCGTTTAAGTGCGGTCGCCGCGCAAGTCGTCCCGCATTGTCTTGCCGCCTTTCATGACGAAAATGACTTTGCCCATCTCGTGCAAATCGATGCGCGGATCATGGGCAACGGCGATCACATCGGCGAACTTGCCCGCCTCGATGCTGCCGAGGGTATCGGCCATCCCTAACGCAGCGGCGGCGCTGACGGTCGCGCTTTTGAGCGCATCGGCGGCGCTGAGTCCGGCATCCTGCAACGCGAGAAACTCCTCCCACTCTCGTGCGATCGGCACGACGGGCAAGTCCGTGCCGAACAGAATCGGTACGTGCGCCTTGTAGGCTTTGGCGACACTGGCTTTCGCCTGCAGGTAATACTCGACGGGTACACCGACCTTGGGATTTTCCGTTGCCAGTTTCGCGGTCAGTAAGGTCGGAACGTAGCCGGTGCCGCGTTTGGCCATGGTCGCGATATTCAAATCACTCAACGGACCGTGCTCGATCGTATCTGCTCCTGCCTCGATCGCAATCTGGTTGGCGGCCGCCGATCCCGCCGAGTGGGTGGCCACGCGGCGATTCAAGCGATGCGCGGTCGAGACGATGGCCGAAATCTCCGCCGGGGTTTCCATCGGTCCGCTCTTCGGGTCGATCAGCGTCTGCCCCGCGAGCCGCAGTTTGATCACGCCCGCGCCGCGCCTGACTTCCTCGCGAACCACTCGCTCGCAATCCGCCGCGCCAGAACAGCTACCGCGGCTCTTGAACAACGGCTCCAAGTCCTCGCGCTCGCCGAAATTGTGGGCATCGTAGTCGCCTCCCGGTACCCCGAACATCGCCTCGTACCCCGAACATCGCCTCGGAGGCAATGATGCGCGGTCCGTCGATGACGCCGGTGTTGATGGCGTCGCGCAAATCGTAGGTCACGCTTGCCGGATCGCCGAGATTACGGATGGTGGTGAATCCATTTCGCATGATGCTATTCGCGCGGCCTGCACTCGCCAGGACGCGCGCGGCGGGGCGCCCGAGAAAGGCGGGCATGAAGTCCGACCAGGGCACCTCGGAGTTCACATCCACCGTGACCGTCACGTGCGTGTGCATGTCGATGAGACCCGGCATCACCCACGCTTGCGACAGATCGATTATTCGGCCGCCATCGACGAATCCCTCGACTATGGAGGTGATCTTGCCGTTCTCCACAATGATCGACTGCTTGTCGAGCGACGGTTTGCCGGGATCGGCAATGAGATGGCCGGCATGAATGATGATCTTGGCAGGAGCCGCGGACCGGCTCCCCTCAGCGAGCAGCAGACCGACGGCGAGCAAACAGCAACGAAGCGCGCTAATTTGCATAAGGGCTACTTACCTGCGCTGCTGTCGCCGCCCAAAAAGCGATCGAACCAGGCGACCGTGCGCTCCAGCGAGTCAATTTGATTTTCGCGCTTGTAGAAACCGTGGCCTTCGCCCGGATACACCTTGCTATCCACCGTTTTGCCGGCCTTCGACAACACCGCCGCGACTTGCTCTGCCTCGTAGGGCGGCACGCGGATATCGTTGGCCCCCGCGAGCGCGAGCAAGGGCGCTTTGACCTTTCCTAAATAGGTGAGCGGACTCGACGCCTCGTATACCGCCTTGTCCTTCACGGGATCGCCGAGCAATCCCATTTGATACTGCCTCAGCACCGGGGAGCCGCGTTCATACATCGAAAACCAATTGGTGATGCCGCAGATCTCCACACCCGCCGCCCAGACTTCCGGCGTCTTCGATATGGCCATCATGGTCATGTAGCCGCCGTAGGAAACGCCGGTGATGCCGACGCGCCGCGCATCGACATAGCCCGTGTCCACCAAAAACTTAACGCCCGCCACATAGTCGGTCAAATCGCCGCCGCCCAAATCGCGATGATTCGCGGCCGTAAAAGCGCGGCCATAGCCGGTCGAGCCGCGTGGATTCGCAGCGATCACGACGTAGCCGCGCGAGGCCAGCGCCACCGCGGTCGGATCAAATCGGTCCATGGTCTGCCCCGTCGGACCGCCATGCGGCAGCGCCACCGCCGGCGCGCGGCCGTTGCGCAACAGGTTGTAGGGCAGCCAAACGAATGCACTGATGATGGTCCCGTCGGCACTGCGGTAGTGGACGATCTGTGTCTGCGGCAGCTTCTGTGGATCGATGCTTGCCAGTGCGAGCCGCGTAACGGGCGCCGATTTGCCGCTCGCCCGATCCAAAATCCAGTAATCGAGGGGCATGTTGCCGGCCTCATGCGGAAACAGGATGCGAGTGCCGTCGGGAGAGAACGCCGGCATCTTGCCGAAGTAGTCGGAATTCACGCCGGCCGGCAAAGGCAGCGCCTCGCTACGGCCGCTCGCCGGGTCGTGCGAATAGATCATGTCGCGGCCATCGACATTGCTGAAAATGAGCAACGAATGTCCGTCGGGGGCGAAGCGGCCCGACTTCTGTTCCCACTCGTCGGGCTTGATCAAAGTCAGTTTCTGCGTTGACGTGTCATACAGCGCAGCCTGCAGTGAGCCCGTCGCGGTCTCCGTGGTCAGCGCCAACCATCGCCCATCGGGCGAGATATCGCTGGCGGTATTCAAGCCCGCCTCGCCCGTGGCGAGCGCCGGCGTCGCCGCACCGGTCGCCACGTCGACACGCCAAACCGAGCCGTGAGTTCTCTCGACGTTCGAGCGATTGGCGATCACGAAGCGGCCGTCGGGCGAGAAAGCGACCACGCTCCACTGCATCGTCGGCAGGGCCTCGTGGGTGAGCACGCGCACCGTGCGTGTGGCGAAGTCCATGACCGCCACATTGTTCGACGCGCCGGTTTTCAAGCGGTGGTCAAATGCCAGCAAGCTGCCATCGTGCGAGAACACCGCACCGGTTTCGGACGCATCGTCGGTGTGCGTGAGATTGACGACGGCGCCGCCGGCTGAGGGAACGGCATACAGATCGAAGATCTCGGCGCCGCCGCGATCGGATTCGTACACGACCCACTTGCCGTCGGGCGATGTGGCGATGCCCATCTGTCGGTCGTCGGACTGCGTCAGCTGCGTCGGGAACGCCCCGCCCGCTGCCACGCTCCACAAATTGAAGCGCCCGGTGAGATTGGTCGAGACGATGAAGGCTTTGGAATCTTGCGTCCACGCGGCATCGAGACTGCTGCGGACGTAGAAGAGATCAGCGATCGGCACCGGACTTGCGCCCTCGAGCGCCGGCGAGCTCAAGCTTTTCGGATCAGTGAGCGCGCGCGTCGGCGGCCCCTTAAGCACCGGCGCCGCTTGCAGCGAACTCGCCAACATCAACAACGGCACGCAGCCGCACCACCCCAGCCGTGACGTGAAGTTCATTCGTATCTCCCCGAAGTCAAAATTTAGCCCGCAGCGTCACGCCCACGGTACGCGGCCGTATGCGGAATAATTCTTGGTTGTTGATGATGACCGGCCCTGCGGTTTGAGCATCCAACGCGCCGGTCGCCCCCTGGGAATTGCTCAAGTTATTGACGAAGGCCACGACCTCGTAGGAACCGAAATTGACTCCGGCGCGCAAGCTCTCCTGAGCAAAGCCGCCGAATTTTGTGCCGTTGTGCTCGAAGTCGGTCCATTCATCGCCCAGATAAGAGGCAGTCGCTCGCACGTAGCCCTGAAAACCAGCCACCGGAAAGTCGACCTCGGCGTAAGTTGATGCCTGCCCTTCGGGAGCCGCGGGCAGCACATCGCCGGCTTTCACACCAACGAGACCTGTTGCCGGCCGGCTAATGCTCGGATCGTTCTTGGCAATCTCGTTCTTGCTCAGCTGGAATGACGCGCCAACTTGCAGCCAGGAAATCGGCTTGGCGTCCACTTGGAATTCCACGCCGTAGTTTCTCGCGGCGCTCGCGTTGCCGGTGTAATTGCCCAGCTCCGTCTGCAGGTTGACTTGGATTTTCGACCAGTCGATGTAGTAAAGGGCAGTGCTGTAGCTCAACCTGCCGTCGAACGCCCTGCCCTTGGCGCCAATTTCATAGCTCCACAAGCTGTCAGGCGCATAGCTCGGCGGAGTGTTGCGGCCGCCGACCTCCGAAGTGAGATTCACGCCGCCGACGCGGTAACCGCGAGCGACCTGCGTGTAAATGGTCAGATCCGGATTCGCACGATAGGCCAGCGAGACACGGGGATCCACCGGCGTTCCCAGGTCATGAAAGTCGGTATGCGTGTAAGCGGACCGCAGGATGCTGAATACCGGAATGTAGCCGCCGGTATCGATCTGGGCAGAGACCATGTAATGGGACACGCGCAGGCCGCCGGTCAGGTCCCACCGATTGGCGAACGTATAAGTCGCCTCGCTGAATGCCGCGATTTCCTGCTGGCCGAAATGGTAAATCAGATCGACGATGTTATCGCTGCCGATGACCGGGATGATGGCAGCGGAATGGTCTTCTTGCGAACCACCCGCACTGGCATGCAGAAAAAAGGCGCCCGCGGTCCACTTGAAGTTGCCTTCACCACGCGAGTTCAAGCGCAGCTCCTGCGTGTAGATATTGCCGTCGATGCCGTAAGTAATGTTGTCGATTCCCTGGACGATGTTCGCACCGCCGGTGGCGATCAAGGCTGTCAAAGGCACAAAATAGGCATCGACACCGTAGGTGTCTGCTCTGCGATCGTGATAGGTGGAAACCGAAGTTAACGTGGCGAAATCGAAATCGTACTGCAGCGTCAGTGCCGCGATCGTGCTTTTCAGTTCCACGATGTAGTCATTGATGCCGTCCGTGACCTGGCCGGAAAAACCGGTGCCCGGCGGCTTCACGGCTAAGCTGCCGGCAGACGTACCGTTATAGTCCTTCGAGTCTTGATAAGTCAGCGTGAGGTTGGCGTTGAACCGATCATTCGGCTTGGCGGCAATCGCAAGGCGCGCGCCGACGGTCTTGGTGGGATTCGCGTCCTTTTGGCCGGTGCGCAAATCGTCGATCCAACCGCCATCATCATAGTCATAGGCGACCAAGCGAATACCGAGCTTGTCGTGCACGATGGGCGCGTTGATCACCACAGTGCCCGAATACGACGCCGCTCCGGTTTCGGTATCCGCACCCGTAATCTCAGCCGATCCGCTGAACTGCGAGAGATCCGGCTTGTTGGTGATGTAGCGCAGCGCGCCGGCGAGCGAACCCGAACCGAACAGCGTGCCTTGCGGACCGCGCAGCACCTCGACTCGCTCGATGTCGACGACGCGCAAGTTGCTGGCGCCGCCGCCCTGGCCGACCGGATCGATCGGCATATCGTCGTACAGCAGCGCCACGGTCGACTGCTTCAGACCTAAGTCCGTACCGGTCGTCACACCGCGGATGGTGAGGTTGGTCGAATTCCCGCCGCCCGTACCGGGGTTGTTGAGCCCCGGCGTGGTATTAATGATGTCTTGCAGCTGCGTGGCGCCACGGTGCTCGAGCTCCACCCCCGTTTCGGCGGTAATGCTCACCGGTACATCTTGCAGGCGCTCGGTTCGCTTGGTCGCGGTGACGACGATCTCTGCAATCGTATCGGTCGCGTTCGCGCCGGGGCTCTGTGCGAAGGTGGGTATCGGTCGCGTTCGCGCCGGGGCTCTGTGCGAAGGTGGGTTGAAACAACAGGCAAGCCGCAGCCAGGAGCGTAGCGCTCAGGATATATTTCATGTCGAGATCCCCAATTCTTTTGATGTAGCAAAACGAGGTCCGGGTCTGCGCAGGTAGGTCCGTTACCTCCGCACAGTGGACGTCGTAATCGCCCAGACTAAGCCTGTAGAGAGAATTGTCAATATAATTTTTCTGTATAGGACTATATCTTCCGCCGCTGATAGTTCTGCGCCTGCTGAGGGAAGACCTTAAGGCGGATTTTTAGGATCGTTTCCGCGGATGCTTAGCGGCTTGGGTCGATTTCTTTTTTAGTGCAATCGCCGTCGGCGAGCGCGATTCCAGCGGCTTGGGGGAGTGCAATGCGTTCTCGGCGCGCTCAGGTAGGCGAGCATCGCCAAGCGTCGCGGCGATCGCTGCAAATTCCTGACGCGCACCCCGCCACTCCAGCGTGTCTAAACCTGAAAACAGCGGCGCATCATCCCGCAACGTTGCCAATCGCTTGAAGAGCAGCGCAAGCGATTTACGTTCTCCTAAGATCTCCTGCGGGAAGTCTTCTATTCGCCCGAATCGATCGATCAGGGCCGCGGCGCCTTTGGGGCCGATGCCGGAAATGCCCGGATAGCCGTCCGACGCATCGCCGACCAACGCCAGATAGTCCGGAATCCTCTCCGGCACAACGCCGAATTTCGCGTGCACAGCGTCTGCATTTCGAATGACATGACTTTTTCGATCGACCTGAACGACGCGATCGCCACGAACGCATTGCGCAAGATCTTTATCCGGCGTCCAAATACACACCTTTTGAACGGCGCGATCCTTCGCGGCTAAGGTTGCCGCAGAGGCCAAGGCATCGTCCGCTTCCAGTTCAACCATCGGCCACACCGTCACGCCCAAGGCCGTAAGCGCGTCCTCGAGCGGCTGAAATTGCGCACGCAGCGCAGGCTCGATGCCTTCACCGGTTTTGTACCCGTCCCACAGCTCGTTGCGGAAGGATTCGATTACATGATCGGTAGCCACACCTAAGTGGCTCGCCCCTTCCTCGATCATCTGCAGGACCCCGTTGAGTACACCCACCACGGCACCCATCGGCCGATCTTTGCCTTTCGTGAAGCGGCGCAAACCGTAAAAATGCCGAAACAGCTCGTACGTGCCGTCGATGAGATGGACGATCATGCGAAGATCACGGCGGGCTCAGCGCTCGTCCTTGAACACTTTGCCGGCCTTCATCACGAAGGAAACTTTGCCGGGCTCGCCCAATTGATCGATGTGCGTCAGCGGATCCACTTTCATGGCAATCACGTCCGCCGTTTTGCCGGGCGCGATGGAGCCTAAACCCTCGCCCAAGCCGCCGAGCGCGGCGGCGGCATTGACAGTCGCGCTGCGCAGCACCTGTGCCGGCGGCATACCTGCCGAGGCGAGCAGCGCAAATTCCTCGTGACTGCGCTCCGGCCCAAAAATCCCTAAATCCGTGCCGAAAATGATCGGCACGCCGGCGCGATACGCCTTGCCCACACCGTCGAGGCCTTCTTGAAAGCGGTAATCAATGAGCTTGCCCGCAAGCAACGTCGGCGTGTAGGCGGTCCCGCGCTTCTTCATCATGGCGATCGCGACATCATCCAGCGGCCCGTGCTCAATGGTGTCCGCGCCTGCCTCAATCGCCATATGAAGATAGACCGGCGTGCCGTCCACATG
>Ga0210400_10005412_pt1 | contig 10846 bp, 9 predicted proteins | sample IncBWH26MmetaG_FD_155456 | JGI IMG/M metagenome (GOLD analysis project Ga0210400, IMG submission 155456) | Forest soil microbial communities from Barre Woods Harvard Forest LTER site, Petersham, Massachusetts, United States - Inc-BW-H-26-M | ecosystem: Environmental > Terrestrial > Soil >... | reverse complement strand
ATACCAATTTTGTTCTGGCCACGTACAGCATTGATCCAGGGACCGGAGCGCTGACTCAGATATCGGAGGCGCCAAGTCCAGTGAGTGATGATCCTTACGATGTGGTGGTGGTTCCGTAGGGCGTTTTCCAATGAACGTTCACTTTCGCGAGACTAGTAAGTAGTATTGAAGTAGTATTGGAGTAGAGAAACAGAGGGGGGTTGTATCGGAAGTTAATAGTGTGGGGTTGGAAAGTTCTCATCTCGCGCTTTGGAGAGCGGCTGCAATCCGGCACCAATACATTCGCTGGGGGCTGGTCTTTGATCCTGGATCATGCATGTTGACCAGCCCCCGCTGTCTCTCAGGCAGCAGTGCGATTCGCCCACATTATTCAGTTGTCAAAGAACCCTTTTTCCGCAGCCACTAGGGCAGCGGTGCAAAAAGTCAGACCCTTCGCTACCGCTCAGGGTTTCGCCTGCAGCCCTTCGGCTCGCTATGCTCACCTCGAGGGTGACAAGCTCCGCTCACGCCTGCAAAACGGCTCAATTTATCCGTGACATCGTGACAGACCGCATAAACATTGGCGATTTTCGGCACGGATAAATCGACCCGGGCACCTAGATGCCGTGCCAGCAAGGCCTATACGCTGGCAGACAGTACTCCGCCCAGGCGCTTTCATCGCGTCCTTCACAGGGTAGCCAGAGCTGGTCTACCAGCACAACATTACGGGGTAAATTGAGGGGCGCACACACGGGGTAGCGCAGGCGAATCCGAAAGAGCCGAACTTTGTTAAGATAATGATCGTCCACTCAAATGGGCGGTTAGCTCAGCTGGTTAGAGCGCCTGCCTTACAAGCAGGAGGTCCACGGTTCGAGTCCGTGACCGCCCACCATTCTCCGCAAAGGTCCCGCTCGTCCTTCATCGCTTATGATCACTACTCCGATAATGTTTGGAACAGTTTCAGGGTGCTTTTCACCGGTGCAGCGGAGAAGAAATGCAGTTCGGCTCGCTGGCGAAAAGTGCTGGGTTACGCGAATAATGCACCGAAAGGACGGAGCCGTAGCTTTATTATTCCTGTCAGGTGATAATGTTCGCACTTCGATGCTGAAGCCAAACAACGTTGTCGAGATTTCCGACCACGTTGCCAACCTGACAACCTCCGGTTCCAGCTTTTCATGTAACGGGCGCTTCGAGCGGAGACCAAACAAAAAGTGGACAATGACCCATCTTAATGAGGCTCTTTCCTGAGAGGTACAGCTCGAACATCGAGGAAACGTCGAATGGGGTTCCATTGGCCCAGCAATTCTCCATTTGAAGGAGAAGCCTAGACAATGTCTGGCTGAACTTGTTCGAGTGAACATCGTTTGTTTCTAAAGAAAATTCATAAACCTTCGGCATCCTGATCGGATCGCCATGGTATTTCCACTTTTTGCCCTGTCGAACAAGGCGGCGGCCCATATAGATTTCCTTAAATGCATAGTAGTGGGCTAGAGTAGCCCGATCTACATCGCCCGGCGGCTCCTCCGGATCGTCCTGAAAGCCCTCACCCTCCTCCTTGATTCTCTCCAGTGTATTTATCACGTCCTGAAAGGTTGTGATGGTCGCAAAGTGAGGAACAGGAACTCTGTGTGCATCAGGTCGAATGGGAGGTTGAAGCACTTTGACACCTGCAACGATTGCATTATAAAAGTCGCCAACCGTTGCTGGCCTCCTTTCAGATGAGAGGTCTTCCGACCAACTCTCAGGCCGCTCAATTTGCATAAAGACTTCAAGTTGCTTCTTGCACAAAGGCTTTAATTCCACCGGTTGGCGCTGTCGGATACCCCCCGGAAGCTCGTTCATGGGATAAGAGGGAAGGAACTGAGGATTCGCAATCCTGGGCAGACTGCCAAATGCTGTAATGATATTACCCACCAGGGCCAAGTGTTGCATTTCTTGGACAGCGATGTTGTGTAGTACCGCCTCTACACGATCAGGATCTTCTCTGATCGACCACTGTGCGCAAAGATATGGCGGAATCGTGGAGAACTCAAGGTGCATCGCCAGCTCCAATGCAGCAAGGAGATCCGTAACCGTGTGGAAGCCATCATCAACATGTCTCTGAGCAGTTTTCATTCAATTTTCTGTGGCTGCCTTTGTTGAGGCGGTAGTCCGAGGCGAACCAATTCGGCGTTAATCGTTCCGTAAACTTCGGACGGCAGACTGTCATAATTTTGCAGCGGAACATTCCCTCGATAACCGATGGCTCGGAGGCCCACATCGGACGTATAGTATCCGCCCACCACCAAGTATCGTATGCGCTGAAAAAATGGGCGCCGAATCGCATTCTCATCGGTATCTGTAGCAAAACTGTCCAGAACGAATTGCCTTTTATCAGTGGTTAGCTCCCGAAAACTGTGGCCGAACTTTGGTTGCGAATCGCTATCTAGTGCTGTCAAACCGCTAAGGATCAACGTGCGATCCCGCTGTTGTTGCTGGTATGGAGCGCTCAACCACTCATCAAGGAATTCCACAATGCCTATTTCGCTAGGTGCTGGCATCTTTCCTATCGGTGGCAGGAGTGTGTCACTGAGCGCCGTGAGAGAGTCCTTTTGCTCATGTGAAAGGGTACAAGGCCAGGGAGTCGAAGGCGTTATTAGGTTTGGGTCTGGACCGTATCCCGCCTCAACTCCAAAGCTCCCGCCTGTCGTCTCTGCTTTTACCGAAACACCCTGTCCGGTCCAAGCTCCCGGTTCGGACAGAAGCCCGATTGCGCCTATCGTCCTATGCACCGCTGATGCGCCTCCAGCACGACCTATGCTTTCTAGAAATTTTCGTCGGGTCCACATCATTGATTCTCCAAGGATAGAAACTTCTTCAAAGGCTTGAGCCACAAAAAATCGGTTCCGATGAGTTTAATACGCTGGATTATCGGATGATGAGCTTGACACATGTTTCTGTAACCGAACAGACCTCGATCAAAGGTCGCCTTTTCTAGCAAGCCTAGCAAGCTGATGTGAGCCTCGCGAAGCTAATGCGAGGATTGTTAGCGTGGGATTTTTGTCAGCACTGGTTACAAATACACTTCCGTCGAAAACAAACAGATTGGGTACATCCCAGCACTGCCCAAATTCATTGACAACGGAGTCGGATGAAGCTTTTCCCATTCGACATCCACCGACCATATGGTTCGCGCCGCCACCCGCCGGCATCACTGGTGGTTGAGTGTCGATGTCACCGCCCAGCCTCCGCAAGACTTCGTTGAACGTGGCGTGCATATGATCAACCTGCTTGTGCTCGTATACACTCCACTTCCAATGAAACCGGAGGACAGGAATTCCCCACATATCGATTTGATTCGGATCCAATTCACAATATGTACAGGCATTAGGCACCATTTCTCCCTCACCAGTTAGATAGACATATGTACCGTATTTGCGTTGAACCTCGCAATGAAGTTGCGATCCGTAAACCGAACTGGAAGCATCAATGAAACCACCGACGCTCATATTTGGGATTCTGCGTCCGCCGCGAGGTTCAATATGATAGCCACGCGGGAAGTCAAGTTTACCTGCAGCCTGCTCGCCATAGAGCCACCATGGAACGTAGATGTGCGGTATATACATCCCATCATCATTTTGCGGCGAGAATTTCTCAAGCACTGGTAAACGAGAGGTCATCGTGTACTCAACCGTGTCAGTGAGAAATCGTCCAAGAAAGCCACTAGAGTTTCCCACTCCGTCTGGAAATTGAGCGCATTTCGAATTGAAGAGGATGCGAGCCGATGCACCAGCCGCTGCGGCAAGCGCGACGGCCTTGCCTCTGGCTCGATGCTCTTTGCCGCTCAACCGATCAATGAAGATTACGCCGTTCGCGCGGCCGCTCTTCGCAATGTTGACCCTGTGAACGACAGCATTGGTGCGAAGCGTCAGTTTTCCGGTAGCGCGTGCAGGAGAAATGAGAACGCGCGGGCTTTGAAAATTCGCACCAATTGAGCAACCACGTGTACAGGGAGTAGCGTAAATGCATGCGGGACGATCATTGAGCGGTTTCGTAAGAATCGCCGCACGCATTGCGGCAACTCTCATACCCATACTTTCAAACGCACTAGAGAAGAGCACCTCATGCGTTCGCGGAGGTGGGGGTGGGAGCATTGTTCCTGGTGGAGAGTCAGGTGTATTTTCGATTCCATGCGCGCGACCAGTCACTCCTATGAGTTGCTCGACTTTGTCATACCAGAGAGCTAGATCATCATAGGTAATGGGCCAATCAAATCCAATTCCATCACGGCTTTTGGGCTTAAAATCGTAAGGCCCATAGCGAAGAGCAACACGACCCCAATGGTTAGTTCGGCCGCCAAGCATCCGTGGGCGCCACCACCGGAAATCATCAGAGCCATTCGCGATGGTAAACGGTTCCCCGGGAACGTTGTATCCGCCTCCGACCGTCGCATCATAAAATCCAACCTGTTTGTCAGAGGTTGTCTCCCCTCGCAAAGGCGCAGCCTCCGGAGTATTGAACATCGGGGTCTCAACGAGTTGATCGTAGTCACGACCAGCTTCCAGCATTAGTACGTTGAGGCCAGCGGCTGTCAAGTCGTATGCTGCCATTCCTCCGGCTGCGCCGGAACCGACAACTATTACGTCATAATCCGTAGGTGACAATACCCATCTCCAAAGTCGAGGAGTTTCATTGCAAAACATTCCTCCGCTTGCAATTAAGAACATGTACTAAAACATAAGGGGAATAGTAATTGTACAAATTAAACTGATATAAAACAGCAGTTGGAAATAAAAACTCAGCAATCAGCCGAGGATTAAAAGATTTTAAGGAACTGGTGTCAGAATCTGACCGTGCGAACAAGCTCGAGCTTGAGTTTGCTCTCTCTTTGTCGAGTCACCTTGAATAGGCCTGATAGATAGTCCAAATTGGATGAAACGTGCTCTGCTGCATGAGCAAGTTGGTTGATATCCTCTTGGGTTAACTGATCGAAAATATACTGCAATCCTCTTGCCGTGGCCTCGGTGTGAGTTCCAGCGATCATGATAAGGCGACGGCTCCGGTCGAAAGGATTTGGACCAACGAGAAAGAAACCGTAATCGACGTCATACACGACAACAGCTTCGGTTTTATCCGAGAGCAGTTTTACCGTTTCTCGGTGTTCAGTACGGTTTTCCGGGCCAAAACAAAGCGCGTCATGAGGCGAACTTGGTGTTCCGCTCGCTATCGAGGGATAGTAGGTGGTTTTATCGCCTTGGCAATGGCGTTGTATCGCTTCAGACTCAGCAAGAGACTTACCTCTTGAGTCGTATCCAACCACGATGCCGTTTTTTGTATCATTCCCATACCGTTCATGCGAGAGCAGATTATCGTAAATATTCTTCGAGAAATCGAAAGGTAGCGCCTTGAAATCGTCTGGGAGCTGCTCCAACAGCTTTTCGCGAACCCGGTAAAAGTATCCAGTAGCGACAGGTCCTCCGATAATGACCGTGTCGTATCCATCAAGGGAGACAATTTGGCCATCCCTTTCGCGCCAAGAGACTGCTAGATCGACCACCGCGCCTGGATTGTGACTCGAAATAGAATCCAACATTTGTTCCATCCCGGGAAGCATAATGGCGGAGTACGTCAGAAGATTCTCTTTCTCCTCCTCGGCTTGACATAACTCCGTAGCTTTATATTCGTTTCGGAGACATAGAGTTCGCTTGTAATATTCGTTTGATCGCAGACTGGATGGGATGGCCACCATGATACGATCCGCCCGCCGAAACAATCTTCCAAAGGACAAGAGACTGTGCTTAGTATGGCGGTATGCAAATCCAGCAACGGCGAGAAAGAGAACCAAAGAACATGCGATGCAAGCACGGAACCGAACACGGCCACGTCGACGCCGAGCTATGATTTCCCCGCGGAGCCGATTGGCTTCTTTTCTCCTGATCTCTACCTCCTCTGCTGTCACTTTTGGAGACCCGCATGCCAGAAGAAATTCGAGGGCGGCGGCTCGGCCTTCCGCAAGCAGAAATTCTTTTTCGTTGCTTGTCAGCTTAAAAGAAGTAGTACGGACCGGTGTTGGATCGATTCGCACTATACGGTTCTTGAACTCATCGACCAGTTTCGATTCATCCTGATTCAACCAAATCTGGAGAAGCTCCAAGGGTAACCATCGCCTTTCAGCGGGCGCCGGTTTGTTGGGACCTAGGTGCAAGGCCACAAAATCACCCCCTGTAAGCTGCAAAGCAGCGTGAATCGGGAAGTTTTTAACCAATCCACCGTCATACGTTCGTCGTGAATTCAGTTCCAGCGGTTTGAAAAAAAACGGTATGGACGCACTAACCCTGACAGCGATTGCGGCTTCTGTATCCCTATTTGCGCCTTGAGAATCAAAAACAACAGTGCCAAACCGGGGCTCAACGGCAAAGCAGATGGCTCGCATAGGCAGATCGGCTAGATTTATCTTCTGTCGGTTGAGCTTTGCTTGAAGATTGCATTCGACCCAGTCTCTGAGTCTGTCGCCGGGATACAGGCCACCCCTGAAAAAGAGATTTAGAAGTGACCTGAACAAACCACAGTCTTTGAACTTGTCAAACTCCGTTTTCTCCAAAAGTTCCTTAAGGCTGCAGCAGTCGTATCCGGCCGCCAAAAAAACAGCCGTAATCGCACCCGCCGAGGTGCCAACGAATTGAGTAAAATGATACTCTCGTTCGAGGATCTCAATCGCTCCCGCGAATGCGAGGCCCTTCAAGCCTCCACCTCTCATGATGAGTGTTGTCCGGCCCATTTGTTCCTCTGCCAGGGAGAAGGGATTCTAATTATATATAGTGACGCAAGGCAAACCGGTGTTTCACAAGTGGTCACCCTTGTTTGAGGTTTTTTATATGTGGATAGTGGATGTCAATAGCGGGCCCAAAAAATTCCATTGTCAAACTGGGCGTGTGCCGGGGACCTCGGCCACGGTGCGCTTGGGCTTTCGACACATTCGATCTCAACCCTGCATTTCTGTCCCGGCTCACCGAAAGCGAATCAACATTGAAGAATGCTTTAGCTTACTCCGCCGGGCTGTTCCCACCTCCCGGATTGGGCTGAGCGGAAAATAGCTTCGATAACCTCCATGTTTTTGACGGCATCATCGATAGAGACGGGGACGTCGCCTATCCCTCGGATTGCTTTGGAGAAGCAATCTCCTTGAAGCATGTATTGGTCGCAAATCTCGATTTCCACAATGCTCAGACCGCCGCCAAACAAGTCCCTGCCATCATCAAGGAAAATGCGGCATGGACGGTCATTCGGCGCATTGAAGGGGATCTCAATTTCGATACGGGCTCGCGTTCCAAAAAATTGCATTCTTTGGCTGGGTACAAGCTGGGTGCCGCAAGTGAAGACGCACTGCCCTGAGGGGAAGTCGAGAATGCCGCAGATCAACCGGTCAATTTTCATTTGTGGATCTCGCTCGATGAGACCGAATGCCCGCAAGGGTTCCTCGCCAAAGATGAAGCGCGATCCGGTGATCGGATAGCATCCGATATCCATCAGCGCTCCGCCGCCCCATTCAGGAATACTCCGGATATTGGCAGGATCAACATTGAAATAGCTGAAAAAACCTACGATCGATCGCAGTTGGCCGATTCGACCTGCACGGATCAGCTCACGCGTGCGCAGCCATTGCGGATGCGTGCGTACCATGAAAGCCTCGCCCATCTTGACCCCGGTTCGGTTTCGCGCATCGACCAGCGCTTTGGCTTCCGCCACTGTCAGACTGATGGGTTTCTCGCAAAGCACATGTTTGCCAGCCTCTGCTGCCCGAATGGACCACGGCACATGCAAATGGTTGGGCAGCGGATTATAGATTGCTTCAATTTCCGAGTCTGCCAAAAGTTCTTCGTAAGAGCCATATGCTTTCGGAATCCCCAACCTCCGGGCCGCCTCTTCCGCTTTGGAGCGGTCGCGTGAAGCGATGGCTGAAATCTGGCTCCATTCGCCTTTTTGCATGCCAGGTATCACTTTCTTGACCGCTATATTGGCTGCACCCAGCACGCCCCATCGAACCTTGTCTGGCATCATGAATCCTTTTATGCTAGGAGTCTGTCGGAAATAGAAATTCGAGAACGAGAAATCACAAGCATTGCCGGGAAACTAACGGCTTGTAAGTTGTTGATTTCTGGTTGGCCAAAATCTATTCCCGACAAACTCCTAGGGTTAAAGAATATCTAGTGTCCACAAATACGTCTACTGATTGCGGCCTGCACAACAGGATATGTCACACACCAGCGGCTAAAGCGGTTTGCGTTACAACTACCTGCGGACTCTGTGTATAGACAGGAAATTAGGCCATTGGCAACGAAGAAAGTGAGAGCGGGACATGACCAACGAAAAGGCATATTGAAACGTGGTGTGCGTGGCTGGTGTCGATCCAACTGGACACGAGACAGGTCATGAATGGAAGACTTACAACTGCTGATGAGTTCGACAATCCTGTCTAAACGTCTGGCGCCGCCTGGAATCTCCAATGTCGCCCTGGCCGTCAGTCCAAAACAGGCTGTGCCCACGATGTAGGCCAAGCACAAATCTTGAAACCGGCGGTCGTAAGGGATCTTTAAGAAAACAAATTTTTCACTTTGCTTTCGAAGCACTCCGCTTCTTTCCTGCCACGCTGAGTGGGGCATGTTTTTTTGCACGAACCGCTTTCATTTCCCGCGATTTATTCAGCAACTTCTCAATGGTCCGAACTCGTGAAAGTGGCATTCCAAAGTTCTCCGCCACCTTCTCAGCGGAGACAATGTTGTCACGAACTAGAAATGGCCGACGCATATTCAAATTTTACACTGGATTGGTGCCGGATGTATCCCTCAATGTGGCAACTGGAGACAACTGGATAACGTTCATCGGACCGCAATTTAAGATCTTGGTCCATTTGGTCCTCTATTATGAAGAAACTGAGAGAAGGTCGCTGCCGCGAGCAGGCAGTGGTCAAACTGCCAAGTTTTGTCATTGTGGGGAAAGATTTTTTCTGGTCCAATTTGGGCAGTGGCCAGTTTTTGGTCATTGAAATATATTTGTAGTAGTACTGTGAACTCATTTTCAGCCCAAATTCTTAGTCCAATTATGGTCCATTTAGGTGTCCGAGGCACCTTATTCCATGAAAAAGATCGTTGTTTCACTTTTTGTGGTGTCGCTGTTGTATTTTGTGGTTTCCGCAGTTCATGCCGCGAGTCGTTGGGTTAAATTGGGCCAAGTGCAGGTGGACGGTCGGCATAACTCCGATGAGATCAAAGCTACCGATTACTATAGCTTCTTGAAGCTTCATGATAATCACCCAGTTGACTTTGATCGCATTGTGGCTGAATACGATAGCGGTGAGGAGACACTGGCACAGCATAACATTATAGGGGGCAGCAAGCAGTGGCGGCTGGATGGCTCGTGGAAGTTGAAAGGTGTGAAGTTGTGGTACAGCAAAGCGAATCAGTGGCAGACAGAAGTAATGCTCTGGGGGCAGCGAAGTCGCGATGATAAGTAGCCCCGCAGCAAAGACCACTTGGTCGTGCCGGATCGTCTGGTGATGGCGCTCACCCAAACGGGCGAAGTGTGTACGGCGAGTGATCCTCAGTGATCATTAGCCTGTGCCCAAACTGGCACAAACATTTAAGTTAAGCAATGTAAAGCGTATCGCAATCGTCAGCGGCAGCTTACGGACTAAACTAAACAGTTGCAGGAAGGAAGTTTAGAGGAATTTCCGGCACTGCCAGGCCCGATCCCAGGAGCGAAAAAGTTCGGAAATCGTCCTCTAATCCCCGCCATTTTTTTCAAGGAGTTATTAGACGTGATACCGAAAACTCCAATCCACACCCACAGCTTTCAGTTCACCGTTGCATTCATCCCCATGGTCGTCAGGAATTCATCGTGCGCCGCCCGTATTCCATCGTTGTCCTCCTGCGTGTACAGATTCGAGGCTTTCATCTTCGAGGCTTTCATCAGGGACAAGCAGCACAGGGATTTCCGCCTCACAGCAACTGACAAAGGGACACTCACTAAATGACAAATCCAGACCAAGCCGTTTGCTACCTCGAACCAACACAGGACTCGGGACGGGCTTTCGTGATGCGCCAAATGACGGGCAACATCGTCATGCTAAATCTGCTGCGCTTTCGCGAAACCGCCGACTACTCGGCGTCGCCCGAGCTGGCCCCTGAAACCGCCATCAGCGGTGCGGCTGCTTTTCAGCGGTACATTGAGCACACCTTGCCTTACCTGCGCGCAACGGGGGGCGACCTGCTGTTTTTCGGAACCGGTGGTCGCTTCCTAATCGGGCCGGAAGCCGAACGCTGGGACATGGTCATGCTCGTGCGCCAACACAGCGTCGAGTCGTTCTTGACGTTCGCCTCCCATGAAGGCTACTTGGCCGGTATGGGACACCGGACCGCCGCCGTCGAAGACTCCCGGCTGCTCCCGTTATCGGAAGTTGCCGCAAGCATGACGTAGCAATACTGCCCCCATCCTTCCCGCCTTGGCACAAAGACCGCGCGGACTTGCTTGGTGGCGCAATGTATTTGGCGAAGGTACTTGTGAGGCAGCAGAGGGGATTATGAACGCGCATTCGAGCGCGATGGGGAGAGTCAGCTTGTGCGGCCTGATGCGGCTAAACAATGCACTTACGAGCTTTTGAGGGGTTTCGATTTACGGTTCGGTTTGGTCCACGAAGCTCTGGCTCTAAAGCTTCCGCTCGGAACCACCGTACTAGTGTAGCGTCTCCTAAATAGCTATACAGGCAATGCCTGTTTGGCGCGTTGAATTTTGCGGAGAATATCTTCCCCCTTCGCCTTCCATGTGTAGCGCGTCGGGTTCGCATTGCGCTCCGCCAGATAGGCCAAGATCTGATGGCACAATTCTTTGACGT
>Ga0210400_10005410_pt1 | contig 10850 bp, 8 predicted proteins | sample IncBWH26MmetaG_FD_155456 | JGI IMG/M metagenome (GOLD analysis project Ga0210400, IMG submission 155456) | Forest soil microbial communities from Barre Woods Harvard Forest LTER site, Petersham, Massachusetts, United States - Inc-BW-H-26-M | ecosystem: Environmental > Terrestrial > Soil >... | reverse complement strand
TCAATGGGGCCTTCGGCGGCTTCGGCGAAGGCGGGGGGCCGTTCAACCTCCCCGAGGTCCACGCGGCCGAAGTCCCCGCAGCCAACGGCATCACCACCGCCCGCTCCCTGGCCCGGTTCTACGCCGTGCTCGTCGGTGAGGTCGATGGGGTACGCATCCTGCAGCCGGGCACGGTGACCGACATGGCCCGGTCTCGGACCACCGGGACCGACCTGGTCCTCGGGGGCGAGTCCAAATTCGGCTTGGGCATGATGTGCGACTCGCCCTTCACCCCCCTCCTCGGTCCGGGCGGGTTCGGGCACTTCGGCGCGGGCGGATCGGTGGGCTTCGCCCACCCCGAGTCGGGGATCACCTTCGGCTACGTGATGAACCAGATGCGCCTGAGTGTGGCCGGGGACGACCGCACCACGGTCCTGATCGACGCCGTCCGTCAGTCCATCGGATAATGGTGGGTACGTGGAACGGCGCATCGGCTGTGGGCAACAACCGGGACGGCACTCCCTGGTAGGCACGCGCCCAGCCGCGGTCGGTCAGAAGCCGACGGCATGATGCGCAATCGAGGCACTGACGCCCGCGTCCCCGGGGACCAGGAGGACGAGCCCACGCCTGCGCCCGTTGAGCCCGCGCCCTCCCCCGTCGACATCGGGCGGGTCCTCCGAACAAAGCGAGAGGAGCTCGGTCTCGACCTCCTCACCGTCCACGACCGGCTGGGACGACCCATCACCCAGCTGGAGGCGCTCGAGGCCGGCGACCTGAGCCGCCTCCACAACCAGGCGTTCGCCCTTTCCACCCTCCGTCGCTATGCCCGCTTCTTGGCCCTGGACGGGGACGCCCTGGCCCTGCAGTTCATGGAGAGCCTGTCCTCGGTGGTGGGGGCGCCCACCGGCGTGGTGGCGATGGCGGGCTCGGAGCAAGACCACCTCCGGGCCTTCACCCAGACCGGCCCCGACCCCCGGGTGGGGGGAAACAGCCGAAGCTACAACGGATGGTTCGGGCAAGCGGGGCCGCCCACTGGGACCCTGTCGGTCATCCCCCGCGAGCAGATCAAAGAGACGAGGAAGATCCAGCGCAAGGTCAGGCGCACCCGCCAGGCGCCGTTGTTGCTCCGCCTGGTCACCTGGCTGGTCCTGGTGGCCCTGCTGGTGGTCCTGGCCGGCGTGGGCATCCGCCACTGGAAGCCGCAGCTCCTCGTCCAGTGGCACATCGCCCCGGCCAATGGAGCGCTGTACCAGCCCCCGGTGTCGAGCGCCACGACCAAGCCAACGCAACCGGTGGCGACGGCGACGGTGAAGCAGGCGAGCACGGACAACCTCACCGCGGCCACCTACACGGTCAGCGCCGCCCACTTCAAGGTGATCCTCACCACCACCGCCCCCTGCTACGTCGAGGTCACCAGCCCGGCGTCGGTCAATCCCATCGTGTCGGACGTGCAGCCGCCCAACGTGACCAAGTCCTATCCAGCTGACGGTTCCCTGACCGTGAACATCGGAGCCGGTGGGGTGTCGATCAGCGTGTCGGTGAACGGCAAGAGCATCTTCACCACCGTTCCCGAACACGCCCCGTTCAGCTACACCTTCAATTCGGTGCCGGCATAGCCGGTCAGGCCATTCGGTGCCGGCCCAGCCGGTCAGGCAATTCGGTGCCGGCATAGCCGGTCAGGCGATGGTGCTGGGCAGGTCGGAGTCGGAGATGGCCTCGATCCACGGGTAGCGCAGCGGGTCGATGAGGACGAAGGGGGCGTCGACCACCACGGTGGCCTCGGGGTGGTGGGGGGCGCTCTCCCGGATGGCGACAGTCCGTGCGGCCACATCGCCTTCCAGGAAGACCAGGTCGAGCTGGTCCTCGTCGCCGCCGGCGAACGAGAGGCTCATCACCCCGTGGACCCCGTCGAGCCCCGCCACCGCGCTCGACCAGTCCCGGTGGTACCAGGAGGCGACCGGGTCGGTGCTCCGGCGGCGCACCATCAGGATCCCGTTGTGCCCGACGAAGGGCACGTCGATGGCAGGAAGGGCGAGGTCGGGCGATGACGTCGCCGAGATGAGCTCGAGGGCACCGCCGTCGCGGACCACCTTCTTCTCGGCCGGGAAGCTCATCCGATCGGTGGCGTAGAGCACCTCTCGGAGCTCGGCCATGCCCGCCACCACCTCGAGCGGCGGTTGGCACAACGTGTAGATGGTGACAAAGGTGCCCCGTCCCCCGGCCAGGGGCGAGGACGGATGGGTGACCCGCAGGGCATGGAGGTCGGGAGGGGCTGCGTAGCGACGGCCGAGCATCACACCGGCCAGGGAGACGTTGGGGGGCACGTGCTCCAGGTCGTACCAGCGATTGAATGCCTCGATGCTGTCGGCATCGCAGTCGAGCACGGCGCAGATCACTCCGGTTGCTTGCATGTCCCCCCTGTCCGGTCAGGCCACGGTCTCACCATCGGTTTCATCGTCGATCGTTCAGGCCGCGGCCCGGCGGTAAGGGCCGACCACGGCCTCGGCCAGCCAGGCCAGCTCCTCCTGGCAGGCCACCAGAGTCCGGCCGCGACAGCCCAGGCTCAGCCAGGTGACCCCGAGATCCTCGTAGGCGGCCAGCCGCTCCCGGAACCGCTCACCGTCGGGGTCCCCCTCGGGATCGGGACGGTCGAAGGAGGAAAAGGCGATGTCGAACTTCCCCTCCAGGCCCGCTTCGATCCTCAGGTCGAAGACCTCGTCGATGCCCGCCTTCAGGTCCGCCAACGTGGTCAGGGCGGGGCTCCCGGTAATGGCCGCCATGACCTCGGGCTGGGGGAAGGGGAGCCAGCCATCGGCCAGGAGGGCGGCCCGACGCTTGGCCGCGGCGCTGTTGCCTCCCACCCAGATGGGGGGGCGGGGCCGCTGGACTGGTACGGGGACCATGGAATGACCGTGGGCCGGGTAGAAGGTGCCGTCGCGATCTACCGACGTCCCACTCCACGCCGCCGTCATGGCCTCGATGGCCTCGTCGAAGCGCTTCCCCCGCGTGGAGAAGTCGGCCCCTAACACGTCGAACTCGGCCCGCAGGTACCCGGCGCCCATGCCCACGATGACCCTCCCGCCCGACAGGACGTCCAGACTGGCGATGGAGCGGGCGGCCATATAGGGGTTCCGATAGCCGGCGACCAACAGGTTGGTCCGCAACCCGATGGTCGAGGTGACGGCGGACATGGAGCTGAGGGCGACGAAGGGGTCGAAGGCGTGATGGCCTCCGTTGGCCAACCACGAGTCCTCGGGGAAGGGGTGATCGGTCACGTTCACGGCGTCGAGGCCGGCCGCCTCGGCGGCCACGGCGAATTGGTTCAGCTGCCCGGTCCCCACCCAGGTCTCAAAGTGCTTGATGGCGCCGCTCGGGACGCCGACGTCGAACTTCATCACCACGAACTCCCCCACCGCTCCACGCCGACACTCGCCGTCGGCCTCAGTCCCGACTGACTATCGCGCCGACGGCTCGTCGACGGCCAGACGGGAAATCTGACCGTCGGGCCAGAGGCAGGTCCGAGCGGGGTGGGCCTACGATGCCGGCATGCCGCTCGATCCTGCTGTCGTCGACCCCTCCCATACGGCCATCGTCATGAACGAGATCCAGCGGGGGACGGTGGGCGACCGGTCGTCGCTACCGGCGCTGGTGGAGGCGGCCGCCCCCATGGTCACCGAGGTGGCCCGGCTGGTGCAGGCCGGCCGAGCAGCTGGGGTCGAGATCGTGCACTGCGTGGCCGCCGCCCGGGTGGACCTGAAGGGCTCCATGGGCAACACCGTGTTCGCGGCCAAGGCCAAGAAGGCAGCCCAGACCTCGCCCCGGGACCCAGTCGAGCTGGCCGAGTTCGCCGAGGTGGTGCCCGAGATCGGCGTGGAGCCCGGGGACCTGGTGATGAGCCGGCTCCACTCTATGGCCCCGATGACCGACACCGGCTTGGACATCGTGCTGCGGAACATGGGGGTCACCACCGTCATCGCCGCCGGCGTCTCGCTCAACCTCGGAGTCATGGGTCTGGTCATCGAGGCGGCCAGCCGGTCGTACAACGTGGTGATCCCGAGGGATGCCACCGTCGGCGTGCCCCCCGAGTACGGCGAGATGATCCTCCAGAACTCGCTGTCACTCCTGGCCCGGATCAGCAGCGTCCAAGAGCTCATCGACATCTGGTCCTGACGGCGGGCGAGCCCCGCTCGCTCCGGTGCCGGTAACCGCTCGATCCAAGGAGATTCCATGCCCAAGCCCACGTCACCCATGAAGATCTACGTCGCCCTGCCCGGCAACAGCCACATGCCCGGGACCCCGGAGTGGGCGTGCCAGCTCCAAGCGCCCGACTACCAGCGCATGGCCCGGGCCGTGGACCAACTGGGGTACGACGCCATCACCACCTCCGAGCACTTCGCCATGCCCATTGAGGAGGTGCCCCGCCTCGGGCCCTACTGGATGCAGGGCCTCACCGTGATGTCCTTTCTGGCCGGCGCCACCTCGCGGGTCCGCGTCGACGCCACCGTGCTCGTCCTCCCCTACCACCACCCGCTCTCGTTGGCCAAGGCCGTCACCACCATGGACGCGCTGTCGGGTGGGCGGGTCAACCTGTCGGTCGGCGTGGGCCATGCCGTGGCCGAATTCGCAGCGTTGGGCGTGAGCTTCGAGGACCGCGGCGCCATCGCCGACGAGATGCTGGCGGCCATGATCGAGCTGTGGACGGCGGACGAGCCGGTCTACCACGGCCGGTTCTTCGACATCGAGGGGTTGGCCTTCGAGCCCAAGCCGGTGCAGTCGCCCCGGCCCCCCATCTACATCGGCGGAAACTCCAAGCCCGCCCTGCGCCGGGCCGCCCGCCACGATGGCTGGCAGCCCAACCCGACCGATTTCTCGCTGGCCGACATGCCGCCCCTGCTCGAGTACCTCTATGCCCAACCCGAGTACGCCGGCAAAGAGGCGACCTTTGACATCTGCTGGCTCGGCTCGCCCTCGCTGTGGTCGGGGGGCGCGTTCGGGGAGGCGTCGGGACCGGTGCTGGCCGCCTACCGCGATCGGGTCATCGACTGGTGCGCCGAGCTCAGGACCCACGACGTGACCCGGACCTCGTTACCCCTTCCCATCACCAACTCGGTCGAGGAGTACATCGACCACCTGCAGTGGTTCGACCAGGAGGTGGCGCCCCGACTGGGCGGCTAGCGGCCGCCAGTCGGTGCCGAGCCGGCGGCACCGCGGCTGCAACTGGGAGGACTTCTCACCCCTGCAGGAGTGAAAGCTCCAAACGGCCGTTTGGTTGGCGCCGGGGGTGACGAAATATAGACTGCCTCCATCGACAACCACTTCACACGCGGCAACGACAGCGCATCGGCACCGAGCCGGGGGGTCGACGGTGTGGCCGTCCTCGGGTTCGCCCGCAGCCCGTTCGGGAAGTTCGGTGGCTCGCTCCGGGAGGCCACACTGCCCGACCTGGCATCGGCCGTCGTCACAGCCGGGCTCTCCCGCTCGGGGGTGGCCCCCGACCAGGTCGACCAGCTCGTCTTCGGGGTCAATTTCCCCGGATCCGACCGGTCGATTGCCCGCCAGATCCTGCTCCGGTCGGACATCCCCGTCGACCGGAATGCCTACACGGTGGACCGCGCCTGCTGTAGCTCGCTGACTGCGCTGGCCGCCGCGTCCCGATCCATCCGCCTGGGCGAGGCTTCGGTGGCGGTGGCGGGCGGAGCCGAGAACCTGAGCCGGGTCCCCTACTTCCTCGAGGGCGTGCGCTGGGGCCATCGCCTGGGCAACCTGGAGATGAGCGACCAGCTGGTCATCTCGTGTCCCCACACCCACGAGCCGCGAGCTCGGCAGGCCTCGAGAGAGGCGCTCGAGCACGGCATCGGTCGAGCCCAACAGGACGACTGGGCCGTCCGCAGCCAGGAGCGCTACGCCAAGGCGCTGGCCGCTGGATGGCCGGCAGAGGAGATCGTGCCCGTACCCGGCACCGACAGCCGCGGGGCGACGATCACCGTGGAGGCCGACGAGGTGCCCCGACCGGGCACGACCGCGGCCGCACTGGCCGCACTGTCCACCATCTACGAGAGCGAGACGGTGACCCCGGGCAACGCCCCCGACCTGTCCAGCGGATCAGCGGCCCTGGTCCTGGCCGATCCTCGATCGGCAGCTGAGCGTGGCCGTCCTGTGCTGGCCACCCTCCGAGGATTCGCCGCAGTGTCGGGGGAGCCCCAGCGCATCGCATCCATCCCGGCCACCGCCGTCGCCGCCGCCCTCGATCGGGCCGAGCTCACGCTCGATCAGGTCGACCTGATCGAGATCAACGAGGCCTTTGCCGCCGTCCCCTTGGTGACGACGCTCATCCTGGCCGACGGAGACGAGCAACGGGCTGAGGTTCTCCGGAAGCGGACCAACGTCAACGGCGGGTCGGTGGCCATCGGCCATCCCACCGGGGCCACCGCGGCGCGCATGGTCATGACCGCCATCTGCGAGCTCCGGCGTCGTGGCGGGGGCACCGCGGCCGTGGCCCTGTGCGGTGGCATCGGTGAGGGCGAGGCCGTCATCGTCGAAGTCGATGGGCAAGGATCCGGCGCCGCGTAGGCGGCACCGGCTGGAGGCAGAACAATGACGCTCAACTCCAAGGCCTTCGACCAGTGGCGCGAGGAGAACGCCGAGCGCCTGTTACCCGGGGACAGCGGGGCCACCACCCATTCCGGCCTGCCCGTCCAGCCCGTGTACACCCCGCTCGACCTGGGCCAGCCCAGCGAGGAGGAGCTTTCCCGCTACGACACCAGGCTGGGGCTCCCGGGACAGCCTCCCTTCACCCGGGGCATCCGGCCCGGCATGTACCGGGAAGGCAACTGGGTCATGGGCATGTACTCGGGCCAGGGGTCGCCCACCGAGACCAACCAGCGCATCCGCTCCCTGCTGGCCGCGGGCCAGACCGGGTTCTCGCTGGCCCTCGATCTCCCCACCCAGCTGGGCCTGGACTCCGACCATCCTCTGGCCCACGGCGAGGTGGGCCGGGTGGGGGTGCCCATCGACAGCCTGGCCGACATGGTCGAGCTGTTGAACGGCGTGTCCCTGGACAAGGTCTCCCAGATCCGCACCACGGCCAACTCCATCGGCCCGTTGGCCGTGGCCCTGTTCGTAGCCGGAGCCGAGGTCCACGGGTACTCGCCCACCGAGTTCAAGGTGATGCTGCAGAATGACGTGCTGAAGGAGTACGTGGCCCGCCACACCCACATCTTCCCCTACCGGGCCGGGCGCGACTTCTCGGTCGACGTCATCGAGTACTGCGCCACCTCCCTGCCCCACTGGGAGCCCATCGAGTTCTGCGGCTACCACATCCGCGACTCGGGCTCGACAGCCGTGCAGGAGGTGGCCATCGCCATCAGCAACGGGATCGAGTACATCCAGTGCGCGCTCGACCGCGGGCTCAGCATCGAGTCGTTCGCCCACTCCGTCTATATGTTCTTGTCCTCGGGGCTGGACATCTTCGAAGAGGTGGCCAAGTTCCGGGCCGCTCGACGCATCTGGTCCGACATCATGGTCACCCGGTTCGGCGCCACCGACGACGCCAGCCGGGCCCTCAACATCTTCTGCTACACGCTGGGCGGCTACCAGACGGCCAACGAACCGCTGAACAACCTGATCCGGATCTCCTACCAGGCCCTGGCCGCGGTGCTGGGCGGCGTCCAGACCCTGGCCTCGTCCTCCTACGACGAGGCCCTGGGCATCCCCAGCCAGGAAGCGGCCCACCTGGGGCTCCGGACCCAACAGATCCTGGCGCTGGAGACCGGCGTAACCCGGTCAGCCGACCCGCTGGGCGGCTCCTACCTGGTCGAGGCGCTGACCGACCAGCTCGAGGGGGAGATCCGGGCTTACATGGCCCGCATCGAAGGAGCCGGCGGGGCCATTGGGGCCCTCGAGTCCGGGTTCTTGGAGGCCGAGATCGACGAGCAGGCCTTCCGGCTCCAGAACCGCATCGACCGCGGCGACCAACCGGTGGTCAGCGTCAACCAGCACGTCACCACCGCCCCGCCCACCTCGTTGACCCGCGAGCCGGCCCGGCGCGACCTGGCCGCCATCGAGGAAGCCCAGGTGGCATCGCTGGCCCGCCTGCGGACCGACCGGAGTGCGGGCGACGTGACCGACGCCCTGGAACAGGTGCGCGGCGCGGCGCGGTCGAAGACCAACACCATCCCGCCCATCCTCGCGGCCATCCGGGCCGACGCCACCGTGGGCGAGATCTGCCAGGCCCTGGCCGACGTCTGGGGACGCTTCGATGCCCACCATCCCTGAACTGGTCGAGCGCTCGGCCCGCGCCTATGGGCCCCGCATCGCCGTGGTCGACGGCGACCGCCGGCTGACCTTCGCCGAGGTGGGCGATCGGTCCGGTCGACTGGCCAACGTGCTGGCCGGACTGACCTCCGAGCCCGGGGCCCGGGTGGCCATCCTGATGCGCAACCGGTTGGAGTACGTGGAGGCCGACTTCGCCATCGCCCGGGCCGGGATGGTCAAGGTCCCCATCAACCCCCGCCTGAGCGACGACGAGCGCCGGTACCTGCTGGCCGATTCGGGGGCCAGCGTGCTCATCACCGAGGCGGCCGAGCGGTCGCGGGCGGCCGACCTGGTGGCCGACCTGGACCGGCCTCCCACCATCGTGGACCTCGACGCCGAGGCCGACGCGCCCGGCATCCTGGGGGGCTACCCGGCGCTGCTGGGCTCGGCGCTGGCGACGCCGCCTCGGTTGGACTCGGACCCCGAGCGGCTCAGCCAGCTGCTGTACACCTCGGGGACCACCGGGCGGCCCAAGGGAGCCATGCTGGCCGACCGCTGCCGGGTCACGGCCACGCTCATGAGTATCTCCGAGGAGTTCTGCGCAAGTCCGGGGGACGGCATGATCCACGCCGGTCCCCTGTCGCACGGCAGCGGGTCCAAGGTGCTCACCTTTTTCACCCGGGGGGCTCGGAGCATCCTGATGGCCAAGTTCGACCCGGCCGCCTTCTTCCGCTGCGTGACCGAGCAGGGCGGCACCTCGTCGTTCCTCGTCCCCACCATGATCCAGATGCTGGTGGAGCAGTGCACGGGCACGACGACGCCGGCGGGCCTGTCCAACATCACCTACGGCGGGGCCAGCATCAGCCGCACCACCTTGGACGCCGCGCTCGAGACCTTCGGTCCCATCCTCACCCAGGTGTTCGGCACCTCCGAGGTCCCCCACCCCATCACCGCGCTCCGCCACCGCGACGAGATCGACCCCCACCTGTCCGACCACCCGGCCGTACCCACCGGGCGCCTGGTGTCGGCGGCCTCGATGCGCCTGGTCGACGAGCAGGGCCCCGGGGTGAACGGGAACCACGGCGAGCTGTGGGTCGCCGGAGCACAGGTGATGCTCGGGTACTGGAACAATCCGGCGGCCAGCACCGAGGCCCTGGTCGAGGGCTGGTACCGGACGGGGGATGTGGCCACGGTGGACGACACCGGGCTCATCACCATCGTCGATCGCATCAAGGACATGATCATCTCCGGCGGCCTCAACGTGTACCCGGCCGAGGTCGAGCGGGTGCTGGTCGAGCACGAGGGGGTCCGGGACGTCTGCGTGGTCGGGGTGCCCGACGACCGCTGGGGCGAGGTGGTGGGCGTTGCCGTGGTGACCAAGGCCGGATCGGGCCTCGACGCCGCCGCTCTGGGGGACTGGTGCGGCGAACGGCTGGCCGGCTACAAGAAGCCCCGTATCGTCGCTGTGGTCGACGATCTGCCCAAGGGGTCCACGGCCAAGATCTCCAAGCGGGCCGTGCGCCAGCTGCTCGTGGACCGGGCGGCAAACGGGTCGGGCACCGGACCGGCCTGAACCGTCAGCCCGAAGTGCGGGCTGGCACGCCGGTGTCCATCCGGTAAGAGTGACTCACCGTGGAAACCACTATCGAAACAGACGTCGAGCCGGAGACGACCCCGTACGGGACCCGGCTCCATGAGCTGGCCCTGGAGCGGCCCGACCAGGTGGCGCTGATCTTCGCGGCCGAGGACCGGAGTGAGCGCACCTTCACCTGGGCCGAGCTCGACGACCGGACGACGCAGGTGGCCCGGGCCCTGGCCCGGCGCGGGCTGGGCGTGGGGGACCTGTTGGCCATGCAGTTGAAGAACTCGCCCGAGCTGGTGTTCGCCAGCTTCGCCGCCTGGAAGCTGGGGGCCGTCCCCGTCCCGGTGCGCTGGGACCTGCCCGAATGGGAACTCGGTCGGCTCCGGGCCGTTATCGATGCGGCGGTGATCGTCGACGCCAGCTCCGCCGGCCTGTTCGAGGAGAGCCTGGCCGAGTCGACCGAGGTGCTACCCGAGGTCACTCCGCCCCACCATTCCGGCATCTGCAGCTCGGGCTCGACGGGATCGCCGAAGGTGATCCTGCGCAAGTCTCCCGCGGTCATGATCGAGGGAGCGCCGGGCTCGCTCGGGATCCAGGAGTCGTGGGGGCCGCTGTCACCCGACCAGCTCATCCTCACCCCGGGTCCGATCTACCACAACAACGGCTTTCTGATGATGTCCAACCTGCTGTCGGGCCACCGGGTGGTGCTCATGGAGCGCTTCCGGGCCGACCACATGGTCGACCTGATCGAAGCGCACCGGGTCACCGGGTTCACCGGGGCCACGCCCATGTTCCAGCGGGTGGCCCAGCTTCCCGACGTGGCCGCACGGGACTTCTCCAGCATCGAGTGGACCATGCAGGGCGCCGCCGTCCTGCCCCAGTGGCTGGCCCGTTTCTGGTTCGACCTCATCGGGCCCGAGCACTTCTACATGACCTACGGGTCGAGCGAGGGTGCCGGCGTGGTGGCCTGCCGGGGAGACGGGTGGCTCGACCATCCCGGCACCCTGGGTCAACCGTGGACCGAGACGGAGATCAA
>Ga0210400_10005407_pt1 | contig 10855 bp, 11 predicted proteins | sample IncBWH26MmetaG_FD_155456 | JGI IMG/M metagenome (GOLD analysis project Ga0210400, IMG submission 155456) | Forest soil microbial communities from Barre Woods Harvard Forest LTER site, Petersham, Massachusetts, United States - Inc-BW-H-26-M | ecosystem: Environmental > Terrestrial > Soil >... | reverse complement strand
ATGTCGATGCCTGTGCCTACGATCATGTTCGGATGCCTTTCGCTGAATCTTACAGCAAGCGATCTCCACGATAGATCAAACGATCGTCGATGATGCGGGCCTCCGCGGTCAGTAGATGCGGTTTCACTGGACCCTTGACATCGATGTGTAAGACCTCATGCCCGTGTGCGACCAGCCAGTCGGAAACTAACATGCGGTGGCAACGGAAATAAGGGCGCTCGGCGCACATGTAGGCTGTTTTGGAATTGTCGGTCAGCGCGAGCAGTTCGGCTATAGACTGCTCGAATTCCGGCGTGAGCATGTAGTCCGCATAGTTTCGGAAGCTCGGGTTGCGCAGGGCAATATTCGGCGAGTCTTCGAGAATCTTTTTGCGATAGCCGCCCAGCGACTTCATCCAGATGTATTGGATGCCCGCTGCCGGCAGGGTCTGCTCCAGAGAATCGCGATTGAATTGCGGCAGACGGCGCGACATGGGAAACGCGCGGATGTCCACGAGAGTCTGAATCTGATGTGCCGCCAGAACCGCGATTAATTCTTCGATCGTGCGGGTGGAATGCCCGATAGTGTAGAGAGTTGCCAAGTTAGATTGGATGCCGCGGCGTTAACAGGCGATTCCGTCGACGGCAGCCGCAACCAGTTGATCCTGATCCGCAAATACGGTGCGCAAATCGAGCAGCACGCGCCCTTCGGTGACGCGTGCGATGATGGGCGGATCGGAGGCACGCAGGCGGGCGGAGAACTCGTCGGCGCTGAGGCCTTCGAAACTTAGAGCGAGCAGGCGAGTCGGCAGGACTGACGAAGGTGCGGCGCCGCCCCCGATGACCGATTCGCCGTCGATGATCTCGACACGTAGCCTTGGCGACGAGACCTGCGACGCGAGCGCTTCGGCGCGCTGGCCGATTTCCTGTTTTGTCAACCGCATCATCTTCAATGTCGGGATGGCATCGTAGTCGCGCTTCACATAGGCCAGCAGCGTGGCCTCGAGGGCGGCGTAGGTGAGTTTGTCGACGCGGAGGGCACGGAACAGGGAGTTGGCGCGCATGCGGGCGACCAGATCGGCGCGGCCGCTGATGAGTCCAGCTTGCGGCCCCCCCAGCAGTTTATCGCCGCTGTAGGTGACGATATCGACGCCGACGCGCAGGCTGTCGAGCACACTGGCTTCGCCGCTGATGCCGAAATTCTGCAAATCGACCAGCGCGCCGCTACCCAGGTCTTCCATCAAGGGCAGGCCACGATCGCGAGCGAGCGTTACGAGTTCTGCGGTGGAAGCCTGTTCGGTGAATCCCGTGATCTCGAAATTGGAGCGATGCACGCGCAGCAGGAGTCGGGTGCGCTCGGTGATGGCCTTTTCGTAATCGGTGACGCGGGTGCGATTGGTGGTGCCGACTTCGCGGAGAGTTGCGCCCGACTTCGCCATCACGTCGGGGATGCGGAAGGAGCCGCCAATCTCGACAAGTTCGCCGCGCGAGACGATTACATCTCCGCCTTCAGCGAGCGTGTTGAGGGCGAGCAGGACGGCGGCGGCATTGTTGTTTACTACGATGGTGGAGATCGCCGTGGAAGGTTCCGCCTGGCTTCGTCTGGGGCCGGCCCCTTCGACTTCGTTCAGGCCAGGCTTAGCGGCCGTCTGCAGATGATCCGTGGCGGCATCGCCGAGCAGGCTGCGGAACAGGCGATCGACGTGGGTGTCACGCTTGCCGCGAACGCCTGACTCGAGGTCGAACTCAAGATTGGAAAAACGTCCAGCGGTTTCGCGGATGTGCTCCAGCGCGGCTGCGGCGAGTGGGGCGCGCCCTAGATTGGTGTGCAGGATGACGCCGGTCGCGTTGATGACTGGACGCAGCGAGGGTCGGAGAGCGCGACGAAGATGCTCTTCGACGGCGCTGCTCAGTCCGTTGAGGGCAAGTCGCAGCCCGGGACCGTCGAGCAAGCCAGAGGAGACTTCTTCGCGCAGACGCGCCAGCACGGCGCGGGCGGCTGCCGTGACCGGCGCAATTCCGTGGACGGCTGGAAGCGCTTCCACGCCAGTCATTCGCAAAACCTCGTCCACCGACGGGAGTTCGCGAAAAAGTTCGGATTTTGCCACGCTCTTCACGCTTGGATCACTCCAGTCGGATTATCCCATGAAAACGCCAGAATGCTCTCGGTTGGCGGCTCGCGGTTACAACGTGTGCAGATAGGCGAGCAGATCCTGAATGTCCTGCGAGCTCAGGGTCTGGCTGTAGCCGGGCATTTCGTTGCGGCCGAGGCGGATGATGTCGATGACGCGCTCGTCGTTGGCGGGCAGTCCACTCAGCGAAAGATATTTGTTCTGGAATACGCCCTTGAGCCCGGGACCTTTCTTGCCCTTCGTGGAATAGGGCTCGTGGCAGCGGTCGCAGTGCGAGTCGTAGATTTTTCGGCCAGCGGACTGTTGCGGGTTGAGGCCAAGTTGGGCGTCCGACTTGCGAGGCTCAACGTCGCAGGCGGAGATCACGGCAAGCATCGACAAGACCGCGAGGGTCGCGCGGAAAACTCCGCCACGACCATTTTTCCGCGACTGCATCATCAATGTCTTGTCGTTCACTTGCATTCATCATCCTCAGACGGCCTGTTGTGCGGGGCGCTGCGAGCGGCTTTACAATCATAAAGCAAACACCAAAAGCATAAACTCCAGGGTTCCTCATGGCAGTTGCTATCAAACGCGTGTATGAACTGGCATCGCGCAGCGACGGGGCGCGTGTGCTGGTCGACCGCTTGTGGCCGCGGGGGCTGACCAAAGCCAAGGCAGCGATCGACGCATGGCTGCGCGACCTGGCTCCGTCGAACGAGTTGCGCCGCTGGTACCATGCCCGGCCAGAGCATTGGCAGGATTTCCGCAAGAAATATCTGAAGGAGTTGTCGCAACCGGAAGCCGAAAGTTCCCTGCTTCAGTTGTATCAGCTAGCTCACAAACGAAAGCGCCTGACCATGCTCTTTGCGTCGAAAAATCAGACGCACAATAACGCGGTCGTTCTGAAGGAACTGCTCGACGGCATGCGCAAGCCTCCGACGGGCACGGGGCCCGGGGCGGTGAGCGGAATGCGCCGGCGCGAGGCCGCGGTGCGGCGCCGGTAGCGAGATCGACCGAGATCGCTCGCCAGTCTGGTTCGCAGGTGGGCCGCCGGGCTTCGCCCGTGCCGAGACGGGCGAAGGCGCTGTCGCCACATGAGCAGAGGCGAACCCAGCATTCATTCACATGTGATTTAGAATCGTGCCGCATGAGACCTGTTTTCCAATGGAACCTGGGCGGGCGCGCGCTGGAACTGGGCAAGCGCACGCTGATCATGGGCATCGTCAACGTCACGCCGGATTCATTTTCCGATGGCGGACAGTTTCTGGACCGCGACCTGGCCGTCGCCCATGCTGAGAGATTGTTGCAGGAAGGCGCCGACATCCTCGACATTGGCGGCGAGTCTACACGGCCGGGAGCGCGCGTCGCCGCTGACGTTCCGAAACCTGTCGAGGCCAGGAAAAGCGCCGGCGCGAATCTGAAGGCATCAGCCAGCGCGCCCGCAGTTAGTGCGGAAGAAGAACTCAGGCGCGTGCTGCCGGTGATCGCCGAGTTAAAGAAGAAGCATCCCGCGGCAGTGCTCTCGGTCGACACCTACAAGGCGGCTGTCGCGCGCGCGGCGGTGGGCGCGGGAGTGGAGATCGTGAATGACGTCAGCGGATTCCGCTGGGATGCGCTGATGGCGAAGACGATCGCGGAACTCAAGTGCGGCGCGGTTCTGATGCACATGCGCGGGCGTCCCGAGGAATGGCGCACGCTGCCGCCGCCGGGCGACATCGTGCTGCTGGTGAAGCGCGAGCTGAAGGAGTGGGCGGAGAAAGCGGTGCTCGCCGGAGTGCGGCGGGAACGGATCGTGCTCGATCCCGGTTTCGGATTCGGAAAAAGTTTCGGGGAAAACTATCCGCTGTTGGGGCGGTTCAGTGAACTGCAGGCGGCGGGGTTTCCGCTGCTGGCGGGCACTTCGCGGAAATCGTTTATCGGACGGACGCTGGGTGCAAACGGAAAAGATGTTCCGCCGGAGGGCCGACTCTACGGCACGCTGGCGACCGAGACAGCGCTAATTCTGAAGGGCGCGCACATTTTGCGGACGCATGATGTGAAGGCGGCAGTTGAAGCCGCGCGCGTGGCGGATGCGATTTTGGCGGCGCGATAGGGTCGGGCTTGCGTTAAAAAAAGGGCGTCCGAAATCGCGGACGCCCTGTGGTCAACCGGACGCGTCAAAGGCCTGCGCTCTTGACTAAGAGTGTGGTTTCTCTTCCTGCTGCTTCTTCTGCTGTTCCTGTTTTTTCTTCTCCTCCGGCGTAAGCGGACGCTGCTGAGGCTGCGCCGGCCGTGCCGCAGGAGGACGATCATTGCGCGCTGGTGGTTCTGCCTGCCGATTATTCGGCGCCGGCTGATTGGGCTGAGGACGATTCGGCTCCGGCCGGTTGTTGTTCGGCTGAGGCTGATTGGGTTCAGGGCGATTGTTGGGCTGCGCCGCGGGCGGACGATCGTTACGCGCTGGTGGCTCGGCCTGCCGATTATTCGGCGGCGGCTGATTCGGCTGAGCACGATTCGGCTCCGGCCGGTTGTTGTTCGGCTCAGGCTGATTGGGTTCAGGACGATTATTGGGCTGTGCCGCGGGCGGACGATTCGTCTGTGCCGGTGGTTCGGCCGGACGATTATTCGGAGCAGGCTGATTATTCGGCATGGGCCGGCTCGGTTGCGCTGGATTAGCGCCCGGACGTTCGTTTGCCGCTGGCGGATTCCCCGGCCGATTTGCCGGCTGGTTCGAAGGTGGGCTCGGCGGTTGGTTCGGCGGCCCGTTGGCGGGCCGGTTTGCGTTCATGTTCCCGGGCGGGTTTGCTGGCCGTCCCACGGTCGGCGTGGCGGGCTTTCCTGGAGGTGCTTGCTTTACCGCAGGACGCGCCGCGGCAGCGGGCGGATTCGCGGCTTGCAAATGTTGCATCTCCTGCCGGGCGATGGGCTGTCCCGGATGAGCTGCCAGAGCCTGCTGCCGGGCCGCGAAGGGCACCGGAGGAGGCGGCGCCGTCGCCTTGGCGACCACCGCGCGACTGGCTACCGCTGCGGGGGGCGCAGCCACGCGATTCGCGGTGTTGGCGTGAAGTCCAAGCACGCTGTTGGAAGTGGGTGCAACCGCCGCCCTCGCGTTCACAGGAGCGGACGCAATTTCCCTGGCATTGACGGCGACTGCGGCTCGCGCCACCGGCTGTCCGCTGGTGAACGCTGCTTGTGGAACGGCCGTGACCGCGCCGGAAACGTTGCGGTTTACATAGGTCACATTGGTGATGTTGGTGGTTTTATTGATGATGGTGGTGTTGTAGACATTGGTCACGACCGTTGTGTTCACCGTCGTATTGCTGACGTTGACGCGATTGACGTAGCCGCGGCTCACGGCGTACGACGGCACATACACTTCTCTGGGGCCTAACGCAAACCAGCCCATATTGCCGCCGAATCCGCCGCCTCCACCCACAAAGACGACGAGAGCCGGCGCGTAAACCGGACGCACATCCACGGGTCCTGGCACCCAGCCCCAGCGGCCCTCGACCGATATCCACCGTCCATAGTGAAACGGCGCGTAGCCCCAGGGTTCGTCATCCACCCAGGTCCATCCCCAGGGATCGACCCAGGCCCAGTGACCTTGACGGTAAGGAGCCCATCCCGCGTCCACGCGAGGAAACCAGACATTGCCGTAGGCGGAATCCGGACGCCAGTCGCCGCTATCATCTAAATCTTCGTAGCCGACAACATCATGCGAGACGTATCTCGCGGATCGCGAAGTTTCATAGCGGTGATCGCGGTTATAGGCCCAGTTGTCGAAATCGTCAGGGTCGCCAATATTTTCGACGTCGGCATCCAGCCGGTCGGTCCCCTGGAAGGTGGCGCGCTGTCCGGCATGCAGACTGTAGCTTTGTCCGTTGCCGGTCGATTCGCCTTCTCCTTCCCGGATGCTGACCACGGTGTAGGTGCCATCTTCGCTGGCTTCCACACGGTAGCGGCCGGGCTCGAAGATGGAGAATGCCTGGTTCGGCGTGTCAATTTCAAAAACATCGTCGCGGTCCATGTGGCGAACGCGCACGCTGATCGATCCTGAACTGAGCTGGATCTGCGCGGTGCTGTCGTCAAGATTAAGGATGGAGACGCCGGTGTTGCTGTTCAGGTCGATCACGGCAGATCCCAGCGAAAGTTCGGCGCGGGAATCTCGGTCGGACCAGAGCTGGTCGCCCGTGGTCATGGGGCGGTTCGGAACCGCTTCCACCCATTCCGATTCTCCGGCGGGCTGAAATGAAACCGAACCTTGCATGTACCCGAGGCGCGCTACGCGGCTCGGCGGATCATCTTGATCAGGCTGGTCCTGTGCGGCTGCCCGCTGCGTCAACGCGGCGCACAGTATTGTTGCAACCAACATCATTGTTGCAACCAACATCGTGACTGCGAACAGGGTTAGGAAACGGCGCAAGATAGTCCTTCGCAGGTTTTTCGTAAGTTCTCTCATAGTTGATGTCATCCTCGTGGAACATAGCTTTCAACGCCCGCTTGGCATGGCCGGCGAGAGTTGACGACCCAAGTCTCGTCCCCCGCTCGGTAGCGAGCGGCGGACAGCAGACCCCAATTTATGATGCATCTGGAGAGATGCACGCCCCTACAGCAGAATCCGTATGGATTCATTCTCAGCCTTCTCCGCTGCTTTCGCAAGGAGTGGGAGGTGATGATGCTGGGGGAAACGCAAGTGGGGTCGTGCTTATTTTTCCCGGCTCACCGGGTTGGGTTTAGCCTCAGAAGCGATCCAGCGAAATAAGGGCGCGCCCCGGGCGCCGATGGCGAGCAACGATCCGAAAATCACGACGGCATCAATGCTTTCGCGGCCCTGCCGCGACCAGTACGCCATGGGATCCAGATTGAGCCAGAGTGCGAATTCATCCAGCGTCAAGGCGGCGCCGACTCCGTAGATCAGCGCCAGCAACCGGCTCAGAAAAATGGAGTTGGCGGCATCGCCGGTGCCTACCTCGGCGAGTTCGGCATAGCCGGAAATGAGCAGGAGCAGAATTCCCCAGACTAAGTGGTGGATATGCCGTCCTCCCATCTCGACGTAGCTGAAGGGACCAACATGATGCGTGATCGACGCCACCAGCAGGCGCACCCCGACGAAAGTAACGAAGAAGCTGATCGAGGCCAGGAACAGGCGCCTCTGCGGACGGTCGGGAATGCGCTGGTAGATCAGCATTCCAAGTTTCGTCAAATGCAGCACGAGGAGGATCGCCGCGCTTGATCCGATCACGAAGATCAATAAAATCAAATATCCGGGAATGTGCATGCTGTTTAAAACCCCTTCGACGAATCGAGCAGGATGGTTACCGGGCCCTCATTCACCAGTTCCACGCGCATCATTTCCTGGAAGCGGCCGGTTTCGCAACGCAGACCTGCGGTGCGGATGCCCTCGACAAAGAATTCATAAAGCCTGCGGGCGTGTTCAGGCGGGGCGGCGGCGTCGAAGGATGGGCGCTTGCCGCGGCGGACATCCCCGTACAGCGTGAACTGCGAGACCGCGAGCACGCTGCCGCCGGCGTCCTGCACGCTGCGGTTCATCTTTCCGTTTTCGTCTTCAAAGATGCGCAGGCCGATGATTTTTTCGGCGAGGTAAGTCGCGTCGGTTTCGGTGTCGTCGCGCCCTACGCCCAGCAGGACCAGCAAGCCCAGGCCGATCTCGCCGGTTGTCGAATCGTTGACGGTAACTCTCGCGCGGCTGACGCGCTGCACGACGGCTCGCATAAAATTTCCTGGCTACGGACCCATCATATCCCGTCCAAACGTTTGACCCCGGCAACGGCCAGCCTTTAGGATTCAGGAGTGCGGGTTCAATTCAACCGAGGCTTTGCCGGGAGTGGCACTGCCCTTCCTTTACACTAATTCACCGGGACAATTAGACTAAACACTCGCCTTTTCTCGTATTGCTGTGTGTAAGTCGTGCGGAGCTGTGAGGTCCCGAGTCCGAACCGGCAGAGAATAAAGAGCGGCGATTTGCAGCAAACGAAAGACAGAATTCAAATCTAATCGAGGCAAGCGAGGAGAAACATGGCAGCCGTTGAAGAGAAGGTAAAACAGATTATCGTGGAGCAGTTGGGAGTGGATGAGGGCGAAGTCACCTCCAGCGCATCGTTTGTCGACGACCTGGGCGCGGACTCGCTGGACACCGTTGAACTGGTCATGGCTTTCGAAGAGGCCTTCGACATCGAGATTCCCGACGAGGATGCCGAAAAAATCCGCACCGTGCAGGACGCGGTCGACTACATCTCAAAGCACGGGAAGGCGAAATAGACTTGGCACGCAGGGTCGTAGTAACGGGTCTTGGCCTGATCTGTGGGGTAGGCAATTCCACTGACGACGTGTGGAAGGCCGTGCTCGCGGGCAAGAGCGGTGTGGGGCGCATCACCAGTTTCGATCCCACTGCCTTTGCCTGCCAGATTGCCGCGGAGGTCAAGAACTTCGACCCGCTGAACTACATCGAGAAAAAAGAAGTCAAGAAAATGGGGCGCTTCATTCATGTGGCCATTGCCGCCGCCGATGAAGCGCTGAAAACGTCAGAACTGAAGATCACGCCGGAGAACGACGAGCGCGTCGGAGTTCATATCGGGTCCGGCATCGGAGGGTTCGACATTATTGAGCGTGAACATGTCTCGCTGATGGAAGGCGGGCCGCGCAAAATTTCTCCATTTTTTATTCCCGCGGCCATCGTCAATCTTGCCGCCGGGCAGGTTTCGATGCGTTGCGGGGCCAAGGGACCGAACGAGGCGACCGCGACGGCCTGCACCACCAGCGCGCATTCCATTGGAGATTCTTTCCGCATCATTCAACATGATTATGCGGATGTGATGATTGCCGGCGGCTCCGAAGCTGCGATCACTCCCATGGGCGTGGGCGGGTTTGCCGCCATGCGCGCGCTCTCCACGCGCAACGATGAACCCGAGAAAGCCAGCCGGCCGTGGGATCGCGACCGCGACGGTTTTGTGATGGGTGAAGGCGCGGGCATTATGATTCTGGAAGAACTGGAATTTGCCCGCAAGCGCGGCGCCCCCATTCTGGCGGAAGTTGCCGGCTATGGCATGAGTGGCGACGCTTACCACATGACGCAACCCGCGCCGGAGCATGAAGGCGGCTTTCGCGTCATGCGCAACGCGGTGCGCGATGCCGGCGTGACTCCCGACGTGATCGGATACGTCAATGCTCACGGTACTTCGACGCCGATCGGGGACACGCTCGAAGCGCACGCCATCCGAAACTTTTTTGGCGCGCGCAAGATTCCCGTGAGCTCCACGAAATCGATGACCGGGCACCTGCTGGGCGGCGCTGGTGGACTTGAGGCCGGCATCACGGTGCTGGCGTTGCGCGACCAGATTCTTCCGCCGACCATCAACCTGGAAAATCCGGATCCCGATACCGCCGACATGGACCTGGTTCCCAACCACGCGCGCAAGGCCGAACTCGAATACGCCATGTCGAACTCGTTCGGCTTCGGCGGAACCAACGGCGCGCTGCTGTTCCGCCGCTGGAGCGAGTAAGGCATCGCGCGCTAGTCAACACCGAACCTTGCAGGTCGTTCCGGTATCGGGACCCTGAAACCCGCGCCAGTCAAGCCTTTCGGTGAATCGTAACTCTCTGAATCCAAGATACATGAGAGTCGTAATGTCCTCTCTCCCGCCTCTGCGGAAAAAGTAACGAGACTTTGGTACTTCACTGGTTGACCCTTTGTGTCTTTTCAACTTTGGCCACCGCATTCACAATGGTTTTGAAAGTAGAGTCTTTCCCCTCGACTATGGATAACGCTTTCGCAACCTCCTTCGCCCCCGCCGCCCCGCACCGACGCAAAGCATTCGCCCGCACCGCACTCGTAGGCTTGAGTGATCCGGCCCGCGCGCTGTTGTCGGAAGGCTTCCGCCAGTTTGGCATTGAAACCGTGAGCGTGACGGAGAACGCTGCCGAGCGGCTGAAAAAAGAAAAGTTCGAGGCTTGCGTGCTGAGCCTGGGCGAAGGCGCCGACTCCGTGATGGAAGCGGCCCGCAGCTCCCCGTCGAACAGCCGCTGCATTATCTACGGCATTGGCGGCAACGCGCAGGAAGCGATGAGTTATTCGAAGTATGGCATCAACGCCATGTTCAGCGATCCGCTGGAGCGGCCCGCCGCCCTGAAGCTGATCCGCGGCACGCGCATGCTGGTGCTGCACGAATTCCGGCGCTACGTGCGCATCCCGGTGATGACCGAGGTGTCACTGGTCGGGGATGGCCGGCGCTTGAGCGTAAGCAGCATCGAAATCAGCAGCGGAGGCATGTCGCTCAGGAGTGGCGAAGACTTTTCGATCGGAGCCAACGTTGAAGTTTCCTTTGCCCTGATGACCCTGCCGCGCGTCAATCTGAAAGGCGTCGTCAGCTGGCGCAAGCCCAAATCGATTGGCGTGCGATTCGACGCCGCCGATAAACAGCGCCATAGAGTCAAGACCTGGATCGATTCCTACCTGGAAAACTGAGCCGACGGCAGACGTCTTCCCGGCTTTTCTCGCGTTCTTCGGTAGTGGGACAGTTCGGGGGGAATGATTCGTATCAGGGCTTCGCTTCAGCGATGCCGTCAGCGCAGCGGAGGAGGACGGCTTTAGCCGCTGCGTCCTGCCAATGCAACCCCAGCGGCTGAAGCCGACGTGCTGGAGCCTTCGTGGCACGCCTAAAAGGCGTGCCCTGATACGAACCTTCTTCAAACTGCACCACTCCTCGTTTTTCCCGGCGTTCTTGACGTTCTCGGCAGTTCAAGGCTTTTGATCTAAATCCCAATCGC
>Ga0210400_10005405_pt1 | contig 10857 bp, 10 predicted proteins | sample IncBWH26MmetaG_FD_155456 | JGI IMG/M metagenome (GOLD analysis project Ga0210400, IMG submission 155456) | Forest soil microbial communities from Barre Woods Harvard Forest LTER site, Petersham, Massachusetts, United States - Inc-BW-H-26-M | ecosystem: Environmental > Terrestrial > Soil >... | reverse complement strand
AAAATTCAATCCCAACAGCAACAAAATCTACCAGGAACTCTCCGGAGCCTTGCCCGGCGGCATCTGGTCCATGCCCGCTTTCTTCGGCAACAAGCTCTACTACGGCCCGGTAGGCCAGCCCATCTTCGCTTTTCAGTTCAAGAACGCCAGGCTGCTAACCACTCCCGCTGCGCAAACCAACAACAGCTTCGCCTACCCCGGAGCCACTCCCAGCATCTCCGCCAACAAGAGTCAGAACGCCATCGTCTGGGCGACAGAGAACACCGATCCCGCCGTCCTGCACGCCTACAACGCAACCACTTTGCAGGAACTGTACAACACCAGCCAGGCCCCCAACGGACGCGATCAATTCGGCGCCGGCAACAAATACATCACTCCGCTCATCATCAACGGCAAAGTCTACGTAGGCACCACCACCGGCGTCGGCGTCTTCGGACTCCTCTCGCCACACAGCGAAGCCCCAAAATAGCCGCAGGACTCGATGTAGATTCCCGCAGCAACGCGGAGAACGGCCGGCACTAACGTGGAAGAGCGCGGCTTCAACGCCGCAAAAGCTTCACAATCACTCCGGGCTTCAGCCCGTGGTCGCATTCCGCCGTTTCAACGAAACGCCACCACGACCAGCCCTGGACTATAATCTGGCCCACCCATGGTCCTGACCTCGGGCACAAAACTCGGCCCCTATGAAATTCAATCTCCGCTGGGCGCAGGCGGCATGGGCGAAGTTTATCGTGCCCTCGACACGCGCCTCGACCGCGTCGTCGCCATAAAGATTCTTCCCGCGCATCTTTCTAACAACCCTGAGGCTAAACAACGCTTCGATCGCGAAGCCCGCGCCATCTCGTCCCTGAACCATCCCAACATCTGCACTCTCTTCGACGTCGGCCATCAGGATGGCATCGACTATCTCGTCATGGAGTTTCTGGAAGGCGAGACTCTGGCCGATCGCCTGGTAAGGGGCCCCCTGCCTCCGGAGCAGTTGCTGAAATACGGAATTGAAATCTGCGAAGGTCTGGAGAGAGCGCACAAGACGGGAGTGATCCACCGCGATCTCAAGCCCGGCAACATCATGCTCACGAAAGCTGGCGTGAAGCTGATGGACTTCGGCCTCGCCAAGACGGCAACCGCTGGCCCGCCACCCTCTTCCAGCCTGACCATGACCGTCTCCGGTCCCTCGGCCGATCAGCCGCTGACGGCGCGGGGCACGATCGTCGGCACCTTCCAGTACATGTCTCCCGAGCAGATCGAAGGCAAAGAGGCCGATGCGCGCTCCGACATTTTCGCTCTGGGCGCTGTGCTCTACGAAATGGCTACCGGCAAACGCGCCTTCACCGGCAAGACGCAGGCCACCATAATCGCGGCCATTCTGGCCGCGGAGCCAACTCCGATCGCTGTAGTGCAACCCATGTCGCCGCCGGCGGTCGACCGCGTGGTAAAGGTCTGCCTGGCCAAAGATCCCGACGAACGCTTTCAATCCGTCCACGATCTGAAGCTGCAACTGAAGTGGATCGCCGAAGGTGGGTCACAAGCCGGAGTGCCAGCACCAGTGGCCGCAAAGCGCAAAAACCGCGAGCGCGTTCTGATCGCAGCGATGGCAGTGTGTGCACTCCTCGCGGCGGCTGGCATCGCGGGTTCGGTGCTCTTCTCGAAGAAAGCGGAAAGCCTGCGCCGCGTGGTGCGCGCCCAGATTGGCGCTCCCGAACACTACTCCTTCACCGATAGCAATATCAGCAACCACATCGTGATTTCGCCCGACGGCGCCGGCATTGCTTTCATCGCCGAAGGTGAGGGCAAACAGCTTCTGTGGGTGCGGCCTCTCCATGCCGGCCTGGCACAGCCTCTGGCCGGGACCGAAGGCGCTTACTATCCCTTCTGGTCGGCCGACAGCAAGTTCATCGGCTTCTTCGCAGGCGGGAAACTGAAAAAAGTGGAAGCCTCCGGCGGAGTGGTGCAGAGCCTTTGCGACGCTCCCTACGGCCGTGGTGGCGCCTGGAACCGCGATGGCGTGATTCTGTTCACGCCTACGCTCCATGACGTGATCTACCGCATTCCCGATGGCGGCGGCCAGCCCACGCCCGTCACCAAAATCAAGAAGGCGAACCCTTTTGCCGGGCATCGATGGCCTTACTTCCTTCCCGATGGCCGGCATTTTCTTTATGTGGGCGTCGAAAGCGAAGGGGCCCGGGGCAAGGTTTATGCCGCCTCCCTCGATTCTCCCGACGCCAAGCTGATCCTTCAAGACAACACCAACGCCGCCTACGCCAACGGTTACCTCTTTTTTGCCAAGGACGGCAACCTGGTGGCCCAGCCCTTTAACCCGGATCATTTGACTTTGAGTGGGAACCCAGTCCCGGTGGCGTCCAAGGTGGATTACTACGAATTCAAGTCCCTGGGCAACTTCTCTGTGTCTGAAAACGGCGTGCTGGTTTATCGCACCGCCTATCTGATTCCCGGCCGCTTCACGTGGCTGGACCGCACTGGACGGCAAGTCTCGACTTTGGGAGACGCGGGATTTTACCTCGGCGGACGTTTGTCCCCCGACGGCCGCACCGTTGTCATTATTCGCCAGGATAATCTGGACACGTCTAAGAACGACCTGTGGTTCCTGGAAGTGCAGCGGGGCACCCTGGCGCGCTTCACCTTCCATCCCGCGGCGACCTACAGCGCGGTATGGTCGCCCGACGGCAGCCGGCTGGCTATCGGTGCGGTTGCCTCGAAGGTGCAAATCCTGTCTGCCAATGGAAGCGGAACGCCGGTCACCATCTCCGACGAGATCGTGAGCGCTGTCGATGAATGGTCTCCCGATGGGCACACCCTCCTGGTTGGCCAACAGAATTCGAGCACCGGGTGGGATGTCCTGTCGCTGCCGGCTTCAGGGTCGCAACAAGCCCTGACCCCGGTGCTGGATTCACCGTTTGATGAACTGGCGCCCAGGCTGTCTCCCGACGGTCGCTGGCTGGCCTACTTCTCCAACGAAAGCGGCCGCGGGGAGCTTTACGTGGTTCCGTTTCCCGGGCGGGGTGGCCGCTGGCAGGTCTCCAACAACGGCGCCGGCATGGACCCCAGAAGCCTAGCCTGGAGCCGGGATGGCAAACAACTTTATTTTCGCGATGCGGCCGGCATGCTGGCTGTGGTCGACGTCCAACCGCAAGGCGGCGAATTTCACTCCGGCCTCCCCCGCCAGATTTTCTCCGCGCCCGGAGGTGTCCGGCCGATGGACACCGCCCCTGACGGCCGCATTCTCGTGCTCGTGCAAGCAGAGCAGGGAACTTCTCCCCCCATCACGCTGGTCGTGAACTGGGACGCCGAACTGAAGAAATAACAACTCGCGGCTGGCGCGATAATCGGGCTCAGCCCGTGTGCCATCGCTACTCGGCCTCAATTCGTGTGTGGATGCGCAAGGTAGTGCTGCCGCAACAGATCCTTCCCGTAGTCATTCCCATTCGGCGTGCGCACGACGCAGTGAATATGCTGCTGCGTTGGCTTCCCGGGATCGGCCGCAAACTTCGCCAGATTTGCAGGCCGCTGGTGATCGAATTCGATCAGAATCACCGGACTCTGAACCCGATAGTAGAAGGCGCTGTCGGCCTGCATCCCGCCAATCCAGCTGAACCATGTGTTGTCGAGGTGCCGGTCCACTTCGTCCATTTTTACTCGGGTGTGCCCATCGTCCATGTTGCTGACGTACAACTGGACCAGATCCCGCAGTCGGCGCCGCGCCGCGCTCGCCAGATCGTTTGCGCGCAGACCGGTATAGTCGAGAACTACATTGTCCTTAAATGCCTCAGTCAGATTATTGTTGCCCGTCTTCGAGAAGTTGAGGACGGCTTGCTGCCGTTGCGCGTCCGTGAGCCCTCGCAGCATTTCCAAACCGTCGTTCTGCTCCTGCTGAAGAATCACCACTCCCTTGTATTTGCCTGACGTTGCCCGCACCGGCTCCGACCCTAGAAAAACCGGGGTCATCACCACCTGATCGCGCAATACGAAATAGTTGATGATGGCGTGATGGCCGCTGAGCTGCCAGCCCCATGGTTCGGTTGCCGACGGCTTGCCCATAATCGTGATGAAGTACAGCCATTCCCCTAGGAACGCATGTTCTTCGGCCATTTCCGCCAGCGTCTCGTTCAGCCGCATGACGTTACGCGTCAACTCGAAACCCTTTGCGCTCAGCGATGCGTGCATCAGGCCGAAGGCCGCATCCCGCTGTGTATCCGTCATCTCCTCGAAGCTGATCCCCTGGCGCGCGTAAAAGTGCTGATTCATCCACTTGCGCCATTGCACGTCGTCGATCGGGAACATGGTTCTTGCCAGCTGCACGTTGGTCAGAGAATCGATGAACTTCTCCGCGGCGTTGCGGACCGGTTCCGTCGAAACCCCGCTTGGACTGATTTCAAACAGGCCCGGAATGACTTTTCCATCGGTCGTGATTCCTCGGAACGGTGCCGCCAGGCCTTCCCGTTCATATTCCTCGGACATCTGGCGAAAGTGCTCCGCCACATCGGCCGGAGTCTGCTTCTGGTTCTGGCCGAAGGCCCAGGGCGCCAGAACGGCGGCAGAGATCAGCGAGGAAAGAAAATCACGCCGCGTTGGAAACGGCGGCTCAGGGTGGGTATGGGTGTGCCCGGGATGATGAAGCTTGTGTGCCACGTTCACCTCCGCGATGCCGGATGCGGGCAAAGTAACATGTGTCTGATGGCTCATGCAATTGGGAAGGCTACGGGGCTCCCGGAGGACGGGGTGTCCCGCTTCGTCTTACTTTGTGCTACAAAGTACTTGACAATAAATTAAGCCTCGGCTACTCTATCCTCGTCGTGCCCGATCCCCGCCAGCACCGTCTCCGTCGCCCACGCCGCCCCGCGCACCTGTCGGGAACGCCGGTTGCGAATCCCGCCCCCGATCCCGCCGCCGACCTCCGCTTCATTCGCGACACCATGGAGCGCTCGGCCTCCTTCACCGCCATCCCCGGCTGGGGACAAGTTATCCTCGGCGCAACCGCGCTGGCCGCCGCCTGGTTTGCACAACAACAACTCGCACAACAACAGCTCGCACAAGAAAAGCTCGCCGCCGGTCAAGCCAACTCCGCCGCGTGGCTCAAAATCTGGCTAGCAGAGGCATTCCTCGCCGCCCTCATCGCCGTTCTCTCCATGCGCTGGAAGGCTAACCGCCGCGGTCTCCCGCTCTTCACCGGCCCCGGACGCAAAGTCGCCCTCGGCCTTTTTCCCCCGCTCATCGCCGGCGCACTCTTAACCTATTTACTCGACCGCGCCGGCCTCGACTCTGCCCTCGCGCCCGCCTGGCTCCTGCTCTACGGCGCCGGCATCATCACCGGAGGCGCGTATTCTGTCTCCATCGTCCCCGTCATGGGCCTTTGTTTCATGGCCACCGGCGCACTCGCCGTGGTCGCCCCGGCTGCCTGGGCAAACTATTTTCTCGCCGCCGGCTTCGGCGGACTGCACATAATCTTTGGACTTCTCATCGCCCGGAGGCACGGTGGCTAGAGCACTCGCCCCACGCCGCAAGCACTCCCGGGCCGGAACCCCCGCTCGCGGCCGCGTTCCCGCCCATGCTCTCCAACTCCCCGAACTCGATCGTCTGATTCACGAGCGCATCCGCCTCGGAATCGTGAGCGCCCTCGCCACCAATGCCAGTCTCAGTTTCAACGACCTCAAGCGCATCCTCAAAACCACTGACGGCAACCTTAGCGTCCATGCCCGCAAACTCGAGGAGGCCGAGTACATCTCCTGCTTGAAATACTTCGAAGGCCGCGTCCCCCGCACCGAGTACCGCCTGACCGCCGCCGGCCGCCGCGCCCTCGCGCAATATCTCGATCAAATGGAGGAATGGATTCGCGTAACCCGAAAGGAAGAGTAATTTTTTTTGGCCCGTGTGCTTTGCGCTGCAAAGTACATTACACAGGAAGCCAACCCATGACGCCCGACCATCCCATTGCCGCCGACGAACCCGTTCATTTCTCCATCCGCAACGCCGCCCGCTTCTGGGAGCCCCGCCGCCTCATTTACAACGCCGCCCTCACCGCCACCGCCCTGTTCTGGCTTTTCAAAGACTGGACCCACTTCCGTCCCGCCTTGAGTTGGTATTTCCTGGGGGTCATTGCCGTTCTAGCCCTATTGGCCAACCTCTGTTATTGCGCCGCATACCTCGCCGACGTCGTAATTCAAAACGTCCTGCTGAATTCCAGATGGAATCGCACCCGTTGGGCAATCTTCACGCTCGGAACTCTCTTCGCCATGCTCTTCGAAAGCTACTGGATCAACGACGAAATTTATCCCTACGTCAGCCAAGCCGCAACCCTGCTCTGGAGATAAACCTATGTGGACACCAAACATCAGCAGCAACATGAACTTCCCCGCCCCGCTAGCCGTGATGGCCTTCCTGGCCGCCGCCGCCGGCGTCTTCCTCGCGCTGGCCGCAGCCGCCATAGCCTGGTTCGCCCGCAAGCCCAAGTTCGCCCGCGCCTGCCTGCTCACTGTTTCCTCCGGAGCAGCCCTCTACCTGTCGCTCCTCTTCGGCTTCTCCCTCGCCAGCCGCACTCACATCCTCACCCGCACTCAGGAAAAATATTTCTGCGAGATTGATTGCCACCTCGCCTACTCTATCCTCGAAGTCAAAACCGAACCCTTCGCCGGAGCCACGCACTACCTGGTCACCATCCGCACCCGCTTCGACGAAACCACCACCTCGCCCACCCGCCCCAAAGATTTCCCGCTTACTCCAAGCCCGCGCACCATCCTGCTAGTCGACGCCAACGGCCACCAGTACCAGCCCACAGCCACCGAAGGCACGCCCCTGCTAACCCCTCTCAAGCCCTCCGATTCCTACACCACCCAACTAGCCTTCGACGCACCGCCGGATGCAAAGAACCTGCGCCTCCTCATCACCACCACCCCAGCCTGGCCCGACCTGATCGTCATCGGCGACGAAAACAGCCTCCTCCACCACAAAACCTACTTCGCTCTTTAGATTGTTTGGGTGGCGACAGCCGCCTCGGCCGTCCATCCAGGCAAAGCGAGGCGCCCGTGTAGAGCGGACACTCCTGTCCGCTGCCTTTGACTTTGCTTTTGACCTTAGCTCTTGATTTTGATTCCAACCGCCGGCACAACCGTGGAAGACCGGCGCTTCAGCGCCGCGTAAGCCAGAAAACGGAACCGGGCTTTAGCCCCGCGGCGCCTGCTACAATCCCCCGCATGAAATCCGCACTCCTCTGCCTAATCCTCCTGACCGCGCAAGCCCTGGCCCCCGAAGTCGAGATCACCGCCGAGCCTCACCACCACCTGGCCTTCGAGAACAAATCCGTCCGCGTCTTCAACGTGGACGTCCCGCCCCACTCCGACACTCTGATGCACTGGCACCGCCATGACTACATCTACGTAACCCTGGGCGCCTCCGAGGTAGTCAACGCCGTCAAGGACAAGCCTCCCGCAACCGTCAAGCTCCAGGACGGCGAAACCCGCTTCTCCCCCGCCCCCTTCGCCCACATCGCCCGCAATCCAACCGATCAGCCCTTCCGCAACGTCACCATCGAGATCCTCGAAGACGAAGCTCTCCGCAACTCCACCGCCAAATGGGAGGAAGACCGCGGTCTCGACGTTCTCACCAACGGCACCAAACAAATCCTCTTCGTCAAAGACGCCATCCGCGTCAGCGAAGTCGAACTCCAGCCCGGTGGTGTAGTCCCCGTGCACCGCACCGCCCCCCATCTCCTCGTAGCCGTCAACGATCTCGATCTTCGAGAAGACGCTCTCCGCGGCGACGTCAAAGACCAGCGCCCCAACTCAGCACCCCTGCCCGGACGCTTGAAATCCGGTGACTTCAGATGGTTCCCCGGCAGCAACTCCCACACGTTGACCAACGTGGGACAGCACCCGGCCAAGTTCGTAACCCTGGAATTCCCGTAACCCCGTTAGGATTATCATTCCGAGCGGCCTCATCGCGACGAATCCTGGTTTGCCGCCTTTATGTGGGGACGGTCGCCTCGTGAGCCTGCCCCGTTTTGCCGAAGCCCCGAGCGAAGCCGAGGGGGAAGCCGAAGGGTCCGGTCGACCGGCAGCGAGACCGCAGCGCCCAATTCCCATTTCGAGAATTTTCTTGTCAAGAGGCAAATCACCCCCGATTTTGCGTATCCCTATGATTCCAGGGCGAATATATTTTTGCAAAAATGACCCGTAACCCCATTGCTACGTGATATACTGAACTTAGAGTAGAAGAAAACCAACGCGGCCCCTCCAGGCCGCGTTTTTTATTGCCCAGAAGGATTGCCCTTCCGGCCAAACAAGAACTTGTCATTCCGAGCGGCTTTATCGCGAGGAACCTGCTTTTCAGCCGCCATCCCATCGGACGCCGGTAGTCACGTGGAAGAGCGGCGCTTCCAGCGCCGCGGTAAGACGTCCAAAAAAGATTCGGGCTTCAGCCCCCGTGGCGCTCTGATCCCTGCCATCGCACAGCAATTCGCCGAAACCAAACTTGCACCACGAACCGTTTCACCCAAGGCACCACCATGCCAAATCGGCCCAAAGGCCCAAACATCCCGCACCCCAAGCTCCGCGGAGAGTGGGCCGAACTAGTCTTCCAGCTCCGCGCCACCGAAAGAGGACTAATCCTCGCCAAGCCCTGCGGAGACAACGCCCCCTACGACTTCCTAGTAGCCTGCCCGGAGAGAGCAATTACCGGGAAAAGAACCTGCCCTGAGAGAGCGAACAGCGACCGAAGGGGCCACTTCCTCCGCGTCCAGGTCAAATGCACCGTCTTCCACCGCGGCAACTCCTACAAATGCCACCTCGACCACAACGGCATCCCCTACACCCCCGCCGAAATCGACCTCTTCGCCGCCTACGTCATCCCCGCCGACACCTTCTACATCCTCCCCCTCCCCGCCACCCACAACCAACCCGACATCCTCCTCTCCCCCCACCGCCAAAATTCCAAATACTCCCAATACAAAGAAGCCTGGCATTTGCTGATGTGTCCAGAACCTTAAAAAACCGGGCCCCCGAAGAAGGTTCATCGCACGGACGCCCTGTACGCAAAAACTGAACTGCATGGACTGCCGAATGCGATCGTGGCCTCGCTCCGCACGACGATCAACTTCGGGGGCGAGTGGGCCAACCATCTGAACAGGCCGTTACGGTCCGTGGCGGCACACTTGGCGCCAGCTTAGCTAACTATGCGAACCGCAAAATTCCCTCTTGCGTTTCCTCCCCAACCCGGAATAACGTATATACAACATTGTAGATACGTGAACCCGTGGAATTCACCTGGGACGCGCGCAAGGATCGGTTCAACCGGCAGAAGCACCGTATTAGCTTCGACACGGCAACCCATGTGTTCGACGATCCCTGCCACGTCACCACGCAAGACCGCGAGGTCGATGGCGAACCGCGCTGGCAAACGATTGGCATGGTCGGAGCGCACAACGTGCTACTCGTCGCGCACACCGCAGACGAAGAAAGCGACGCGATCCGGATTATTTCCGCCCGCAAAGCAACTCGCACAGAACGGAGAATATATGCAGAAGGCAACTAGAAAACCGAAAATACAAGTAAGAAGGCAAAGAGCATCCCGACAACCGCTGACCGCCCGTCAAAAGCGCGAGCTCGCCGCCCTCGCCGCCCTGCCCGAAGATCAGATCGATACCTCCGATATCCCGGAGCTCCCACCCAGCGCATGGAAACACGCCGTCCGCGGCCGGTTTTATCGGCCCCTGAAGCAGGCCATCTCCATGCGCCTCGACGCCGACGTGGTCGCATGGCTCAAGCAACGCGGCAAAGGCTACCAGACCCGCGCCAACAGTATCCTGCGGCAGCGCATGCTCGACGAAACCAAGCGTGCCTGATTAGCGGGAATCAACTTCGTAAACTTTCGCTTGCGTTCCGCGCCACACATCTGCTATAAACAATTCACCGAGAGCAGTAGTGTGGCTAGCCGGTCGTATTGTCTGCAACTCTCGGGCTCGTCCGGCATCTAAGTTTAAGAGAGCGTAAAGCTCTCAATCGTCCCGGCCACGGGACTTCATTCGGAAAGCAGTTCAGTTTCCGAAGGGTACCTTCAAAGCAAGGACCTCCAAAGGGATCTTTTCTCAATTTCTTGTCTTCCGTCTCGGGCTGTCGCAAAATGCGCTCCGAAAGTGGCGTTTTACCCCGACCGGAAGGCCATACTGTTGCGCGTAAGCGTAAAGAGCGCCCAACCCAAAGCCTTGTCATCCCGAGCGTAGCGAGGGACCTTGGTGTCGCTGGCAGCTCTCCCGCCCCCGCCCCCCCCGAACGCTTTTCCCGATGTGGAAATCATCTGGAAATCTTGTGGGAAGCGCCGATTGACGGGATTCACACCGCACCGTATGCTTGTAAAGTTTCGAGGACAGTCGGTTTCGCTCTAGCAGCGTCTCCGCCTGGACTGAATTCGCACCGCTCTGGCGGACCGCGATTCGGTCTTTGACAACTAGGTTGAACGTGCCAGTCGTGAGAAACGGATTCGGGCATAAGTCCGAACGATCTCACAAGATAGACCACCATGGTCTTCAGGCTTTCGTGGGTTTCGATCCACGGAAGCAAGAAGCTGAATGGTGGCGCCATCCCGCATTGTTGAAACCACAGCGGCTTTTGCAAGCGGCTTTGGATATGCGGCGATGGCAGTCTGCCAACTACCCGTCGGCAGACATCAGGTTTCAAACGAGAGTTTGATCCTGGCTCAGAATCAACGCTGGCGGCGTGCCTAACACATGCAAGTCGAACGAGAAAAGGGGAGCAATCCTCTGAGTAAAGTGGCGACCGGGTGAGTAACACGTGACTAACCTACCCTCGAGTGTGGAATAACATCGGGAAACCGATGCTAATACCGCATAAC
>Ga0210400_10005404_pt1 | contig 10858 bp, 5 predicted proteins | sample IncBWH26MmetaG_FD_155456 | JGI IMG/M metagenome (GOLD analysis project Ga0210400, IMG submission 155456) | Forest soil microbial communities from Barre Woods Harvard Forest LTER site, Petersham, Massachusetts, United States - Inc-BW-H-26-M | ecosystem: Environmental > Terrestrial > Soil >... | reverse complement strand
CTGGCCATCGGCCGTATTGGCGGCGCCGGCAACGTCAAAAAAACCGCCGCTGGTATCGTCATGAAAGCCGTTGATCATGGCGTCGGCGATCTTCTGGGCGAAGTGGAAATAACTCAGGTCGGCGGATGCCTCATATGCATCCAGACAGGCAATCACGGTGAAGGCATAGTCATCCAGCACGCCGGGCACCTGCCGCTTAACGGCCCTGGGGTCCGAGTAAGCAATCACATGCTGCAGACCCGATTTCTTGTGCCAGCCATGGGACAGAATCCGGTCCAGGGAGCGCAGAGCGAACTTACGTGCGGTACCCAACTTGAGCGACTGGGCGGCTTTGAGATAAGCGGAGATGCATAGCGAGTTCCAGCTTACGTAGACGGTCTTATCCACATAGGGAGTGGGACGCTCCACACGCGCGGCATACATCTTGCGCTTGGCCGAATCCAGAATGGACTGCACTTCTTCCGGAGACTTCTTCATTCGCTTGGCGATGTCCTCAATACTGGCGCGCAGGTGCAGGACATTCTTTTCGTGGTTGTGGTGCATCTCGCCCACTTCACCAATGTCGTAATGGAGGGTGGCCACCTGGAGCTCATCCCCGCTCAGCACATCCCTGGTTTCTCTCAGGGTCCAGGTGAAGTAATCACCATCGTCGTCCAGGGAATAGTCGGCGTCTTGCGAGGCATAGAAGCCGCCATGCTCCTGATCGGTTAGCCATTCATCCATCCAGCGGATGATGTCGCGGGCCACCCAGGCAAAGAATTTATTGCCGGTGAGCTGGTAACCATGAACATAGTTCCTGAGCAGCTCAGAGTTGTCATACGACATTTTTTCGAAGTGCGGCACTATCCAGTGCTCATCCACGGAGTAACGATGAAATCCTCCAGCCAGATGGTCGTAGACCCCGCCCTCCGCTATCTTCTGCAGGGTGGAGCTCACGATCCCCAGGAGTTGCCGGGACTCGGCTTCACTGTGTTTTTCACTCTGACGCTGCATCAGCAAGTCAATGGCACTGGGATGCGGAAACTTGGGGGCCGATCCAAAGCCTCCATGCTCGGCGTCATAGAGCTTGACCGCCGATTCCACAATGCGATCAATCAGGTGCGGCCGGAGCGAGCCTGATTTTCCGGTGAACGATTCCGCCTGGCTGATGGCGTTCATCACGCTTTCCGCCGATTCCTGCACGTCACCGGGCTTTTCCTTGTAGGCCTGGGCCAGCGTGGTCAGCACGCGGCGAAAGCTGGGACGGCCATGCTGGTCCTGAGGCGGGAAATAGGTGCCTCCGTAGAAAGGCTTGCCTTCCGGCGTAAGAAAAGCGGTAAGAGGCCAGCCCCCTTGCCCGCTGATGGCCTGCACCGCAGATTGATAGCGGCTGTCTACGTCGGGACGCTCGTCACGATCAATCTTGATGGCGATGAAGTGCTCATTGATGAGCATGGCGATTTGCGGGTCTTCATACGACTCGCGATCCATTACATGGCACCAGTGGCACCATACAGCGCCGCTATCCAGCAGGATCGGCTTGTTCTCCCGCCTGGCCTTTTCAAACGGCTCCAGTCCCCACTCATGCCAATGAATAGGCTGGTGCATGGCGGACCGAAGATACGAGGAAGAGGCGCGGGAGAGGGAATTAAGTGTTTCGTTGCTCATCTAGATTAGTGTATCGCTTTCCATCGCATCCGGCGTTCAGAGGTACGGCGCAACCCAACCCTTACCGCGAATTACGCCTTGCTGTTTCAACCAGAGTTCCATAGACAAGACATTGGGGCCGCGAACAGATGGTTTCCGAAAGGAACCAATGATTCTCCATCGTAAAGTACTACCCCAAGCTTGAACTCTTTTCCGCAAGCCTGGGCCAGTTTATTGAGCCCTTTGAAGTCGCCGGAATTGACTGTAGCGCTGGCTTTAACCTCAATGCCGATCAATGCTCCGCTATCGTTTTCAATGACGATATCCACCTCATTTTGATCTTTGTCTCGATAGTGATGCACCATCGAGGCTCCATCGAGCCAGGATGCCTGTTTCAAGACCTCGGAAAAAACAAAGGTCTCAAGGAGCGGGCCCAGGGCTGAGCGGTCTTTTGCAATCCTCTCCGTGGTCAGGCCGAGCATAGCAGCCAGCAGGCCGGAGTCCAGGAAATGTATTTTGGGTGTTTTCACTATTCTTTTGAGCTGATTGCGAAACCAGGGCTCAAGCCGGCGCACCAGAAATAGCTCTTCAAGGATTGCCACATACTTTCTTGTGGTCTTATCATCGAGTCCGATTTGACCGCCTATCTCCAGGAAGTTGGTTAGCTGGCCGGAGTGATGGGCCAGCACGCGGAGCAGGCGCGGCATCTGCTCGAGCTTCTCCACTTCAGCAATGTCGCGGACATCGCGCTGCACAATCGTCTTCACATAGTCGCGAGCCCACACCTGTCGCCGTTTGGGATCTTTGCGTTGCACCATCTCAGGATAACCTCCGATGACCACGGAACGCACCAGATCGTGGCCGATCATGATTTCCGAAGGTTTGCCGATCTTGCCGGTAAACGCCCGTGCCAGGAAAGCCGGTTTCACACCGCGGAGCTCGGCATGCGAGAGCGGCAGGAGGCTCACGATCTCCATTCGTCCGGCCAGACTCTCAGAAACGGTTGGCAGCGTGAGAATGTTGGCCGAACCCGTCAGCAAGAAACGTCCTGGACGACGGTCGTCGTCAACCGCCTTCTTAATGGCCCGAAGAAGATCTGGGGCACGTTGCACTTCGTCGATAACGGCCCGGTCAAGGCCGCGCACAAAGCCAGCCGCATCGTTGCGCGCTGCTTGCAGAACAGTATCGTCGTCCAAGGTAATGTAGGCACGGTCGCCATCGACGAACTCGCGGACCAACGTGGTCTTCCCGCACTGCCGAGGGCCGATCACCATTACGACAGGAGTATCCTTGAGCGCTGTGGTTATGCGTTCTACTGAGAACCGTCGAAAAAGTGGGAAGGCAGTGTTGGCCATTTCGGAATAAAGCTCCGTCTATTTCGGATTATACATCCGTCCATTTCGGATTATAAATCCGTCTATTTCGGATTATACACACGTCTATTTCGGATTATACGTCCGTCCAAGTCGGAAGGTAATGGAGGTTTATGGGTCTGTCCTAAGGTAGACCGAGGGGGCGCGATTGGAGCGCATTCACAAGGCTTGCCGGATGCGCCAACTCTGAAGCCGCTCTAGCCTGGATTATTCATGAATCCGCAATGAACTGGCTTGTTCTATGAGCAGAGTTGAACAGGTTGACGGTAAGGTACTTGAGAGCATCAGAACCTTGTGGCCAATGACAAAACGCCAGGTCCCTCCGATCTACCCGCGCTAACTAACGCGCGGGTAGACCGTCGGGATGACGGTTAGAAGCTGAGCTTCACACCGAACTGGAATTGGAAGGGGTTGAAGGCGTCGCGAGGCGTGCCGAAGCCTAGTACCGGGCTCGCGCCGGCCGGTCCGGTGAAAACGGTGGTGCCGTAAAGGGTGTTCAAATCTTTAATGTTGGTGCGGTTGAACAGGTTGAACATGTCGCCGCTCAGTTCGGCGCGCAGGCGTTCTTTCAATTGAAACGCCCGGCCTACGCGCATATCAAAGCTGGCGTAGCCCGGTCCCGGGAGCGAATTGCGTCCCAGATTACCAGGGCGGTCGGAGAGCGGGTTGCCGTCGTGGTTGGCATCGGAGCCGGCGAAGATGTTGAAGGGCTGTCCGGATTCGAGCGAAAGCAGCGAGCTGAATTTGAAGTCGTGCAGTATGCGTACACTGCGGGGGACTTCGCTGATGAAAGACAGCGTGTACCGCTGCGGAACGTTTTGGCGCGAGAGCGCACGCTCCAACGCCAGACTCGTTTCAGGAATATCGGCGAGGTTGGCTACCGAGTCAACATTGGAGATGGTCTTGGACCAGCTATAGCTGCTGTGAAAGCTGAATCCATGAGAAAAGCGTTTTTCTACCTCAAAGGTTGCGCCGTGATAGATCGACGCTCCGCCGCTGCTCTTGACGAAGAAATCACCCAACTCGGGGAATAATCTCTTATTTTGTCCTGGCACCACGCCGGGTGTTCCATCGCCGAACACGGGCTTTCCCGGTTCGCCGGGAATCACCGCGCCCGGCGTTGGCACGCCATTGAGCATGGCGGTGTGGGCCTGAATCTTCAATCCATGCACGTACAAGTAGCTTACCGACACGGCAACGCCACCACCGATTTCATGAGAGATCTTCAGGCTGGCTTGTTCGCTGTAAGGGGTGCGCAGGTTCCTGTCAAGATTGTCAGTGAAGCCCACCGGACGGACCGCCAGATTCGGGACTTGGCCGGTGGCAATAAAGTTGTTGGTGGCCGTGGTTGCTCCCGGGCCGCCGACCGTGGGCTGAATGAAGCGGCCACGAACTCCGGAGATTCCAGGGAACAGAGTTGGCGCATTGGGCTGGAACCCGGCGCTGAGCCATTCCGCTGTGTCCAGGGTCTGGCCGATGCTGGAAATCAGACGGTCGTTGAAGATTCCAAACCCGCCACGGATCACGCCTTTCTTGCTGTAGGCGTAGGCAAAGCCCAGGCGGGGCTGAAAATTGTTCAGGTCGTTCTTCAGGAAAAACTTTGAGGGGTAAGTCTCAAAGTCATAGCGTACGCCATAGGTCAGGGTCAGCCTTTGCATGGCCTTCCATTCATCCTGGAAAAAGAACCCGTAAGAGTTGTGATCGTAGCTGGTCTGCGTGAAGGGCTGCCATGCAGTCGGAACGTCCTGCGTAAAGGGCACGCTGAACCCCGGATGCGAGGTAGCGCTACTCAGAAACGGGAACCAGAAGACCGCCGGCGTGTGATTGAAGAACGTGGCCAGGTTAGGGAAGATGACGCGTGCGGGGAAGAACAGGTCCCACTGCGAATCGTCAGTCAGGTGGTTGAAATCCGCTCCCATCTTCAGTGCATGTTTGCCCAGGTTGAGGCTGAAGCTGTCGGATAACTGCAACCGCGTCTCTTCGTAGAAATCCGGATCCGATGTGCTCTTGCCGGTGAGCAGCAAATTGGAGACTTCCAGATCGGGCTGCTTGAGTACGGAGGCAAAGTCGAAGCTGCGGCGGGCCCACTGAAAATGCGCTTCATTCACTTTATTGGAGCCCAACATGGCGGTATCACTGGCCACAAATGACTGGTCGAAGGTGCGGTTGTTCCGGGCAGTGCTGGAAGACGGTGATGCGCGACCGCCACCCCCAAGGAACCCGACAATCTCTGAATTCAACACGTTGTAACGCATGGCCACAACATTCTTCTCGCTCAGGTTGTGGTCCACCTTAAGAAGGAAGCCGTTGTAATCGTTGGTGCGCAGGGAATTCGTGGTCTCCGGCGCCAGGCCGTAGAAGCTCTTGACGGCGTTGATGGCCGCCAGATTATTGAAGATGACCGAAGAAAACTTGTTGGACTCCGCGCGACGCTGCCCTTCATAGTTGGCAAACCAGAAGGTCCTGTCTTTTTTGAAGGGGCCGCCCAAGGTAAAGCCGAACTGGTTCTGCCGCAACACGGGATTTGGCCCCGTGAGAAGGGGCTGCACGTTGAAGGCATTGTTCATTCCGTAGTAATAGCCTGATCCGTGCAGGTCGTTGCCGCCCGACTTGGTCACGATATTGACGAACCCGCCCATTGCGCCCCCGTACTCGGTGGCAAAGGTGTTGTTGACTACGCGAAACTCCTGGGCCGCCTCCTGGGAGGGGGTCACGCGCGGAAGGCCGGTAAAGTTCTGAGTGTTGTCGGCGCCATCCACCAAGACCTTGGTGTTGAGTTCCGACTGTCCTCCAAAGGTCAGGCGAGGCGCTGCTGCTGCGCCCACGGCGGCATCCGGCTCTTTGAATGCGCCTCCGCCGGTGTTCTCCCGGCCTGGGGCCACACCGCTGGAAAGCTTAACGAAGTCCACAAAGTTTCGTCCGATATTGGGCAACGATTCAATGGCCTGCTGGTTGATCACGTTGCTCACTTCGGCTTTGGAGGCTTCAATGAGCGGGGCCTCGCCCGTGACCGTGACGACTTCGCTGGTTGGTCCCACCTGGAGCGCGATGTCCACTTCCGAGGAACCCCCTACGGCCAGCACCACTCCGTTCTTTATTTCAGTGCGGAACCCGGCGCTCTCCCCACGAAGTTCGTAGGTGCCCGGCTCTACGCTGGTAAAGCTGTAGCGGCCGTCGGTATCAGTGGAAGCGACACGGACTGTGCCCTTGATGGTATTTCTCAAGGTGAGCTTGACTTGCGGAACCACAGCGCCGCTTGGGTCGCGCACCACGCCTGAGAGAGTAGCGGTAGTGGTTTGGCCTTGAGCGCCAACCCATACGAGGAGGAACATGAGGGTGGCGACAACACGGACCATCCAATTTGTCTGAATGTTCGATTTCATAAAGCGAACTCCTTCCAGCTTCAACGGAGAAATCTCAAAAGGACCATGCCCGAACGAACGCTCGTTCTAGCCATCGCGGCCAAAACGTCTCCCATAGACACGAATGCCATTGTCTACGGACACTCTTCAATGTCAAGGTAAATTGCGGCGAAATTCGTCAGTACGCTTTTAGGAATTTCAATGTGAAGATATGGAATTCTGTATCCAGGCTGACAATCTAAAAATACTTTCGGCACCGGGTACCTCGTGCCCTGTCTGGAAATTTCATTTTGAAACGCAAATGAAAAGCGCCAGAGCAACAAAGTAATTGATCATAGAAATCATTGCCGCTCGGAGAGACTTGGCAGCGCATTCGAATGCATAGGTCCTTCGGAGGATCACAGGGCAAGCTCTTCGGCGCAAAAACGCGCCTCCTAATGAAACAACTGTAAGTTTTAAATAATTCACCATAGAAATTAGTCGCTACCTGGAAGACTCGGCAGTGTATAGGAATGCATAGATTCTTCGGGCGCGAAAAACGCGCCCTCAGAATGACAAGGATGATAAAGCTTCGTTTTCGTGAAATTCAAAGTTCGTCCGGGCATTTCTCTCCAGAGTTTCTCGTCACGCAAACATCGCGGCAGGTATGGGTCTGTACAAGCTATCACGCAAAATGACACTTTTGGCAGTCATGGCAATTTTGGTAATCAACGTTTTGTGATACAAGGAATTGCTTCGCGCAAGGAGCCTTACGCCATGTCCACCAAGTATCGAGCTGAGCACGTTGGAAGTTTTATTCGCCCGCCCGAGTTGCTGGAGGCGCGCCGCGATGCGGCCACCGATTCGTCGCGTCTGCATGACCTCGAAGACGCTCATATCCAGCGCGTCCTTAAGAAGCAGCGGGACTTGGGGTTTGAAGTGTTCACCGACGGTGAGTTACGCCGCAGCAATTTCATGAGCGACTTCACCGACGCGGTGGAGGGCTTCGACCTGGGTGATTCCACGGCGCGTGCGTGGAAAGCCGGACAAGCTAAAGAGAGTGGAGTCAGCAAAGTTGCCGGCATCGTGACCTCCAGGCTTCGCCAGGTACGGCCGCTGACCGGTCACGAATTGCCGTACCTGAAGGTCCACAGTCCGGGCGCCATCAAGATGACGCTGCCCAGCGCCACGCAGTTTCCAGCCATCTCGTTCAAGCGCGGGATTACCGACAAAGCCTACAAGGACCACCTGGAGTTGTTGTGGGACATCGTCGAGATCATGAAGGCGGACCTGGCCAAGCTTTCTACTGAAGGAGTGGATTACATCCAGATTGACGCGCCTCGATACAGCTACTACATGGACCCGAAGTGGCGTGAGTGGATTCGCACCGAGATGAAAATCGAGCCGGATGTGTTGCTGGATGAATCAATCCGGGCGGACAACGCGTGCCTCAATGCTGCCCGCCGTCCTGGGCTTGCTCTGGCCATGCATCTTTGCCGGGGCAACAACCGCAGCCACTGGTATGCAGAAGGCGGTTATGACGCCATCGCCGAGAAGCTCTTCGGCTCCATGGCGGTGGACCGCTTTTTATTAGAGTACGACGATGAGCGCTCCGGTACCTTTGAGCCTCTCCGTCTTGTACCGCGCGGTAAGACCGTGGTGCTTGGACTGGTCAGCTCCAAGCTGCCACAGCGCGAAAGTGCTGATCGGCTGATTGAGCGAATCAATGAGGCTGCCCGCTACGTGCCGCTGGAAGACTTGGCGCTGAGTCCGCAGTGCGGCTTTGCCTCCACTATGGAAGGAAATCTTCTTAGCGAAGAAGACCAGTGGGCCAAGCTGCAGCTTGTGGTGGATACGGTGCAGCGAGTATGGGGCTGAAGGGTCAGGAACAGCATGGTATTCTAGGCAACCGAGGCAGAGTCCATGTCCCAGCCAAATGGTGTTTGTGTCATTGGCGCCGGGTCTTCCGGCATAGCCGCCTGCAAGGTCTTGAAGCAGCACGGCATCCCGTTCGAGTGCTTTGAGGCCGGCGACCGCGTGGGAGGGAATTGGGTCTACGGCAACACTAACGGGATGTCGAGCGCCTACCGCACGCTGCACATTAACACCTCCAAACCCCGGATGCAGTATTCGGACTTTCCCATGCCGGCAGATTATCCGGAATTTCCCCACCATGCGCAGATTGCCGAATATTTTGAAAATTATGCGGACCATTTTGGGATCAAGCCTCACATCCGTTTTCGTACCAAGGTGCTGTCGTGCGAACCTGCCGGGCACAGCTCCCAGGGCGGATGGGACGTAGTCTCGGAGGACGGACGCACCAAGCATTACCGCGCCGTGATTGTGGCGAATGGCCATCACTGGTCGAGACGCTGGCCGGAGCCGCCATTCCCGGGCACCTTCTCGGGCCAGGTCATGCACGCTCATGATTACCGCACGCCGGAGGCGTTCGAGAACAAACGTGTACTGGTAGTCGGCTTTGGCAATTCGGCCGTAGATATAGCGGTTGAGCTTTCACGCGTGGCAAGCCGGACGATGCTCTCGGTTCGCCGTGGTTTTCATGTGATCCCCAAGTACATCCTGGGCCGGCCCCTGGACCAGCAATTTGTTCCAACATTTCTCCCATTCCGGATACAGCGCGCTTTCATGAAGCTTGCGCTCCGCTTGCAGCAGGGCGACGTGACCAGCTATGGATTGCCAAAGCCGGATCATGAGTTATTGCACGCTCATCCCACGGTCAGCGCCGACCTGCTCAACCGGCTGGCCCATGGCGATATCAAGGTCCGGCCCAACATCAGCGCTCTTGAGGCCGATCATGTGAGCTTTACCGATGGCTCCCGCGAGCCAGTGGATGCAATCATCTTCTGCACTGGATACCGCGTTGACTTCCCATTTTTCCGTCCCGAGGTGGTTTCCGCTCCCAACAACGAGCTGCCTTTGTTTTGCAGGGTCTTTCATCCGCGCTATCCGGATCTGTTCTTCATTGGACTGCTGCAGCCGCTGGGCGCGATCATGCCGCTGGCCGAACTGCAAAGCGAATGGATAGCGGACACCCTATGCGGGGAGTATGCGCCGCCCCCACCGGAGGAGATGGAAAAAATAATCCGCAAAGAGCGCGAAGCGATGATCAAGCGCTATGGCAACGCGCCCCGCCATACCATGCAGGTGGATTACGCCCCTTACGTTGCCATGATCAACAAAGAACGCAAACGCGGCGCAGAGCGCGCCCGCCGCCGCCCGCCCGGGGAGCGAATGATCTCGGCCACGCAACCCGCCGGATAGCAACGCCGCGCAGAGGTGCAACCTGGGCTTTGCCGCGAATTAACGCGAATTGGCGCGAATCAGAAACGTAGACCAGGTTCGCTCATCATTTATCATTTTTCCAGGTATCATTTTTTCCAGGCGAATCCATCTTTCGCGGAGATGGTTGCCAGCCGATTTGGTGGAGCCACTATGGAAAGACCGTGATCGAACTTCTTGCCTTCCTCAGACTCGGCGGCCTGCAGGATGGTATCGAACAGGTTGAGAAAATCCAGAGCAGAAAGGTCCCGGGCAGCGGACGAATGGAATTTTTTGGCTGAGGGTTCAGCTTTGAATTTTGCCAATGCAGCCGATCTTCCGCTTATTAATTCTTCCAGGACTTTCCCGGCCCCATTACTCCAAACCTCTCCAAATTTCAGATTGTCGGCAGTCTTCTCGGTCCGAGCCGCCTTGCCTTTTGAAATTGGCGTGAAATATCTATTGCCTGCCGTGAGTGGCTTGCCATTCACAAAGCCCACACAAATAATGGCAAAGGCGAACTTGCCGGCCTGGGCCCCGGGGTTGCGCGTGGAAAAAAACTTTGTGACTGCCTGGGAAACAAGGGCGTTGATCTCGCGATTGGCCGCGTCCAGACCAGCATCGGGATGCGAGTCCAACCACGCTTTGGCGATTCTGGAGACGTTGACCTCTTCCCGCACCGGCCGGTCAATCGGGTCCTGAATGGAGACTGATCCGGCGAGGGCGATTGCTCCATATTTGCCAACCTGAAACACCTTTTGCACTTCGCTTGCCGTTCCATCGGCATTGGCCTGAGCGCCATCGGCGGCAACCGCAAAACCGTCCTGGGTAGCAGCGATTAGGAGCAGACCAGTGTGGCTTGGAGAAATGTGGACCGTATCCGCGGTTTGGCCCGCGAGGGCGAGCGAACTTAGAAGACATGCAAGAAAGATTATTTTGGGCATCGCCAATCAACGCTCTCCGTCATCATTTGAATTTATTGCGGCATTATCTTAGCGCCTCGGGCGGGACAAATCCCAGGGCCGAGGGACGCGGTCAAGCTATCGGCAAAAAAATCCGGGGCCGCAAGGGCCCCGGATTTCATCGCTGAAGCGGGTTACTGTACGTTAAGAGCAGTATCGTCAACTACGAATGACGTCTGCAGGCTGGCGTCTTCGGTTCCGATGAACCGAATCTTAACGGTTTGTCCTTTGAAGTTCAGAACGCTGAACGAGTGCTGCTGGTAGCCGGCGGCGGCGT
>Ga0210400_10005403_pt1 | contig 10859 bp, 8 predicted proteins | sample IncBWH26MmetaG_FD_155456 | JGI IMG/M metagenome (GOLD analysis project Ga0210400, IMG submission 155456) | Forest soil microbial communities from Barre Woods Harvard Forest LTER site, Petersham, Massachusetts, United States - Inc-BW-H-26-M | ecosystem: Environmental > Terrestrial > Soil >... | reverse complement strand
TTCTGGTTTCGATGAAGACATACAGCATCAACCCGAGCACATCAAGAAACCGCTGTCGGTTGCAGAATACGAAGGCATCGAGTGGCCCGATTTCATCGACAGCCAGATTGCGCCTTTCGGTTCCATTCCATTTTTTGTGGGCATTGGGAATCATGAGACAATCCCGCCTCTGAAAACCCGCGAAGATTTTCTCCTGCAGTTTGCGGATTGGTTGGAGTCACCGGTGCTGCGCGGGCAACGCCTGCGGGACGATCCGCGTGACCGAAAATTGAGGACTTACTTCCACTGGATCGATCGCGGCGTGGCGTTCTATTACCTCGATAGCGCGACGGCCGACCAATTCGACGAAGCTCAAGTTGGCTGGTTCGAGCGGACTCTTGCAAAGGATTTGGCTGACCCTGCCGTGACGACCATCGTAACGGGGATGCACAAGGCCCTGCCCGACAGCATTTCCGCGGGCCACAGTATGAATGAGTCGCCCACGGGCACAGAAAGCGGGCGGCACGTATATGCCGACTTGCTCCGCGCGCAGAACGACTCGCACAAACGCGTCTACGTTCTTGCGAGCCATTCGCACTATTACATGGACGGAATTTTCAATACCGCTTATTGGAAGCAGAACGGCGGTGTTTTGCCCGGATGGATCGTGGGGACTGCGGGGGCGGTCCGATACCCACTACCGCCAAACACTTCCGACGCGCATGGGGCGCTCGTGAATACGTATGGATCGCTGGTAGGGACCGTGCAGCCCAGCGGCGAAATCAATTTCGAATTTGAGAAGATCGAGGAGAAAGACGTTCCCGAGACGGTGACGGGGCGCTATGGCCACGAGTTCGTTCACTGGTGCTTCGCCGAGAATTCGCGGGCCAAGTAAGCCACGATCGGCGCTTGAACCAATCGAGCGAGTTTGGCCGAAACTCACCAAAGAACACAAGGCTGACATAATCGCAATGGTTCAGACCTTCGCTAAACGAGACGCTGCGGCGTCAGGGGAGTCGTGATGAAATACGTACTGGCAGTTTTTTTATTCGGCTCCCTCTGCGTTTTGACACTGGCGACATCGGTCCACAGGATTAAGGAATTGCCGGGCAAGGGAACCTACGACCACGTTGGCGTCATCGGTAGCGGAGCCACGCACCCGGACTACAGCGTGAGTGTAGGGGAACTCACTGTGGGGTGCTACGGACACTCTGACGGGGTGGATTGCAGTTCGGAAGGCGGCGGCGTGATGGGTTATTTCATGCTGACCTTTGAAGATGGCTCCAAGCACACGCTTGGGCATACTCTGATCGGTAACATCGCCCTTCGAAACCTTGAGTGGAACGGCCCGAAGAATGACCGGCACTTCCGTTACCGGTTGCTGCCTGACGAGGACTACGGACACTTCTTGGGTGACGGTAGGGACTTGGGTATCAAAGTACACATTCTGTGCACGCCGGGGCGCGACAAACACGGGAACGAAACAAAATCGGAAGCCTGTTTTTCGTATGAGTGATAGGTATGCTAAAATCCGCCCGGTGATGACGGCTTTAAGGCCCGAAAACGTGAAGAAGATGCGAATAAAAGGGTGCTTTGAAGCCGTCAAAAGGCCGTAAAACCTCAAAACCCCACCTTAATTGCTCTGGAGGCACCCAAAAGCCCAAAAATCAGCTAAGTCTAACTGTTGCAGTCACTTCCTGGCCCAGGTAGCTTAGTTGATAGAGCCGTCGATCCTTGATTAATTGCTTGATCGCTTTGCGTTCGTTGAGTTTTTTGTCGAGGACCTTCCGGGCGAGCGCAGGCAATTCCGCGTCGCTGGCAAAGCGCATGGAAACCAGTTGGGCCACTGTAAATTCCGGGATGCGCGAACACAGGTCCGGGGGCAGGACTTCAGCCAAGCGCAGCCGCATTTCCAGGCGGACCCCGCGGTCCTGCACGGTCACCACGGAATTGCGCGCCATAACGAAGAGCGCGATCAGCGCTGCGCCCACGAGGATGTCCATCACGGATCTGAACGAAACGCCGAGGCGGAGGGCATAGAGCCTTCCGACCAGATTTACGAACAAAACCAACATCCCGATTGCGAATACCGGAATTTGGCGGGTGTGGTTTTCAAAACTTTGCGGTTTCTGATCCGCCATTCCGGTTCACCTTCCTCTCGTATCGGAATTTGATTGCTAACGCATGGGTTCGGGAAATGCTGAAATTGGATCGATATCCACGGGCACATCGGAAGCGGCTTCGAGTGCTTTTGTAAGCTCGGGCGGCATCGAGCCGTATTTCGCAAACCACGCTTCGACACGCGCGCGATCGCCGGTGGCTTCCTCCTCGAGGAGTTCCTTGGCAAGCGCTGCGACGGCGTCTGGCATGCGGTCCAGATCGATGACGTAACGGCCCGAAGCCGCATCCCGCGCGATGACGCCGCGTTCGGTGAAATAATTGAACTCCATGATTTCGGCGCGGCCGTGCGCCTCCGCAACTCCAAAACGCACCGTGCGGAAAATACCGGCGACCTCGGAAGCATAATACCCGCGAAGCTTATCCTTCGGAAGATTGCCGCGGTCCACGAGCCATTTCAAAGCGTAGAGCCCGACGATATCGGCTTTGGCTTCCTCGAGTCCTGAATACGACGGTCCGATCGCCTCGCGGATGTCGCGTTGGCCGGCGGACGTGCGGGCGAACGCGGGCCCCAGACCGTGCGAAATCTCATGCATCATCGTCGTAGCGAGATAGCCCTCGGCGGAGGCGAGCGCGGACTGATCGGCTCGCAGGAGGCGCCTGCCGACGGGGAGAATCACGTAATTCACGCGCGCATCCATGAAGTTTTTGAAGAAAATTTTCTTCGAGCCTTTCTGCTCGTGAATACGAGGGTCGTTGGGCAGATTATCGGCAACTGCTTGATAGCCATGACGCAAATCGCCGGCGCGGTACGGCGTATCCATCACTTCCATGGGAGAAAGGTGGCCGCGCTTGGAGGGACGGTCTTCGGCCGCCAGCGGCAAGGCATCCTGAATGTCAGGGACATATTTCTGAAAGACGTCGAGTTTTCGGCTCTCCTCATCATTGCGGATCAGGATCGCGGCGCCGTAGGAAGTTTTCACGCCGAGCAAATCGTCGAGATAGGTTTCATAAGGCGCGAAGATCACGTCGAATTTTGGATTTTCGAGGCTTACCCAGGCGATGTCGCTGTCGAAATAATTGTCGGTAAGCAGCGCGTCCGCGCGCATGCGTAGAAATTTTGCGAACGCAGGATCGTCCGAAAGCGCGGCGGCCTCTCGCAGAGCTTTGGCAGCGGGGTCGAGCCACTCGCGATAGGCGATATGGTAGGGAATTGCTTCGAGTGCGGCGCCCTTCCGGCGAACTACCGTAAAGGGATCGTAAAGCGCAGCTTTCTGGTCCGGATGCGCTGCGACGTAGCGGTCGAACTCCCCCTTCGTCAGATCCTCAGGATAAAGGCCTCGACCCGGAGGCCGCGGGGATGTGCCAACAAACGGCGCATCATTGCGGATCAGATCAAAGCGGCTGCCGTTGATTCTCAGGTAGCGGCGCAGCTCGATGTCCCGGGCCGCTGTACTGCCGGCCAGCGCGTGATACAGCTCCAGGCCCTCAGGATCGCTCTGCCGCCAGTAAATGGATTCAACAAATTGGCACGCCTCGACCAGCTTCGCGACCAACTGCTGCTCGCGGGGCGTCAAGCGCGAGGAATCAAACGGCATTCGCACTGGCTTGAATTTCGCGAGCTGGACGGAAAGGTCGGGTGCAACCACGAGCGCACTAGTGTCCAACTTCGATCCAGGACGAGTCCGTACTGAGTTTTGTTTTTGAGCTTGATCCGCGCGAACCGCGACGGAAAAAGCCATCAGGACCGGCAAGCTTGCCCACGCGAGGTATGCCCCGCGGAGGCGGATGGACCGGGTAAAGTCTGGCGACCGCATGACCGGCATTCTACCAGAGCCGCCTTTCTGTGAGTGGCCGTGAATTCTCTAGGTTGATCCATTCGCACCAAAACCTTTGCCTCTGCCGGAGGCTTGCACCGCAAAAGGTATGATCGAATTGTTGAACAATCCAACTCTTGAGGAGGACTCCTATCATGCGCAAACGCTTATTGATCGCCGTGGCTACTGTCATACTTTCGGTGGGGATTGCCTTGCCGCTCGTCACATTTGCCTGGCCCCGTCCGGCCGCGGCGCAGGAGCGAGATGATAGAAGAGAACCGCATCCCGTGATCAAGGAAGCCATGGGTAAAATCGCGAGCGCCAAGGAAGATTTGGTTAAATACGCCGACCGCGACTTCAAAGGCCATCGCGCCAAGGCAGTCGTGCATCTGAACCAGGCGCTCGAGGAACTTAAAATGGCGCTCGAAGCCGACCGGCATTAGACGACGTTAAGGCGAGACTTGCGGTCCCGTCGAGGGGCTCGAACGGAATGCCTATCTCTTTTGAAATTCTGGTGAGCCCAACACCAGGCCTGTGAGCAGGCTGAGGTTCACCTGCTTCACCGGGTCGTCTAGGGTTGCGCCCCGGATCTGCGGGTCGGACGTTTCCTGATCGAGCGTGGCGCGTGTCGTGTCCGAGACTTGCCCCGCGAGAAATACCGTTTCCACGCGATCTAGCGCTAAATTCGGATTTCCGCTCACGTCCAGACCCACAAGAGAATTGACATCGACTTGGGCACCGCGGATTTTATTGTTCGTCAAAGCAACCGCGAAGTTCATGCGGTCTAGTAGCGATCCCGTGCTGACCCAGGAAGACGCCGCGTCCGAATAGCCGTTTGGAGTCGGACACTGATAGAGGGGCTCTCCGATGCGGGCCACCCACTGGGCCATTTGCAGAGGCTGGTCTACGTCCGCGCCAAGGGCTCGCACGGTGGACGCTACCAGCTCAAACGGTGTTTTCAGCTTTGCACGAAACGCCGTGCGCGACCAGAATTCAGGAGAGTAGATCATTGTCGTCATGACGGCGCGAATGTCACCCTTGGATTTTTCAAATGTCTTGGTCACGCGCTTTACCAGGGCTTCCGGCGGATTGTCGGAAACGTAATGCTGCGCGAGTTGCCGTGAGATGTGGTGTGCAGTGTGCGGGTTTTTCGCCAGCAGGTCGAGCACCTGCTCGGCATCCTTGATTCCGCCGGCATTAATTTTCTTTCCGAGAACGCGTTTGGCATCGGGATCGTGCAGTCGTTCATCGAAATAAAACGCCGGGCTGTCCCGCGGTGATTCGATCGTCCATCCCGTAAACGCGCGCGCGACGTTGATGACATCCTGTTGCGTGTAGCCGCCATCTGCGCCAAGCGTGTGGAGCTCCATCAATTCACGCCCGTAATTTTCGTTCAAGCCGCGCCTCGGGCCTAGCGGCGGAAGTTTCGCGCCCGAGCGCACGCTTACAGGATGTAGCTTTAATCGGTCAAACGCGTGAGGGTCCGCACTCGAGGAATTATCCAGATAGAACAGCATGGCTGGACTTTTTGCGTTGGCTTCGAGCAGGTCGCGGAACTTACCGAGAACGTGCGGGCGAATGGCGTCGCGTTCGTACGGAATCATGTACCAGCGGTCAAGATCTTTGTAGATGAAGACGTTGAAATGGTTGAACCAGAAATCTTCCAGTTGCTCACTCAACTGGTGTTCACTGTAAATCGCTCGAAGCAGTTTCGCTTCGATCAGCTCGTCCACAATTTCCTGTTGGTCCTTGAAGGGCAGCGAATTCATCCCTGCAGGCCGCTTGGCCTGATCTTGCAAGCGCTTCTGGTACTCGTCCACCTTGATTCCAAGACGCTTGGCCGCGACGTCGGGCGGCGGATATTTGTCATACAGGCTTGCGGCGGAGAGCTGGAGGGCGGGGTATTCGGCGAGGCGAGCATCGACCAAAGGATCGGGAACGCTTTCCGGGTGGAGTTGTGCCTGGATCCAGCTCTCGAGTCCCGTTCTCTGAATTTGCTCCACTTCACCGGGATGCGGACCGAAACCGAGCCTGTTCAGGGCGTGCAGGATCGCTTCTTGCTCGTTCAGCTCGCTGATGGGCAGTTTGCCTGCAAAGTGTTTCGGGGAATTATCGCGTCCGGCAGGATTGGGAGGATCTGCCCAGGCCACTGCCGCGACGAGTGCCGGCACCGAAAGTAGCGAGGCAATGATTTTGGCCCAACGAATCATGACCGAATGGGTTCTCGATTGCCTGCCAATGCAAGTTTCGCTAAGACGTTCTGGGTTCGCATTTCCGTACGCCCAATCCGCACTGGTCTTAACCCCGGACGAACCTGAAAGTTTCGGTACATGTATCCACTGAAGACGAGACTGCGACAGCATGTTTTGCGAACCGCGCAACCTAATCCGCCGCTTTCACTTCGTTCATCTCGTTCACCAAACGTGCGACTAGTGCGGCTGCAGGCATCGCGCGCGCTCGAGCAACTCCCGTGCCCGCCCACAAGGAGAGGAATCCGCTCTCTCCGCGGCTGGCTGCGGCGGTACGCATCGCGCGCGTCAAAATATTCTGCAACGGATAAGGGAGGATCCACTTCTCTTTCCCGGCGAGTTTGGCGATAAAGGCATTGGGAAGACCGCGCGCAGGGCGGCCAGAGAACGCCCGCGTGATGACGGTTGTATCCTTGCGCGCATCGAGGATCGCCCGCTTGTGTGCCTCTGGCGCGCCGGACTCGGGGCAAGTCAGAAAAGCCGTGCCCAACGACGCGGCGGATGCGCCGACCCTCATTGCGTGCCGGATTTCGCGGCCGTCCATGATGCCACCTGAAGCAATCACTGGAACAGGCACAGCACTGTGGATGCCTCGAACGAGATCGAGAGTCGGAATCATGGCGGATTCAAAAGAGCCCGCGAAAGTTCCACGATGCGCGCCTGCCTCGGCGCCTTGCGCGATAATTCCGTCCACGCCGGCATCGGCCAGCAATCGACCTTCTTCGACGCTGGTCGCCGTGCCCAGGATCGCGATACCGCGCGCGCGGAGACGCGCCATCGCATCCGCGTTCGGAATACCGAAGGTGAAGCTGAAGATGGGCGGGGCGGAATCCAATACGGCCTCGAATTGTGCTCCGAATGGATCAGGCGGCAGTTGGGGCAGAACAGGAGGAGGCAATTCAAGCGCTTCATGAATTTCGCCGAGCAGAGCCAGCATCGGGCCAGGATCGGCGTGCGTTTTGGTTACGTAGGCGCCCGCAAATAGATTCACGTTGAACGGCTTGTCTGTTAGCGCTTTGATTTGGCGAATCGTCTCAGTGATCTTGTCAGGCGTCAGATACGCGGCTCCCAACGAGCCAAGACCACCCGCGTTCGACACCGCCGCCACAAGCTCGGCAGTCGACGGGCCTCCTCCCATCGGGCCTTGGATAACGGGATGGTCGATGCCCAATCGGCTGAGTAGTCCGTTCTGCGCCACTGGCAATGCCTCCTGCGGACTTGCGAGTCCACCTATTTTAACCCAAAGGCTTCTGTTTTATTTGACTGCAGATTCATCACAGACCCTCCTTCGCGAGCAGAATCCGCACTGAATTTTGTTGCCAGCCCAAAATGCGTTCTGGCATTGACACAAACTCTATGCGGCAATACGATTTGCCTAACTGGGCCACGCGAATGGGCGGGCAGCAACCAGAGCCCGCACCCGTTGCCTTCATCTTCGTTGCACGGGTTGCGACTACCGGAGGTGCAACATGAGTTTCAGCGCACGCGTCGTGGATCGCCGTGGTTTCCTCAAGATGGGCGCTGCCGGAGCGACCGGCTTGTTCATCGGGTTCTATTTGCCCGATCGCCTGGAAGCATTCGCCGTAGCGCCTGCTGCGCCCGAACCCGCAGTTGCTCTCAACGCCTGGATCCACATTGGCACGGACGACCTTGTAACCATCCTGATCGACAAGTCGGAAATGGGACAGAGCATTTTGACTGGGCTTTCAATGCTCGCCGCTGAAGAACTGGAGTGCGATTGGAAAAAGGTCCGCACGGAATTCGCCCCCGCCGACAAGGTGTATGTCAATCCACAATTCGGAGTGCAGGGCACGGGAGGCAGCTCGGCGACTCGCACATCCTGGGAACCGCTGAGGAAGGCCGGCGCGTCGGCACGCATGATGTTGCTGGAAGCAGCCGCGCAAAAATGGGGCGTGGACAAATCGGAGTGCCGTGCAGAAAACGGCGCGGTCCTGCATGCCGCAACGAAGCGCCAGCTGACGTACGGGAGTCTCGCCGAGGCTGCGGCCAAACTTCCTGTGCCGCAGAACGTGCCACTCAAGGACCCGAAGCAATTTCACACGATTGGCCAACCGACGAAGCGGCTCGATACTCCCGACAAAGTAAATGGCAGCGCCCAGTACGGTATCGACGTGCGGCAATCGGGAATGGTTTATGCGGTTGTCGCGCGATGCCCGGTGTTTGGCGGGAAAGTAGCGAGTTTTGATGCCACCAAGGCGAAGGCAGTGCCAGGTGTAAAGAATGTGATCGAGATTTCGGATGGTGTCGCTGTGGTCGCCGACAACACATGGACGGCGATGGAGGGACGCAAGGCGCTGGAAGTGAAGTGGGACGAAGGACCCAACTCGGAACTCAGCAGTGCCGACATCAGTAAGCTCCTTGCCGATCGCGCAACGCAACCCGGGGTCGTGGCCCGAAAAGAAGGCGATGTAACAGCGGGGCTCGCAGCTGCGACAAAGAAAATTGAAGCTGAATACGAAGTCCCGTTTCTTGCGCACGCCACAATGGAACCACAGAACTGCACTGCGCATGTTCGTGCGGATCGCTGCGACGTCTGGGCGCCCACGCAGAATCAGACCAACACCCAAGTCATAGCCGCAAAGATCACGGGCCTGGACCCCAAAGCCGTCTTCGTCCACACGACCTTCCTCGGCGGTGGATTTGGGCGCCGCTTTGAGACCGATTATGTCGGCGAAGCGGTGGAAATTTCCAAGGCGATTGGCGCGCCTGTCAAGGTCACTTGGTCGCGGGAAGATGACATCCAGCACGATTATTATCGCACCGCTTCTCACGCACACTTCACTGCCGGCCTCGATGCCGATGGATGGCCGGTCGTCTGGGTGAACCGGATTGCTTGTCCGTCCCTGATGTCTCGGTTCGGCCCGGTGAAGGATAATCTCGATAAGAGAAGCGTCGAAATCTGTGACAGCGTTCCATACGCAATTCCCAACATCCTCGTCGACTATCAACTGACGAATACAGGCATCCCCATAGGCTTCTGGAGATCGGTAGGCGCTTCCCAAAACGGATTTTTCCTCGAGAGCTTCATCGACGAGATCGCCGTGGCCGGGAAGAAAGATCCTTACGAGCTGAGGCGGCGCTTACTAGTGAAATCGCCGAGGCACCTCGCCGTATTGGAGAAGGCAGCGGAAGAAGCGGGCTGGGGCAAACCGCTGCCTGCGGATCGATTTCGCGGCATTGCCGTGGTGAGTTCATATCTCGGCTACGTGGCCCAGGTAATCGAAATTTCCGTGAACAGCGATGCGCGGACTCTTAAGGTGCATCGCGTCGTGTGTGCGCTCGATTGCGGGCGCATCGTAAATCCCGGCAGTATCGACGCGCAGGTCAAGAGCTCGGTGGTGTACGGTTTGACGGCGGCGCTCCGAGGCGCGATCACGATCGACCGCGGACGCGTCCAGCAGAAGAATTTCAACGATTACCAGGTCTTGCACATCCGCGAAATGCCCATCGTTGACGTGCACATCATTCCCAGCGAGGAAGCGCCTACTGGGGCCGGTGAATTCACGCTGCCGCCGGTTGCTCCGGCGCTGTGCAACGCGATTTTCGCAGCGACCGGAACCCGCGTCCGGCGACTGCCGATTCACCCGGAAGACTTACGGTCAGCATGACTGTGATTGTGACGTGACTTAGACTTGCCAATTCACAGGCTTTTTGTCCGACAGGATTTCAATCTGCGCCGCTGGTCGAATCTCTGGTTGCGGAGCGTGCCGGGGTCCTTGTGAGCACGTCGCGCTGGCCGGTGAACCCCTCTTTCACCAGGTTGAAGATCGTTCGGCGATTTTGAGCAATCACTTTCAACCATGCCCACGGGCCCATTTGCGGGAAATAAATCCCACGAAAACACAGACGAGCGACGAGAATATTGATGCGAAGTCCCAGCGGCTTGTGATCAAGCGATGAAACTGCCTGTGCGATTGCCTGCGGGCTATAGGAGCGATTCCAACCGTCCAGGACCTCTGCATGAGCTTCGGCAATCGTCATCTTCAATGGCCTGTGAGCCATCGCAAACGGAATGAACTCCTGCCAGTGTTTCGGCCTCGTCAGCCGGCCCGCATCTTTGAGCCTTGTGTAGAGGGGCGTCCCCGGCAAGGGCGTGAGCAAGCCGAAGATCGGCAGCCCCGCTGGCCAAGTGCGAATCTGCTGAAGCGTTCGCTCCGCGACTCCCGTCGTGTCGTTGTCCATTCCAAAAATAAAGGATGTGATCGCAAACACGTTGCGCTCCGCGAGCCTCTCGAGCACGGCGGCATATTCACCAGGCTTATTGAAACCCTTGTTCACGCCGGCAAGATTCGTCGGATCGATGGATTCCATGCCGATGAAAATCCACTTGCCTCCGGCGGCCGCAATCAGGTCAACGAGTTCCTCGTCGCGGAGCAGATTGGCGCTGATTTGCGCCACCCAATAAACCTGAGCATTCGCAGCGATAATGTCACGCAGCAGTGACTTCGTTCGTTTCACATTAATTGCGAAATTGTCGTCGATGAAAAACACTGCAATCTGGCCGCCCTCGCTTTTGGCGCGCGCCTTCAGCAGCAACAGTTCATTCACGACGCTTTCGTTGGTGCGAAACCGGATCGAGTCGCCAAAAAAACCGGTCACGGTGCAAAACTCGCACCCGTAGGGACACCCGCGCCCCGACTCGACCGGAATGATTCGAAACGGCCTTCACGCACAT
>Ga0210400_10005402_pt1 | contig 10861 bp, 9 predicted proteins | sample IncBWH26MmetaG_FD_155456 | JGI IMG/M metagenome (GOLD analysis project Ga0210400, IMG submission 155456) | Forest soil microbial communities from Barre Woods Harvard Forest LTER site, Petersham, Massachusetts, United States - Inc-BW-H-26-M | ecosystem: Environmental > Terrestrial > Soil >... | reverse complement strand
GACATCGCCGCGGGTGGAGCAATAGCTGGCGCAGGTGGTACCGAAGCCCACAGGATAGGGAAATGTTCCGGGCTCGGCGACGATGCGCGGAATCCAGCCGCTGATGTACTTCTGGGTACCGACCAGACGCACCGCGAACGTGTCACCCATCGGCAAATTCACCATCCCGCTGACGGCGCCGTTGGTGCTGCCGCCGGAGGATGTCTGGGACAAACTGGTGTCCGTCGCACCCTCGAACACACCGAGCTTGGGCGGGTTGGTGACGAGCTTGATGGTGCCGCCCATGGAGCCGGCGCCGTACAGCGTGCCTTGCGGGCCGCGCAGCACTTCGACGTGACTCAAGTCGAAAACGTCCGCATCGATCACCGTGCGACCGTTGAGCGCAACGGCGGAAGCCGATAGCGGGGTTTCGTCGAGGTAGAAGCCGACGGTGGCCGCCGAGCCGCCGGCCGAAGTGAGACCGCGCATCTCATATTCGGTCTGTCCGGGGCCGGCGGTGCGCATCGACACGCCCGGCACGGCACCTGCGAGGTCCTCGACCGTAAAGACATTCTCCGCGACCAGTTCATCCGCGTTCAACGCCGAGATGCTGATCGGCGTCGCTTGTACCGTCGATTCGCGCTTTTCGGCGGTAACCACGATCTCGTCCAGTTCGCCGCCGCCTTTCCCGGCGCCAGGGTTGGCGGGGCCGGCTGCGGGTTCCGCCATGGCCGGCGCACCGATGATCAAGGCGCCCAACAAGACGCTGCGGATGAATGTAGGCAGGAATGCTTCCGCGTCTGCGGCACACAACAGTAATTTCATGTCCGAATCTCCCTGAAAAATGCAAAAAGCGCTCGCGCAACGCTGACTGCCGCGCCGCACGCCGCCCGATTGATTCATCCTTTCGCTCTTATTGGCGTTCCCCTAGCGATCGGTAGACTCAATTCGTAACATAGGGTTTACTGGCACGCAAGTTTATTGCACAACAGGAATGAGAAAGCGAGCCTTCGATGTTGCCGAATTGGGACACATGGAATCGATGCCGACCTGGGTGATGCATGCTTTGTGCCGTGTCGCGCGCAGCAAAGTAGTGGCCGGCGAGTCGACGAGTTCGGTTGGCCGCACATTGGCAGTGCGGCGCGCGCGCCCCGCGCTCCGGGATTGAGCGTGCCGCAGGCTTCGCACCGCTGGGGACTGGCGGCGGTTTTCTCGAGCAGCCTGGGCGTTGGCTTGATCTTCGGCTTTCAGCCGCCGCTGATCGCACTCAGCTTGAGCCGTTTGGGCCATTCAAGCTTTGCCATCGGCGCGGTGACCGCCGCGAGCTTGATCGCGGTGATTCTTTGCGGACCCTTCTACCCGCGCGCCATCATTCGCCTCGGCCTGAAACGCAGCATCGTCAGCGGCACCGTGTTTGCGGCCCTGCTGTTGCTGCTCATGCCGCTGTGGCCCGGCGTTGCATTCTGGTTGGTGCTGCGCTTCATCGCCGGGTGCGCCCTCGGCTTGGTGTGGATCGCAAGCGAGATTTGGATGAACAGCGCCAGCGGCATCGAATCTCGCGGCACGGTCATGGGAATCTACGGCACGGTGTTTTCGCTCGGCATCGTCGCGGGTCCGGTGCTGCTGGAATTCACCGGGACGCAAGGCGCCAGGCCGTTCGCGGTTGGCGCTGCCTGTTTGATTCTCACGCTGGTGCCGCTGGCGGTGCTGCGCCCGGCGGCGGGGGCGGCGCAGGTTTTCACGCCATTGCGCGGCCTGGCGGCTGCGCTGCGCGCGCCCATCGTGATGCTGGCGGCGTTGGTCGCCGGCCTGGTGGAGTCCGCGGATCTGACGCTGCTGCCCCTGTTCGGGACGCACGCGGGGCTCGATGAGCGGGCCGCGCTGTTGCTCGTTGCGGTGTTCATGGCCGGCAATGTGGCCTTGCAGGTGCCGATCGGATTACTCGCCGACCGCTATGGGCGCAAGGCGCTGCTCGGGGTGTGCGCCCTCACCAGTTCGATCGGACCGTTGTTGCTGCCGGCAAGTCTTGGGACTCCGCTCTTGCTCTGGCCGCTGTTGTTCCTGTGGGGAGGCACCTTGTACGCGTTCTACAGTCAGGGCGTCGCGCTGCTCGGCGAACAATTCGCGCTCGAGGATCTGCCGAGCGCAAACACTCTGTTCGTCATGGTGTACTGCCTCGGCGGAGTGATTGGACCGAGCGTCGGCGGCATCGCCATGGACCTGTGGCCGAGCCGCGGGCTGCCCGTGCTGCTGAGCGGCGCGGCGTTGCTGATGCTGGGAGGATTGGTGCTGGATGCCGTCCGGCGCGGCGCGGCGCGTGGCCGCACTCAGTGAGCGTCCTTGACGCGCCGCCCGAAAAAATCACGGATTGCCGTGTACACGTGCAGCTTCATCTGCGGTGTCGAGAGTCCGTGCTTCGCACCGGGATAGGTCATGAGCTCGAATTGCACGCCGCGATTCTGCAATTCGGACATGAGACGCGTCGAATTGACGAACAGCACATTGTCGTCGGCCATGCCGTGGGCCAGCAGCAGCGGTGATTTCAAACCATCGAGCGCGGAGAATACCGAGGAATCGGCATAGCCGTGGGCGTTGTTCTGCGGAAGTCCGAGGTAGCGTTCCGTGTAGCCGGTGTCGTACAGCCGCCAATCGGTGACGGGTGCCACGGCCGCGCCCGCTGCAATGACATCCGAGCCCTTGGCGAGCAGCATCAGCGTCATGAAGCCGCCGTAGCTCCAGCCGAACACGCCGATCCGTTTGGCGTCGATCCACGGCAAGGATTGCAGCCAATGAACTCCGGCGAGCTGATCGCGCACCTCGACATCGCCGAGTCGACCCCGAATTGGATCCTGAAACGCGCGGCTGCGGCGCGCCGAGCCGCGATTGTCGAGGGTGAACACGACGTAGCCCTGCTGCGCCATGTACTCGTCGATCATGCTCGGCCAGGAGCATCTGACGTTTTGCACGCTGGGGCCGCCATACACATTCAAGAAGACCGGATAGCGCCGCGTCGCATCGAACCCCAAGGGCTTCATCAGGGAGTACTGCAATTCCTGCCCGTCCTCGGCGCGGATGCGGCCGAACTCCGGCACGGCGTGACGGTCGTGGTACGGCCAGTAAGGATGCGCGGCGTCGAGCGAGTTGGCCTCGATCCAAGCCATACGCCGCCCATCGGGAGCATTGACGCTGACCTGTGGCGGTGTATGCGAGTCCGAATAGGTGTCAACGTACAGCCCGACGCGCGCCGAATCGCGTGCGAATTGCGCCGTATGCCAGCCGTCGCCGCGGCTGATCCGGTGCGGAGTCGCCGCATCCTGACCGTCGAGCCGGACCGTGTAGATTTGGCGCTCGATGAAGGCGTTCTCGTTCGAGGCCAGATAGACCAGGCCCGTGGATTCATCGACGCTGAGCAATTCGTCGACATTCCCTGCGCCGCGCGTCAATGCATGGCGCAGGTGGCCCGACAAATCGTAGAGATAGAGTTGTTTGGTTCCGGAACGCTCGGACGACCAGATGAATGAAGGCTGCTTCTTCAGAAAGCGCAAATCATCCGACAGGTTGACCCAGACGGGCGAGGTCTCCGAGACCAATGGCGTTTCTTGCAGCGTGCCGGCGTCCACCAGGACCAGGTCGAGCCGCTGCTGATCGCGCGTGAGGCGCTGAAAAGCGAACCCTCGGCCATCCGGAGTCCAGTCGGCCCGGGGCAGATAGATATCCGGGTCGGCGCCCAGATCGACCCAGCGAGTGCCGCCGCCGGTTGGCGCGACCACTCCGAGCTTGACGGTCACGTTCGGATCCCCCGCAAACGGATAGCGCTGCTCGACCATGTCGGTTCGGTCGGCATAGATCTCGGTGCGACGTGCAATGGGTACCGCGGTTTCGTCGAAGCGCTTGTAGGCAATGGCGGAATCGTCGGGGGCCCACCAGTAACCGCTGCTCTGCCCCAGTTCTTCCTGTGCAATGAACTCCGCCTCCGCATTGTGGATCGTTGTACCGCCATCCAGGGTGAGGCGGCGCTCTGCGTCCAGCTGCAGATCGACGACCCACAGATCCTGATCGCGCACGAACGAGACGTAACGGCCGCGCGGCGACATCTGCGGGTCGAGCAGCGGATGCGTGGTGTGCGTCAGCCGGCGCAGCGCGGTGTCGGGCGGCGCATTCAAATCATAGAGGTACAAATAGCCGCCGATCGTGAACAGCAGGTGGCGGCCATCCGGTGCCCAATCGTAGTCGAGAATTCCATGATAGGCGGCGGTGCGTTCGCGTTCGCGGCGCGCGCGCTCGGCATCCGACAATTCCTCGTGAGGGGCGAGCCGGGTCGAGTCCACCCGTAGCTCGAGCCGGCCGCTCTTGACATCATAGGTCCACAGGTCGAGCTGGTACCCGTCGGTGCTGCGGCCGCGCAGCAGTGCTACGTGGCGGCCGTCCGGCGACACCTTGACCGCGCGCGGCGTCGGGCCGGCGAGTGCGGGATCGGCAAAAATCCGTTCGAGCGTCAGATCGCCTGCGCTTGCCGGTGCGGCCACCAGGACCAGCATCACGGACAGGACGGCGTACAGTGCGGATAACGGCATCCGCGCCCGCTCGCGGCATCTCGCCAGCATCACTTGCCCACGTTCAGAAACGGGATCGGGGCACCCGCGTAGACGTTCTGCGGCAGTTGTCCGTTCCATCGATTCGCCTTGGTCTGCTCGACCTCGATGCGGCGCAGTTCCAATACGTCCTTGTTTTGCGCCAGCGCGCTGTTCTGAACCCGCAGCGCTTCGGCCTGGGCGGTGGCGATCTTGAGATTGGCGTAGGCGTTGCCGTCGGCAGTCGCCTTGACGGCATCGGCCTCCGCCTGCGCTATCGCGACTTTCTGCTTTTGTTCCGCCTCGACGGTCAACAGCTTGTTCTCGGCCGCCAGCCGCAGTTGTTCCTGCTCGACCTTGCTGTTGATGGCGCGCATGTAGGATTCTTGAAAGGCAAAATTGCGCATGTCGATGTTGATCACTTGTGCGCCATAGATCGCGAGCTTGGCACCCAACGCGGAGTAGATATCGGACGACACCCGCGCGCGCTGCGCAATCAGGTCGGGCGCCGTGTACCTCGCGGTCACTGCCTTGAAGATCTCGTGCGTCGCGGTCTGCACGTAGGACGACAGATCGCCATTGTGACTGTATTTTTCGTAAACCTCGGACACCTTGTCGGGCAGGATCGAATAACGCACGGTGAGCGAGACATGCACGGGCTGCGTGTCGCTGGTGGCGCCATCCGCGTTGTCGATGTTGGCTTGCTCGGCGCGAATCGAGAACAGCGTCAAATTCTGCCAGGGCGGCAGAACGGCCAGGCCTTCCTGCTCGATACCGACGATTTTACCGAATTGCGTCACGACGCCGCGGCTGCCGGTGGGCACGGAATAGAACGGCCAGATCTTCGGCAGGAACAGCAGGCAAGCCAGGATGATGAGGCCATCTCGGACAATCGCGCCCCAACGCGGTTCCAGCGTGCCGTCGCTCTTGGTCGTGTATCGATCTCTCAACGCCATGGCAAACTCCCTGTTTGAAAAAAACGGGCCTGCTAGCCCATGTGCAGTCCGCCATTGAGCGAGAAATCGGCTCCGGTGGCAAATGCGGACTCATCCGAGGCGAGCCATGAGACGATCGAGGCGATTTCCGCCGGCTCGCCCAGGCGCTTGACCGGAATCAAGGCCACGATTTTTTCCAGCACTTCGGGGCGCACCGCCCTCACCATGTCGGTGCCGATGTAGCCGGGAGAGACCGAATTCACCGTGACGCCGCGCGCCGCGACCTCCTGCGCGAGCGCCATGGAAAATCCATGAATACCGGCTTTGGCGGTCGAGTAATTGGTCTGGCCATACTGGCCGCGCTGGCCGTTGATGGACGAGATATTGATGATGCGTCCCCAACCCCGTTCCACCATGCCGTTGATGACTTGCTTGGTGACGTTGAACAGGGAATTCAGGTTGGTGTTGATGACCGCTTCCCAGGCATCGCGGCTCATCTTCAAGAACGTGCCGTCGCGCGTGATGCCGGCATTGTTCACCAAGATGTCGACCGCGCCGATTTCCGCGCGCACCTTCTCGAAGGCCGCCACCGTGGAATCCCAGTCGGCCACGTTGCCGACCGACGCGTGCACATCGAACCCTTTGGCGCGCATCTCGCCGAGCCAGCGCTCCTTGCGGGTCGAGGTCGGGCCGCAACCGGCCACTACACGGTACCCCTCGCCGCACAGTCGCTCGCAGATCGCGGAGCCGATTCCTCCCATACCGCCGGTCACATAGGCAATTCTGTTCGATTTGTCAGCCATCGTCGTCCCCTTAAGCGTTCAAGACTATCGCTCCAGCACATACTCCCCGGGCGCGTCGCCGACGATCCCATACCCTGCGGGCTGATTGCCGAGGTTGGGCAGCGGCGCGTCGGGCGGTCCCGAATGCGCCGCCAGCCACGCCGTCCAAGCCGGCCACCAAGAGCCCTCGTGCAGGGCAGCCTGCTTGAGCCACTGATCCGCATCAAGCACGCTTTGCGCGTCGCGCCAAGTCAACTCGCGGTAGCGGCGCTTGGGATTCACGGCGCCCGATACGATGCCGCCGTTGTGACCGCCGCTGGTCAGCACGAAGGTGTAATCGGGCGAACGCGTCAAGGCACGCGCCTTGTAGGTCGATTTCCACGGCGCAACGTGATCGGTCTCGGTGCCGAGCACGAACATCGGCACGGTGATGGCCGCGAGACTGATCACGGCGCCGTTGACCGCGAATCTGCCGCCCGCGAGGTCGTTCTGCAAATACAGTTGCTTCAGGTATTCACTGTGCATGCGAAACGGCATGCGAGTGCCATCGCTGTTCCAGGCCATCAGGTCATTGAGCTTCTCGCGATTGCCCTTGACGTAGGTATTGACGGCCGGTGTCCATAGCAAATCTCTGGCGCGCAGCAAGGCGAACGAAGCGCCCATCCGGTCGCTGCTCAGTACGCCCGCCTTCTGCATCACCGCCTCGAGCATCGCCAGTTGACTCGGGCTGATGAACAGCGACAACTCGCCCGGTTCGCTGAAGTCCGTCTGCGCCGCGAACAGGGTCATCGACGCCAAGCGATGATCGCCTTGGCGCGCGAGTTCAGCGGCGGCAATCGTGAGCAGCGTGCCGCCGATGCAGTAACCCACCGCGTGGAGTTTGACGTTCGGAACGATTGCAGCAACGGCATCCATCGCGGCGCGGATGCCCTTGTTGTGGTAGTCGTCCATGCCGAGGTTGCGGTCGTGCGCGTTGGGGTTCTTCCACGAGATCATGAAGACCGTGTGGCCTTGATCGACCAGGTAACGCACCAGCGAATTGCGCGGCGACAGATCGAGGATGTAGTACTTCATGATCCAGGCCGGGACGATCAGCAGCGGTTCCGCGTGCACGCTCGGTGTGGTCGCGCTGTATTGGATGACCTCGATCAATTCGTTGCGGTAAACGACCTTGCCCGGCGTGACCGCAACATTCTCGCCCACGCGGAATGCCTCACTGCCGGCCGGCGGCTTGTGCTTGAGCGTCGCATCGACGTCTTCGAGCCAATTCTTGAATCCGGCCACGAGATTCTGTCCGGATTGCGCGCGGGTGAGTTCGAGCAGCTCCGGATTCGCCAGCAAGTAATTGGCGGGGGAGCCCGCTTCGAGCGCCTGCCGCGATGCAAATGCCACCAGATCCGCGCTGTGCCGCGACAAGCCCGGGACGTCGGAGGTCGCCTGCCGCACGACGTTTTCCCAATTCAGGTAGCCGCGCGCCATGACATTGAAGGGCCACTGATTCCACGCCTGCGACGCGAATCGCTTGTCGTCGGCACCGGGGGCGACCGGTTGTCCAGTCGAGGCCCGCATGCCGAAATTGAAGTTATCCAAGAGAGCGTCGAACGCCGTCTTGGCAATCGCGGATTGTTTATCCGGCGTCTGCGCGACACTCAGGTACCAATCCCACCACGCTTGCGCGTAATCATCGGGCGCAAGCCCACCGGTGACCGCAGCCAGCTGCGCGCGCATTTCCCGCGCCAGATCAGATTCCGCCATGTAGCTCACTCCCCCGCGCTGATGATAAGCCCACTCGCGACAGCTGCGATAAAAAAAAGGGCGACCGTGGTCGCCCTTCGTTTTATCGCGTCAAGTTCAAAGTATTAGGCGGCTTTTTTCACCGACTGAGCAACTTTCGCGCCGGCCTCGTCGAACCACTGGCTGACGGCACCTTGCGTTTCGGAGGCAATTTGCGTCAGCTCTTCCGCGCGGACGCGCAGCTTGTCGCCGAACGAGGTGTTCAAAGCGGTCTGCTTACCGACCAGGTCGGCGACCGACTTCGGCTCGACGCTCGCCTTGGCGTGCGACAAGGACCAATCCAAGTAGTCGCCGGCAACCGCAAACTGATAGCGGGCGAGCCGCTCCACAGTCTTCAAATAGGTCTGCTGCGCGTTGATGACCGGCGCGAAGGCCTGGCGATAGGTGTCGAACAAGGCGCTGAAATCGAAGGTGGGCTGGGTCATGGTAGTCTCCTTGAGAAATTGTGAATGGCTGCTGTGTGACGCCATTATACACAGAAAAGTATGCAGTGCAAAAGGTTTCTTGGAAAATCCGATGCCGGCATGACTTGATTCATATCATATTGATATATATGCATATTTATGATTATTTTTGGAGGTCATCAGCGCATACCGGTGCCGAAACTAGTGCGCCGCAGTAGGTTCTATCCATGTTTTGCGAGGTTTGTGCGCATGTCCCTGCAGCTTTACATCGAACGCCTGGAGCGTTTTTCCAGGCAGTGCGGCGCGACGGTGATCCGCAACTCGCTCGAGAGCGGGGTACTAGGGCGAGTGGAGGGCCGGCGCATCGTCCTACGCAGTGGATTGAGCCTGGAACTCGAGCTACTGACGCTCGCGCATGAGCTGACCCATCTCCTAGCCCACTGCAATGCGAGTCCGCGGCTCAATCGCACCGTATGCGAGTACGAAGCTGAAGCCGTAGAAAAGTGGGTGGGGGCCGCGCTCGACGTGTCGCCGCATGCGGAAGCGGGTCTCGACGTCGCGAGCCTCACGGACGATCTTTTGGCCGGCTCCGTGATCCGCGTTCGCTGGGCGGCCGCTACGCTGCTCCGCGTCGCCCGCGGCGGCGCGGTCGAGTACCAACGGCTACAGGCGTAAGCCGCCGTCGAGGTCGATGCATCGCCCGGTGAAGAAGTCGTTTTCGATGATGAACTGTGCGGCGTGCGCGATCTCGTCCGGTTTGCCGAGGCGTTTCAACGGCACGGGTGCGATGACTTTTTCGAGCACTTCGGGCTTCATCGACGCCAGAATGTCCGTGTGGGTGAATCCCGGCGCCACGCAGCCGACGCGGATGCCGTAGCGGGCGAGTTCCTTGGCCCAAACCACCGTCATCGACGCGACGCCGGATTTGGCGGCCGTGTAGTTGGTCTGACCCGCATTGCCGTGCCGCGATATGCTCGAAATGTTCACGATCACGCCGCCCTTGGCCAGTTTGATCATGCGCACCGCGGCCTCGCGCGCGCACAAAAACACGCCGGTCAAATTGACATCGATGACCGCCTGCCACTGCTGCAGCGTCATTTTGCCGACGATTTCACCGTCTTTGACCTTGACCAACAGGGCATCCTTGACGATGCCCGCATTGTTGACGATCACATCGAGCGAGCCGAAATCCTCCACAACTTGATCGAGCGCAGCCGCCACCTGCGTCTCCGAGGCCACGTCAACCGTATAAGCCGCGGCGCGCACGCCGAGGGAGGTGCATTGCGTTGCCGCCGCCGCCAACTCCGCCGCATTGAGATCGAGGAGTGCAATATTCGCTCCGCAGCCCGCAAACCGCAGCGCGAGTGCGCGACCGATACCACGGGCGGCGCCGGTGATGACAATGGTTCTATCTTTAACTTGCATGGTTCACTTCTCGTCCTCGGGCGCCGGCGGTGGGGGTTTCGAAGCGTTGAATGCGGCCATCATGGATGCCTGGATCTTTGACCACTGCTCCATGTTTTGCCGCGCGAATTCCGCCATCGGGGCCATGGGGCCTTCCAGCACTTTGGCCATTTCCGCGCGCATGACTTGCTGTTGACGTACCAGCGTGCCGACGCTCTGCTCCATGTAGCGGGTCAGCATTTCCTGTACCGGGTTGCCGTAGAATCGGATGATCGATTCGAGCAGCTCGATGCTGAGAACGGGCGTGCCGAATTGTTCTTGCTCCGAGATCACCTGCAGGAGAACCGCGCGAGTCAGGTCCTCACCGGACTTGTCATCGATGACCTTTACTTTGTCGCCCGAGACGATCATTTTGCGCAGGTCGTCCAAGGTGACGTGGCGGCTGCCGGTCGAATCATAGAGGCGGCGATTCGCGTATTTCTTGATGACTCGTTCATTCGCCATAATGGTGACCGCCGACACGAAGAGTTTTCGAACCAACCCCGATCATAGCCCGCTGAGTATGCAATGCACAAATCAGGTAGTGTAGGAATTAGCGCACAAATTCACTGCTAATAATGCGTCGCAAAGGGCTATTATGACGGATCCTGATTCGAGCCATGCGCAGGCACTGCCATACCTCAAAGCGTGGGACGACTACGTGGCGAGCTGCCAAACCTTGTTCGAGCGCCTCAGCGACGGCTCCGCCGCTCATTCGGGCGCGATGCCGTTACCGTTCCTTGGTCCCTGGAAGGATTTCGCGGCCAACCTGGGGCTGCGCGCCGACTTTACCGGCGGCGAGCAGTTCAAGCCCGAGGACCTGTTCGCGCGCCACCTGCCTGCGCTCGGACTGTCGCGCGAATATCAGGAAATCGTGCGGCGCATGCTCGAACTCGGCGAACGATTCCAGCGCCGCTGCGCGGACTTCGCACAAGCCGGCGCCGACATCGGGC
>Ga0210400_10005401_pt1 | contig 10862 bp, 11 predicted proteins | sample IncBWH26MmetaG_FD_155456 | JGI IMG/M metagenome (GOLD analysis project Ga0210400, IMG submission 155456) | Forest soil microbial communities from Barre Woods Harvard Forest LTER site, Petersham, Massachusetts, United States - Inc-BW-H-26-M | ecosystem: Environmental > Terrestrial > Soil >... | reverse complement strand
AGGAGGTATTCATCGGCGGATACTTACGCCGCCCGTCCCGAAACGCGACCAATTGATTGTAGAGGTAGCCTGCTGGCTTGCCCGCGAGCCTCGGGAAATAATCATCGTTGGTACCCTGACCCTTATCGCCGTGGCATGAGGCGCAGGCCAGCACGCGAGCGGCCACGGTGTCGGGCGCGCGTTCAGCCGATTGCGCATGCGCATGGCCAAAAGAAATGATGAACAGAGCTGCGGAAAGCAATGCCAATTGAAAACGAGTCGCCGCCGGTCTGATCTCCTGCTGGACGACCCATTGAGGCTCACATAGCCCATATTTGGCAGCAGACGACGTCTACACAGCTGTCGGTGTGACGCTACCACTGATGCCGAAGTCTGGGGTGAGCAAAATTGCTCACATCGAGCGTTCTTGGGCTCCGGAGCATTGAGGACCTTATTGGCGGCTTTGGCGTTGACTTGAGTAAATCCGCTTCGCCATGCTGACCCCGCGCGTTGAAGCATCTTTATCCCGGCCAGGAGATCGTAAATGCGCGCACATCAGATCATGACGCGGCAGGTTATAACCATCGCTGCCGACGCTCTTATCGTCGAAGCAGCAAACAACATGCTGCAACATCACGTCAGTGGACTTCCGGTGGTCGATGAAGCCAGAACGTTGGTCGGCATCATCTCGCAAGGCGACTTTATCCGCCGCGCCGAGATCGGCACCCAGCGAAAACGCGGCCGATGGCTGAAGTTCCTGGTCGGGCCCGGCAGGGCCGCGTCCGACTTCGTTCATGAGCGGGGCCGCAAGGTTGGGGAGATCATGACCTCGGAGCCGTACACCGTGACGGAGGACGCGACGCTCGAAGACATTGTGGAGCTGATGGAACGCAACAACGTCAAGCGTCTGCCGGTTATGCGCGGAAACAAACTTATCGGAATAGTGACGCGCTCCAACCTGCTTCAGGCCGTTGCGGGGCTGACGCGCGATGTTCCGGATCCCACAGCCGACGACGATCATATTCGCAACCGTATCATCACCGCGATAGAGAAAGCCGACTGGGCACCGTTCGGGCTCAGCGTCATTGTGCTCAACGGTGTCGTTCATCTCACCGGCGTCATCACCAATGAGCATTCACGGGAGGCAACGATCGTCGCGGCCGAGAATGTTTCCGGGGTCACGAAAGTTCACGACCACCTTTGCTGGGTCGAGCCGATGTCGGGCATGTATCTGAACTCCCAGGAAGACGAGAATTTACTGAGGACCGATTGATTCCGGAGTATCGCCTCGCGCCTCAGCGCGTTCCGCGTCGCCTGACTTTTTGATGGATCGTAAAGGGAAGCATTCATGAACTCGCATCATTATCACGCCGTCGTCTGTATTGATCACCGTGAAGCACGTGTGTTCCATTTCAATGCGGAAGATGTCGAACGGCTCGTTCTGCACCCGGACCATCCGACCAGGCATATCCATCACAAGGCAAACTCGATCGGCAGCGGGCACGCCTCGGCGGATCACGACTATCTTCACGCCGTCGCCGAATCGGTTGCCGACGCCGGTGCAGTTCTCATCACCGGACCGGCCAACGCAAAGACGGAGTTGGTCGAGCATATTCGCGTACATGATCCCCAGCTGACCAAGCTTATCGTTGGCGTCGAAACGGTCGACCATCCAAGCGACCCGCAACTCGTCGCTCACGCAAAGAAATATTTCATGGCGGCAGACCGGATGCGGCCTTAGGAATTGGCCTTGGTGTCATGATGTCAGCTTTTCGATTGGACGATCCGCAATGGCAACGGCATTTCGTTCTCGGCGATGGCTGGCGAATATTTGTCCGGCCTATCAGGCCGGATGACGATCTTCTGATTCGCGACCTTCTGGCACATGTCAGCAAAGAAGATTTGCGGCTTCGCTTCTTCGATTCCATCAAGGAGTTCTCGCATCAATTCATCGCCAAGCTGACCAAGCTCGATTATGCGCGCGCAATGGCCTTTGCTGCCATCGATGAAGCCAGCAGTGAGATGCTCGGCGTCGTCTGGCTCTACTCAGACGCGACCCGCGAGACCGGCGAGTACGCGATCCTGCTAAGATCGGGCCTTAAGGGCCGAGGCTTAGGCTGGGCCCTGATGCAACTGATCATCGAGTACGCCAAATCCGAGGGCCTGAGCCGCATAGACGGCCAGATTCTCCAGGAAAATTCCGTCATGCTGAAAATGTGCCGGGAACTGGGATTCAAGGTCAAAACTGACGCCGAGGATGGCGGCGTGTGCGATGTCACCCTCGAACTCCATTGATCAGCGAGCAAGGGAGATACGAAGGCATAGGGTCTATCGGGGAAGGCATAGCCGGGATAATGCCGAGGTATGACGAGCGATTTGCTCGTCTTCCTGCGAGGCGAGGACCTGCACCAGGACGCGCGATGCCATAGAGTTGATAGAGCAATTCGAGGCACGGTTCCGCGCGTCATCGAGGCTGATGCCGGCCCAGGACAAGCCTTCGCAGATTGACGCGCGCACCTCGCCGTCGTTTTCTCCAATGCCGCCGGCAAATACCATCATATCGACGCCATCGAGCACCGCGATCATTGCAGCAATCTGCTTGCGTACCGAATAGCAAAACACTTCGATGGCAAGCTTTGCATCGGCATTGGACGATGCGGCGTCGTGAAGCTGCCGCATGTCGCTGCCGACGCCGGAAATTCCCTGCAGGCCGGAAAGGTGATCGACCAACTTCTCGATCCCGGTTGCGTCGAATTTCTTCTCCCGCATCAGATAGACCAGAACGCCGGGATCGAGATCCCCGCTGCGCGTGCCCATGACCACCCCGCCGCTTGGGGTCAATCCCATGCTGGTATCGATCGATTTGCCGTTCTTGACCGCGGTGACGCTGGCGCCGTTGCCGAGATGGGCGATGATCAGGCGGTCCGGCAAATCGCTGCCCAGTTGATGCACGATCGATTCGCAGGACAGGCCGTGAAACCCGTAGCGATGAATACCCTCCGATTGCAGTGCTTTGGGGATCGGAAGCACACGAGCGACCTCGGGCATTTCGGCGTGAAATGTGGTGTCGAAACATGCCGCCTGCGGAAGGCCGGGAAAATGCTGTTGGGCGAAGCGGATCACAGACAAAGCCGACGGCGTGTGCAGCGGTGCGAAGGTGGCAGCGGCTTCCAGCAACCGCAGCACCGGCTCATCAATCAGGCTATGCTGCCGCAGCTTCGGCCCACCATGTACGATCCGGTGCCCGACGGCGGCCGGTGAGGGCATTGGGGAGCCGTCGAGAAAGTTCCCGATACGGATAATCGCGTCCTGTTGGCTGGGCATGGATGCGGTGTCGTACGTCAGCGTGCTGCCTTGCGAATCCCGTACCTGGAACTTGCCGCTTGCCTCGCCGATAGACTCCGCGACGCCGGAGAGCAGCGTCTCGGTCCGTGAGGCGCTGACGCGGTACAGGCCGAACTTCAGCGAGGAAGAGCCGCTGTTCAGGGCGAGGGTGATGAACTCCGATTGCGTGTTCGTCACGGCTTCTCCGGCATCGAAAGTGGTCACGCCGTCCAACGCCAGTCGCGGACCTCTGGCAGGTCGTCGCCATGCTCGCTGATATAGAGCTTGTGTCGCTCCATGGCGGTCCAGTAACGCGCCGTCGCCTTTTCCACCTGGCTGCCAAGTCGCGGAATGCGCCGGATTGCGTCCAGCGCGAGCTGAAAGCGGTCGAGATTGTTGAGCACGACCATGTCAAACGGCGTCGTGGTGGTGCCTTCATCCCGGAAGCCGCGGACGTGAATATTGTCGTGGTTGTGCCGCCTGTAGGTCAGCTTGTGAATCATCGCGGGATAGCCATGGAAGGCGAAGATCACCGGCTTGTCGGCCGTGAACAGCTCGTCAAAATCCCGGTCTTCAAGTCCATGCGGGTGTTCGGACTGCGGCTGCAACACCATCAAATCCACCACGTTGACGACACGGATGCGAATGTCCGGAACGTATTCGCGCAAAAGAGTCACAGCCGCCATCGTCTCCAGGGTCGGCGTATCGCCGGCACAGGCCATCACCACGTCTGGGTCGCCGGCATCATTGCTGGCCCATTGCCAGATTCCGGCGCCGGCGGTGCAATGGCGCGTTGCTGAATCCATATCGAGCCACTGCCATTCCGGCTGCTTTCCGGCGATGATCAAATTGATGTAGTTTCGGCTCCGCAGACAATGATCCGCCACCGACAAAAGGCAGTTTGCGTCGGGCGGAAGATAAATGCGAACGACGTCGGCCTTCTTGTTCGCGACATGATCGATGAAGCCCGGATCCTGATGGGAGAAGCCATTATGGTCCTGTCGCCAGACATGCGACGTCAGCAGGTAGTTCAGCGATGCGATCGGCTTGCGCCACGGGATCCCTTTGCTGACCTTGAGCCATTTCGCATGCTGGTTGAACATTGAATCGATGATGTGGATAAAGGCCTCGTAACACGAGAACAGGCCGTGGCGTCCGGTAAGCAAATAACCTTCAAGCCAGCCCTCACACATGTGCTCGCTGAGCATTTCCATGACGCGGCCTTCGGTGCTGAGATCGATATCGACCGCCTCGGTATCCGCCATCCACTCCTTGCCCGAGACTTCATAGACGGCTTCCAACCGGTTCGATGCGGTCTCGTCCGGGCCGAACAGCCGAAAATTCTGCTTTTCGAGATTGAGTTTCATCACGTCGCGCAAAAATGTTCCGAGCACCCGCGTTGCTTCAGCTCTGACGCTGCCGGGCTTCGCGATCGCCACGGCGTAGTCGTGAAAGTGGGGCATCGATAGCGGCTGCAGCAACTCACCGCCATTGGCGTGCGGATTGGAGCCCATGCGGCGGTGACCCGCCGGCGCCAGTGCGGCGAACTCCTCGCGAAATTTCCCGCGCTCGTCGAACAACTCCTGCGGCTGGTAGCTTCTCATCCAGTCCTCGAGCTGCTTCAGATGCTCGGGCTTCTTGAAATCCGCAATCGGAACCTGATGCGCGCGCCACGTCCGTTCGACCGGTTTCCCGTCGACGAATTTCGGTCCGGTCCAGCCCTTGGGCGTGCGGAAAACGATCATCGGCCAGCGCGGACGCGCCAGACTTTCGTTCTCTGTGCGAGCGCGGGCGGTGCTCTGGATCTGACGAATCTGAAGCAAAATCCTGTCAAGCGTCCCGGCAAGGCTTTGATGTACGAGTGCGGGATCGTCACCCTCAACAAAATGCGGATCGTAACCGTAGCCACGCAATTGTTCGGTCAGTTCCTGGCGGCTGATGCGGGCCAACACCGTCGGGTTGGCGATCTTGAACCCGTTCAGATGAAGGATAGGAAGTACCGCGCCGTCGCGTGCGGGATTCAGAAATTTGTTGGAATGCCAACTAGTCGCGAGAGCCCCGGTCTCAGCTTCGCCGTCGCCGACGATGCAACTGACGATCAGATCCGGATTGTCGAAGGCGGCTCCATACGCATGCGCCATCGAGTAGCCCAGTTCGCCCCCTTCATGAATGGAGCCGGGGGTCTCCGGCGATACGTGACTGGGAATCCCATGCGGCCAGGAAAATTGGCGAAAGAGCCGCTGCAGTCCGTTCCGGCTGCGCTCTATCGCCGGATAACGCTCGGTGTACGAGCCTTCGAGATAGCTGTGGGCCACGATACCAGGGCCGCCGTGGCCCGGACCAATGACGTAGATCATGTTCAGGTCATTGTCCTTGATCAGCCGGTTGAGGTGGACATAGAGGAAATTCAAGCCGGTTGTGGTTCCCCAATGACCGAGTAGCCGCGGCTTGACGTGTTCGAGCTTGAGCGGAGTTTCCAGCAATGGATTGTCTTGAAGATAGATTTGCCCAACTGAAAGGTAGTTCGCCGCGCGCCAATAGGCGTGCATTTTGCGGAGAAGGTCGGGTGACAGAGACTCTGGCATCACGTTTCCAATTGCTGCTTTTTGGTCAGGGGAGCGCTAGAGCGTATTGGTGGTCCACGTGATCAGCTCTGTTGCGATGCTTCCGAAGGCGTCATCGAATGCGGCGACGGCGGAGGCGGGATCAGGCTTGTCGAGCTTCCTGCGTTGCTGAAACAGATGCGAAGCCACCACCTGTCCATCCTTGTTCAATATCCTTGCTGAAAACCCAATCTCAGCGGTCAGTTGATCATCCGCGTTGATTTGGAAGCTTCTGACATCGACGAGAAGCTGAAAGGTGGTTCCCGGATTGTCCGCCGAACGAAGCGGTGCATGGGCGACGTCATAGTTTTCGAAGCTCTGAATGAGCTTCACCTGCAGCATCTTCGGAATGCTGTCGGCCCATTGCGCGTTCGCTAATTCCGGAAACTCTCTATTCGGCGTGAGCAGGAACCGCTGCGTGTCGAGCAGAAGGATCGCCGTCGGTGTCGGCATCACAAGCTGCTCTTTGAGCGGCTTTCTTGGCGACGCAAAGTCTGGCGGAAGACTGAGGTCGTAAATTGTCTTTGGAGCAGCAGGCTCGCCGCCTCCCGTCATCTTGACGAGGCCGGCCACGATGGAGTCCAGCCCCCCGGTATTCTTGGCAAGCCCTTCGGAGAATATCTTGAGATTGGCGATCGTGCTCTTTAGCGGCTCCGCATTTTCAGCCAGCACGGTATCGACCCGTCCGAGCGCATTGCGCGCGGCCTGCGTCATGCTTTGACCGGCCGCTGGATCGGCGATGAGCGTCTGTGTCTTGGTCGATGCGCCGGCTTCCACGCCGCCTTCCAGCGCGATGACCGGGACACCGGTCAGGCCCTGAAAATCGAGTCCCACTTTCGTATCGGCGTGCACCGGCGTGTCCGATGCCACGACGATCGTTGCGTCGACCTGTCGCGGACTGGCGGCGGCCAGGCCCAGATTGGTGACCTCGCCCACGCGTATTCCGTTGAACAACACCGCTGCACCAACCAGAAGGCCTGAGACAGATCCCTCGAACTGGACATGATGGACGGTCCGTACACCCGTTCCGGCGCTGTTATGGAGCCAGTAGACGAATCCGAAGACCGCACCGATCGCCGCCAGGACGAAGGCGCCAACGATGATGAAGGGAGCGCGCGTTTCCATTGTCTCAACTCGATTCTGGTTGCAGCATCAGGGAGCGCTTGCCATGGAAGTACGCCTTGACCCATGGGTGATCGGAACGAAGCAACTCGCCCATCGAACCGATCGCAACGATTTTGCCGTCAGCGAGCGCGGCGACGCGGTCGCAAACGGTATTCAGGCTGGCAAGATCATGAGTGACCATGAAAACGGTCAATCCGAGGGTCTCCTGCAGCGTTTTAATCAGATCGTCAAACTCGCCCGCCGCAATGGGATCTAGCCCCGATGTAGGCTCGTCGAGAAACACGATTGCAGGATCGAGCGCGAGCGCACGCGCCAGCGCGACGCGCTTCGTCATTCCGCCGGAGAGTTCGGACGGAAACTTGTCGGCATCCTCCAGCGTCAAACCGACCATCTCGAGCTTGGCGGTCGCAATCTCATTCATCAGTGCTTCGGAGAGGACGAGATTTTCCCGCAATGGAAATTGAATGTTTTGCAGCGTGGTCAATGATGAAAACAACGCACCCTGTTGAAACAGGATGCACCACATAGCGGCGGTTTGAATGTCACGACCGTGGGTGTTGTCGATATCGATACCCATGACCTCGATGTGGCCCCTCCGTTTTGGAATAAGCCCGATGATCGTTCGCATCAGCACGGATTTTCCGCCGCCGGATGCGCCGACCAGGCCAAGGATTTCGCCCTTGCGAACGTCAAGCGACAAGTGGTCGATCACGGTTTGCTGCCGGAATCCCACCACGAGGTCGCTCACGCGAATTGCAAATTGTTCTGACGACCCTTCCATCGCTACATTCCGATCGATGCAAAGAAAACGGCGAAAACACCGTCGAGCACGATGACCAGAAAGATCGACTTGACGACCGAGATTGTCGTCTGCTTGCCGAGAGACTCCGCGCTTCCCTTGACTCTCAAGCCTTCGCTGCTCGCGACGATGCCGATTACCAGCGCCATGAAAGGCGCCTTGATCATTCCGACCTCGAAGTGCGTTGCGGACACGGCTTCATGAAGCCGCGCGATGAATATCGCCGGGCTCATCCCGCCATAGAACCAAGCGACCAGACCGCCGCCGTAGAGCGCAGCCATCGAGCCGATGAAAGCCAGGATCGGCAGAGCGCAGACGAGCGCAACGATGCGCGGTAGAATCAGCACTTCGACCGGATCGAGACCCATAGTCGATAAAGCGTCGATTTCCTCGCGCATTTTCATCGACCCAAGCTCGGCGGTGTAGGCGCTGCCCGACCGGCCGGCGACCATGATGGCGACGATCAGGACACCAATCTCGCGGAGCACGAGAATTCCGACCAGGTCGACGACGTAGGAATCCGCGCCGAATTTTCGGAAATGGAAGATGCCTTGCTGGGCGATGATTGCTCCAATCAGAAAGGTGACCAGAGCTATGATCGGTATTGCCCGCCAGCCGACCTGATATAGGTGATAAACCAGAGACTTTAATCGAAGCGAACGTGGTCTTCGCAAGACCCCGAGACCGGCCGATCCCAACGCCCCCAGCATTTGCAGAAAAACCGATACGTCTTCCGCGGCGCCGAACGTCGAACGACCGACGGTTTCCAGTCGGGCAAGGACAGGATTTTGAATTGGGCGGCTCGCGGGCTTACGACGGTTGACCTGCCGAACATCTGCAATGAGGCCCTCATAGCGGCCCGCAACGCCGACGACAGTCGTTGGATGACCGCCCCGCACCGCACCGCGCGACATCTTTTCGAGCAACCATGCGCCGAGCGTGTCGAGTTCACGCAAATCAGCCATGTCAATCTTCAGGTTCTGTGCATGCTGAACCTTGGGCGAGGCGAAATCGATTAGACTTTCGAGAGTAGCTGCATGAACAGCGGTCCAGGACCCGCTTGGACTGAGCACTAATGTTTCGCCTTGGGTTCCCGCACCCAGCAGGGGGGCGTAACTCAAAATCCTTGCCAGTCAAAAACACGTCGCCTAAGTCGCGCCACCGCAGCTGCGCTTCTGACGGAAACGCGAGCGAACCTGTGGACGCGCGAGCTGCAGTTTGGTCCGGCATGATAGTTTTTATTTAGCACCTGTTCTCCTGTTCCAGATCATCAGCTGCTCGCGCCTGGCGCATTAGCAGTATCAAGTCATCGGCCGCCGCCTTGCGGAGCTGAGGCCGACCTAAGAGCACAACGTAGCGGCTGTCGGCCGGGTGAGCCGGGATCATACGCCGGCTACTCATGGGTCGCTTAATAAGTGCCGAGATAAGTTTCAGTTCCCACCCAGACGATGTGCGGGCGGCTCTTCCGCGAGGATATAAGTAGCTGCAAGTGGAAACGATCGCAGCATTAGCGGCTCGGTCCGCTGCTCAATGCGATTACTGGTCAAAATTGCTCACAAATGAAAATAAATAAAGGTCACTGGGGGGGCCTCGTGCGGGAATTGCCTTTACGAGTAGCTCGTACGGGTCAATGTCTGGAGCTTCGGTCTCATACAGTTTGTAGGGTTCGGAACTAAATGTGAAGAAGCGATCGGGAGAGAATGGAAACCCGCCCATGCGTTTCGCTTCTCGGTTGATCACACTAACGATGCTCGCCGCAAGCATGTCGGTAACATCGTCTGCATCATCCTTCGAGGTCGAAGCGATTTGCCGAACGGCGATTGCATCAATTATGAGTCGCGATCCGAAGATGATGCAGGTAAGTCGAACCGCCGGCGACGTCCTGTTCCTAACTTACGTCCGTCCAATGGATAATTTCGTTTGGACTTACAGATGCCGGATCGAAGGCAATCGCGTCGTTTGGGCTACCGAGCCTGGGCGATGGCGCGACGATCCGAAAGACGACGAAATCTTATTCGAGGTTGTCGGCGTCGGGAAGCAACTTCGCATTATCCAAAACCACGGAGACGGTTCGAGTACAAAACAGTTATTTGATCGCGATACGATTCTATGAAAGCGATCGGCCATTCCCTCCCAAAAAGTCAAACTGACGGTCTCGGCACGTTCTGGACCCTGCCGCCCGAGGCAATTTGCGCCACGCTTCATTGCGGACTGGAAGGTTTAAGTTCGGATGACGCAAAACGACGGTTGGCGCAATACGGACCCAACAGCGACGCCGAGACCAAGGCCGACAGTCCATTGCGCGCGATCTTACGTCGATTGCTCGAGCCTCTCTCGCTAATTCTGCTGGCTGCGGGGGTCGTTTCCGTCGTAACTGGCGATACAATCGGCGGTTCGATCATCGTAGCCATCCTGGCGCTCTCGATCGGGCTCGACACGGTACAGGAAGGACATGCCGTCAGGACCGCGGATATCCTGCGGCGATCGGTGGCGCTCAAGGCTGAAGTCAAGCGCGATGGAGCGTTTCATCAGATCGAAGTGGACCGGGTAGTTCCCGGCGACATCCTGCGGGTACGGGCGGGCGATGTCATTCCGGCTGACGCGCTGATCCTCAAGAGCACCGCCTGCACCGCCGGCGAAGCGGCCCTGACGGGAGAACCTTATCCGGTCGAAAAGCGCCCTGGCGTAATCAGGGCGACGACCGCCGGTGAAGCGTCGAACGCTTTGTTTCGTGGTGCCGTGGCACAGACCGGAGAAGCGATTGCGATTGCAGTCAATACCGGCCGCGCGACAGTGTTCGGGGCTGCGGCGTCGGCTCTGGCGCAGGCACAGGTGCCTACACCCTTCCAGCGCGACTTGCGCGAATTCGGCCTCGTGATCGCGCGATTGACCCTAGGCCTGGTGGTCGCCGTTCTCGCGACAAGGATCAAACGAGCTGGGAGCGGATTACGAAACTTGCTGATGACTTCCTCCCGCAACCTCGGATCCTTCACCCCTGGCCCAATCAGCGCTTTGCCGTCACCCACCCGAGG
>Ga0210400_10005400_pt1 | contig 10862 bp, 13 predicted proteins | sample IncBWH26MmetaG_FD_155456 | JGI IMG/M metagenome (GOLD analysis project Ga0210400, IMG submission 155456) | Forest soil microbial communities from Barre Woods Harvard Forest LTER site, Petersham, Massachusetts, United States - Inc-BW-H-26-M | ecosystem: Environmental > Terrestrial > Soil >... | reverse complement strand
CTGTGTATGACATGTGCAAGGCCTTGGACAAGGGCATGGAAATCACCGACATCGTCCTGGTGGAGAAGGTCGGCGGCAAGAGTGGCCACTACCTGCGGAGAAAGAGTAGCGTTTCTAAATGAAGACTCCATCGAATAACGTTCAAGTGCTGATCGTGGATGACAACCCGCTCGTCCGCGACTTGATGTGCCAGAGTATGGAGCCCCATTGCACGGTGATCTCCTCCGCCGACGGCGCGGACGCTCTTCTCAAATCCATCGACAACCCGCCTGATCTGATCATCTCAGATTTCCGGATGCCCGGGCTTGACGGGCGGCAGCTCTATGAAAAATTGAGAGGGCGCGAGAGTACGCGGAATATACCCTTTGTCTTTGTGGCCAGCCGGGGAGACATCGAGGAAAAACTCCGGCCTGCAGTAGGCGGTGGAGTCGAGGATTTTGTTCCGAAACCCTTTTTCGTGGCGGATCTGGTGCGCCAGACCAAGAAAATCATCGATCGCTTGCACCTGGAGAAAATGCAGAAACACGCGTCGCGGCCCGGCGTGATTCAAGGCCGCCTCGAAGAAATGAGCGTTACAGAGCTCATGCAATCGCTCGAGATGGGGCAGAAATCGTGCCGATTGACGCTGCGCCGCGGCGACGAACGCTGCGAGATGTACTTTGCGGCTGGACAATGTAAGCACGCGAAACTCGGGGAAACCGAAGGCGATAACGCTGTATACCATGTCATTGGTTGGAGCGATGGCGATTTCGAGATTGATTTCGCGGCGAACTCCGACCGCGAGACAACCACGCACTCCACGACAGGGCTGCTGATGGAAGCGATGCGTTTGATGGACGAAGCAAATCAAACGAAAGTGGAAAGCTAGACCTTCCGAATGCGTGTTGTCATTCTTACGATAAGCGATTCAGTATCGCAAGGCGTTCGCGGCGATGCCTCAGGGCCCGCATTGCGCGAGAGTTGCCGGCAATTGGGCTGGGACGTTGTCGCGGAATCCGTGCTTCCGGACGAGCCTGCGCTGATTCGGGAACGCCTTATTTCCTTGGCAGATGGCGGAAGGGCGGAGCTGATCCTGACGACTGGCGGCACGGGCATCGGCCCGAGGGATTCGACTCCCGAAGCGACCGCAGAAGCCTGCCAGAAATTGTTGCCGGGAATCCCCGAAATGATACGTGAATACGGCAGGAAAAAGAACCCGCGCGCGGCGCTGTCCAGGGGCGTGGCGGGAGTCCGAGGGAACGTGCTGGTCGTCAATTTTCCCGGAAGTCCACGAGGAGCGACGGAATCGCTCGACGCAGTGGCGACCCTGCTGCCACACGCGCTTGAAGTGCTGCGAGGCGCGCGGCACGATTAGAAATAATTCATCGCTGCAAAGGCGCTCGGCCTCCGCAGAATCAAACGCGCGGAACCCTTCATTCCGGTCTGCCTGGGATGGAGGTCGCATTTTCAAGATCAAAATACGTGTCAAGGAAGAATGTTGACGGACGGCTTTGCGTCGTCAACAATGCAGGCACCATGAAGACTACACTTTCGGGAAAACTTTTGAATGGGCGGCTAGCCGTGCTCGGCGCTGGAAAAATCGGCGGGATTTTGCTCCGCGCATTTCTCGAGCAGAAACTTGTGCAGCCGAAGCGCGTGCACGCCACGATGCGGCACGCGGACAAGGCGCGCGCTCTCGCCAAGCAATGGGGGATCGAAGCGTCCACTGACAACCGCGCGGCGGTGCGGGACGCGGATATCGTACTGCTGGCAGTGAAGCCCCAGGCCGTGCGCGAGGTGCTTGAAGAAATTAAACCCGAAATGAAACCAGGGAAACTGATTGTTTCTGTGGTCGCTTCCGTCCCAACGCAGCTGATGGAAAAATATCTCGGACTCGATGCGCCCGTGGTGCGGGCCATGCCGAATACCCCTTGCGCGATCGGCTGCGGGATGACGGGCCTCGCCAAGGGCATTCACGCCGGGAAGGACCACCTGGAAATCGCGCAGGCCATGTTTGAAGCCGTGGGTCGGGTCGTTGTCGTGGACGAAAAACAAATCGATGCGGTGACAGGACTTTCCGCAAGCGGAACCGCATTTATTTATATCATCCTGGAATCGCTCGCTGAAGGTGGCGTAAAGGTTGGGCTCCCGCGCGACATTTCTACGCTGCTTGCAGCGCAGACCATGATGGGCGCGGCGCGGATGGTGCTCGACTCAGGCGATCATCCCGCCTTGCTGAAAGACGCCGTAACGACTCCCGCAGGCTCCACGATGGATGGCATCCTCGAGTTAGAGGACGGAAAAGTTCGCGTGACGCTGATCAAGGCGGTCATGAAGGCTACACAGCGCGCGAAAGAATTAATTCTCGAATCTTAGCGGGATGCGCATATCTTGAACCGTGTGAGTTATTTCACATCGTTGAACTCCCCTGTATCACTATTGATGTTCGCTTTACCCATTTCCCACCGCCTCCCAGTAGCGACGTTGTAAATGTCCCTCCGGAACTTTCAGCAACATCAGAAATTAAGTCCACTTCCAAACGCATAAATTCTTGCTCCGAATCCCTTCTGCCTCGATGCTGATGTTGTCTCCGACATAAATCTAAGGGTGGACGTTCGGCCAGCCGGACACTTGCGGGACAGTTCATGGTCCGGTCGAAAAGTTCTGGTCTTAGACTGACCTCCCGACCAGTAGCCTTGCGTATCGGCGGGCGCCTAACTTCGGCGGTGCGGAGATGGCCTACGCAGCCGATAAGCTGGCTCGTAGCGCCCGCAATTACCGACTGAGGTCACTTGGCTCCGTGCGCCACCCAGTCAATTTCCTGTCAGGGGGTACTTCAAGTGAAGAGATTTCGTCCCACTCTGTTTCTCTTGTTCATCGGTATTCTGACCGTTCTTGTCTTTTTTGGTTCCCAGCTCCAAGTTCGAACGGTTTCAGCTGTTCCATCGCTTACCAGCGGCAACCCCGTGCCACTGGGCGCAAACACCTGCGCCGGCAGCGGCTGTCACGTTAATATCGGCTCTCCGGGCAGTGCGGTCGTCACCGGCTTTCCTTCGGGCATGACTTATACGCCAGGGACGCCAATACCGCTGACTGTTACGATAAACGATGCGACGCAGCGCAGGTTCGGGTATGAACTCACCGCGCGCTTGGTGAGCAACACAGCTACCGCGGCGGGAACTTTGTCACCGGGCACGAACAGCAATGCCGGAACAAATGTCGTACCGGTCGTCCAAGGACTCACTAATTCCTCGACATTCAACTTTACTTGGACTCCTCCTTCGACGGCCGCGGGTAATGTCAACTTCTACCTGACCGGTTTGGCCGGCTCATTCCCCAATGCTGATCTTTATACGGCAATGTACACGCTGACGCCTGCGGTAGCTGTGGCGAATCCAGACTTTAGCCTCTCGGCAACCGCTGCGACCGTCGTAGCTGGCGCGACCGGCACGAGCACTCTGACCGTCACTCCGCAAAATGGCTTCACAGGAACCATTGCGTTGTCGGCTTCGGGTCTTCCCAGTGGCGTGACCTTGAGTCCCACCAGCGTCACGGGTTCCGGCCCGCTAACGCTGACCGCGAGCAGCACGGCGACAACGGGAACATTCCCCATAACCCTCACCGGAACCTCCGGCGCCTTGAGCCATACCGCTTCATTTAGCCTCACGGTGAATTCCTCCACTGCGACGAAGCCGGACTTCAGTCTATCGGCCTCGCCAAGCAGCGTGACAATCACCCAGGGGTCTAGCGGTACGAGCATGATTTCGATTGCTCCTTTGAACGGCTTCAACAGCAGCGTCAACTTGTCTGTCCCAGGCTTACCAACCGGCGTGACTGCAGTCTTCAGCCCAGCCAGCACCATGGGCACAAGTACGCTCACGCTGTCGGCCAGCAATGCGGCAGCCAGCTTAACCGTTGGTTTGACCGTCACTGGAATCTCCGGCAGCCTCACTCATACAACTACGGTTAATCTCACCGTGAACGCCGCGGGGGGCACGAGCTCGTTGACGCCAAGCCCGTCGTCGCTAACGTTCAACTATCAGGGTGGCGGTTCGATGCCACCGTCACAAAAAGTGATGCTGACCACGACAGGTGGGCCGCTCACGTACTCGGCTTCAACCTCCGGTGGTCCTTGGCTGATGGCGAGTCCGACTAGCGGACCTGCTCCCGGCAGCATCATGGTATCGGTCAATCCGGCCAACATGTCTGCGGGAACATACTCGGGCACGGTCCAATTGAGCGCGCCAGGCGCGAGCAGCAGTAAAGTAAGTGTGACGCTCAATATAACTTCACGTAGTTGTGACGACGGATGCGGCGGCACAGGAGGCATGTACGCGGCGCCCTTCGTTAACGACCCAAGTTCATCAGGCACGCTCACCGCGCAGTGGGTAGATTTGTTGGGTATGCCCACAGCCAACCAAACGTCTACCGGTAACCCAGGCTTGGTGCTTTCAAAGGATGCGACTGCGCCAATGGCCTCACAAACGGGAGCAGTTATCAACAATGTCCAAGGCCCGCTCACGGAACTCGGTTTTGACTATCGTGAAGGCGGCCTGTGCACCACAACATCCCCACGTTTCGTCGTTGTGACCACCGACAGCGTCACGCATGTCGTCGGAGGCTGCAGCAAGGGAACAGTCACAGCCGCACCGATGATGGGTTGGAAACGCGTGCGGTTCAACCTAACCGACTCGGCGCAGACATCTCCGGTTATCTTGCCGGGCGATTCTGTCTCGAGCATCACGCTTGTGATGGATCAAGGACCCGAGGCAGGTTCGGGAGGCCTTGTGGTCATCGATAACATCGACGTCAACGGAACGTTCACCGGAAAGGGATCGGAGAGTCGTTTCAGAGGCCGAGACTAGCCAACATTGCAAGTTAACTACTCCAGGCCGGCTTGCCACGAGTCCGTGGCAAGCCGGCCTGGACTTTTTGTGACAGCAGGCGAAGCGTCAGCTGCGGTTGAATCGCTAGCGGCAAAGAAATAGCAGGGCGCAATGAATTTGTTGCTTTATTTTCAGAGGATCATAACGGCTCTGGATCTCTGCCTAGCAGGGCTTCAACGGCTTTGAGGAGAGCTCCGGGCTCGGCCTTCGATATCACTTCACGCACGCCTGCGTGCTTGGCCTCCGAATCGACGTAATCAGACTTGTGAATCGTATTCATGAGGATCGGAATCTTGGGCAGAGACTTGGCGATCCTTGCGGACGCGCTCAGACCATCCATGACTGGCATTTGAAGATCGATAATGGCCAGGTCAGGCTTCAGCTCCACAGCCTTTTGCACTGCCTCCAAGCCGTTCGCCGCCTCGGCACAAACCGTCCATAGATTCGAATGAGATTCGAGAAGCTTCTTCAGGAGGTTTCGCACCGACGAGGAATCATCCGCAATCAATATTCGGGCCGACATGGACACCAAAAAATCCGCCATTCTTCACGCCAAAATGCGCTCCACGATCTACGTGTGTTGGTGATCCTACGGAGGAGTTTTTGGGAAATATATACAGTCTTTACCGTATAAAAGCCTGATGACAGTTGGGCTAGCCTTGTTATTTGCGCCGCAATAAATATTGCGAGCGCGAGTCACAATTCGTGTCCCGAACCAGTACTTGTAGTACTTGCAGGAGGAAGTCATGGCGTTGAAGGATTTAGAGCTCGCGCAGGCGCGTGAAAGAACCAACGTAGAAGGAAAAGCAGTCAACAACAAGATTTTATTGACTATTTCCTGACGAGGAGTATCTTTCCGTCAGGCCTCATCTGCAATACCTTGTCCTGCAACGTCACGATACGCTCCACGAGCCAAATGAACGGACACAGTATGTATATTTCCCGAACGGAGGGCTGCTTTCCCTCGTCGTCGTGACAGCGGATGGAAGAACTGTCGAAGCGGGTATCGTTGGGAAAGAAGGGATTGTAGGACTGGCGTCGGCGGTCGGTTTGGCAAGGAACCCGCTTCGCGAGATCGTATAAATCGCCGGGGACGGATTCAAGATTGCCGTCGTTGTTCTGCAGAAGGCGCTCGGGTCCATGCCGCAGCTTCAGATGATGCTTAGCCGCTACGCCGTGCTCCACGGCCTGCAGGTTTCGCAAACGGCTGCATGCAACCGGTGAACCGGGGGCCACCGGGGTCCAACCAGAGTTGGCTACAGCTTGACTCATGTGTTAGGATTTCCAGCGAATTAGTATGCCAAGCCAGTACATTCCGATTTTGATCTTCGCTGTTTTGGCTGCGGCTTTTCCGGCCGTGACGCTGGTACTCTTCCGGTTTATTCGTCCTACACCCGCAGCCGTGGGGGCGAAACTGAAGCCCTATGAGTGCGGTGTGGAGGCCGAAGGCGACACGCGCGGCCGGTATTCGGTCCGGTTCTATATCGTTGCCATTCTTTTTGTGATCTTTGACGTGGAGACGACGTTTCTGTTTCCTTGGGCCGTGTTGTTTTCCACCCGGCGCGAAGGTTTCCGTCTGGAGCCAGTTTATGCGCTGGCGAGCATGTTTGTGTTTCTCGGTATCCTGATCATTGGATACGTGTGGCTCTATCGGAAGGGCGCTCTCGAATGGGTGTAGGTGGGCCCCGACATTCTTAGCACGGCAGGCCCGACCGCGAAGAGTGGCCGGGATTTTTTTTGCCCGAATCTAGAATTGGATCGGATACAGCGTCGATCTGGAGCCAGCTGGAGACGGGTGCGGGCTCTACTTGGAGCCCGCCGAAAAGAAGATGAGTGTGGTCGCGGGAACAAGTTGACTGTGTTTTCCGCCATGTGCTAAAAGCTACGGCTTGTGTTGAGGTTGCGCAGGATGGGCGCACCCTGGTCTACTCCTAATTCATGGCAAACGATCCGGAAGAAAAGCAGCCCTCTGCGAGTCCCAAAGATGACCCGCCCGCGGTAAAGCCTCCCGCCGCGGCAGGCGAACCTGCATCCAAGCCGCCCGCTCCGCCGGCCGCGGCTGCTGCAAAACCCCCGGCCGCTGCCGCGCCGCCGAAACCTCCCGCTCCTCCCAAGGAGGGGCCTGCCCCTCTCGACAATGATCTCGTGAAGCGATACAAAGAAAGGTTTGGCAAGGCAATCCGCGAGGCGTGGATCGATCGCAAGCAGGCCATCCTGGTGGTTGCGCGCGAGCAATTGGTGGAAATTGCCACCTATAGCCGAGACGAAGAGAAATTTGACTGGCTGAGCGACCTCACCGCTGTAGACTGGCCGAAACGGGAACAGCGGTTCGACATCGTGCTCAATATGTACTCGTTCGAAAAGAATGAGCGGTTGCGTCTGAAGGCGCACACCTCGGCGGATGAGCGGGTACCCAGCGTGCAGGGGGTCTGGGCCACGGCGAACTGGGAAGAGCGGGAAGTTTACGACATGTTCGGTGTGGTGTTCGAAGGACACCCCGACCTGAAGCGGATTCTGCTGCCGGACGAATGGCAGGGATATCCGTTGCGCAAGGATTACGACATCTTGACGCAGGACACCGCCTGGGTCCGCGAAAACTTGGGCATCGAGAGCGGACAGTAGAAATGACCGACCAGCGAGTTCCGTTTGCTACGCATGCCGAGTCGACCGTGCTCGGGGCGGACGAAATCGTTCTCAACATGGGGCCACAGCACCCGTCGACGCACGGCGTGCTGCGCGTAAAATTGCGTCTGGACGGCGAAAAGGTAATCGGCTCCGAGTGTGTAATCGGCTACCTGCATCGCGGCGTTGAGAAGATTGCCGAGCACCGCACGTACACGCAGTTTGCGCCGTATGTGGACCGCATGGATTACGTCGCAGCAGTTTCGAACGGCCTGGGCTACTGCGAAGCCGTCGAAAAACTGCTCGGGACCGAGGCCCCGCTGCGCGCGCGGGTGATTCGAACGATCCTCACCGAGTTGCAGCGGATCGCGAGCCACCTATTCTGGCTGGGGACGCATGCGCTCGACATTGGCGCTTTGACACCGTTGTTTTATTGCCTGCGCGAGCGGGAAGAGATTCTTAAGATTTTCGAGAAGTATTGCGGCGCGCGGCTCACCACGCATGCGTTCCGCATCGGCGGCCTGCAGTATGAGGCCTACGATGAGTTCGAAAAAGACGTGGAGCGCTTCTGCAAGCCGTTTGATAAACGTGTGGACGAGTACGAATCGCTGTTGACGGGAAACCGCATCTGGGTGGGACGCACCAAAGGCATCGGCATACTTACGGCCAAGGAAGCGATCGACTATGCTGCTTCCGGCCCCGTGATCCGAGCGAGCGGCGTGAAGTGGGACATCCGCAAGGCGATGCCGTATGCCGCGTACGACCTGTACAAATTCGAAATTCCGACCGGGAAGAACGGCGATACATTTGACCGCTACATCGTGCGCATGGAAGAGATGCGCCAATCGCGCTTGATCTGCCTGCAGGCGATTGAGAACATTCCCGCCGGGCCGATTATGGGCAAAGTGGGAAAAGTACTGAAGCCGCCGCCGGGCGAGGTCTACCACGCGATCGAAGCGCCGAAGGGCGAACTCGGGTATTACATCGTCAGCGACGGTACGACGCAGCCGTACCGCGTGCGCATTCGCCCGCCGTCATTGATCAACCTCGAGGCGTTCGACAAAATGATTCGCGGACACCTAGTGGCGGACGTTGTGGCAATTATCGGCACGCTCGACATTGTGCTGGGAGAAGTGGACCGGTAGCGCGATGCACGCTCTAATCAATTTCGTGATTACCTATTGGGTTCAGCTGGCCTGCGCGCTTGCCATTGTTGCGGTTCTTCCGCTTGCGGCCGGATACATCGTATTGATGGAACGCAAGGTCATGGCCGATATGCAGGCGCGGCTGGGGCCTATGCGCGTCGGGCCGCACGGCCTGTTGCAGCCCATCGCCGACGCGGTAAAACTCCTCTTGAAGGAAGACATCATCCCGGAAGAGGCCGACAAAGCCATTTTCTGGGTCGCGCCGCTGATCTCGGTAACCGCGGGAATGCTGGCGATGTCGGCGCTCGCGATTGGTCCTTGGTTCCAGATTGCCGATCTGAACATCGGACTTTTGTTCGTCGTGGGAATTGGGGCCCTAGGGATTTTCGGAATCGTGCTGGGCGGATGGTCGTCCAACAGCCATTACTCTCTGCTTGGCGCCTTGCGCAGCGCGGCGCAATTGGTGAGCTATGAGACGGCCGCGGGAATGGCGATTGTCGGAGCGCTGCTGCTGGCCGGGACGCTCTCCACGCGGGAGATTATCGAAACTCAGGCTGATTACGGCGTGTGGTTCGTGTTCGCGGCGCCCGTGGGCTTCTTCATCTATGTCGTGGCGTCGATTGCGGAAACCAATCGCGCGCCCTTCGATCTTCCGGAAGCGGAATCGGAACTGGTTGCAGGCTACATGACCGAGTACAGCGGATTTCGCTGGGCGCTTTATTTCCTGGCCGAGTACACGAACATGGTCGTCGTGGCGTCGATTGCGACGACGCTATTTCTGGGCGGGTGGCTGCGACCTTTCGCCGGCACGCGGGCGTTTGATTTCCTGGATTTCCTGCCGTCAGTCCTGCTGGCGGGTGTCGCCGGGTATTGCTTTTACCGCGCCCCGAAGCAGCCGGTAAAGGTACAGCAAATGGTTCTTGCCGCGGTTGGGGGTCTGTTAATTTTGGTTGCGGGAATTTTGGTGGCCCCGCTGCTGGCCCCAGGGGGTTCGATGGTGGCTAGTGCGAAGGCGGGATTGCACGGCGCGTTCTGGTTCCTGCTGAAAGTCGGGCTCTATCTGTATATGTTCATGTGGCTGAGATTTACTTTCCCGCGGTACCGGTTTGACCAGCTGATGCGCTTGGGCTGGCAATTCCTGATTCCACTTTCGATCGTAAACGTGATGGGAATTGGCGTGGCGCTCGTGCTGCACCGGCAATATGGATGGAGCCATTGGACCGCGTTTCCCCTGACGACGATTTTGACGCTGGCGGTGGCTGGGTTGCTGGCGTCGGCGGGCGAAAAGAGGGAGAAAGAGCACGCCATCGTGGGCGAACAGGCATAGGGACGGGTGCGGGCTCTACTTTTACGCTGAACGCTTCAAGTGAAACGTGGAGCCCACCGAATATAGGGGACGATGCTCGATCAGATCGTATTTTACTTCTTTGCCGCGCTGGCCGTGATTTCGGCGGTCCTGGTGGTGACGCGCAGAAACGTGGTGCAGAGCGCTATTTTTCTAATCACGGCGCTTCTGGCGACGGCGGGCATTTTTCTACAATTGCACGCGGAGTTTTTGTTCATCGTGCAGGTGATTCTGTATGCGGGCGGCATCATGGTGCTGTTCGTGTTCGTGATCATGCTGATTAACATGGACGTGTCATTGCATCAGGTGCAGTTCAACCGGCAATGGTGGCTCGGATTGCTGCTCGCGCTGGTTCTGGGAGCGCAGCTGACCGTCGCGATCGCGGTAGGCCGCTCGGGACTGCCGCTGGGCGATTCGGCTCCTGCAACGATGCTCGAGCCGAGCACGGAACTCGTGGGGCGCGTGTTGTTCAACGAATATATGCTTCCGTTTGAGATAGCGTCGATCCTACTGCTTGTGGCTATGATCGGCGCCGTCGTGATGGCGAAGAAAAAAGTTTAGGGTGCGGGCTCTACTGGGAGCCCGCCGAATAGAGGTTGCCAGAAGAACAATGATTCCGACCAGCCATTATCTATTTCTGAGTTTGGGATTGTTCACTGTCGGCGTGATCGGCGTCGTGACCCGTCGAAACGTCATCATCATTTTGATGTCCATCGAACTGATGCTGAACGCGGTGAACATCAATTTGGTGGCGTTCTCGCGCCTGGTCGGCTCCGCCGAAGGGCACGTGTTCGCGATTTTCATCATCACCGACGCGGCCGCCGAAGCTGCGGTGGGACTGGGCATCATCATTGCGTTTTTCCGGAACCGTGAAACATTGCTGGG
>Ga0210400_10005397_pt1 | contig 10866 bp, 6 predicted proteins | sample IncBWH26MmetaG_FD_155456 | JGI IMG/M metagenome (GOLD analysis project Ga0210400, IMG submission 155456) | Forest soil microbial communities from Barre Woods Harvard Forest LTER site, Petersham, Massachusetts, United States - Inc-BW-H-26-M | ecosystem: Environmental > Terrestrial > Soil >... | reverse complement strand
GCCCTCGTGCTCCTCATTGCCGGCGCGGGCTGAGACCGGGAACATGGTATTCACGACCGACCAAGCGCACATGTTGACCAGACGGCCGACCAGCGCAACCGCGGCATAAACGCCCGCTTCGACAGGAGGGAAGAAATGCTTCACGAGAACGATATCGAAGTTGTTGATTATGGTCTGCCCGGCAAAGAAAACAATCGCCTGCAATCCCTCGGCAGAGGAAATTGAAGTGCCCCGAAAACGGAGCGCAGTCACGCCTGGGCTGGGGAGCGCGACAAAATAGGTGACGATCACGGCCAACACGCTGGCAAGAACCGCTCCCTTAACGCCCAATCCCAGTTCGATCAGGACAAAAACGCCGCCCAGCCGGACCAGGCCCTCGAGCATAAAATTAATCGCGAGAGGTCCAAAGGCGTGAATTCCCTGAATGTATCCGCGCCGCACTCCCAGAGGAATGTAAAAGGCGGTTCCTAATGCCAGCAGCGAGATCAGAATAGGATCGGGCAGGTTGAGGTAAGCGGTTAGTGGGCGCTCGAACAGAAACAAGAGGAGGCCGATCCCGAGCCCGGCAATCCAAGCGCGCTGGTGCAGGCTGGCGAAGACATTCGACCGCTCTTCCGGCGAGACGCTCTTGGCTACATATTTTGCGCACACAACCTGGAATGACAGGGTGATGGAGGACAGCAACATCAGCATCGTGTAAACCGCGGTGGCATGAGCGAAGCCGGTGGGACCAAGCAATCGCGCCGTGACCACGTTGTAAACGAGGTTCGTGACCCCGACCAGTCCGGAACCGGCCAGCAGAGTCAGGCTCCCACCCAAGAGCTGTGATTTCAGAGTTTTGACCGGTCCTGGGGCGACTACGGAACTCTCATCCACCGATGAGATAGCAACCGCGTTTTTTGTCGTTTTCGCCATCGGGTAGGTTCGCTGCCAAGATCTAGAACAGGGTGAAATGAATCACCGGGAGGATCGTGCTCTTGGCGCCACCAGCGAAGCTGTAAAAAGTCTGCTGCTGAATTCCGAAAGAGAGGCGGAATGGGTAGCCCACCGGCGGACCGACGCTGCCGTCTTTGGAAGCTCCACGCATCGGACGCGTGTAAGAAACCACGAACTCGCTTTGAGCGTTGTCATATTGGTGATACCCCTGTCCCTGGTAAAGCAGGAACGAACCTTGCACGTTCCAGCGTGAGTTCGCGCGGAACTCGAAACGCCCCCCGGGCACGAATGCTTGGGCGATGGCGTATTCCGTGCCCTGCACTCTCCACGAGCGCAAATCTTCGGCCAGCACCGCCGCAGTCAACCGGCTGCCAAACTTGTGCTGGAGTCCAACGTAGCTGGAAGTCGTGAAATATTCCTGGACCAGGGGATGAAACAAAAGATCGCGCACGGTATAGCCGGTGAGCAAAGACGTGTGTCCCCAGGGGCGTCCGACGGTAAATTCCGCCCGCGCGGAGAGGTCCCGCGAACTCAAGTTCTGGTCCGTATAGGGCCCGGCTTCGCGAATCGCGCTGCCGTTGAACGAAACCCAGTTATGGAACGAGCTGGTCGATACGTACAAGAACTGGCGGAAAAGATTCTGGCTCATGAAAACCGGGGAAATCGTATCCCGCCGTATCGTAAATTGAAGTCCGCCATTGAAGGCAATGGAGTTCGCGCCCAGGTGAAGGATGGGCGTGATGCCGCCATTGAAAAAAGTATCGTATGTGTTGCGATCCTGGACTACGTTAACACTAGGGAAAAGGAACCGTCCGGCAGTCAGGCTCTCCCCGACAAAGCCGGAAATTGGAGGCAAGCCCCCCAAATGAATCCGATAGTGGGATTCGGCGAGATCCTGAAAAGAATGCCGCGGCGGAGGCAAAAGCGTTGGATTGGTGACATGCAGGATTCGAGCATCAAGCGTATAGACGTTGATGTCTTCCAGCGCGGGCGCGAATGAGGCCTCCGGCAAAATACTTACGTTCTGATTAATTTGGCGGCCTTCCTCGATCGCAAGTTCATTCTGTGCCGTCTCCGCCGTAGCCTGGTTTTCCATTCCGGCGAGAGTGTTGGCCTGCGCGAAGGATGATAGGGCGTGCACCGTATCCTGGCGCTGCCGGTACAGATTTGCCGCCGCCATCATGTAATCGTAATCATCGGTGAAGTCATTGGCCGGGCCCAGACTGGCGAGAGCTTCTTCCGCCTTATGCGTTTCCCCTTCGGCAATGTAAGTGTTGGCCAGTCCGATTTCGACCATGCGGGGATTCGCTCCCGCCAGCTTGGCCTTGTCGAAATACGTTTCAGCCAGATTGAAATCGTGTACGGCCAGGAAGATGTTGGCTGCCTCCAGGATGTCTTCGGCTGTCACCGAGGAGGAATCGATCCGAGCCTCTGCAAAGCCCAGCGCGATTTGCCGATGAACTTCGTCGTAGTGGCCCTGCCGCATAAATACCTGCGCGACCTCGAGTCGCACTCCGAGACGATCTCCGTTCGGAACGTCCAGGGCGCGCGAAAATCGCTGCATGGCGGCATCGCGATCCCCCATGCTCAACAGCGCGCCCCCGGTGGCCATCAGGATGTCCACATCGTTTTTGCCGTACTGTTCGGCCAGCTGGATGTCATTCATCGTCTCTTCGCGGGTTCCGGCCTTGGCGTGAACCTGCGCACGCAGAGCGTAGACCCGGGCTTCCGTGGGAGCGAGCTTTTGTGCGACCTCGAGTGTGTTAAGCGATTCCTGATATCGGCGCAGGCGGAACAGTGTGTCGGCGTAAGCGAGTTGCGTGCTCACATCGTTGGGCGTCTCCTGCAGTGCGATCCGGTACTCCGGTTCGGCGTGAGAGAAATCCTGCTCCTGGCGAAATGCTTCGGCGCGTGCCAGGTGCCAGGCATGCGATTTTCCCAATATCTTTTGGGCCGCGTCCAGTTGGTTGAGGGCGGGCTTGGGCCGGTGCAGTTGCAGGTCCGAATACGCCAATCCGAGGTGCGCCTCGCCCATATCCGGCTCTAGCTGGAGGGCGGCCTGAAAGTCTTTGGACGCCTTCCCGGCTTCGCGAAGATCGTTGAGAACGAATCCGCGGTTCGCGTAGCCCAGCGCCATTTTCGGATCGTTCGTCAGCGCCCGAGTGTAGTCGTCGAGCGCCTCGCGCAATTGCCCGTCGTGGGCATGAATGTTACCAGCCACAAGCGGCAAATCTTTGTCGTTGGGAAGAGTCGGCTCATACTTGTTGATCAGCGCCAATGCTTCGTCGAACCGGTTCAGGTAATAGAGATCGTAGACGAGATAGACAACGCCTTCGCGATCATGCGGAAGCTTCTCTAACACCGCGTATCCCAGCTTCGCCGCCTCGCTGTAATCGCCTTTAAGAGTGAGATAACGCTCGCGTTCGCGACTGACCTGCGGACTGCTGTTCATCTTGCCTTCAGCGCGATCGAGCCAGTGCTTGGCGAGGTCACGATTGTGCGCTTCAAGGGCCGCATTCGCCCCGCCAGCGATGATCAGCGCGTTGCCGGGCATTCGCTGGTAGGCATCCTCGTAATTGGTTTCGGCTGCGCGGAAGTTTTGCAACGCGGTGTAAAGATCTCCCAGAGCGAGATAAGGCGCGTAGTCTTTCGGATGCGCATCCGCGGCGCGCTTGAAATAGCTCTCGGCGAGTTTCGTATCGCCTTTGTCGCGGGCGAGATAGCCGAGCGAGGACAGGGCTGTGCGATTGTTATGGTCCAACTCCAGCACTTTGGCAAAAGTAATCTCGGCCGCGTCTTTTTGACCCAGCTTCCATTGCAGGCTGGCATAGTTCAAGAGCGAATTTACATTGGATGGGGCTAAAGACAGTGCTTCCTCCAGATCTTTATTAGCGGCATCCGTATTGCCTAAACCGGCTTCGATGGCGGCGCGCAACCTCAGCATCTCGGGTCGGGAAGTCTCAGAAACGCTGACCCGGTTAATAGCGGCGAACGCGGCACCCAATTGCTGCCTGGCGGGAGCCTCATCTTCCTGACGGAGATCGAGTTCGTACAGATTGAGTTGCAACTCTATTGGATAAAGCGGGCCTTCGGGGACATGCTGTGGCAGGTTCGTAAGCGCGAGGTTGTATTCCGTGGTTGCGTCCGCGAAACGATAGTCGGCTTCGGCAACAGCCCCCAGAATCGCGTGCAAACGATAGTTGTTGCTGTCGATTGCTTTGGCATCTTCAAGAAAACCGCGCGCCGCATCAGTCTGCCCCAAGCCCACCAACGCTTGCGCCGCACTGAGATCCAATCCAATATTCCCCTTCGCAGCCTTCGCCAGCCGAGAATACAAGTTCGCGGCCTCCTGCTGCTTGCCCGCCAGTTGGTACGTATAAGCCAGTTCGGCGAGGACATCTGCGTTCTTGTTCGGAATTGCCTGAAGCGTTGCCAGGGCTTGGTCGTACTGCCCGTGATCGCGATACTCGCCCGCAACGGCGCGTAGCACCTCTGGATCCCTTGGGGCCCGGCTCTTCGCACGATTGAGATAATGCGCGAACTCATCCAGCTGGCCAAGGCGCTCGTAGGCATGCGCAATCAGAAGGTCCGTGTGAGCGGTGGCTTGCAGCGCATCTGCGCGCTTCAGCAGCTCCAGGGCTTGGTTGGGGTCCGAGTTCAACAAAAGTTCGCCGGCCAGTTGCAGGCTGTTTGCATCTTTTGGATTGGCGTCAACCACGCGCTTGAGCAACTGCTCGGCGTCGGCATCGCGGCCCATCTTCGCGTAGGTTTGAGCCAAGCCCGCCATCCCATTTGTGGAGTTTGGCCTGATCTTCAGGCCGTGCTCATAGGCGTCGATCGAAGCCGGGTAGCGACCGTCTAATCGCGCAGCATAACCGAGCAAGAACCAGAGTTCGGCGTTTTGCGGAGCGGACTTCGCGGCGCGTTCCGCGAAGGAGACTGCGGCGGCATAATCGCCTCGCTTCAATGCGTCCTGCGCGGCCCGCGCCTGTCGGGAAACTTCAATGCCAGATCCCCACCCAAACCCCGACCCATTCTGAGCGGAATTGGTCTGAGCAGAATCCGTGTCTTGGTTTTTCGGAGTTGACGTGCCCTGACCATTCAGGTCATAGGTCTGGGCAAGCGCCGTACTGAAAAGTAAGAGTAGGCAAAAGCTCGTGAGCGGAAGTCGGCTTTTCACAAAATCACCACGCTGTATACAAGTCTGGGGTGTACCTCCCGCATAACCGTGTTTCTGCGGCCCTCATCAGATGCCACCGCCGCGGGGAAGGCTGCTTTCTACTCTGGACAATGACTATCCCGCGAAAAATAAAGTAAACCCCTGATCCGCTTTCTGAATCGAAGCTGTTCGCTGCGGACCCTAGGAGCGCACAATTGTGAGCACTGTCCAAAGTAACTACTCTCGTCCCATTCCCCTTCTTGCAATTGTTCTGGTGGCCCTGGCCGTTCATGGGCCGCTGCTGCTGATGCAGCTTCCTGCAGGCTCGTTCGACGCAAATTTCCACATGTTCTTCGCCTCGCACTATGCCCATCACTGGTTTAATCCCTGGAACGAAAAATGGTTTGGAGGCTTTTCTCAGACCACGTATCCCCCACTGACCCACCAGTGGATTGCGCTTATGTCGAATGTGGTCGGCCTGAAGATGGGCTACATGCTGGTGCAGTTGATTGCGGTCCTGCTGCTGCCGGTAGGAGTATTTCGCTTTGCGAGGATTTGGATCGAGGACCGCGCAGCGAGCTACGCTGCGTTGGGAAGCATTTTTCTGGGCGCGCTGGCCTTTCTGGTGTATCAGGCCGGGCAGTTGGCAACGGTCTCTTCGGCGGCGCTCTATTTGAATGCGTTGCCGTATTTTTACCAATGGATGACGGAAGCAACGGGCCGTTCTCTGGTTAAGGGAATAGCCATCAGCCTAACCGCAGCGGCCGCCCACCACGTCACTCTGATTTTTGGCGTAGTGCTCTTTGCCGGCCCGGTGCTGTGGACGGCACTTGTGGATGCACGCGACGAACGAGTTGCGGGATCGGTCGCCGGAGTCTTGTCTCGGGCGGTTGTTTTTGGAATTTTGGTGGGTGCGGGCGTTGGCCTGGTTTTATCACCGTATTGGCTGGCCCTGATTCAACATCCCATTCACCAGATTCCGATTCCCCACGACAGCCGCGCCAATTTTCTGTTGAACTCCATCACGGCAATCAACTACTTTGTAATTCCTTATGGCGCGTTGATTCTGGCGCTGCCGTTCATCTTCGTTCGAGGCGCTTCGTCGCGCCGCTGGCGGCCTTTGCTTTTTGGCTTTTGGCTGACCCTTATCTTTGGACTCGGCGGCACCACGCCGATTCCCCGCTGGCTGCTGGGACGCGCCTTCGAGGTTCTCACCTTCGAGCGTTTCACGTTCTGGGCCACGCTGATGGCGATGCCTTTTGTGGGTGTCCTCGCGGTTGAGTTGCTTGACCGTTTTGGATCAAAGGCGGCGGTGGGGCTGGCATTGGCATCGGTGGCAACCATTGGGACGGCTCTATTCTGGCTCAATGCGAACCCCTACCGTCCGACAGCGAGAACTGATGTCGATCCGGTCATCGCCTTCTTGAATCGTGATGGCCACGACGCCTACCGCTACATCACACTAGGGTTCGGAAGCGATTTAGCGAAGGTCTCGACTTATACGAGCGCCAGCAGTGTGGATGGCGACTATAACTCCGCCCGCCTGTTGCCCGAGATGACTCATTATGGTTCGGCGCAGCTGACCAACGCCAAGTTCTACGGCTCCGCCGGCATGGCCGCTTTGCGAGCCATGCTCGAGCACGCCAACCGCTATGGCGTGAAATATATTTTCGTACACGACTCTTATTACGAGCCTCTGCTGACCTTTGTGGGATGGCGAAAGATCGAGACGTTCGGCAATGGCGAAATCACGGCCTGGGCGAAAGAAGATGTGCCCCCGGCACACAAGATCGAGTCGGATGCTATTCCCGCGCCCTGGGAGGGATTGTTGTGGGGAATACTGCCAATCGGAGTCAGTTTCCTCGCAATCTTTTTCGAGGTCTTTTTGCCTGAAACGCGCCGGCTGCCCATGGGCGTTGCGGTTCCAGTCCGAACGGAAGCTCGTGAGCAACACATCGTAGCCTGAGGAGTCGGAATGAAATATGCAGTCGCACTTGTTCTCGTCGCGGTAACCGCAGCGTTGATGGTTCTCGGCCTTTTCGTCAGCGGACAGGCCGGGACTACGGTTGGTGTGACGAAGGGGTCCGCTCTGCACACCTCGAAAGCCTCCACGCCAGACCAAGCCGTGACCAACCTTCTGGTCGATGTGCAGCGGCGAAATTGGGATCGCGCTTTCTCGAATGTATCGAGCACGAGCGGAATCAAAGAGCAAGCGTTTATTCAGGATTGGATCGGCTCCAATGGCAGCCTGCGTTCATTCTCCAGTCTCGAAGGCTATGATTCGCGCCCTTTGCACGCCAGCAACGACGAAGCCGAAATGCGCGTGCGTCTGCACTTCTCCACCCCGGTCGGCCCTCTCGAAGATGTGCGTGATATTCACCTGATTCGTGAAGGCGATGTCTGGAAGGCGGTCTGGCCCAAAGTCCCGGTGCCGAGCGTGCCCGCGCAGGTGGTTCCAGTTACTTATTTGCGATGGGATCTCGTGACAGGAGGCGTCGACGACGAATGGGGAGCCAAAAATGTTGACGCGCCTCACGTGCGCATCATCTCCATGAACGCCGTGGATTCCGCGGAAGGCGCGGTGGTCATGGGGGAAGTGACGAACGAGGACTCCATCCCGGCATTTGTCACCGTGAATGCGACTCTAGTCGACGGAGGTGGGAACCCGATCGACGACGAAAGCAGCTTCGACAAGATTGCCCACGTCCTCCTGCCCAAACAAATCACGCCGTACCGAATCGACTTCCCGAATTTAAACCTGAAGAACGTAAAGAACGTTCGCATGGACGTGAAAGCTACGTTGGTTCCCGCATCGGCGGATCCCGTCATTGGCGTCATGAACCAAAGAATCGACACTGACGTCCAAGGCAAGAGGGTTCTGCACGGCGAGCTTCTGAATCAGAGCGGACAGACGGTTAACATTCCCCATGTGATTGCCAGCTTCTACGACAATAATGGAAAGGTTGTGTGGGTGTCGGACGGATACGTGGATCGGGCGCTGCTGCCGCAATCATTAGAGCCGTTCGCGGTTGAGATTCCAAAGTCTCTCTCGGCCACGGTGCATAACTTCCACGTTGTGGTGAATCAATTCAGTTTGGGCAAATCCTGAAATGTCGCACCTTCTTCAAATCTGCGCGGTCATGTGCCTGGCGGCATGCGCGGAGGTGTGTTCGGCACAGGATTTGCGCGCTCCCACTTCTGCCGTGGCTGGGGAAGAGGCGACCGTCTCGACCACGGGCAGCGGCAAGGGTACGTTCTATCTCGTCGGCCCTGGAGTCTCGCACAGAAACGATGTGGCGCTCGGCGAAGAAATCCACGTGGCGGCTCAGGATATACGAAACGCGGGAAACTACGTCGCCATTTTGTGCTCGGAGTCGTGCCACAGCGCAAGCTTTTACGTGACTGCCGCAAAGCCCGCCACCCTTACCTTCCTGGTGCATCCATCGCGGGTTCCAGTGGCTCAAGGCGACGCAGTAAGCGGCGTCGCCCTTCCATTCGACCAGTATCACAACCTGGTTTTGACGCCACTGAACGTCAGCTTCGAACTCACAGCGAAAGATGCATCGTTGTGGTCCAAATCCGTGCGCACGCAAAATGGCGCAGCATGGTTTCGCGCCGCTTCCGGCAAGTCCGCTGGTCCGCTTCAGGTTGCCGCCACGGCCGATGACCTCACAGCGCGGCGCGCCGTGCAGCAAGTTGCTTCCGATCCCTGCAATCTGCGCATCACCGGACAGCGCACGCGGACTGGAATTCTGGTCCAGACTCAGCCCGTTCACGACTGCGCGGGAAATGTGGTGACGGACGGGACCATTGTGACATTCACGGCAACAGGACCGCATGGGACGGGTACGGTGGACGCCCCTATCAAGCAAGGTATAGCGCGAGCTGAGCTGGATGCACCGGGTCCGGTGGTAATCTCAGTCGCTTCCGGGGTGGTGATGGGAAACGAGATCCGGGTGGGGGCACAATGATGAACCGCAGTCCCGAACAAATCCGCTTTCGCTCCCTGATATGCAGCGCCGCACTCGTGCTCCTGGGGCTATCGCTCCACTCGTTTGGCGCCGATGCCGCGGTGCAAGTCAAACTCGATACTGCCAAAGCTGGGCCACGTGCGGTAGAAAGCTTGACCGAGCGCGGAATTCTCCGCGACTACCGCTTTGCGTGGACGAGCATGGCGCAGGCACTCGAGTTCAACACCCTCGATCCGCTCGAGGGCCCGTTCTCGGGCGAGGCCAGGCAGTGGCTCCGCCAAACCGTGGCCAGCCAACAGAAGTCCGGCCTGAGCCAAAAATATCTCGATCAAACCCATCACCTGGAAGCCGTGTTCTATGCGCCGGAGGGCGACGTCATGGAACTGCATGACACGGCGCAGTATCAGGTACAGATTCTCGATGGGAACAAAACCATTCGCGATGAGCAAGTTGTTGTGCACTATGTTGTGCTCATGACCCCCGGGGCCGATCGGTGGGTCATTCGCCACTTGCAGGCGGTTCCGGAGTTTTGAGAATTCGTGCGGGAACTACCCTGGAGAAGCGCTCTATCTTCAACTGTTGCCGCCGCTTCGTCCCTTTCTTCTCGCGCCAACCGCACAGCGCGCTACGGCATCCTAAAGAATCTTCAGGAAGGCCCGAGGAATGGAGTGGCTGCTTGCCGAGGTCGTTTCTAGCTTTAGCTATGGCGTTATTCATGGTGGTGAGCGCGTGCAGCACGCCCAGCGCCCGCCATATTCTGCAGCAGAATGCCCAGGCGCCAGGAATTTTTCCCAAGCTTCTCGCTGTCTACATGCCATGGTTCGGTGATCACACCCACATGGATGTTGGATATTCCAGCCAGGATCCCGCAGTGCTTCGCAAGCAAATCGAACAGGCCCGCCACATGGGCATCTCTGCATTCGTGGTGGATTGGTATGGCGAGAGTAATGTTTACTCCGATCATAATTTCGCCCTGCTGCAAGAAGCCGCGAGTGAAAGCCATTTCCAGGTCGCTCTGCTTTACAACGAACCCGCGGACGAAGACGCGGAGGCGACCGATGCTGCAATCGCATCTCTCGACAAAGCCTACAAAAGCTACATCGGGCCCACGGCGAAATATCGCGATGCTTACGTCACTTACAACGGCCGTCCCGTGATCTTCATCTTCCCCAAGAGAGGGCATGTCGATTGGAACCGCGTTCGTGAACACTTCAGTTCCTGGGAGAACGCTCCTCTCCTCATTTACAAAGACCAGCCGCCCTCGCAGTACGCCGACGACTTTGCAGGATCGTTTGCCTGGGTGCAGCCCGGTTCTGGCGGATGGGCCGCGGACGGCAGCAATTGGGGCCAGACCTATCTCGAGAATTTCTATAAGACGATGCAGAACAAGCATCCCGACAAGATTGCAGTGGGCGGGGCGTGGCCCGGGTTTGACGACTCGGCAGCTAAGTGGGGACTCAACCGCCACATGCAAAGCGCCTGCGGCAAAACTCTGGACCAGACTCTGAATTTCTACCAGAGGTATTACGACAGTGCCAAGCCGCTTCCATTTCTTTTGATTGAAACCTGGAACGACTACGAGGAAGGAACAGCGATCGAACGCAGGAGCGCTACCAATTGCGGCGGGGGCCCCAATGCCGACGGTCAGTCCGGTTCGCGATAGCATTGATAGTGTGTGACAACAACCGGAGCAACGGTTCAGACATCTGAAGAAAGGCTCGCTTGGGTTTAGCGGTGTGCGGCCAATACGAGCGGGGCAAGTTCTTGAGTTGAGTTCTATGGACAGCGCCGGAAATTCGA
>Ga0210400_10005394_pt1 | contig 10869 bp, 7 predicted proteins | sample IncBWH26MmetaG_FD_155456 | JGI IMG/M metagenome (GOLD analysis project Ga0210400, IMG submission 155456) | Forest soil microbial communities from Barre Woods Harvard Forest LTER site, Petersham, Massachusetts, United States - Inc-BW-H-26-M | ecosystem: Environmental > Terrestrial > Soil >... | reverse complement strand
GAGGAAGTCTCCCGCGAAACGATTCATTGATTCGGAAGTAGCGACGGAAAGGGAAGGACGTTTCTATGGGTTTGTCGTTAAGCGATCTGCTCAAGAGAATGCTCGAGATGAACGGCAGCGACTTGCACATCACCACCAACTCGCCGCCCCAGATTCGTGTGCACGGCCACCTGGTGCCGCTCGACCTGCCGCAGATGACGCCGGCCGAGACCAAGCAGTTGGCCTACAGCGTCATGACCGACGCTCAGAAGCACCGCTTCGAAGAGAGCCTCGAGCTCGACTTCTCCTTCGGGTTGAAAGGCCTGGCCCGCTTCCGCGCCAACGTCTTCAATCAGCGCGGAGCCACGGCTGCCGTCTTCCGTTTGATTCCTTTCGAGATCAAATCGTTCAATCAGCTCGGTCTGGCGCCGGTGGTCAGCAAGATGTGCGACAAGCCCCGCGGGCTGGTCCTGGTCACGGGGCCAACCGGATCGGGCAAATCCACTACGCTGGCGGCCATGATCGACAAGATCAACAGCGAGCGCCACGACCACATTCTTACCATCGAAGATCCGATCGAGTTCGTGCACATGAACAAGAACTGTCTGGTCAACCAGCGCGAACTGCACGCCGACACCAAGAGCTTCACCGACGCACTTCGCGCCGCGCTTCGTGAAGATCCTGACGTGGTGCTGATCGGTGAAATGCGCGATCTGGAAACCATCGAGTCGGCGCTGCGCATCGCCGAAACCGGCCACTTGACCTTTGGCACGCTGCACACCAACTCGGCGACTTCCACCATCAACCGTATTATCGACGTCTTCCCGGCCCACCAGCAGCCCCAGATTCGCGCGCAGCTGTCGCTGGTTCTGGAAGGCATCATGTGTCAAAGCCTGCTGCCCCGTATCGACGGCAAGGGCCGGTCCATGATCATGGAGATTCTGGTGCCCAACGCCGCCGTGCGCAACCTGATTCGCGAAGACAAAATTCACCAGATCTACTCGTCGATGCAGTCCGGTCAGGAAAAATTCGGGATGCAGACCTTCAACCAGTCGTTGGCCACAGCCTATTTCAAGAAGGAAATCACGCTGGAAACCGCGATGGCGCGTTCCAGCAATACGGACGAGTTGCAGGAAATGATCAACCGCGGCGCTACTCTGACCAGCCGTCCGACCGCGGGAACGACTCTGGCGAAAGGGGCTGCTCCTTCCAAGCACTAACAAGGTGGAGGGTACAGGACCGAGGCCCGAGCAGAAGATTTTGAAAAACTAGATCGCACTTACAGTGAGGAGAAGCTAAAACCATGCCAGTCTTTACATTTTCAGGCAAGGACGCATCCGGGCAGAAAATTTCCGGGGAGCGGATGGCGGCCAACAAGCAGTCGTTGGCCCAGGCGTTGCGGCGCGAGCGCATCACGCCCGGCGCGATTCGTGAAAAGGGCAAGGAATTTTCCATGCCCACATTCGGCTCGGGCAAAGTCTCGACCAAAGACATTGCGATCTTCTTTCGCCAGTTTTCGGTCATGATCGATGCCGGTCTGCCGCTGGTCCAGTGTCTGGAAATCCTGGCGGCCAACCAGGAGAACCAGGCCTTCCAGAAGGTTCTCACCGGGGTGCGCACCACGGTCGAAGGCGGCGCTACGCTGGCCAACGCCATGCGCCAGTATCCCGTGGTCTTCGACGACCTCACCACCAACATGGTCGAGGCCGGTGAAACCGGCGGTATTCTCGACATCATCCTGCAGCGCATGGCCGTCTACGTCGAAAAGGCCGTGCGTCTGAAGTCGGCGGTCAAGTCGGCCCTGATCTACCCCATTGCCGTGGTCAGCATGGCCGGGTTGATCGTCGGCGCGCTGCTGAAGTGGGTGGTGCCCATCTTCGCCAACCTGTTTGCCGGACTGGGCGTCGCCCTGCCGCTTCCTACCCGCATCGTCATGGGGTTGAGCGCGTTCGTGCAGACTTTCTGGTGGATGTTCGGTGTGGGCGGCTTCGCACTGTTCTTCGGAGTCAAGCAGATCCGCAAGCACCCTCGCGGCCGCTACTACTTCGACAAGATGCTGCTCTTCATCCCCGTGATCGGGTCGCTGCTGCGCAAGATCGCAGTCGGCCGCTTCACCCGTACGCTGGGCACGTTGATCACTTCGGGCGTTCCTATTCTGGAAGGCTTGTCCATCACCGCCCGCACCTCGGGCAACGCGGTGCTCGAAGAGGCTCTGATGAAAGTGCGCAAAGCCATCGAAGAGGGGCGCACCATCGTCGATCCCTTGCGCGAGTGCGGCGTGTTTCCCAACATGGTGACCCAGATGATCGGAGTCGGCGAAGCCACCGGCGCCATGGACTCCATGCTGCAGAAAATTGCCGACTTCTACGAAGAAGAAGTCGACGCCGCCACCAAGGACATGTTGGCCATGCTGGAGCCGATCATCATCGCCGTATTGGGCGTGAGCGTCGGCGGCATCGTTATCTCACTGTACATGCCGCTGTTCGCCATGATCGCCAAACTGGCTGGCTAATAAAACCGGGTCTTGGGTCTTGGGTGTCAGGTCTTTGGCCTGACACCCACGACCCTGCCCAGACCCAAGACCTAAAACCGAAGACCCGAGATCTTCATGCAATCGACGTTTGACGAGCGCAATTGGCTGGCATGGCTGGTTCGGGTCAGAATCTTCATTCTGACTCTGCTGCTCGCCATTGAGCTGGCGGTCGCCCAGTTCACTCCCGCGCCTCTGCCCATGCGGCTCTTCATCAGTACCATGTTGTTCTGGTACAGCCTTTCGCTGTTCTACGTGCTGTTGCTTTCCTTCTGGCAGGAACACCGTCTGCAGGCCACCCTGCAGGTTTTGACCGATCTGATTCTGGTCAGCCTCGTCGTCCACGAAACCGGAGGCTGGGACAGTTCTCTCAACTTTCTTTACCCGCTGGTGATCATCGTGGCCAGCGTGCTGCTGCCGCGCGTATGGGCGCACCTGGTCGCGGCTCTGGCTTTCATCCTTTATGGAGCGGTGCTGGAACTGAACTACTATGCCGTGGTTCCTTCCTACACCACCACGCATCCCGCCACCAAAGCGCTGCAGGCCATCATCTTTGTCAATCTCTTCGCCTTCCTGGCGGTGGCTTACCTGGCCGGATTGCTGACCGCAAAACTGCGCCAGGTCGGCGTCCAGTTGAAAGACACCAGCGGCGCGCTCGAAAATCTGCAGGCGCTGCATGAAAACATCATTCACTCCATCAGCAGCGGCCTGATCACCACCGGCCTCGATGGCCGCATCACCCTGGTCAACGCCGCTGCCCTGCGTTTACTGGAGCGGACCTCGCCGGAACTGATGGGTACTCCGGTTCACGAACTGTTTGTCGATGCTTTACCCACCGTGGAATCGCCCCGGGCCCACGGTGAAGTACGATTCGATGCGCCCAACAGATTCCGCAAGACGGTTCGAGTACGAGTAGCAGCCTTGACCGTGCCCGAGCGCGGGGATCTGGGATACGTCTACGTTCTCGACGATCTCACCGAGATTCGCCGCCTCGAACGCGAAGTCCGCATGCAGGACAAATTGGCCGCTGTCGGCCGCCTGGCTGCCGCCATCGCCCACGAAATCCGTAATCCGCTGACCTCCATCGCCGGTTCGGTCAGCATGCTTTCCGGCGTCCCTGAGATGAACGAGGATCATCGCCGCCTGCTCGACATCGTCACGCGTGAGTCGCAGCGGTTGAACAGCATCATCACCGACTTTCTGGCCTACTCCCGCACCAAGCAATATCACTTCGACCGCATCGACCTGGTTCAGTCCGTCGAAGAAACTTTGACGCTCATGGATCACCGCATGACCGCGGAGAAAACCGGCATCACCATCGCGCGCCGGTTTACTGTCTCCCAGGCCATTGCCATCGCCGACGGCGACAAACTCAAACAGGTCTTTTGGAACCTCTGTGAGAACGCGGTTCGCGCCATGAAGCATGGCGGAACCCTCACCGCCGCGGTCGAGTCTTTGGGGGACGATTGGCAAGTCTCTTTCATCGACACCGGCACGGGCATGACGCCGCAGCAGATCGAAAAAATCTTCGAGCCCTTCCAGTCCAGCTTCGAGGGCGGCACCGGGCTCGGCCTGGCCATCGTTTACCAGATCGTGCAGGCGCACGAAGGCAAGGTTTGGGCGCGATCCAAACCGGGGCAGGGAACCACCATGGTATTGCGGTTGCGCCGTCTCGATGCCGAACGGCCGGACTCTGCCGATCTGAGTCCTGATGTCGATCCAGAAATTGTCACGCAAAAGCCTCGTGAGTTAGTCGGCGCGGGAGCGGGAGCAGGAGGACGCTTGCATGGCTAACATCCTGGTCTGCGACGACGAACGCTCCATCTGCGAAATGCTCGACATCTCCCTGCGCCGCGAGGGCCATCGCGTCGAAACCGTACAAGCCGGACAACTCGCGAAAAATAAGATTGACGGCGCGCTCTACGACGTCATCATCACCGACATCAAAATGCCGAACATCGACGGCATTGAAGTGCTGCGTCATGCCCACCGGGTTTCGCCGGACTCCGCCGTCATATTAATTACCGCGGTTGATGACTATGAAGCCGCTGTGCAAGCCGTAAAAGCCGGAGGCGCCACCGACTACATTCGCAAGAGTCCCGGGTTGGTCGACGAGATCAAGTTGGCGATCAACCGCGCCGTCGAGAAACTCAACCTCAGCAAGCAGAATTTTGCCCTCCGCCGCGACGCCGCCACTCGCAACTCGCTCGACAACATCATCGGCTCCAGCGCCGCCATGGAGAAACTGAAGCAGACGGTGCGCACCGTCGCCTCCACGGCCTCGACCGTGCTGATCCACGGCGAAAGCGGCACCGGTAAGGAACTCGTCGCCCGCGCCGTTCACGTCTGTTCGCCGCGCGCCACCGACGCCTTCGTCTCCGTCAACTGCGGAGCCTTTCCCGAAACCCTGCTCGAAAGCGAACTCTTCGGTTACCTGAAAGGCGCCTTCACCGGCGCCAACCAGAACAAGCGCGGCCTGTTTGAAGTGGCCGACGGCGGCACCATTTTTCTCGACGAAATCAGCGAGATGACTCTCGCCATGCAGGTCAAACTGCTGCGCGTCCTGCAGGAGCGCACCGTGCGTCCAGTCGGCAGCACCGGAGAAATTTCCATCGATGTGCGGGTGATCGCCGCCACCAACCGCGATCTCGACAAGGCCGTCGCTGAAAATCTTTTTCGCGAGGACCTTTACTACCGCCTGAACGTCATTCCCATCCGGGTGCCCTGTCTCAGCGAACGCCGGGAAGACATCCCCTTGCTGGTCAACCATTTCCTGAAAAAATACGCCAGTGCGGCGGGCCGCAGCATCCTGCGGGTCAATGCGCCGTCGCTCGATTCGCTGTGCGGTTACGAGTGGCCGGGCAATGTCCGCCAGCTGGAAAACACCGTCGAACGCGCCGTGGCCCTCGAAACCACCGACGAACTCCACGTCGAACTTCCCGCCGAACGCCCGAAAGCCCGCGCCGCTGCCGCCTCCGCTGGCGGCGGAACTTTGCCCGACCTTGCCGGCGATCTAACGCTTCCAGAAGGCATAGGCATGGAGAATTATGTCGCGGGCATCGAACGCTCGCTGCTGCAGAGTGCGCTGAACCAGTGCGGCGGCGTCCAGACCAAAGCCGCCGACGTGCTCGGCATCTCCTATCGATCATTCCGCCACTTGATGAAGAAGTACGGACTGTAGCTCTCAGCTATCAGCCGTCAGCTCCCAGTATTCAGTTACCGATTCGCCTTCACCCCAACAGAGTGTCCTGCAGGGACTACTGAGAACAGGCGGCGCGGCGCTAAAATATCCCCAGAGCCTCCTGTGCCCACCCTGCGCGCAATTCTCGACGAAAGAGTTCGCGAGGCCGACCCTTCTCTCTACGAAAAACTTGACCACCACCGCGTCCGCTGTTTTTCCTGCGGACACTGCTGCCCTATTCCCGAAGGCCAGCCCGGCGTCTGCAAAGTCCGCTATAACCGCGGCGGCACCCTCTACGTTCCCTACGGATACACCGCCGGAATGCAGTGCGATCCCATCGAAAAAAAACCGTTCTTCCACGCTCACCCCGGAGCTCTCGCCTACAGCTTCGGCATGCTCGGCTGCGATCTGCACTGCGGCTACTGTCAGAACTGGGTCACATCGCAAGCCCTGCGCGATCCTAACGCGGTCTCTCCGCCGATTGAAGCCACGCCTGAAATGCTTGTCCGCGACGCCCTCCACCAGCGCGCGAAAGTTCTGGTTAGCACCTACAACGAACCGCTCATCACCGCCGAATGGGCAGTCGCGGTTTTCAAAGGAGCTCGCGCCGCCGGCCTGCTGACCGGATTCGTCTCCAACGGCAACGCCACGCCGCAGGTTCTCGCATACCTCCGTCCGCATCTCGATCTCTATAAAGTTGACCTCAAAAGTTTCGACGATCGCCACTACCACGAACTCGGCGGACGCATCGCGCCCATCCTCGACAGCATCCGCCGCATTCACGCCATGGGATTGTGGCTCGAAATCGTCACCCTACTGATCCCCAATTTCAACGACAGCGACGACGAACTCCGCCGCCTGACGGAATTCCTGGCCGCCATTTCTCCCGACATCCCCTGGCACGTGACCGCCTTCCACACCGACTACAAAATGCAAGGGGAAGCTCAGCGCAACACCACCCCCGAAGACCTGCTGCGCGCTGCCGAAATCGGCCAAGCCGCCGGCCTGCGCTACATCTACGCCGGCAATCTCCCCGGCATGGTAGGCCCCTGGGAAGACACGCGTTGTCCGCAGTGCCACGAAACTTTAATCACCCGCTACGGATATCGAATCACCCGTTACCGCCTCACCCCCGAAGGCCGCTGCCCAAGTTGTTCGTCCCAGATCCCCGGCCGCTGGTCCACAAAATTCGACGGTCAAATCACCTCCCGCCCTTTCCTCCCGCACAAACCCTCCCCTTTATTTACAATCACAAATCGTTGAATCCTCCAAGCAAACGAAACGATGTGAACTCACGCAGGGTGCCCCATTTCTCGCGCGTCTTTGGCGCGAGAAAGCTTGCCCTGAGCCTGCCGAAGGGTGGGAGGGGCCTAAACGCATTCGCGCTGGCGGCTCTGCTCCTCCTCACCGCCTGCTCTCCCCGCGACTTCCTCACCCACCGTCTCGCCACCGACCTGATCTCCGCCTCCGACGCCTTCCGCATCCCGCAGCAGTTTGCCCTTCAGACCGGAATCCTCTCCAACAAAACGTACGTTTCCGCCGAATACCTGATCCTTCAACAGCACGGCTGGATTTCCGCGACCGCGGCCCGTTGCGCCCCCGGCATGGAACCCCCGCCCTGCTGGGATGTCCTGCTGACTCCCTCCGGCGTCGAAACCGTTCGCGCCCTCGTTCCCGCCGATGAGGCCAACAAGACTTCCTTCTTCATTCCCGTCGCCCGAAGAGAGCTCGTCGCCGTCACCGGAATCAGTAAGCAAGGCAGCCTCGCCGACGTAGACTTCACCTGGCGATGGGTTCCGTTGAACGAAGTCGGCGCCGCCCTCTACTCCGGCGATCTTCACTACAACTCGACCGTCGGATTTCGCGACTACGACGACGGCTGGCGCATGGTCGTCGCACCCACCACACCTCGCCCCGGCCAGCCACTGGACGACGCACTCAAAAACGCCGAGCCGACACAGTGACCGCACAACCCTCGCCGGCCTGGACCCTCTTAGCCACGAATTGGCTCACCCCGCGCCGCATCCGCGCCCAGGCCCTCGTTCTAGCCGTCTGCTTGTGGGGAGTCTGCGCCGTCGACTTCGCCACCCCTGGCCTGTTCGACCGCGCCGGCAACATCAAATTCCAGGACTTCCTTCAGTTCCCGATCGCCGCCCATCTGGTGACCCAAGGCCGCGCCGCGGAACTCTACAACAACCACATCGTGGACGACGAGAGTCGCACAATTGTCGGCCGCGAAACCACCATCCACCTGCAATACTTTTATGGACCCCAGGTTGCGCTGCTTTTCGTTCCCTTGCAGCGCCTTTCATTTCTTACGGCGGCGGAGATCTGGGTCACACTCTCCCTGTTGGCCTATTTCGGATGCGTCTATCTGACCTGGAGATCATGCAGAAGTCTTCGACCATACCCAGGACTTGTGGCCGTCTGTGCCGCAGCCTACCCGCCCGTGTTTCACTTCTTCGTGCGCGGCCAGATTTCCGCGGCCGCTCTGCTGTGCTTTACCGCCGCGTTGATCGCATTTCGTGCGCAACGGGACTGGCTCGCCGGCATCGCTCTCGGTTTCCTCGTATTCAAGCCGCAGTTTCTGGTTGCGCTGCCGCTCGTGCTGCTCCTCAGTCAGGCGTGGAAAGCCTTAGCCGGTCTCGCTCTTTCCGTGGTCGCACAGTTCGTATTTACGTTTCTGTACTTCGGCAGGTCGGTGATGCTCCTTTACTTCAGCATGCTGCTGCATAGCGCAAGTCGTCCCAGCACCACCGAACTCAGTCTCTCGCCGATCCAGATGCATTCCCTCTATTCCTTCTGGTCGCTCCTGATCCCATGGCCTCCCGGAGCGGCAGCGCTCTACATCTTAAGCGCGGTGTTTGTCATTGGAATCGCGGCCGTCGTCTGGAAGTCCTCTTTGCCTCTGCCACCTCGCTTTTCAGCACTGATTCTTGCCGCCGTGCTCGTAAATCCGCACCTCTACGTCTACGACCTCCTGGTCTTGGCCCCCGCGTTGTTGCTCCTGTTTGATTGGTCTGTCTATCGGTCCGTAGACTTGTCTGTCGATTGCCCTCATGACCGCACATCGTATACTTCCGCTCCCGTCCTCCGCGATTTGCTGTACCTCGCCTTCGTGTTGCCGCTCATCGGACCGCTGTCCCGCTGGACCCATCTTCAATTGTCGGTCGTCGTTTTCGCCGCGCTTCTGTGGATCCTGTATCGAATCGCAACTCGCGGTCACAAACTTGCTTCCACGGAATCCGCCATTGTATAACCCTTCTTCCTGCACGGGACCCCTATGCGAATCCACAAAACTGCCTGCCTCGTAATCATCTCCGTAAGCTGCCTGCTGCCTCTTGTCACTCAGCCTCTATCCGCGCAAAGCAAACCCAAGCTCACCCTCGACGAATTCTTCAACTCCGTCGACGTGACCGCGCTAGAGCTTTCCCCCGACGGCAATTCCATCGTCATCGGTGCCGAACGCGCCGACTGGGACCAGCAAATTTTCCGCAGCGATCTCTGGCTCTATCACGACTCAGGAAAGCATGCCGAATCAAAGAACGATGCCGGCAACTCTGGCGCCGCGACCGGGACTCTGATTCAGCTAACCCAATCCGGCCACGACTCCGACCCCAAGTGGTCCCCCGACGCCCGCTGGATCGCTTTCCTCTCCGATCGCAGATCGGCCTCGGGAAAATCCGACGACTCTGACAGCGACGCCGACTCTAAAGACGATTCCACCGCCCAGCTCTACCTTATCTCTCCCGCCGGCGGCGAAGCCTTCCCCGTGACCCAGGGAGAAGAAGACGTCCACACCTTCGCCTGGTCAGCCGATTCGCAAAAAATCTACTTCGCCACTCGCCAGCCTTGGACCAAGTCGCAAAAAGACGACTACAAGAAAGATTGGAAAGATGTAGTCCAGTACCGCACCGCCGAGCGCGGCGACACCATCTTCGCGCTCGACCTGGCAGTAGCGCTTAGCCGCCACACCATCGCCCCCGCCAAAGCGGAGAAAAAAGAAGGAAAGCCCGAGCCGCAGCCCGACATCACTCCGGGCACCCTCGCCATCTCCACCATTCCCCTGCGCGTCGAAGATCTGACCACGTCTCCCGACGGCAGCAAGCTGGCCTTCGTCAGCAACGCCATCAACCGGCGTCAGGAAAAATACGAAGACACCGAAATCTACGTAGTAGATTTAGCAAATGTGGCGCGGGCGCCCTCGCCCGCGACTGCCGGCAGCAACGCAAATGCCGTCCAAGCACCCCGCCGCGTCACCAATAATCAAGCCGAAGAAGTAACTCCCCGCTGGGCCGCTGACAACCGCCACATTTTCTTCAGCGTCGGCGTCGGAGACGTCTCCGGCCCCTACCGCGACCTGCAACCGCATCTCTACTGGGTTGACACAGAAAAGTCCGGCACAGAAAAGTCCGACACCGAATCAGGCAGGCTCGAACATGATCCGGTCGAGCAATGGAGCAAAGACTTCATCGGCCCCGTCGAACGCTACACCGTCGCCAGATTAAATGAAAAAGATTCAATCCTCGCCGCCGCCCGTCTCGGCACCGAAGTCCAACTCTATTCCGCCGCCAAGCCCACCGACTCGCTGCATCGCCTCACCGCCTGGCCCGGCACCTACTCCCGCATCTCAACCGCCGCCCACTCGCAGCGTGTTGCCTTCGTCTACTCCTCGCTCGGCAAGCCCGACGAAGTCTATCTAGCCGACACCGCCTCCACGCTCGACCAAGCCCACCCCATCACGAGTTTCAACAAACTCTTCACCGAGCACGATCTCCCCCAAGGCAAGCCCTACCAATGGAAAGCCGACGATGGCACCACGGTGGAAGGCATGCTGATTTATCCGCCCGGAAAATTTGAGCAGAAGCATCTCCCCATGCTCACCTTCATCCACGGCGGCCCCGCCGACGCCGACGGCAACTCCTTCGCCGCCAACTGGTACGATTGGGCCGCCCTCGCCGCCACCAACGGATGGCTAGTCTTCCGCCCCAACTACCGCGGCAGCACCGGATACGGCGACAAATTCCTCCAGCAGATCGTCCCCCAAATCGTCTCCCGCCCCGGCAAAGACATCCTCGAAGGCGTCGACGCCCTCGTCAAAGACGGCATCGCCGACCCCGACCACCTCACCATCGGCGGCTACAGCTACGGCGGATACATGACCAACAGGCTCATCACC
>Ga0210400_10005392_pt1 | contig 10873 bp, 8 predicted proteins | sample IncBWH26MmetaG_FD_155456 | JGI IMG/M metagenome (GOLD analysis project Ga0210400, IMG submission 155456) | Forest soil microbial communities from Barre Woods Harvard Forest LTER site, Petersham, Massachusetts, United States - Inc-BW-H-26-M | ecosystem: Environmental > Terrestrial > Soil >... | reverse complement strand
AGCCGCACCGCAAACACTGTCTCCCCCGGCATCTGATGCAGCTCGATGTTCCCCCCATGCCGCGACACGATCCGCCGCGCAATATCGAGCCCGAGCCCGGCCCCCTGCCCGACGTCCTTCGTCGTGAAGAACGGCTCCCAGATCCGATCCCGGATATCCACCGGAACCCCCGGCCCGTTGTCGCACACCTCGGCCAACACCGCCCCGGGCTGCCGGCACGCCCGCACCGTGATCGACCCGCCCGTCGGCACCGCGTCCAGCGCGTTGGAGAGCAGCGCCGCCCACAACCGGTTGATCTCGCTCACATGGACCAACACCAACGGGAGATCCGGCGCATACTCGCGATGCACCGTCACGCGCTTCTGCGTGAACCGCTCGCCAAACAACGCGAGCACGGTGTCGATCGCCGTCGCCACGCTGATCTCCTCGCGATCGCTCGGCCGGTCCATCTGCGTGTACGATTTGATCGCCGCCAGGAGATCCGCGATCCGCGCCGTCGCCTGCGAGACCTCCTGCACGAGCGCATCCGCCGCTACATGCGCCGCCAGCCACGACAACGCCGCCCGACACGCCTCGGGCGCCAGCGTGGTCGTGGCGGTCGCGAGCTCGTCGACGGTGATCCCCACCGCGGCAAACGACCCCGCATTGAACCACGGCTCGTACGCCCCGCACGCCGTCAGCCACTCGGCGAGCGCCTCTTCCCGCGCGCTCCGCTCGAGCGGGTCCCCGCCGGGCGCCGGCCGCTCGGCCGCCATCTGCCGCACTGCATTGAGCGCGCGAAAATCCTTCGCCGTCCCACCCGACTCGACGAGCTCCGGGATCGACTTGCGCATGATCTTGAGACGGCGCTTGAGCTCGGACGCCGACCGCTGCGCTGCCGCCACCGGGTTGTTCAACTCGTGCGCCAACCCCGCGCTCATCTTGCCGAGCGCCAGGAACCGCTCGTACTCCTGCTCGCGCCGCGTGAACTCGCGCACGCGATCCGTGAGCAGCGCCACCATGCGCGGCTCGAGCACCGGGATCTTGCGTAACAACGCATCGAACAGCGCCGACGGGAACCGCGCCACCCGCGAGGCAACGAGCGCCCGTCCCGTCCCGGGGATCGTCGTCATCCGGGAGAAGGGAATCAGCCCGCTGACGTCGCCGGCGTAAAACGTGTACGCCATCGCGTCGGACGGCGCATTGTCGCGCTTGATCTGCCAGGCGCCCTCGAGCCCGATATACATCCACTCGGCCTTGTCGCCGGCATGGATGAACACATCCCCGGCCTCGAGGACAATCTCCTCGCACCGCTCGGCGATCCAGGTCAGATCGTCGTCGGACAGGTCGCGGAAAATCTCGACGCGGCGCAGTTCTTCGATGTCGATCACACGTTCACTTCGATTTCGTCGATGTAGCACCACCCCCACGATTCGCCGGGCTCGGCGGACCGCATGATGGGATGCTGCGTGCCCCGGAAGTGCTTGGTCGCGTGCTTGTTCTTGGATGAATCGCAGCACCCCACGTGACCGCAGCTCCGACACATCCGGAGATGGACCCACGTGTCACCCATCTTGAGGCACTCCTCACATCCGGTGGTCTTGGGCTGGACATTCCGGATCTGATCGACGTGCGTGCACAGCGTCGTCGCCATATCAGCAGCTCCTGAACGCCGGCGGTCCGTCGGCGGTCGCGAAGGGCAGCCGGATGGAAAACCGCGTCTCGCCCGGCCGCGAGACGACCGCCACCGACCCACGATGGTGCGCCACGATCCGCTGCACGATGTCGAGCCCCAACCCCGTCCCCTTGCCCACATCCTTGGTCGTGAAGAACGGATCGAAGATGCGCGGCGCAACCTCGGCCGGAATCCCCGCCCCGTCATCGACCACGTCGATCCGCGCGCACCCGCCGTCGCGCGACGTCTCGATCCGCAGCTTGGTGCCGCCGGCATCGATCGCGTTGTCGATCAGGTTTGTCCACACCTGGTGCAGCTCGCCGCCGTACGTCGCGATCGGCGGCAGCGTGCGATCGAAGGACCGCACGAGGTCGACCTTGGCCGCCCGCAGCTTGTGCCCAAACATCGTCAGGGTGTTCTCGAGTGCCGTGTGGACGTCGTCCGTCCGCGGCGTGAGGTGATCGGCGTGCGAATAGGCCTTGACTGCTTTGACCAACTCGGAGATACGTGTCATGCTCTGACGGACTTCACCCATCAGCTGCGTCGCGTTGGCCAGCTTCTCGACCCACTGCACGACGGCTGCAAGCTCGGGGCCGGCGACTGGCGTATCGCCGAGCAACTCCTGGACGCGCTCCTCGGTCAGCCCGGCGCTCACAAGCGGGGCCGTCAACTCCCAGCTGTCGGCCACCCCGTGCGCATCGAGCCACGTGCACAATGCCTCTTCGCGGTCGCTCCGCACGATGGGATCGAGATCCTGGGGCCGCTCCAAGTGGAGCCCGCCAAGCGACGCCAACAGCTTGAGCCCGGCCGGGCTCCACGTCGTCTCGCTCATCATGCGCGCCAACGGCTGGATGCTGTCCAACACCTCGATCGCGTGCTCCGCCGCCCGGCTGGCGGCCGCCGCCGGGTTGTTCAACTCGTGCGCCAGCCCGGCCGAAATCGTGCCCAACCCCGCCATGCGCTCCCGCTGCTGCAACATCCGTTGATACTTGCGCAGCCGGTCGCCGATCGTGCGCAGCACGGTTTCGGCGACCGAGGCACAGGTCCGCACCACATCGAGGAACACCTGCCCCGGGATCCGCAGCAGTCGCGCGGGCGTGTTCGCGCGCACGATGCCGCCCGTGGCCGTACGGCTGATGAGCGGGATCTCGCCGAGGACGTCGCCGGTATGTGCGAGATCGAGCGGCAGCTCGGCGCCCTCGATGCGCTTGTAAAACGTCAGCTCGCCCTCGAGCACGACCCACACCACACCCGGCATGTCCTGGTCGTCGAAGAGCATCTCGCCTGGGCTCAACCGCTGTTCGGTACTCCCGGTAATGACTTTATCAAGGTCAGCCGTCGGGCAGGCCCCAAACAGCTCCGTCTTGCGGAGGGACGTGAGCAGCGATGGATCGGTTGCGGTCGCCATCAAGCGTTCGCCAGATACTGGTGCGTGAACTGCACGGCGATCGACCCTTCCCCTACAGCCGACGCGACGCGCTTGATCGATTGGTAGCGCACATCGCCGGCACAGAAGATTCCAGGCACACTTGCCTCCAACAAATACGGATCACGGTCGAGCGGCCAGCGCGGAGGGCGTTTGCCGTCGCGCAGCAGGTCCGGACCGGTGAGAATGAAGCCGTGCTGATCGCGCTGGATCACATCGTCCAGCCAATCGGTGCGTGGCACGGCGCCAATGAACACAAACAATGACGTCGCCTGCCGCTCCTGCTGCGAGCCATCCGCGCAGCGGATGGTGATGCAGTCCAGCCGGTCGGTCCCGCCGACGCCAGTCACGCAGGTGCACGTCTCGACGCGAATGTTCGGCGTCGCCGCGATCTGGTCGATCAGGTACTGCGACATCGTCGCCGTCAGGCTCGGCCCGCGGACGAGCATCGTCACCCGGCTCGCGTACTGGGACAGTTGCACCGCGGCTTGGCCCGCCGAGTTGCCGGCGCCGACCACGAACACATGCTCGTCTTCACCGCACGACGACGCCTCGGCCGCCGAGGCGCCGTAATAGATACCGGCCCCGGTCAGGGCCTCGGCGCCAGGCACATCGAGGTACCGGTATGACACGCCGGTCGCCACGAGCAACGCCTTGGTCGAGATCTCGCTGCCGTCCCCCAACGTCAGGATCCGGTACGGACCCTCGACGCGCACGCGTTTCACTTCCTGCGGCGTCAGCATCTCGGCGCCAAACCGACGTACCTGCGCCACGCCGCGGCGCGCCAGGTCGGCGCCGGAGAGCCCTGACGGGAACCCGAGATAGTTCTCGATCCGTGAGCTCGTCCCCGCCTGACCGCCCGGAGCCTCGCGCTCGATCATGATCGTCTTGAGCCCTTCCGATGCGCCGTACACCGCCGCCGCCAACCCCGCCGGGCCGGCGCCAACGACCGCCAGATCATAGAACGGCTTCTCGGCGTGCGTCTTGAGCCCGACACGCGCCGCGACCGCGTTGGGATCCGGATCGGCGAGCTGCGCGCCATCGGGGAAGACCACGAGGGGTAGCCGCGGACGCTCGCCGCCGGCCGCCTGGGTCGCGCGCTCCAAGATCCCCGTGCCCTCGCTGCCCGGCGCGTCGAGATCGATCCACTGGAACGGAATCAGGTTGCGCCCCAGAAAGTCGCGCAACGCGTGCGACTGCGGCGACCACCGGTGCCCGATGACGCGCGGGCCGTCAAACGCCGGGCGGTACGTCGACCGCCAGTCCTCGAGCAGGTCGCTCAGGAACGGATAGAGATGCTCCTCGGGCGGATCCCACGGCTTGGTGAGATAGTAGTCGATGCGCACGCTGTTGATCGCGCGGATCGCCGCGTCCGTGTCCGCGTACGCCGTGAGCAGCACCCGCTTGGCGCGCGGGTAGAGCTTGAGGGCGTGCTCCAGGAACTCGACGCCCGTCATCACAGGCATGCGCTGATCCACCAGGAGCAACGCGACCGGATCGTCCCGGTCCTTGAGCTTCCCTAACGCATCGAGCGCCGCGGGGCCCGACTCAGCGCGCAACACGCGGTAGTCGGCCCCGTATTTCCGTCGGAGGTCGCGCTCAACCGCCCGCGAGACCTCAGGGTCATCGTCGACGGTGAAAAGAATCGGTTTCTGCACCATCCAAATCTAGCTCTTACACCGCGTCTGATAGGCTGGTGAAGTTGAAGTCGTGTGCCTTGATCGTCGGCATGACGCAATCCCCGCCGATTTCGGTGCCTGCCAGCCGCACCGCCGGCCCCAGCGCTTCCGTGTTGTTGAGTAGAAATAAAGGCGATTCATTGAACCGAAAGTTCCGCACCGAGTGCGTGACCTTGCCGTGTTCGATCAAGAACGTCCCGTCGCGCGTGAGCCCCGTAAACAGAAGAGTGCGTGGGTCGACCTGGCGAAGGTACCAGAGACGGGTCACGAGGATGCCCCGGTCGGTGCTCTGGATCATCTCGTCGGTCGACATCGTCCCGCCCGCCAACTTGATCGCCGCGCCGCCAAACCCAAAGCGCCCACCGCCAAATGGGTTGCCCACAAATGGCTTGCCCTGTTTCTTGGCCCAGAACCGCGTGTAGGCCAGCTGTTGCAGGACACCCTTCTCGATCCACACCTGGCGCGACAGTGGATATCCGTCGCCATCAAACGGCGAGGACAGGAGCGTCGGGTCGAGCGGATCGGAGAACAGCGTCACCGCCGGCGCGGCGATGGCCTCCCCGATCTTGTTGCCGCCGCCCGTCTTGGCAAACGGGCTCCGGCCCTCATCGGCCAACCGTGCGTTCAGCCCGAACGCCAGCAATTGGACGAGGTCGCCAACCGCTTGGGGCTCGAGGATGACCGTGTAGCGGCCCGGCTCGACAGCGACCGGACTGCGAGCGAGCTGTGCCTTGTGGACCGCGCGGTCCGCGACCGAGGCAAAGTCGATCGCCGACCAGTCCTTGTTGTCCGCCGCCGCCCAGCCCGAGCCCGTGCCGTCCACGGTGCGCACCGTGAGCGTGTAGTTGGCCGACGTCGACCGGTGGAACGCCGAGAGCCCGGCCTTGTTGCACGTGAGCACCGCCTGTGCGCCGGTCACGATGAACCCGGCCGCCGTGATATCGGTCGCTTTCCGCGCCGGTTGGAGCGCGGTGAGCGCCGCCTTGGCGCGATCGCCGGCGGTGAGCGTCGCGGTCGACTCGAACCACGCGGGCACGGGCGTGTACTGCTGGGCGCCGAGTGGAGGCATCGCCTCCGGATCGTCGGGCGAGAGCTTGGCGAGCGATTCGGCGCGGGCGACCATCTGCCGGAGCCCATCGTCGGAGAGGTCGTTGCCGGTGACCGTGGCGTGCTTGGGACCAAACGCGGCCTCGACCACAACCGACGTGTCGCTGATGTCGCCCGAGGTCGACAGTTGGTTGGCGGCGAACCGCGTGTTGCCGGTCGCGCTGCTCGTCACCACCACGGTGACGTTGTCGGCGACCGATGCCTTGATCGCCCGGTCGACGATCGACTGCATGTCATCGCGCGCCATGACACTGAAGCCGTCAGCGGCCATCAGCCCTTCCTCCCGGTGTTGATCACGTTGACCTGCGCGAATTTGGTGGGGACCGACCCGTGACTCACGGCGTTCGACTGCGGCGGTTGGCCTTTGCCATCGTTGAACGCGCCAAACATCTCGTAGCTCTTCTTGCCGCCGATCATCTGCATCGAGTTCCAGAAGTCGGGCGTCCGGATCTGATACGCGACGTCCTTCAGCATCCCGACGATCTTCCCGCCCCGGATCTCGTAGAACAGCTGCCCGCCAAACTGCGCGTTGTAGCGCTGCTGGTCGATCGAAAACGACCCGTCGCCCATGATGGCGATCCCGCGATCCGTGGCCGCGATGAGATCGTCCCATCCGATGTCCTTCTCGCCCGGCAACAGCGACACGTTGGGCATCCGCTGGAACTGCACGTTGGCCCACCCGTCGGCGTACGAGCACCCGTGCGACCGCGTGGGCCGCCCCGTCTTGTCGTACCACCACTTGAGCCAGTTCGCCTGCTCGCGCGTCGTCTGATAGTCGTCTAACACGCCGTGCTTGATGATGAGGAACGTGTCGGGCTTCACGCCCTCATCGTCGTAGCCGATCGTCGACATCCCGCCTTCCTGCGACCGGTCGCCCTGGATGTTCATGAACTCGGGCCCATACTTGAGCGCTCCGAGCATCTTCTCCGGCGGCGCCACAAAGCTCGTCCCGGCGAAATTCGCCTCGTACCCGCGCGCCCGGTCCAACTCCGTCGGGTGCGCGATCGACTCATGGATCGTGAGCCACAGGTGCGATGGGTGCAACACGAGATCATACCGCCCGACCTCGACCGGCTTGGCCTTGAGCTTCTCCGCCGCCTGCTCGGCCCACTGCCCGGCGTGGCCGACGACATCCTGCGCGACAATGTATTCCCACCCGCGCGCCATCGGCGCGGCGATGTTGGATCGGTTCTGAAAGTCGGAGTGATCCGCCGAGACCGCCGTCACCTGCATGGTCGGGTAGCTCCGCACGACGGTCTGCTGGATGAACGACCCTTCCGTGGAGGCGAAGTGCCGTTCTTCCTTCACGAACAGGAGGCCGCTCGTCACGAACTGCACGGTCGGCACCTTGAGCGCTTCGGCGTTGGCGCGGAGCAGGAGGTCGACTTTCTGCTCGATGGGGACCGTGAAGGGGTCCGTGGTGAACGGGCCATTCCAGGTCACGTCCGCGTACGCCGCGGTCGGCGTCAGCTGGACGGCGTCGGCGCGCGCCACGCGGTTGGCTTTGGCGATACTGACCGCGCGCGCGGCCGCGGCGGCGACGCCGTCGGGCGTCAGCACGCGGGTCGCGGCGAACCCCCACGTGCCGTCGACGAGCACGCGAACCCCGCAGCCGATCGTGTCCGCGTCGACAACGTTGAGCACCTGGTGCTCGCGCGTGAACACGGCGTTCTGCGATTTGCGCTGCACGCGGACATCGGCGTAGCTGGCCCCGGCCATCTTGGCCGCGTTGAGCGCCGCCATGAGGAGGGCGCGGATGGCCGCCGGGTCACCGGCGAGCTCGAGCCCCGCCGCCTGCAGGACCCGCATGCGCGGGTCCTGGACGGCCACCCAGGCCGCCAGCGTGGCGCTTTGCTTGAGAAAGTCCCGGCGATCGGTCATCGAGGTCGCGCCCTCTCCGGTTAAGGTTCGGTATGGCTACGATCGAACAGTTTGGAGCGCTGGACATTCGCGTCGGCACCGTGGTCGAGGCGACGCCTTTTCCCGAGGCGCGGAAGCCCTCCATCAAGCTCCGCATCGACTTTGGACCCGAGTTGGGCGTCCGCCGGTCGAGCGCCCAGCTCACGGTTCACTATACTCCGTCCGACCTAATGGGGCGACAAGTGGTGGCAGTTGTCAACTTTCCGCCACGTCGGATCGCTGGGTACGACAGCGAAGTGCTGGTCCTGGGCGCCATGCCAAGCGCCCGTGAGGTCATACTGCTCCTGCCCGACCGGGCGGTGGCGAACGGGACGGCTATCGGGTAAGGCCTCGGCCACTCCTAGGCAGCGTGAATGCGTGATCCTGGTGGCCGAGGTGGAAATGGAGGATCAGGGTCGACGGTAATGCCTGCGCGGGCGGGTGCGCGCGGCGTGCCGCCACGCGCGGCGGACGGACGGCGCGCGACGGGGCGGGGGACGACTGCGTGAGATCGAACAGCATCGCCTTGTCGGCGCCAAAAGCCAGTAGCGATGTCGTGTCGGCGAGCTGCACGAATTGCCAGATCGGCTCTGGTGTGTCGACGACGTCGAGGGGCACGCCGACCAACCCAGACCCAGCATTGAGTTGCGTCGGCTCTTGAAACCGCATGTAGTAGGGATCCGGGGTCGCCACGAACAGTTGCGTGACCGACGCGGACATGACGCTGGGCGGTTTCACAGAAACGGTCGGGAAGGGCGCCCACCCGAGGAAATTCAGCGACGCGTCGAACACCTGATTGCTGAAGGCATAGTAGGATCCGTCGCTGTCGGCAGACAATGGGCCTGCCGGCGCCGCCGTCATCGAGACCACGCCGGTGTAACTGTGCGCCCGCGCGTCATACGTGAAATACTGTAATGCGCCCACGATCAGGACTTTGGCGCCATTCCCGGATCGCACCAACGCGGTCGGCCCCTGCCACTGGATTTCCAACGTGTCCGTCTTGGTCGCGGGGTCGAATTGGGCCACATAGTTATTGCCCGCCGACACGAGGGCGCGCCCGTCGCTCCCCACGCGCACGCTCGAGATATAGCCGATGACATGCGTCGTATCGCCACCCGGACCATTGAGGGAGTTGAGGTGCACGACAGGTGGCGATCCGGGCGCCGCGGCAAGATTCACCACGGCCAAATCCGCGCTGTTCGCAAGCGCCACGACAAGTGAGTCCCCGCCGGGCCGAAGATCGAGATCGACGGCTGGCACCGGCAACGGCAGGGGTGTGCCAAAGGTCATACTCGCCAATGACAACACCTGAATGGCGGGTTGGTCGCCGGCCGCCAGGTAAACCACGTGCCGTTTCGCGTCGTACACGGCACGCCGCACGCCCGTGTCGATCGGCGCCGTTCGCACGGGCCGGGTCACGTGTGCCGCCACGGCGGTGGTGCCCAAAACCTGCTCGGTGTAGTTGCCGTCGCGATCGCGGGCGAACACCGTGATCGTCGGCGTGCCCCCGACCCACGCGGCGGGAATCGGCACACCCACGTTCAGGGGCACGCCGAGCCCCTGGGCGGCGACCGAATCCCGAATGTTGGCGGGTGATCCGATCGCGTAGCCGATCCACGCCACGTCCTGATTGTCCGTCGCATAAACCGCGAGCGTGTCCGTGGGGCCGGGGACGAGCATCGGCACAAGCGTCGTCATCTGGACCGTGAACGGAAGACCACCCTCCTCCACCATGACCCCTCTGACGATTGGGGGGATGGTATCGCGGACGATCAGCGTCGCGACCGACGAATCGTGCTGGTCTGGCAGACTGATCGTGAGCGTGAGGGTGCCATCGGGAAAACCGTCCGCCAGCGAGACGGTGCCAGTCAGGGTGGTACCTTCGGGCGGCGACATGCCGTAGTTCGCGCGCACGAGTGTGGTATCGGGCTTGCCACGCTGGCCGTCGAACGCTGGCGTGAGCACAAGCGGCGCATCGGGAGGTATCTGGCCCGGCAGCGTGACCGTGAATCCGACGACGTCGCCCGGATTCGCGTGCGCTTCCCTGAACGCGATCGTGAGTGGGCCAACCAGTCCGTTAGACAGCCCCGCCGGGCTCGACGAGCTGCCGCAGGCAGCCCCCACGAGTGCGGCCGACAGGACCCCGCACGCGGACAGCCCAGCCGACCAGCGGCGCATTTGACAGCCTCACCCCGATGTGAAACAACAGAGCGACCGCCGCCAACATGTGGAATGGCCGAGCCCGGCGCAATATGGATCAGTACGATTGTTGCATTGGCCCGGCAGTCACGACAACGCCGCCAAGCATCGTTGTGCTTGGCGGCGTGGGAGAGAGATGGTTCTCGTTACGCGTGATGGTTACGCGTGCGCCATTTTGGCGAAGAACTCGTCCATGGCCTTCTTCATCTCGGCCGGCGTCAGATCCTTCTTGTGCGTCGCAATCGCCCACACGTGACCAAACGGATCGACGACTTGCCCATACCGGTCGCCCCAGAACATGTCCTCCGGCGGCATCCGCCCCGTGGCGCCCGCGTCGGTCGCGCGCTTGAACATGGCGTCGGCGTCGTCGCCATAGATATTGAGCGTGACGCTCGAGCCACCGAGCGATAGCGGCCCACGTGAACCCATCTCGAGATTCTCGGGGGCCAACATGATCGGCGAATCGCCAATCTGCATCTGGGCGTGCATGGGTTTGCCGTCCGGCCCAGGCATGTTGACCTGTACTTTGGCACCAAACGCCTTGGCGTAGAAATCGAGTGCCTTGCCCACGTCGCTCACGATCAGGTGCGGGGTGACAGTGTGAAATCCATCCGGGATCGCTTTGACAGCCGCCATGAGAGATCGCTCCAACTGAAGGGGCCTTGAATGTACTCGCACGTGGTCGGCGCCACACGTTACCGTTTTGTCTCGCTCGCCGAGCTCCTCGCGCGCGCGACGCCGGCCCGGGCTGGGGACGAGCTCGCCGGCCTCGCGGCCCAGTCCGCCGAGGAGCGCGTGGCCGCGCAGATGGCGCTGGCCGATCTGCCGCTCGCGGCCTTCCTGTCAGAAACGGTCATCCCCTACGAGGACGACGACGTCACACGCCTCATCGTCGACACCCACGATGCG
>Ga0210400_10005391_pt1 | contig 10874 bp, 8 predicted proteins | sample IncBWH26MmetaG_FD_155456 | JGI IMG/M metagenome (GOLD analysis project Ga0210400, IMG submission 155456) | Forest soil microbial communities from Barre Woods Harvard Forest LTER site, Petersham, Massachusetts, United States - Inc-BW-H-26-M | ecosystem: Environmental > Terrestrial > Soil >... | reverse complement strand
CGTCTATGACGATTTTGCCAAACTCGATCTGCGCGTTGGGACCATCCTCCATGCGGAAAAAGTAGAGAAAGCAGATAAATTGCTAAAGCTGACCGTCGATCTGGGGACCGAACAGCGGACGATCGTCTCCGGTATCGCCGCCCATTTCAGGCCGGCGGAGATCCTCGGACGGCAGGTCGTAGTGGTTGCCAATCTGGCGCCGCGCAAGATGCGGGGAATCGAAAGCAACGGCATGATCCTCATGGCCGAAGATGCCGGCAGGCTCTTCTTTGTCAATCCGGATGAAAAGACAGCCCCGGGGTCGGGAGTCAGCTAAAAAATCCCGGCGGCCCTTTTCTTCGTATGTAAGTGGCTAACACTTACATGGAGCGTCGCACCAAATATGGCATTTCCCTGCTGCTCTTCCTCATCGCAGGTCTGTCCATATACGGTATTCTTCACCAGTTTTCCAGCGGCGCCAGGATCCTCGCCCGGGCCGAGGTACACACCAGCGCCCTCTTGCTGGCAGCCTCCTTCGAGGAAAATGAAGGGCTCGCGGACAGCCTCTACCTCTACAAGGTCATCTCCGTCACCGGTGTGATCCAGCAGGTAGTGGAGGACGGGCCGGGCAGCTATATCGCCCGGCTGACCGGTGACCCGGAAGGTAGATCGATGGTCGATTGCCATCTGGACAGCCTTTACGCGCAGGACAACCTGCGACTTCGCCCGGGAGATAGCGTCACCATCCGGGGAACCTGCGCCGGCAGATGGCTCAACGTCGTCCTCCTGCAATGCATAATAGAAAAATAGCAATTGTAGTACAAAAACTACAAAGGTTTTAGGTGTTAGCGAGTAAATTTTTGTTTCCGGATACTTCCGGTGTATAATTCGCGTTTCATTAATGCTAACTTTCCTTAGTTGTTATCCGCCCCCATCGAAAGCCTTCATGCCTATCCCGACCCTTTTAAACGATAAACGCATCGCTATAATTCAATATCAATTCTAACACAAATCAAATTGTGCTATGAAACAAACCTTGCAGTACAGGATACTCCCGTACAATCGCTATAGTTCCTTCTACCAGGAGAGAGAGAGCTTTTATCGTAGCTTCATCAACCAATATTATCTTGATTTCGCCCACCAGGTGCTGGCGCAGGAACATCACGATCCCTATCTTACCAAGACCCTTATTGCCCCCCACGATATTCAGTTCGGAGCAACGCCCCGCCGGGTGATCTGGAAGATCGGCATGCCCTCTTTCCAGGTGAAGGACATCAACGATTTCAAGGACCACAAGATCCTTTTCTACCGGACCAAGCTCCTGCGCCAAAAAGTGCTGATCCAGTTCCACTTCATCAACGACTTCTTCTACTATTCCCAGTTGTCCTTCCTTTCCTTTACGGAGAAGACCAACGATATCCTGTTCAACTCCATCAGGAGCAAATATGAATGCCCCAACGGGATGGAGAACCAGGGCCGCCTGGTCATGACCGATATCTGCAATAACAAGCTGATCATCGAGAAAGGGGTCTATCTCACCGTGAGCTATATCACCGGTGAAGCTTACCCGCAAAAGCTGATGGAACAACAGCTCAAGCGAAAGCATGACCTCGTCAATCGCGCGGACACCTACGAGATGGACCGGCTCAGCAAGATCCTCTAATTGGTATCTATCTATATGACTATCATTGGCCGCGAAATCCTGCGCGGCCAATGATTTTTTTTATTACCTTCGGTGTAATAGTTGTTTAACTAACTAATTCACTATATGAACCGTATCATTAAAAAAGTGGCTGTCCTGGGTAGCGGGGTCATGGGTTCGCGAATCGCTTGTCATTTTGCCGGCATCGGTGTGCCCACCTTATTGCTGGATATCGCGCCAAAAGAACTTACCGCCGCGGAATCGGCAAAGAAGTTAACCCTCGAACATCCTGCGGTTCGCAATAGGATCGTCAACGAAGCGCTTGCCGCAGCCGTCAAATCCAATCCCTCCCCCCTCTATACAAAGGAGGCGGCGGCGCGGATCAGGACCGGGAATTTTATTGATAATCTGCAGGAGATCGCCGGTTGTGACTGGGTCATCGAAGTGGTGGTCGAAAGACTGGACGTCAAACAGCAGGTGTTTGCGGAAGTAGAGAAATACCGGACGCCGGGGACGCTCATCACCTCGAACACCTCCGGCATCCCCATCCATCTGATGGCCGAAGGCCGGAGCGAAGACTTTAAAAAACATTTCTGCGGGACCCATTTTTTCAACCCGCCCCGCTATCTGCGACTGCTGGAGATCATCCCCACCCCTCATACCGATCCGGAAGTGACCGGCTTTCTGCTGCATTACGGGGATCTCTATCTCGGCAAGACCACCGTCCTCTGCAAGGATACACCGGCCTTTATCGCCAACCGGGTCGGCGTTTACAGCGTAATGTCCGTCTTCCACCTGCTGGATCAACTGGGGCTGACGATCGATGAGGTGGAAACGTTGACGGGTCCGCTCATCGGCCGGCCCAAGTCCGCGACCTTCAGAACATCGGATGTAGTAGGTATCGATACCCTGGTGAAAGTGGCGAAGGGCATCGCCGATAACTGTCCCAACGATGAACAGCGGAACATCTTCACCATTCCCGCGTGGCTGGAGAAGGTGGTCGCCAACAACTGGCTCGGTGACAAGACGGGACAGGGATTCTTCAAAAAGACAAAGGGCGCGGGTGGGGAACGGGAGATCCTGACCCTCAACCTGCAAACGATGGAATATGGTCCGCGGCAGCGGCCCAAATTTTCTTCCGTGGAGGCGGCAAAGGCCGTCGACGACCTTCCTGCCCGGCTGAAGATGCTAATGCAGGGCGCCGATAAGGCCGGGGAATTCTTCCGGAAATTCAGTTATGGACTCTTCTCCTATATCTCTCACCGCATCCCCGAGATCTCGGATGAGCTCTACCGATTGGATGACGCGATGATGGCCGGGTTCGGCTGGGAGATCGGCGCCTTTGAGAGCTGGGACGTACTGGGTGTGGAGGCGACGGTGAAGAAAATGAAGGAGGCCGGCTATCCCGTTGCGGGCTGGGTGGAGGAGATGCTGGCTGCCGGTGTCCGGTCCTTCTACAAGGTAGAGGACGGCAAGCGTTGGTATTATGATAGCATGCAGCGAAAGTATATCGCCCTGCCCGGCGGCGAGGCCTTCCTGGTAATGAAGAATTTTGCGGGGCAAACGGTTTGGAAGAACAGCGCATGCCAGGTCTATCACCTGGGTGACGATGTGCTGGGATTGGAATGGAATACCAAGATGGGCACCATCGGCGGTGAAGTGCTGGAGGGCATCCAGCGGGGCATCGGTCTGGCGGAAGAAAGATACAAGGGCCTCGTCATCGCCGGGGATGGCGCCAATTTCAGCGCCGGCGCCAATGTAGGGTTGATCTTTATGCTGGCCATCGAACAGGATTATGACGAGTTGGATATGGCCGTTAGACAGTTCCAGCAAACGATGATGCGGGTCCGCTATTCGGCCGTACCCGTTGTGGTGGCTCCGCATGGGCTGACGCTCGGCGGCGCCTGCGAAATGAGTCTTCACGCCGACCGGGTCGTACCGGCGGCGGAATCCTATATCGGGTTGGTTGAACTGGGCGTGGGACTGATCCCCGGCGGCGGCGGATCAAAGGAATTTGCGCTCCGGGCCGCCGATGAAATGCACGACGGGGAACCCGAGACCATCACCCTGAAGAACCGCTTCTTTACGGTCGCCACGGCAAAGGTGGCCACCTCGGCCTATGAAGCCTTTGAACTGGGCTATCTGAGAAAGGACCGGGATATCGTCAGCATCAACCAGGGCAGAAGGATCGCGGAGGCCAGGAGCTCGGTCATCGAGCTGTTCAACGATGGCTACACGATGCCTGTCCCGCGCAAAGATGTGAAAGTACTGGGTCGATCGGCCCTCGGCGCACTCTATGCCGGTATCCACTCCATGTGGCGGGGTCAGTATGCCACCGACCACGATGTCGTGGTCGCCAAAAAGCTGGCCTTTGTCATGTGCGGCGGCGATCTCAGCGAGCCTTCAACGGTCAGCGAACAATATCTGCTCGACCTGGAACGCGAAGCCTTCCTGAGTCTCTGCGGCGAAAAGAAAACCCTCGAACGCATCCAAAGCGTACTAAAAGGCGGCAAGCCGATCCGAAATTAAAATCCTATTTTAGCGCCATGAATGGTCTTGCTTTTATCAAGACGGGATTGCTTGTTTTGGGTATGTCCACCTTCGCCGCCGCAAAGGCCCGGCAGGTCCGGCCCACCGACAGCAGCTATACCCTGACAGGGACGATCGAAGGCCTGGACAAAGGCTGGGTCCTCATCACGCATGTCGGCGCAAAACCCTTTACGGATTCCGCAAGAATTGAGAAAGGCAGGTTTTCCTTCTCGGGCACCGTGGCCGGGCCGGAGCTCTGCCAATTGACTCTTAGCATACCGGGTGGCGAAGGGCAAAATGGCCCGCTCATCTTCCTGGCCGGCGGCCAAGGGAAGATTACCGGCAGGAAAGATGTCTTTTCATCGGCTGTCGTCAGCGGGATCCCGGTGCAGGATGAATTCCGCCAATTCAGCGCCAGCGAATCCGGCATCAAAGACGATGGACAACAAAAACAATTTGCCAGGGCCTTTACCCGGGCACATCCTTCTTCGTATGTATCGGCACTGACCCTGCTCGATTATTTTTCCTATAACACCGATGACAAAGACCTCGATAGCCTGTATAACGGGTTGGACAGCCCGGTCCGGCGGTCCTGGCTGGGCCTGCAGGTGAAGGAGGTCCTCCGGGGTGCAAAGCTGACCGCCGTCGGCAACCCGGCGCCGGCGTTTACCCAACCCGATGCGGACGGGAAGGGTGTGGGGCTTTCCTCCTTTCAGGGCGGCTATGTGCTGGTCGATTTCTGGGCCTCCTGGTGCGGACCCTGCCGCCAGGAAAACCCCAATTTAGTGAAGGCCTTCCATCAATATCACGCCAGGGGATTGGCGATCCTTGGCGTGAGTCTCGACGATCAAAAAGATAAATGGCTGGCGGCGATCAAAAAAGATGGTCTCGCCTGGACTCAGGTGTCGGACCTGAAAGGCTGGGATAACCAGGCAGCCGCTCTTTATGGCATAAAAGGAATACCGATGAACTTCCTCCTCGACAAGAACGGGAGGATAATCGCACGGGGCCTTTCGGGCGATGCACTGGAGAAGAAATTAGCGGAACTATTACCTTGACCATGGGCGAAGCGGAACTAAATACCTCTGCACACGAATTGACAATCCGGTCGGTCCTCTACTTCTACGGCGGGGCCGCGGATCAGTCGCTGGCCATACAGATCGCCGATGATATCAACGCCGCCTGGAACGCTCCCCGCGGACGGGTCAAGATCCGGGGCGAATGGTACGAAGTGCGGTTTACCATCGAAGGATCATACAAGCCCGATCTGCAACCGGCAGCGGTCTGGCACAATACGGACCCAAGACTGAATTTCTTTCGCGTGGAAGAATTTTCGCTCCACGATATCTCCTCCGTAGACGGACTCGGCTGCAATACCGGCTATTTCAAGCTGGGTAATCTCCTCCATCATTCCACTACGGCGGCTCACGAATACGGGCATACGCTTGGGCTCGATCATCCCCAGGACCTCGATCTCCGGGGAAAAGGTCAGCCGGGTATCATGTATCCCCGGGGCACGCTCTGCGATCCGGAATTCCAGTATGATCCCGCGGCGCCGGCGGGTGGACCCGGCGGAACACTGAATCCCTTCAAACGCAGGGTGCTGGAAAGCGATATTGCGGGCCTCCGCTTGTCGCGGCTTTCCTTCGACAGGCGAAGCCTCTCCATCCTGGGGGAGTTCTCCTCCTTCTATCACGAAAAACACGAAATGGTCAACCGGGCAGACTAGCCAATGCCGCGTCCAGGGAAGGATAGAGAAACTGGAATCCCGCCGACCGGATCTTATTGGCGCTGACGGTCGTACTCTTCAGCACCTCGACGCTCATGCCGCCCACCAACATTTTCAGCAGGAACGAGGGCACATACACCGGGACAAAATAGTTACCCTTGAGTTTTTTTGCCAGGGCCACGGTCAGCGTCCGGTTGTCGACGGGTTGCGGAGCCGCCGCATTGAAAACGCCCCGGCAATCGGCATGATCAAGCGCATATAGAAAGAGCCGGCAGAGATCGTCGATATGGATCCAGCTGATCACCTGTTTGCCGCTACCCAGGATCGGGGCCACCCCCAGCCGGATCGGCTTGCGGAATTCCACCAGCATCCCGCCCTGGGCGCTGAGTACGGGACCGATCCGAAAGATCACGAGCCGCTTACCCAGCCCGTTGACGGGAGCAAGAGAGCTTTCCCAGAGCCGGCAGGTCTCGCCAAGGAAATCGCCGCCGGCGGGGTCCGCTTCTTCGAAGGGACGTGGATTGGGGATCGCGGGGTCGGGTCCATACCAGCCGATGCCGGACGCGCTGATCACGCTCTGCACGTTGTTCGGCGTTTCGGCAAGCGCCTTTACCAACAGGGCGGCCGTCTTTGTCCGGCTCTCCACGATGACTTTCTTCCTTTTGGCGCTCCATCGTTTGTCCGCGACGCCCGCACCCGCCAGATGAATAATATGGTCCGCCTGCCGGATCGCTTCGGTATCGATAAACCCGGTTTCATAGTCCCAGCGAAAAGTATCCGGGTTGCTACCCGAGGGGCCGCGGCCGAGGAGTATCACGCGATGCCCTTTTTCCCGAAGCAGAGGAGCGAGCGCCTTGCCGATAAGACCCGTACCACCGGTTATGAGAATGGTCGACATTTTTAGTGAACGATTTGATTCAGCAATAATACCATTAATAACCCTACCACCGATACCATCGTCTCCATGATCGTCCAGGTCGCGAAGGTCTGGCGGATGCTGAGGTTGAAATACTCCTTGAAGAGCCAGAAACCGCCGTCATTGACATGCGAAAAGGTCATGCTCCCCGCTCCTACCGCCAGGACCATCAGTTCGGGCGGCACCGGCGATTGTTGCAACAGCGGCAGCAGGGTGCCCACCGTCGTCAGCGCCGCAACGGTGGAGGAACCGGTGCAGATGCGGATCAGGGCGGCGATGCTCCAACCCAGGAAGAGTGGCGACACCGAGGTATGTTCCAGGTTTTTGGCGATGTACTGGTTGAGACCGCCCTCGCTCATCACTTGCATAAACGCGCCTGCCCCGGCGATGATCAGCATAAAGGGGGCCACGCCTTTGAAGGCGTCTTGCAGCGACGTCATGATCTCGCGCATGGCTCGCCCGCGTTTCAGACCTAAGAGGTAGATGGCAGCGAGGACTGAGAGAAGCATGGCAATATTCGGGTCGCCGATAAAGGCGATGCATTTATGCAGGGGGCGGGGGATGGGGATGAATTGGAACACCGTGGTTGCGGTAAGCAGGATCAACGGCATCAACGCTGTCGCCAGGCTGGCGCCGAGCGACGGCAACCGGTCCGCCGCCAGGAATTTTACCGTCGGCGTCGCGGGCCCGGGCCCGGGGCGGTATTTTCGCATGGTCCGGCCAAATACGATACCGGAGAGGATGATCGTCGGAATGCTGACGATGAGCCCATACAATATCGTCTTGCCTATATTGGCATGCAACTGGCCGGCGATGGCCGTGGGGGAAGGATGGGGCGGCAGAAAGCCATGGGCGACGGATAAGGCCGCCAGCATCGGCACGCCGATATACAGGATGGGCAGCCCCGTTACGGCCGCGACGGAAAAGATCAGGGGCAACAAGACCATGAATCCCGCGGAATAGAACATCGGGAGGCCGACAAGAAAACCCGAAAGCGCCATCGCCCATTGGATTCGGCGGACACCGGAGAGTCGTACCAGCGAGCCGGTTATCTGCTGAGCGGCTCCGCTGTCGGCGATAAGGCGGCCGAGCATGGCTCCAAAGCCAAGGATGATCACCAGGGAGCCCATGATATTGCCGATGCCGCGTTGGATGGCGTCGGTGATGCGATGGATGTCGAGCCCGGCGGCCAGACCAATGCCCACACTGACGATCACAAAAGAGATGAAAGTGTTAAGCCTGGCCCAGGTGATCAGGAGGATGAGGACGAGGATTCCGAGGATGGCCAGCAGAAGGGGCATGTGTATAAAGATAGCAAAGAAGGGTCACGGGCAGTCGAAAAAAATCCCGCCGGAGAACCGGCGGGAATAAAACAACTAAAAACAAACTAATATGTACGGGTTAATGAATCCATTTTAATCAGGGCGCTTACCGTCGAGGAAAGTATTGATCGTACTGATCTCCGTGTTATTGTTCTCGTCGGTCTTTACCTCATAGTTGCTGTAAAAATTCTCGACGTTGGAGATCGTGTTGTAAAGTTCCAAATTACGGCGGATGTAGGCCGGCACTGTTTCGAACTCATTATTCGGATCGGCAGCATTGACATTGAACGACAAGTTGCGCAACTTGTTGATCCTTTCGGCTGCCCTGCGTTTGAGATCATCCGCATCGTCCTGCATCGCAGGCTCCTCTACGGGTGAGTTCGGCACCGAAATCGAGTGAGTCTGATGGGCCCCAGGCTCATCCGCCGTCGGATCCGTATCCCTGAATACCAATTGCATGTCGGGTGAAGCGTCTTCTTCTTTAGACGGATCTGCGACAGAGGTGCTCAGGGTCGGCTCCTTCGCGGGTGTACCGTTGTGTTCAGGGCTGGATTGTTTGTCATTCCAGGAATCTTCAGCATAGATATTGGATGGCCTTGCAAGGTATCCCCCCGACGCTGCAGACGCAGGAGAACTTTTTGAGGCGGTGGTCACCGCCTGGATCTTTGGTTGAGGTAACGGCGCTGATTCCGGAGCAAGCACCCACTCGATACGGGAGGAGCGCTCGTCGGGCACGGATTTTACGACGGACCGGTCTTCTTCCATCGAAAGGAACGGCATGGGATCGGCAGGAATGACCGACAAAGGAACAGGAGAAGGCTCCTGCTCTTTTATCGGCGGGATAGGTTCTTTCATGTTCAGGGCTTCCTTTGAGATCTCTACAGAGGACAGAACAGGCCGCTTGTCAGTAGGGTTTTCTTCGACGGGCGGATTAAGGGTCATGAGAATCTTCTCCTCCTTCTTGGGAGCGGGGTTAGGTTCTGCAGTCCGCGTCGAAAACGGATCCTTATGTTCGAAGCCGGTGGCGATGAGCGTGATCCCGAGGCTGGACCCCAACGCGTTGTCGTAGCCAAGACCCAGGATGACGTCCGAATGTTCGCCGGCACGGCCGAGCAGGTGATTTTGAATGATGTCCACTTCATCCATCGTGAATTCATGCTCGCCTTCACTGGAATTGATGTTGATCAGGATCCATTTCGCTCCGCTGATATCATTATCGTTGAGCAGCGGGGAGTTGAGCGCTTCCTCGATGGCCTTTTGCGCGCGGCTGTCGCCTTTCGCCGTAGCGCTTCCCAGAATGGCGACGCCGCCATTCCGCATCACCGTGCACACATCGGCGAAGTCGACATTGATCTGGCCCGTGCTGTTGATCACATCGGTGATGCATTTTGCGGCCGTTGCCAGCACGTTGTCCGCCTTGGCAAAGGCCTCCTTCATCTTCAGATTGCCGAACTGGTGCCGTAACTTGTCGTTGCTGATCACCAGCAGGGTGTCGACATATTGTTTCATCACCCGGATGCCTTCCTCCGCCTGCAACATCCTCTTCTTCCCTTCATAGGAGAAGGGAGTCGTGATGATCCCCACGGTGAGGATACCCAGATCCTTACAGATCTTGGAGATGATCGGCGCACCTCCGGTTCCGGTGCCGCCGCCCATGCCGGCCGTGATAAAGGCCATTTTCGTATTTACTTCGAGGATGCCCTTTATCTCCTCCAGGCTTTCTTCACATGCCTGTCTGCCTATGTCCGGATTTGCGCCGGCTCCCAGCCCCTGCGTCAGATGAGGGCCCAACTGGATCTTATTGGGAACACGACTCTGCGCAATGGCCTGTGCATCGGTATTGCAAATGATGAAATTCACTCCTTCTATGTTCTGACTGAACATATGGTTTACTGCATTGCTTCCACCGCCACCCACACCAATAACCTTGATGATGGATGACTTTTCCTTCGGTAGATCAAAATGGATCATAACATAAAATTTATAAGTGATGATCTTCTTCTTCCTTGAATAGATCAATGATGCCGTCCTTGAATTTGCCCCAAAAATCCTTTACTCCCTTGCGGTTGCGAACCCGCTCCTGCTGCAGCTGCTCCTCGGTGGCCACCACCGCCTGGGCAGCCGCATGCGCCTCGGCCTTGCGGAGGTTGTCGGGAACTTCCACCTTCCGGTATCCCTTCTCGAACTCCTTGCGGTTATGCTCATAATCGCTGTAGCCCTTCTGGATAAGCCCGATACAGGTCGAATAAGTGGGTTTGGCCAGCTCTTCGATATGCCCCGCGGCGAGATGTTCCGTCGGATACCCGATGCGGGCATTGAGACCGGTGATATATTCCGTGAGCTGGATCAGGTGCTTCAGCTGGGAACCACCGCCGGTAAGTACGATGCCGCCATTCAGCATGCGGTTGTCCAGCCCCACCTGCTTGAGATGATAGGTCACGAAGTCCATGATCTCGCTCATCCGCGCCTGGATGATATTGGCCAGGTTCTTTACACTGATCTCCTTGGCCGGCATCCCGCGCAACCCGGGGATGGTGATATAGGCGTTGGCCTTGGCCTCATTGGACAGGGCGGACCCGAACTGAACCTTCATCTGTTCGGCCTGGGTCTTGAGGACACCCAAACCCGTCTTTATGTCATTGGTGATATTCTCGCCACCAAAGGGGATCACCGCGGTGTGCTTTAGTATGCCCTCGTAGAACACGGCCAGATCGGTGGTGCCGCCGCCGATGTCCACGATGGCCACCCCCGCTTCCA
>Ga0210400_10005390_pt1 | contig 10875 bp, 14 predicted proteins | sample IncBWH26MmetaG_FD_155456 | JGI IMG/M metagenome (GOLD analysis project Ga0210400, IMG submission 155456) | Forest soil microbial communities from Barre Woods Harvard Forest LTER site, Petersham, Massachusetts, United States - Inc-BW-H-26-M | ecosystem: Environmental > Terrestrial > Soil >... | reverse complement strand
ACGGACCTCTCCGCCACCCCAGTGCGCCCAGCCTGTCCCTCACGGGCGTCCGGTTGATCATCCCTGATCACGCATTGGGGCTTCCCGTGTTGCGTGCGCTTTCCTGGTGTACATGCTGCCGCCACTAGGTAGTGCGTCATTTTGAATGTAACAGGACCTCTAGGTTGTAAGCGCGCGATCCGTAATGTTGCGATTGACAAAATACGACAGTTGAGATATAAGCACAGCACAATCATCGCAAAACATATATGGTGTCGGCGAGATGGAGATGTTGCAGGTGGCGTCGGTTGGCCACGATGGCACCCTCTATATTTTCCCGCCATGGGAAGACGGCTCGATTCAGATTATGGCGGCGACTGGATCTGGATCTGCTGTCCGCGTAACGCTCGATTTAAACGGAGCCAAGACCTTAGCTAAGCTGTTGACTGAAGCAGTCACCGTCGCGGCCGACGCGTCAGCTCTTTCTCAATAACGTCGAGGCGGCTTCGCACAAATTCGATATCCCTCGATATCGTTTCCTCCGATTGAATGATCTTTTGAAGAACGATACCTATCAATTCCGCCGTGCGGTTTCCTTGTTTTTTGGCTGCCGCGATCAGTTCGTCAAGCGCCTCACGTGCTTCTCCCGTTGTCACCCGCACCGAGCGTAATTTAGGCGCGAGATATTTATCTAATTCTGGTCGCTTTTCCTGATCTGCCATCCCATTCGATCACTAATAGTTAATTAGCCGACCATTACCGCGCCAGCGCGCAACGCCTCACGCCGATCGATGAGTGCAACTACGTCATCCATCGACGATAGCCGATCGGACACGCCTGCAGCCATCGCTGGCGTCATCCATAGCGTTTTATGAATACGCACGAAGTTATAGAACACGAAATAGAGTGCCAGCTGGTGGCAGTGATTCTCGACCCGCTTCGAGAACGCGTTCGTCAGCCGAGTGAACCGGCGCATGCTCCTGCGCATCGTGAGGTTGTGCCGCTCCGTGTAGGACGTGCTGATGTGTTTCGGATCGGGATTGCCAGTAATTTTGTGCGAACGCGTCCCGACACATTCCGATGGACTGTAGCGCCGCGCGGCTTCCGGCGACGACGGGGGTTCCCCATAGCATTGCATAGTCAATGTCGGCTCCGAATGCTTCCTCAACAGCGCGGAGATAGGGACCATGCCCATCCGTGGTGAGCTGCACCCGGTTGGCCAGCCGCCCGCGAACATCGCGCAGGGCAATTTCGACGAGCTGAAGCGGGCGCGTCTCTTGTGCCATGCGCAGTCGCAGCGTGCTGCGGTCATCCATCAGACCAGCTACGTCCTGGGTGCGCTCGCCTATCAGGTGCAGATTCCGATCACCCAGACCTGCGAGAACGTCAACCAGACCTCCACCAACAATCTGATGATCACGGTGCTCGTCGTTCGCACCAACAGCGATGACCATCCCGATGGGTTGGCGATTGATCAACTCGTCGCGGCGCCGCGCTGAGAGGGCGCGGAGGGAGGATAGGATGGCTCGGGCTCCGCACGTGAACTCTACCGGCAGGCGGCCGCGCGATCGTGGCGCCTCGGCGCGCGGGCCACTCGTCTTATCGGCGGCTTTGGCGGCCCTCATACTCACCGGGCGAGCTCACGCCCAGACACCCGACCAGACGCCCGGAAACTTACCCGCCGGGGCTGCGCCGCCTTCACAGGATTTTGCGAATGGCAAGCCCTCAGCGGCACAAAAAGCGATGCAGGACGCGATCCCGCTGACGCCGGAGATGATCGAGGAGCTCGGACGCCGTTTCAACGCTACCCAGCGGGCCCGCGAGGAAGCGGTCACGCCGCTGGCTGCGCCGCTCAACCGACAGATTAATGTCAGCTTCGCCCCGGGAGCGGCGACGAGCATCATCAGCACTGTCAAAGGCTACCCGACCGCAGTCTCGTTCTTCGACAGCACCGGGCAGCCCTGGCCCATTCAATCGGACACCAACCGTAACCCCGCTGCGGTTGCCGGCGGCACGAACTGCAACGCGCCGAACAACACTGCCGGCGGGCCATCGGTGGCGGCGATCGGCTTCTAGGTTTGCACGCCGACCAAGGGCAGCAACGTGATCGAGATCACGCCGGTATTGTTGAGCCCGCGCGGTGGCCTGGTGGTTTCTCTGGAGGCGGCCCAAAAGCCCATCACCTTTCTGCTGGTCTCCGGCGGTGGCCAGTACGACGCCAATCTGAGCATCCACGTCGCCGATCGAGGCCCGCACGCCAAGGTCGAGATCATGACCCAGCCGAACGCGCCGGACACGGATGCGCCGTTCCTGACGGGGATGCTGGAGGGCGTCCCGCCGGCGGATGCAGTCCCACTGTCGGTCGAAGGCGTCTCACCGGATGATCTGCGCGCCTGGCGCCTCGGCATGAACGTCTATCTGCGCACCCGCTACACCTTGCTCTCTCCGGAATGGACCGCTTCCGAGGCGGAGGGCGGGCTGACGGTCTACGCCGTTCCAAACACCCCGGTCGTGCTGCTCTCCGTCAATGGCCGCACCGTGTCGGCCTTGCTCAAGGATCCATCGTGATGTCCGGTGCGCGTCTCAACCTCGGCAGTCTGAGGTTCCCGGGGTTCCCCTCGGGGCGAGTGTTCAATGCGTCCGATAGTGCCGGGCCGCGCCGGTTGATGATTCTCGCTGTCTCGGCGCTGGCTGTCCTGGCGCTGGTCGTCGTTGTTACAATGACGAGACGCCATGCTCCTACCAGCTCGTGCGACGCCGTATGAAGCATGTCGATCCGCTGCCCGGCGGACTGAACAGCACGCCCGAGCAGGACGCGCTCGCCCGCACAGCCGACAATGCGCGGGCGCAGTCCTCGCTCGAAAAAGGCGTATCCTTTACGCCGCCGATGGCTCCGAGCGTACCCGTATTGACGCCGCCATCCCAGGTCGAGAAGGCAGCGCCGCCGCAGGACATCGCCCGGCATCAGCCGGCGTTCGCCGGCCGGCCCGCACCGGCGTCGAGACCCGTTCCCGTCCGCGTCGCCTTTCCCGTAGCCTTGGCGCCGGATCCGCCGGCGGCGGCGCACCCGGAGCCGCAGGCGCAGCCGATTCGGGTCGCGGCGGCGTGCGATCCCAAGGCCGAGGAGGCGTATTCGAAGCGGATTGGCGATCTGTTCTCGCAATGGGGCGGGCGAACCCCGCACACCGACATCGTGCTGCCTCCCTCCGAGGAGGACGGCGCCGGGGCCTCCGGCGATGGCGCCGAAGGCCGTGCGCCGGCAGGCGCAAGTTCACGCAAAGCGCCGCCGCCGGAGGCGGGGGTCGCATCCGATGTCGACCAGCATTATCTGGCGCGCTTCATCTTGCCGGCCGCAGCGGCCTTCGTGCAGGGTCTCGGGCAGGCGATCGCCACGACGTCCAACACGGCTGCCGTCCTCAGCCCGTTAGGCGGCGCGGCGTATTCGACGCACCTAAACCTCAATCAGCAGCTTGGAGTGGCGGCTGGGGCGGCGGCGGGGCAGGTTGGCGCGGTGCTGAATCAGGCGGCGCCCAAGGGTCCGACCGTCTCGCTCGATGCCAACGTAGCTGTCGGCGTGATGTTTCTCTCCAACGTCACGATGCATCGCGGCCCGTGAAGGTGCGGCGCCGTTCGCAGGACGGCGGGCGAAGCTTGGGCATCGCCCGTTTTGCGTGAGGCTGCCATGGACGCGCATGTCACCGCCCATCTGCCGGTCGAGGAGGAGAGCCTCGCGCCGAGTGTGCGGCATCCCGGGGTGACGGACGAGCTGCCAACGGACGAGGGCCTCCAAGAGGAGGGAGCGTCGGCGCCCGCGCGGCTTCCCGGAGAAGCCGAGGAGCCGCCTCTCGGAAAGCATTTCGAGGAATGGTCCGGCGCCGCAGCGCCCAATGCCGGAGAGCAACTCCCGGCGGCGGCGCCGTGGCGGAAGCGCCGGCAGACCCAGCTTCTGGGTGCCGCCGTCGTTGCGCTTGGTGCGGCGGGCGCGAGCGCCTTTCTCGTTTCGTCCTACGACCACCTCTCCCCGGTTCCGCAGGTGGCCTCGACGGTGCGGCATGGGCGACCGAAATAGGCATCAAGCGGACCGAGCCGGTGGCGCCGGTGGCATCGCTCGCAAGTGTGCCGACCGAGCCGGGCGAGCCGGTGACCCGCGAGAAATACCAGCCGAAGCGCAAGGACCGGCAGCTGCAGGAGTTGCTTGCGCTGCACGGCGGGACACCGGAGGGCTCGCGGAGCGATGGGCCGTCTGCCAACGGGCCGCCAGCGCCGCCGGTATCGCCGGCTCCGGGCCAAGACGCGCGTCCAAGCGGTCGTGACGCGCCGCCGCCCGGTTATGTCCCGAGCGAGCCCGGCTCAAACCCGGCATCCCCGGCTTTCGCCGAAGCAGGCTCTGCCGCCGCGCCCGGCATTAAGCCGGCTGTCGAAGCCACCGGCGCCGCACTTCCCTCGCCGGCGGCGCTCCCTGCCGGCGAGCCACCGCCCGACGCAACTTCGGCGGTTCGGGCTGCTTTGGGACCGGCTTCCAAGTTGCCAGGATCCTCCCCACCCTCCCCTGCCCCACCCGCGCAGGCGGACGCTTCGCCTCCTCCAGCGTTGCCAGGAAAGCCTGGTGATCCGGTCGAGACGGCCGGCGAGCTTCGACCGGCGCCGCTGACGCCTGCGGATCAGGTCCAGGTTCTCGAGCTGATAACACAAATGGCGGCGATGGTGCGGGATCTCCGCGTGCAACAGACGCAGCTGCGCGCCGACTTAGGCAAGACCGCGGCCGACAATGCCGCGCGTGTTGCGGATTTCGAGCGCCGGTTGGCGCTTGCCGAAGCCCGTCATGCCCTCTCGGCGGCGCAGATTGTCGGCGAGCCGCTCGCTTCGGTGCCCCTCGCCCCAGCCCCGGGGTCAGCAGGCGAAGCGCCCGCGGCCGGATCAAGCACGGGGCAGGCAGGCTCGGCGACAGCGGCAACGCCGCCCGTCCTGGTGACCCTCGGTGGCAGCGGCCCTGCCCGGTTTCGATAAGGGCCCGGCCAAGCGCTACCGGGTCCAGGCAGCGTCCCCGGACTCGCGTTGCTCGCCGAGATCGACCGCGGCGGCGGTGACGGCGCACAACTCGAGGTCCTGGTCGGCGATACGATCCCCGGCTACGGGAAGATCACCTCGATCGGGCAGCGCGGAACGGCCTGGGTAGTCACGACGGAACACGGCAACATCCAATGACCGGCGGTTTCCGGCAGCCCAATCAGGAGAGGCCGGACCGCGCTTTCTGAACTCACTTAAAAACCCGTTTCGGCAGTCGCGGTCATGCAGGGTCTGGTCAACTTCGCGACGGCGATCGGCGACGGGATCGCCGTCCTTCTTTCCGCGTTCTGCTACCTCGCAGCTTGCGGCTGCTTCTTTTTTTTCGCCTGGACCCTATGGACGTGGTCGCAGCCACATCTCACCATCACCACCACTGGCATCGGCCGTGGGTGCCCTGGGTGTCGCTGATCCTGTCGGGCGTCTTCGCGAGCTTCCCGCAGTTCCTGACGATGGCCGACGTGAGCGCCGGGACCAGCCTTGCCGTCTCGCTCCCCAGCTACGCGCCGACGACACTGCCGAACGCGTCGGGCGCGCTCGGCAATGCGCCGACAACCGCGGTGGTCAACGTCGTCACGCTGTTTCAGCACTTCTTTCAGGCCTTCGGCGCGGCGTGCGTGTTCTGGGCGATCATCACCTGGCGCGCGATCGTCAATGGCCGGATCAACGGATCGCCGACGGCGTGCGGCGTGCAGTTCGTTTTCGGGGTGCTGTGCATCAACATTGTCACTGTCGCCAATGGCGTCGTGTCCTTCTTCCAAACAGGGGGTTGACGGTTCCTAGCCTCGTCAATTTCTGCGCGCCGTTCGCAAACAGCTCGGCGAGCCTGATGTGCGAGGGGCGGTTCCCTTTGTAGCCAGGAGTGAGAAGCGTGAAACTCTCGACCGTCGACGCGCGGATCGTCGTGAACAAGCGGCAGACCTACGTCACGCAGGCCACCTCGTATCACGGCGCCGGAGACGGCGCCTATCGCGAGGCGCGCCACGCCGAAGTACGCCCGGTCTCGCGCGTCGACTGGAACGACCTGACGACATTGATTGAGGGTGAGGCGATCGTGCTGTTTGGCGGGCGCCGGATCTACGCGCATGTCTTCCACGCGAAGATCGACGATGCCGGGCCGAAGCGGCTCGGCCGCAGCGTCATGCTGCGCGCCCCCGACCCCGGCGAGGTGCGCAGCCGGCTCGAGCGGCTCGGCCACATCGCCGCGGCCATCGAGAACGGCAAGCTAGCGCTGGGACCTGAAGAGGAGCTCTCGCCCGGCCTCGGCGCCTTGTTGCGGGGCTTTTCGCGAATCCGCGCGCCAGGGCCGGGATGCGCGCGCCCATGCGCGCGGCGCTCTGGACGAGATCTGCCGGTTGCCGGAAGACCTGCTGTCCTCGCGCCCAGCTGAGGCTGCGGACGGCTCACCCGTCACAAGCGTCACGCCAATGCTGTCCGCCGCGAGCGCCGCGATCGTTCCGGGTTCGGACTCCGTCGGGCCGCCTAGCGAGCCGATCGACGCGCGACTGTTGCGCGGCCTCTCGGCGATCGAGCACGCCGCAGGCGCCTCGAGCTCGGCTGCTCGAAGTGCGGCTCTCTCCATTCTCGCCGAGCGAGACGCAGCGCTGGAGGCGCCGATCCAGATCGAACCGCCCGCGATGACCCTCGAGAGTTTCCAGGGGCATCTCGCCGCGGTCACGCGTCAGCTCGAGACGCTGCGCGACACAGCTAGCGTTCTGACGGCCGCCTGATGCCGGGTAAATTCGGACTGGACGTGCAAGGACGGCGTTCCGCGGAGAACCCCGACGGCCGCGGAGCGACTTCTTGTGCGGAGGCCGCGAGGTGGCCCGTTGGGGCGCGCATACCCCACGCCGCCGGTGATTTTGCGAGTCATCCGGGCCACGGAAGAGACGGGAGGCCATTGCCATGGTCCGCAGACTGACATCGGTGGCGGCGTGGCTGACGGCTCTGGCAACAACCGCAGCCGCTTCAGCCTCGGCCCAGCCGATCGACCTTCTCGCACCGCCCACTCTGACGGCGCCGCCAAACAACGCTGCGCCATCCGATACCCACGCGGCGACCGCGCCCCCGCTGCTTGGGCCGTCCCTTCCCGCGGACAAGCCGCCACGCGCGTTTATCGAGGCGGCGCGACAGGCGTTGGAGGCCGGGCGGATCGAAGAGGCGCGGGAGGCCCTCGAGCGGGCAGAAGCGCGGCTCCTTAACGGCCCTGCCGCGCCTGTGCAGGCCAGCTCTCCAGAACGCCAGGATGCCGTTCTCGCTATCGGTGAAGCCTGGCCCGCGCTCGCCGCACACGATCGCCAAGGCGCCATCCGAGCGATCGACGGCGCATTAGCGGCGGCGGCCCTCGCAGCCGGGGTCAGTACCCCCTCCCCGCCTCCGGTTGCCCTCACACAACCAGCGCCGGATCAGCCAAGCGTGACCTACGCGCTTCTACCTGGACACTGGCAGCTCCAAGGCGCGCAGTATGTCTGGGTGCCCCCGAGACCGTTCCGCGCCCGGTCGCGTACTGGCGGTTTATTCAGGGCCGCTACGTTTGGCGCGGCGGAAATTGGGTCTGGATGCCTGCCCACTACGAGTGACTGCAGCAGCCCGTGAGCCGGAAGGCTGATGAGAGAGCATGCTTGTTCCGCTTTGGATCTGTCGCGCCTCCGTAGGTGCGACCCTTGTCTGCGCGCTTGCGCAGACGCTGTCGATCGGGTGCGGCGAGCCATGACGTGCCCGCTGGGCTCACAGTGAGAATCATCCCGACCATGACCGGGAAAGACATTGAAACCGATCCGCAGCCGAAATGGCTTCGGCCGATCGATCCGCTCGTTGCCGCGGGATTGCTGATCCGCATTGATCCGCGCCTCGGGGTCGATGACGACACCGCCTACCGGCTGCAATGCGATGCCGACCCCTTGGTGACCACCGTCACCGTATTCGTGACGAGCAACTACGATAACGTGTTGGCGGCCGAGGTCACCGATGACGCGGAGCATGGGCCTCATGTGTTGGTGCGCGCCGCGACCGGCGACGAGGCCGCATACCTGCTGAGTCCGGACGACGAGCAGGACGGGGACTGCCCGGAGAGCGCCGGCCGCGAGATCACCTGGCAGCGGGCTGAAGATTCCGAGGATGTGACGGAGCGCGCGGTTGTCCTCTGGTCGGGGGAGGTGTTGCTGAAAAGCGGCAAGGGTTTGGCGGGGCCTTTCTACACGCATCAGTCGGCGGCCGCGGCGTGGGCCTTCTCGACTGCGCTGGGCATGCCGCGGGCAGAGGTCTTTGGCGCGCAACTGGTCCGCTGGCTGTGCGCTAAGAGCAAGGCGGGTTTGCTGCTCGCCGGCGGTGTCGCGAGTTCCGGCGGCTCAATCGCTTTTGGATGGCGCCGATCCGCACCGCCGCCGTCTTCCAAATTGCCCTCCCCGGTGAGGCCCGGGAGAGGGTCGGAGCGCTTTCGTGATCGAGTCGAAACCGAGAGCGCCGACAGGCGGCTAAGATTCCGACGGGCTATCGCCGCTCGCGGGCTGTAGGACTGCGGCCCGCGTACGGACGCTCGCCAAAAGCGTCTCAGAGGCCAGGTCCCTTTGAAGGCGTGGGGCCGTCCGCGACGTCGATCTGTCGTTTGGCCGCGACCGCGTCGGCGCGCAGTGCACGTAAGTGAGTGTCCGCCTCTTGTTCCCGCACGAGGTCGCGGATGAGCTCGCCGTTCTCGGCCACGGCCCGGTCGAGCGCGGCCAGGTGGCGGGACAGGGTCTTATTGATCGCGAGTGCCCGAAGGCGTTTCACGGCGTCGCGTCCGAAGTTCAGGTTGTCGAGCTGCGCCGTCTCGAGCGCGAAGTGACAGGCGATGAAGGTGTCGACGGCCTGCTCGCGGTCGCGCCGGGCGGCCGCCAGCAGGTCGATACCCAGCGCCTTGTAGGGCTTCCGGGACATGTCTTCGGCGACACGAGCCCAGAGATCTTCCCGGGTGATCGGCGTAATGTCACCGAGCGCCTGCCGGTACCGCTGGGTTTCGTAGACGGCCGCCTCGGAGATCATCGTCCAAGTCACGCCTCGGCCGCGGCTTTCGGCGCTGTAGGTGGTGAATGCGGTGACGCCGGGCGAACCGCGCGGCAGCGCGTTGATGTGCTCGTCCGACTTGATCCCTTGCGCGGCGTTGATGGTCAGCGCGTGCCCGAAACCGAACAACAGCCGGTCCGTCTCGCTGTCGCACAGCCGCCGCCACTCGAGGTCAGCCACGCGTCCGTCTTTTGTCCGCAGACGCAAGCCGTCGGCGTTCCGCCCGAGCACCTCGACGATGTCGCCATTGTCGCCGACGTGGCACGCCCGCCCGTCGACCGTGCCCCAGGTGCGTCGGAACAGACGCACCCGATCGCCGGTGGCGATCGGGAGATCATAGGTCCGGCCGTCCTGGTCGATGGCCTGGTAGACAACCTCATCATCGTCGATCTCGCCGCGCTGCTTCAGCCGTTCGCGGATCGCGCGGCTGATCTCGGCCACATCGTCGTTGGTCGGCGCGCTGACCGTGATCCCGTCCTTCGCGCCGCACGCCCTCAGCACGTCGCGCCGGGCGATGTAGAGATCGGCGATGCTGCCAACCACTTGGTCGCGGTCCCCGCCGACCAGCAGGGCGTGGCCGTCTTCCCGCTTCATCGCCAGCGCCCTGGCGGCCTCGCCTTCGCGAAACAGCCCGGCGATCTCGCGGCCGCTCCTGGTGACCTGTCGCATAGTGGTCAGCAGCTCGGGCAGGGCCTCCGGGGGCAGGGCGCGACGCAGGATCTCGATCGCATCGCCGGCCTCGATAGCCTGCGCCTGCTCGCGGTCACCCAAACATTTTGATCGTCATGCCGGTGCGCGCCTGCAGCTCGAGCAGCTTTAGCATCGGCCGGGGAGCAATCTGGCTCACCACGTCCAGCACAAGTACGGTGTTGCGGCTCGCCTGGAGCTCGCCGGTTTCGATCAAGCGCAACAGCGGCGCCAGGGCAAAGGTGCGGCGAATGCCCGCGTCCTGCAGGGCATCCGCCTGGCGCCAGGCCATGGCCGCGCCGATCACCTCGCGGCCGTGTTCGCTGAACCGCCCGTCGGCTCGCCACGCAGCAACCAGGGGTTCGAGCAGCGTCGTCTTGCCGGCGCCGGCGACGCCGGTGAGCATCGTGAGGCCGCCGCCTTGGCCGAGCGCGTAGATGGCCGCCCGCTGCTCCGCTGTGAAGGCGATGCCGCTGTCCGCGACCGCCTGCTCGATCGCCCCGCCCGACAGCGCGCCGGTCATGTCGCGGGCGGCTGCCATTGCACGTTCAGCGAGGCGCTGCTCGATGCGGATCTGCGCGGTGTTTGTGACCCGCACTTTCTTGTCGAAGAGACCCACCACCAGGGCGACGTGCTCGCCTTTGAGCCGGATGCCCCGTTCTTCGAGTAGTTTGACGACACGGGTGATGTCGTCGGATCCGCCTGCGATGCCGGTGCCGATCAGTCCGCGCGCGGCATACAGGCCGAGTTTCTCGTGCTCGACGACGGCTGCGCTGTGGAACTCTTCGGCCAGGTGACGGGCGGCGAATTCGTACGCGCGCTCGGAGCGCTCGCCATCGCTCAGGCGCTCGGGGACAACGCCTTCCATGGCCGTGCGGTGCTGCCACCCGAGAGCGGCGACCTGCTCGCACCAGATGTTTCGTTAGTCGGTCTTCATCTTGCCGAGACGCCCCTCGGCGCCGGCGTCCCGCAGGATGCCCATCTTGTCTTCGGCCGCCATGCCGTCCCAGTCGAGGCCGTGGTCTTTGGCGTAACTCTTTGCCTTGTTGAGAATCTGCTGGCGCCCTTTGCTGAACGCCTTGCTGATGGGCTCGGGGATCGCGA
>Ga0210400_10005389_pt1 | contig 10875 bp, 10 predicted proteins | sample IncBWH26MmetaG_FD_155456 | JGI IMG/M metagenome (GOLD analysis project Ga0210400, IMG submission 155456) | Forest soil microbial communities from Barre Woods Harvard Forest LTER site, Petersham, Massachusetts, United States - Inc-BW-H-26-M | ecosystem: Environmental > Terrestrial > Soil >... | reverse complement strand
GCTCACGCCATTCATGCCTACGCCCTCGCCCACCTCGGCCGCTCGCCAGAAGCGGCAGACGAATTGGCTGCCGCCGTGCCGGTGTTGCTGAGCGCGAGAGGCCCCGAGGATCCGGCGGTGCGCCGTGCGCAGAATTGGCTCAAGGATGCGCGCCCCGCAACCGCGCAAACCGCGAGCACCGCACCCTAGCCGCGAACGGCGCAGCGCGAACGCGCCGCGTAGCCCTAGCCGCCGAGAAATGTCTTGTAAGCCGGATTGTCGGTCTCTTCCGTGTAGGGATAGTGCAATTCATTGAGATGCAGCAGGAAATCGGTGCGCGTCTCGAGCGGAACTTGGATGCCCGCTAGCACCCGTCCGTAATCCGAACCGTGATTGCGATAGTGAAACAGGCTGATGTTCCAACCGGTACCGATGGCCTGTAGAAACTTGAGCAGCGCCCCGGGACGCTCCGGAAATTCGAATCGGTAGAGGCGCTCATCGGTGAGCCCGCGCGCCTGGCCACCCACCATATAGCGCACGTGCAGTTTGGCCATTTCATTGTCGGTCATATCGCGCACCGCGAAGCCGGCGGCCGCGACACTGTGCAGCAGCGCATCGCGCTCGACCTTGCCTTGAGTGAGCGCGATGCCGACGAAGATCTGCGCCGCTTGCAAGTCTCCGTACCGGTAGTTGAACTCCGTGACGCTGCGCCGGCCCAAGAGCTCGCAGAACCGCAGGAAGGAACCCGGCACCTCGGGGATTTCGACGGCAAACAGTGCCTCGCGCTGCGCGCCCAGGTCCGCACGCTCGGCTATGTAGCGCAGCCGGTCGAAATTCATGTTGGCGCCGGCGTTGATCGCCACGAAGGTACGCGCACTGCAATTCTCGCGCGCCACGTATTTCTTGATCCCCGCCACCGCGAGCGCGCCCGCCGCTTCGGCGATGGAGCGCGTATCTTGGAAAATATCCTGGATGGCGGCGCAGATCTGATCCGTGGTCACCAGGATGACTTCATCGACATACTCGCGGGCCAGGCGAAACGTTTCCTCACCCACGCGCCGCACCGCGACCCCATCGGCGAACATGCCGACTCGATCGAGCGTGACGCGTTTTCCGGCGCGCAGTGATTCGTGCATTCCCGCCGCGTCTTCCGGCTCCACGCCGATGATCTTGATGCGGGGGTACAGCGACTTCGTGAAGGCGGCGATTCCGGCGATGAGACCGCCGCCGCCGACCGGGACGAAAATCGCATCGATGTCATCGCCGTGGTGCTGGCGCAGGATCTCCATGGCGATCGTGCCTTGGCCGGCGATCACGTCCGGGTCGTCGAATGGATGGACGAAGACCAGCCCGCGCTCTCGGCCGAGCTCGAGCGCGTGGTCATAGGCTTGGTCATAGTCATCGCCGTGCAACACGATCTCACCGCCAAGATCGGCGACCGCCTGCACTTTGATCTCCGGTGTGGTCAGTGGCATGACGATGACCGCTGGAATGCCGCGCGTACGGGCGCCCAGGGCGACCCCCTGAGCATGGTTACCGGCCGATGCGCAGATCACGCCGCGCTGCGCGGTGATTGGCGACAATTGCGCGATCTTGTTGTAGGCACCGCGAATTTTGAACGAAAACACCGGCTGAAGGTCTTCTCGCTTGAACAAGACACGATTGTTCAGCCGTCGCGACAGCCGCGGCGCGGATTCGAGCGCCGTCTCGACGGCGACGTCATATACCTTGGCTTTGAGGATGCGGTCTACGTAGTTTTCTTGCATGGGCGGGTATCGTTGAGGGACGGCTACATTAGCGCAAGCGGCCGCCCTGCGGTATGGCGGCCTTTGGACTGTGAGACGCTGCACAGCCCTCCGAGCCCAAAAGTTTCGCCGCGCTCAATTGGGTAACATAGGCTCTATGCGAATCGTGACATTTTGGCTGTTGGGCGCGTTGCTGGCTTCGCCGGCGGCGTTTTCACTCCCCGGGAACGTGGTTGCCACTGACAACGTCCGGGCGCACCTAGCCAGCGAGGTGAGCACGGTCGCTCCAGGCCAGTCGTTTTGGGTCGCGCTGGAATTCAACATTCGCGATGGCTGGCACACCTATTGGCGCAATCCCGGCGATTCGGGCCAGGCCACGAGCCTGAAGTGGCAGCTGCCGCCGGGGTTCAAGGCCGGCGACATCGTCTGGCCCGCGCCGCATCGTTTTGACCTGCCGCCGCTGGTGAATTACGGCTACGCCAAGCACGCGGTGCACCTGGTGAACATCGTCGCGCCCGACGACCTGAAGGCGGGCACTGCGGTCGTGCTGTCGGCCAAGGCGAGCTGGTTGGTCTGCTCCGATGTGTGCATTCCGGAAGATGCCGAACTGCAAGTGAAGCTGCCGGTGAGCGCCCAAGCGGGAACAATCGATCCGGCGCAGGCTGCGCTGTTCAGTGCGGCGCGCAGCGAACTGCCGGGCGCGCAACCCGCGCCGAGCAGCGCTCATATTCAAGATGGGCAACTGGTGATCACGCTCGGCAAGGAGTGGGGCGCCGCCCTGTCGCAAATCAAGTCATTGGCGTTTTTTCCCTATGACGAAGGCGGCATCGAGTACGCGGCACCGCAGACGCTGCGGCGGGTGAAGGATGCGGTCGAGCTCGCCATGAAACTCGGCGACCAGCCGCCGCAAGCCGGGAGCGTCCGCGGCGTGCTGCTCGCCACCGAACAGAGCGGCAGCGACGTGAGCGTCGTGCCCCTGGAGATTGCCGCCAAACTCGCGAGTCCGGCTACATCGGCGCCCGCGCCGCTGGCTGCCAGCGTCGAGACGTCCGTGACCTCTTTGCCGGTGTTGCTGCTGTCGGCAATTCTCGGCGGATTGATCCTGAATCTGATGCCCTGCGTGTTCCCGGTGCTCTCGATCAAAGCCATCGGGCTGGTGGAACAGGCCAAGCGGCATCCCGCTGCCGTGCGCACCAAGGGTCTGGTGTTCGCGGCCGGCGTTATCAGCTCTATGCTGTGCCTCGCGGCCGCGATGCTGGCGCTGCGCGCGGGAGGGGAGCAGATCGGCTGGGGCTTCCAATTGCAGTCGCCTCTATTCGTGACTTTGCTCGTCTATCTGCTGCTCGCCGTGGGTTTGAACTTGTCCGGCGTGTTCGAGGTCGGCGGCGGCCTTGCCGGCGTCGGCGACAGCCTGACCCAAGGCGACAGTTATCGCGCCTCGTTTTTCACCGGTGTGCTCACGACGCTGGTCGCTACCCCGTGCACGGCGCCGTACATGGCGTTTGCCGTCGGCGCCGCGCTCACCCAGCCGCCGATTGTCGCGCTATGCATTTTCGCCGCGCTTGGGCTTGGGCTTGCACTGCCCTACCTGCTGTTGTCGTTCGCGCCATGGATGCGCCGCGCGCTGCCCAAGCCAGGTGCATGGATGGATACGCTCAAGCAGTTTTTTGCGTTTCCGATTTATGCATCGGCGGCCTGGTTGTTGTGGGTACTCGCGCAGCAGACCTCGTCGATTGGTCTGGGCGCTGCCTTGGCGGGCGCCGTGCTGATCGCTTTGGCGGCCTGGGCATACCAAAAGTCCAAATCGAGCTCCCGCGGCGGACGCGTGGCGGCGCTGCTCACGGCCGGCCTCGCCGTGCTGCTCGCCTGCGTTCTGCCGCTGCGCTTCGCGGACGTTGCCGCGGCCTCTTCGGGCATGTCCGCGGGCGCCGCGCGTGCAGCAGATGAATGGCAGCCTTACGACGCCGCGCAGGTCGCGGCACTCGCTGCCGCCGGGCGGCCGCTGCTGGTGAATTTCACCGCCAGCTGGTGCCTGACCTGTCTCGTCAACGAGCGCAATGCATTTGCCGACTCCGCCGTGCAGCAGGTTTTCCGCGAGAAGAACGTGACGCTGATGAAAGGCGATTGGACCAATCGAGACCCGAACATCACCCGGGCCCTGGCCGTTTTCGGTCGCGCCGGGGTGCCGCTCTATGTGGTGTACAACTCGCGGCCGGGCTCATCCGAACCCCTGGTGCTGCCGCAGCTGCTGACTGCGGCCATCGTGCAAGGCGCCTTTGCGGACGTTCCCACCGCCACGGCGGCCCGCTAAGATTTTCACCGCTTCAGATTTTCAACCGGCCGTGAATACGGCATGCTGCGGGCATGCCTTCCGACAACGCCGCAACCATTCCGGTGATCGACTTCCGGCGCCATAGCATGGCTCTGCAATGGCACGCGCTCGGCGGCACCTGGACGGCATTCGACACGCCGCCGCCGCTGGTGCACGGCGTCGCCCTGATTCGCGCGGCACAGCCGAATATCTGTGTGTATGGCCGGGAAGGACGCTTGCGCTTGCAAATCGGGCCGAACCAGTACGCACTGGCGGAAAACTCACCCCGGATCACCTGCACCCGTGGTCTGGCAAGCTTCGGATTTCGTAGGCGTTTTACCGTCGAATCGAGCACCGGCGGCGTGCTCTACAGCTATGCATATTGGACCACTCAACATCACGATTTCTTTCGCTGGTTGGCGGCCAGAGCCCAAGATCCCGACTGGCGCGTCACCAGCGCACGGCAGTGGTCCGAGGGTCTTGCAGTGGCGGCGCTGCGCTCCAATTAGGCGCACCCTTCAGCGCGGCAGCAGGCCACTCAATTCGTGCTCGGTCAGAGGGCGCCACTGCCCGGCACTCAAAGTCCCCAGGTGGATGTTCATGATGCGCACACGTTGCAGGCGCTGCGCCTTGTAGCCCAGTGCGGAGCACATGCGGCGAATCTGCCGGTTCAGTCCCTGAGTGAGAATGATGCGAAATGATCGTTGATCGATGCGGATGACTTGGGCCGGCTTGGTCAGCTCGCCCATGATTTTGACTCCGTCACGCAACATCTTCAGAGCAAGATCGGTGATGGGGCGATCCACGGTCACGCAATACTCTTTCTCGTGATTGTTTTCCGAGCGCAGAATCTCGTTGACGATATCGCCGTTGTTCGTCAACAGAATCAGCCCCTCCGAATCCTTGTCCAGCCGGCCAATCGGAAAGATGCGTTCCGGATGTCCAACCAGATCGATGACGTTGTCCTCGATATGACTCTCGGTGGTGCAAGTCACTCCGACGGGCTTATTGAGGGCAATGTAGATCTGCTGCTTTTTCGCGCCGATCGGCTCGCCATCGATGCAAACCTTGTCGTCCTCGGTGACCCGGGTGCCGAGCGTCGCCACCTGACTGTTGCAGGTGACGCGGCCCGCCTCGATCCATTTGTCGGCTTCGCGCCTCGAGCAGACACCCGTTTCGCTGATGTACTTGTTGAGCCTCATGTAAATCGTGGCCGGGAGATCAAGACGAGCTGTGCAGGAACGAACCGACTTGCCGGGCGAGGGCCGGCGCGGCAGCGCCGAACGGATCGCCGACGTAGTGCTTCAGATCGACCAGCAAGCGGGTTTGCTTGGCGGGCAAGGAGTGCTCCGCAACCCCCACCAACACCAAGCGGCGCACCAGGTCCGGCCGTGCGGCAGTGAGCGCGACCGCCACTTCGGCGCCGTATTGAACTCCAAGCAGGTCGATTTGGCGCAGCCGCAGATCGCCGGCGAGATCGGCAATTGCCGAGGCGGCATCGGCGACACTGCGGCTCGGCGAGGAGTCCGACTCGCCGTAACCGGGCAGATCGGGCGCATACACCGAGCGCACGTCGGCAAGCTCGATCAAGATTCGGCTGAATACGCGGCTGGTGGCCTCGCCGGAATGCAAGCAAATCAAAGTCACCTGTTCATCGAAGCCGCCGGTGGTAGGAAACGCCGTACGCACGTGCAATTGTCCGAATCTGCAGTCAAAGTACGCTCGACGGGTGCGGACCGTGATGGGCGGTACGGATCGCTTTGACGCCTTAACCACTCTCAAGCCTCCCCGGTGCCGGCACGCCGCCAGGATACGCGAAGTCGCCGTCGGGGCCCGAACTGCGACCCGGCGCCGACCTGGCTCATTTGTGGCTTTGATACAACATTAATTTTCACACTTCTTTGCAATAGGGCTAGCTTCGGCAGCAGCGCGGGATTAGAGTGTTGCTCGGACGCAATAGGATTTCAGGGAAGCAAAAAGACCAATCTTCGCCAGAGCGCAAAACAAGCGCCACAAATAGGCATGGGGACTTAAAAGCCGGGCAAACTGCCCGGCTTTTTTATTTATTGGCTCGGTCCCAGACGCGCGACATCGTGAATCCGTTGGAACGACCTCCCTTGAAGTCCACCACCTCGACCAGCCGCTGCCCGTCGTCCGACAAACTGTAATGTTCTTCGAATGGCGGATGGTCATCGTCGGGGTCACCGCCGCGCACGATCAAGGTCTTCTCTTCCCAACCACAGCGCGGAGTCGGTGCATCGCGCGCTCGCGGCGGCGCATCGCGTCCCGCCGGGGTGCCGTCGTCGCTCGATGAATGGTGCCGGTGAGTTTGTCCCCTGTCGGTAGGCTGACATACTCGGTTGATTCCGTCCGAGGTAAAGGCGACCACGCCCGCCACTTGCTTGATTTCGACCTGCTTCCCGGGCCATCGCAGGCCCTCGCTGAGCGCAGCCACAGCGGGCATGGCGGGAGCGCTCGAACCACCCGGATAGCCTGCCCCGCCCCTGCCGCCGCCACGGCCACTGCGGCCACCGCCGCCGGTCGGGGCGGTACTTTGTCCGGCGGCGGGAGTATTGAATTGCGCCTGGATCAAGCGCTGCGGATCGTCGCTGTCAGCCGCATTGAGATTCCAGCTGCCGCTGAAATCGACGCCGGCAGGCGGCGCCTGCGCAAGTTTCTCGCTCGCGCATCCAGCGAGAGTCACGACTGCCAACACGATGACGAACCGCATACGACAATCTTATATTGAAGCCCGCCGCAACGGGTAAACGGCGAGGCTTTATCCCGCGGAACGATTTGCGCGGGGCACGGCCCGCAAATCCGTCGGTCCGCAAACCCACACGCGGCCTTCGAAGGGCTGAAAGCACACGCGCAGCGCCTCGGTTCGGCGCGTCGTCTGCGTGCCGCAGGCAATTTTACCGTCGGCGAGATCGGCCTGAATCAAATCGACCAGCGAGGCGCTGGGCTCGCCGGCATCGGTCGGCGGCAGCGCATGCGCCAGGATGCGTGCTTGTACTTCGTCGCCGCGCGCAGCGTTGCCGAGCACCGCACGCTTGAAGCGGTCGAGGACGACCAGTACCGAGCTCAAGGTATTATCCGTCACGTCGCTTGGCCGGCCGGTCCCGCCCATGAAGCGCAAATGCAGCAGGCCGCCGACGCCGCGACTCTCGTCATGCAGACAAAGCGCAAGGGCGCCGTGCAAATCGGCGATCAACAGCATGGGTTCGGGCGAGACATGATAAGTGTCCGGCGCGACGATGACTTCCGGGAGATCAGTAGCCAATGCGGACCCCTCAATTGATTTAACCGATGCTGCCCGGAACCGCGAATTCCCTCTGCCGAGCAAATCACGGTTTCGGGATTCCGCGCCAAAGTGGGCCGCCGGCCGCCCCCTAGGACCGGCAGTCATAAGCTCATGCCTACCGGTAATTGGCGGTTGGAGGGTGAGCGGACGTATCGTCGTGCGTATGTATCGGTATGACGTGGTCGACAAAACGCTGGTGGATGAGCGCGTCGCACAATTTCGCGACCAAACGCGACGTTTCCTGGCCGGCGAGCTGAGCGAGGACGAATTTCGCCACCTGCGCCTGCGCAATGGCCTGTACCTGCAGCGCCACGCCCCGATGCTGCGGATCGCAGTCCCGTATGGTCTCCTGTCCTCGACTCAACTGCGCGCCTTGGGCAGCATCGCGCGCCGCTACGATCGCGGCTACGGGCATTTCACGACTCGCCAGAACATCCAGTTCAACTGGCCCAAGCTCGAGCAAGTGCCGGATATTTTGGCCGAGCTCGCGCAGGTGGAAATGCATGCGATTCAGACCAGCGGCAATTGCATCCGCAATACCACTTCCGACCATCTGGCCGGGGTCACTCCCGATGAGTTGGAGGATCCGCGCCCCTGGTGCGAACTCATCCGTCAATGGTCGACCTTCCATCCGGAATTCACCTATCTGCCGCGCAAGTTCAAGATTGCGGTGACGGGTGCCGCGCAGGATCGAGCGGCGTCTCAGGTTCACGATGTCGGCGTGCACATCGTGCACGGGCCGGCCGGCGAGCCGGGCTTCGAAATTCTCGCCGGCGGCGGTCTCGGCCGAACGCCCATCATCGGCCAGGTGGTGCGCGAATTCCTGCCGCGCGAGCACCTGTTGTCGTACCTGGAAGCGATACTGCGCGTCTACAATTTGGAAGGCCGGCGCGACAACCTCACCAAGGCGCGCATCAAGATATTGGTGAAGTCGTTGGGCCTGGAAGAGTTCCGGCGGCGCGTAGAAGCCGAATGGACACTGATCCGCGACGGCGCGCTGCGCGTCACCGAGTCGCAGATCGCGCACCTGCGCAGTTTCTTCAATCCGCCGGCTTATCGAAGCCTGCCGAACGGCGAACCCGCAGCTGGGAAAAGCACGGCATTTCGCGCCTGGTACCGCTACAACACGGCGGCGCACAAGGTACCGGGCTACCGTGCCGTGTACATTTCGCTCAAGAAACCCGATGTGGCGCCCGGCGACATCACCGACACGCAGATGGAATTGCTCGCCGATCTCGCCGATCGATACAGTTTCGGGGAGGTTCGCGTCGCTCACACTCAGAACTTGCTGCTCGCAGACGTTGAGCAGGAACGGTGTTTCGAACTGTGGCAGACCCTCGACGCGGCAGGTCTCGCAACGCCGAACATCGGTACACTGACCGACATGATCTGCTGCCCGGGGCTGGATTTTTGCAGTCTCGCCAATGCCGGTTCCATCGATGTGGCGAAACTCATCAATGACCGGTTCGACGACTACGATTACCTGTACGATTTGGGCGAGCTCGAGATCAAGATGTCGGGCTGCATGAACGCCTGCGGTCACCATCACGTCGGCCACATCGGCATTCTCGGCGTCGATAAGAGCGGCGAGGAGTGGTACCAAATCACCATCGGCGGTGCGGCAGGCGCCGACGCGTCCCTGGGACAAGTCATCGGCCCGTCGGTGCCCAAGGCCGATGTTGCCGAAACGATTGCGCGGCTGCTCGAAGTCTATGTCGAGGAACGCCGCGCGGACGAACGATTCATCGATACGGTGCGCCGGCTCGGCGTGAAACCCTTCAAGGAAAGAGTCTATGCCGCGCCGATTGCTGCGTGACGGCGTGATCGTCGACGATGACTGGGCGTACGTCGCTGAAATCGGCGGCGATTCGACGGCGGCATTGATCCTGACCTTCGCGCAGTGGCAGAGCGAGCGCGAGGCGTGGATTGCACGCGACGGCCGATTGGGTGTGGTGCTGCAGCCCGCTCACCGCGTGGAATTGCTGGCGCCCGACCTTGCTCGGTTTGCCCTGATCGCCGCGGATTTCTCCGGTCCCAGCGAAGGACGCGGCTACTCTCAGGCGCGCGCGCTACGCGAACGATGGAAATTTACCGGCGAGTTGCGTGCCACCGGCTACGTGCGGCGCGACCAGCTCTTCTTCATGGCACGCTGCGGCTTCAACAGCTTCGAATTGCCCGCCGCCGACATCGAGACGGCGCACGGCGCCCTGTCGGCCTTTTCGTGGGCCTATCAACCGGCGAACGACGCAGGGCTGCCGCTCAAGCTGCGGCACCGTTAGCGGGATACACCTGCCATCGCCGGAAGCGCAGGCCCACGCGCTGACCGACGCTGAAGTGCTCGCTTTCGTAGCGCTCGCGGCTGATTTCAGCCTCCATCGGTTCATTGCCAGGCCGGCCCTCGGCACACAGCTCCAGGCGCACGATAGGCCCGATCACGCGCACCGCGACCACCGTCGCAGGCCAGCCGGACGCCTCGGGACCGATTTCGATTTCATGCGGCCGAATCAGCGCCATGTATTTTGCGGCGCCGGACCGCAGGGCTGCGGCGGCCGAAATGTCAATCGGCCCCAGCATGGCGCGGCCGCCCTGCAATTGCACCGGCAATTCGTTGACCTGCCCCAAGAACCGATGCACGAAGGCCGAGGCCGGTAAGTCGTAGACTTCGCTCGGAACGCCGAATTGCTCGATCCGTCCGCGGTTCAGCACCGCGATCACATCGGCCAGTTCGATCGCCTCCTGTTGATCGTGCGTCACGAAAATGCTGGTGAAATGCAGCTCGTCGTGCAGCCGACGCAACCAGCGCCGCAGTTCGTAACGCACTTGGCTGTCGAGGGCGCCGAAGGGCTCATCGAGCAGCAGCACGTCGGGGTCGACCGCCAGCGCGCGCGCGAGCGCGACCCGCTGTCTCTGGCCGCCCGACAGCTGCGCGGGGTAGCGCTCGCCGGCCCAGTCGAGCTGCACCAACTCGAGCAGAGAGTGCACCTTCTTGCGGATCTGCGCGCCGGGCGGCCGCTCGCGGCGCGGCTTCACCTTCAGCCCAAAGGCGACGTTTTCGAACACGGACATATGGCGAAACAGCGCATAGTGCTGAAATACGAATCCGACCTTGCGATCGCGGATCGGCCACAGAGTGGCGTCGCGGCCGTCGTACAAAACCTGGCCTTCGTCGGGCGTCTCGAGCCCGGCAATGATGCGCAACAGCGTCGTCTTGCCGCAGCCCGAGGGACCGAGCAGCGCAATCAGCGCGCCCGTCGGCACATCCAAATCGATGTTCTTCACCGCGGCGAATTCGCCAAATTGCTTGCCTATGCCGCGTAAAGCGATGCTCATGTCTTGATCCTCCGCGTCCGATCGAGCGGTTGCGCAACCGTATGGCGCAATTCCGGCTGCCGCCATTCCAGAAAGCTCTTGCCCGCCAAGGTCAGCAGCGCCAACAGCGCGAGCAAGGATGCGACGGCGAATGCCGCCGTGTAGTTGTATTCGTTGTACAGAATCTCGACGTGCAGGGGCATGGTATTCGTCAAGCCGCGAATGTG
>Ga0210400_10005388_pt1 | contig 10876 bp, 8 predicted proteins | sample IncBWH26MmetaG_FD_155456 | JGI IMG/M metagenome (GOLD analysis project Ga0210400, IMG submission 155456) | Forest soil microbial communities from Barre Woods Harvard Forest LTER site, Petersham, Massachusetts, United States - Inc-BW-H-26-M | ecosystem: Environmental > Terrestrial > Soil >... | reverse complement strand
GGTGATCCAGGGCCGCCAATCGACCACCACGAGCGCATCCTTCAGTTAGCAGCGCGATTCACCTTCTAACGGGGTGGCGACGGCGAGGTCTCCGAATGTCTCGGGGGCCTCGCCTACTCTTCCCCCTGAGCCACGGTTCTCCAAACTGGGTCTTAACGTCACTGGGCTCTTCCTCAGTGCGCAAGCTTCCAGAAGGCTGCTCATGGTCAGAAATCCTACCGTGTTCCACCGCCCGCCCGCGAAAATCTTATCCCGAGCGCCAGAGGTGCGACATACGTTAGGCCAGTGCGTAAGCCGCTGGGAAATAGCACCAAGAGAAATCCGGAGCGCTGGAGGCGCGGCACACACCTCTTGACGGTGGAAGCCCCCGATTGGTGGCGAAACTCCCGTCTCAGACCCCGCAACTCGTCACTCAGGTAGATCGTCCGAGCGAATGAGAATAGACCCATCCACTTCGGTGTCGCCGGCAATATATTTCCGCCGTACTTCCTGCTCGACGGCCTGGCGGTTCGCTCTGAACACCTCGAGCTTATCCTTACCGTCTCCATGGAAGTGATCGTCCAGGGCTTCCCCGCTGATCGCGCACCGCACCCACGCTTCGCCATCTTGCCCGTAGAAAAAGACAATGTCGCGCTCCAAAACAAAACTTTCTTTGGGCGCAGGAAATGTCAGGTCGTGCCGCTCAAGGCGCCATTGCACGCGGTGGACCATAAAGCTTGCGAACGGATGGATGTCCATACCGGTGCTGGCGACGTCCAGGGCGCTCAGATATGACTTGCGATCCCTGATGCGAATCACCGTCCAAGGATAGCCGCCCGAAGCCAGCATAACGTTCATCAGAAAGCGCGCCATGCGGCCGTTCCCATCCGGGTACGGGTGGACATAACCGAAAAGCCAGTGTCCCAACACCGCGCGCACTGAAGGCTCGGGTTCCTTTTCCAGAAGATCGAAGAGCGCCGGCATGGCGTCGCGCACCGCCTCCCACCTCGGCGGAACGTAGCGCGACCCGCGTAGATACACGGGTATATTCCTGTATCCGGCCAATGACCCCGCTTCGATCAGGCCGGCTGTGACGGAGGGCTGGAACAATTCGCGATACCAGTCGTTGTGCACAGCACGCACGAGCGCGGTGGCGTTCTCACCGGCGATCACTTTCTCTACTCCTTTTTTCACGAGCTGGAACGCTTGCCAGTATCCCCGTGCCGCGAGGGCATCGCGATTTCTGCGATCACCGGCGTCATGCTCGGGGTCCCAACCGCCCTGCCGCACTCTCTCAACCAGGGCAGGCGTGACGGAGTAGCCTTCAATAGACAATGAGTGGTAGGCGTCGGTCCGATAGATCTCGTCGACGAAGCGAAGATACGCTTCCTTGTCTGTCGGAAGGCCCGGCGCTTTGGGGAACACCGCGAGGACCTTGCCACGCATCGATTCCCAAAGCATCTCAATGCGGCCAACAATCGGAGCGGCAGGACGGCCCAGCCTGCCGAATATGTGTCTGGCTTCAAATGGACTGCTCTCTCGCACATCGTATCCGGCGCCCTTCATCGCGCGAAGAATCTCGTCCGCCAGGTCGGTGCGCCCGGTTTGGCGGAAGGCTTTGGCAAGATAACCAGCTTTCGCGGAATGGCCGCCGTTCAGGAGAAACCGAAGCACGTCCGAGGCGTCAGCAAGGCTCGCCATCACCACCTGCGTCTCGACGGGATACAGCTGAAAAAATGATTCCGGCACGCGTACCAGCGACGCCGCCGGCGAAAACAGACGCAATCCGTCCCTCATCGTGAGAGCCGCGGTTGCCGGCATCTCCGCAACTTTCAGATCGTAAAGCGTTGTGCCGAACAGAAGCTTGATATCGTTATTCGTCGCTTTCGGACTGTGCACAACCAGTTGATCCGGGATCACCGTTCTCTCGCCGTGCAAAAAAAGGGACTGCTCCGGCGAAAGGTGCCATTGTTCACCAAAGCGTTCGTCGCAGTAGCGTGCGCAGAATTCCCAGAACGACGCATGCCAAGGGGTGCTCTCGCCGGCCTGTGCGTCGGGGCTTGAAGAGATCAGCCAACCCTTCATGACTTCTTGCAGGAAGCCGTTCTCCACCAGGCGTTCGCGGTGAACCCGGCTCAGATCGTTGGAACGGAACACACGTCGGTTGCCTTGCTGGAGTGCCTCGAGCACGTCGAGGGATTCAGCCAGTTTTTCGTTTGGAGAGGGCATAAAGCCTCCCATCCTTACTAGACTAGGTCATTACAAGTTTATTGTGAAGCGTAAATACAAGTATATGGTGCTGCTCCATTACAAGTCAATTGTGCCGTGCAAATGCAAGTATATAATGCTTTATTTGTAGCTAAGCTATTTGTTTTCATTTGAATGCAGGTTGCGCAACCCGCTTCTCGGCTGCAAGTCTCAACAAATACTCAAGTTGGAGATTGAGTTATCTAGTACCCCAGACGTCGATTTTACGTCTGGGTCTATCTTTCCCTTGTCAGGCCCGTCCGCAAACCATTCAATCCCCAGCCTTAATTCTCACTTGATAAATAGTAACGGATGCGGTAATCTTTAATTGCGCTTTTTCCCGTGTTCGAGCGCTCAACCCCTTTGTTTCCTATCACATTCCTGCAACCCCAGCAGTTTCATGCGATTACGCACTCTTTTGCGCAACGGCGCGCCGCCATCCCTCCTATTTTCAATGGCTTCCGCACTCTTTCGATCGCCACGGGGGTGTACTACCCCAATGTTCCCTTCAGGAACTCACCGCCTCAGTTCCTCGGTGGCAAATCCCATGTTCTCAGAGACTTGCAGCCTCTTCGTCGTCCGTCGAGCAAGCTCATGTGAATTCTAGATTAGAGCGCCGGCGGAGTATTGGCGAGCGAAAATCACGAAAAGCCCGCCCATCATCGCATGCTAGAATTCCGCAGCGTTGCCAAACCCGCATGTTCAACAAAATCCTAATCGCCAATCGCGGCGAAATCGCCGTCCGCATCCTCCGCGCCTGCCGCGAACTCGGTATCCGCTCCGTCGCCGTTTTCAGCGAAGCGGACCGCGCCTCCCTCCACGTCCGTCTCGCCGACGAGGCCTACCCCATCGGCCCCGCGCCCTCCCGCGAAAGTTATCTCCGCATCGACAAGCTCATCGACGTCGCACGCCGCTCCGGCTGCGACGCCGTCCATCCCGGCTACGGCTTCCTCGCCGAAAACCCCGCCCTCCCTCGCGCCTGCGAAGAGACCAGCCTCGTCTTCATCGGCCCGCCCGCCGAAGCCATGGAAGCTCTCGGTTCGAAAACCGCCGGCCGCCAGCTCGCTCGCCGCTCTGATGTACCCACCGTCCCTGGCGCCAACGATCCCATCGAAAAATCCGAAGACGCTCAGGCCCTCGCGCAATCCATGGGCTATCCCGTCCTACTCAAAGCCGTCTCCGGTGGCGGCGGAAAAGGCATGCGCGTCGTCGCTGGCGATCCCGATTTCGCCTCCGCCTGGCGCGACGCCTCTTCCGAAGCCCTCAACGCTTTCGGCGACGCCCGCCTCTATCTCGAAAAATATCTGGAAAATCCCCGGCACATCGAAATCCAAATCTTCGCTGACTCTCACGGTCGCGTCGTTTCCCTCGGCGAACGGGAATGCTCCGTGCAGCGCCGCCACCAAAAAGTGATCGAGGAAGCGCCTTCCTCCATCGTCACTCCCGAACTGCGCAAAAAAATGGGCGACGCCGCGGTGCGCCTCGCGCGCGCCGGCCGTTACATCAACGCCGGCACAGTCGAATTTCTCGTCGACGCTAATCTCAATTTCTATTTCCTCGAAGTCAACACCCGCCTGCAAGTCGAACATCCCGTCACCGAGCAGGTCACCGGCCTCGACCTCGTCAAACTCCAAATCGCCATCGCCGCCGGCCACCGCCTGCCCTTCGAGTGGGAAACCATCACGCCCCGCGGCCACTCCATGGAAGTTCGCCTCTACGCAGAAGATCCCGACAACAATTTCTTTCCCTCGCCCGGAAAAATTCTTTCGCGCCGCGTACCCGGCGGCCCCGGCATCCGCCTCGACGAAGGCGTCTACGAAGGCTGGACCGTTCCCAACGAATACGATCCGCTCCTCAGCAAACTAATCGCCTGGGGCAACTCCCGCGAAGAAACCATCGCCCGCCTCCGCCGGGCCCTCGACGAATACACCATCACCGGCATCAAGACCAACGCCGGCCTTTTCCGCCGCATCCTCTCCGAACCCGACTTCCTCCGCGGCGAAATCCACACCAAATGGCTTGACTTATTGCTCGCGCGAAAAAAACTCGCCGCCTCCGAAAACGGAAGCAGCGCCGCGGACGCCGCCGCCATAGCCGCTGCCCTGTGGCAATATTCGCGGTCGCAAAAAGACGCCTCCCCGCAATCTGCACCAGACCCACCGTCGCGCTGGAAACAAGAGGCCCGCCGCGACCAACTGGACCGCACTCCATGAAGTTGGAAGTCCTCATTAACAACGGGCGCCGCGTCGTCGATCTCGAACGCGACGCCAGCCGCTGGCATGTTTCCCTCGACGGCGACGCCATTGACGCCGATGCGCTCGAAATCGCACCGAACATCTTCTCCATTATCCTCGACGGTAAATCGCACGAAGTGCGCGTCACTCCGTCAAACAGCGGCGCGCTCGCCCTGCAAACGGGCCGCCACGAATTCACCGCGGAAGTATCCGATCCGCGCGCGTGGCGCGGCCGCCGCCACGGCGCCCTCGAAGCCGAAGGCCGCCAGCAAATCCTCGCGCCGATGCCGGGAAAAATTATTCGCGTGCTGGTGCAAACCGGACAGAAAGTCCAGGCAGGACAAGGCCTCCTCGTTGTGGAAGCCATGAAAATGCAAAACGAAATTCGCTCGCCCAAGAGCGGCACCGTCGAGCGCTTGTTAGCGAAAGAAGGCCAACCCGTAAACGCCGGCGAAATCCTCGCCTGGATCGACTGAAACCAAAACACTAACAGCAGCCGCTAAGGCACGATGCCTTTTTCGGGCTTGGCGGTTTTCGCCGCTTCAGGAAGTTTGCCGGCCGCCTCGATCACCTGCTCGGCCAAATAATTCCTCACTCGCGCTTCGTCGCGCGCAATTGCCAGATACGCTGCGCGCAACAACTGCTCTTTGCGGTTGCGCAGCGTGTCGCGAATCGTCTGCTGCACCTGCGGATCGCTAATCCCCCGCTGCCCCGGCGACTCGCGCGCCACCAGTTTCAAAATCCGGTAGCCGTCCTTCAATTGCAGCGCGGGACTCACCTGCCCCGGCTTCATTCCCATCACCATTTTCTTCAGCGCCGGGTCGGACTGATTCAGCGCCGACTCCGGCACATACCCCAAGTCTCCGCCCGTCGTTGTCGTGTTCATGTCTTCGGAATAATCCATCGCCAGTTGCCCAAAGTCCGCGCCGCTGTTCAGCCGGTCCATCAACATCTTCACTTTGCGCTGCGCTTCCGCTTCATTCGTGGCGTCGTCGTTCTTGCGGTTGCGGATTTGCGGCTCCTTGCGCGGCGTCACCACGATTTGTGCGATGCGATACTGCGGCTCGGCCACATTGAATTGCGCCTTGTTGGCGCTGTAAAAATCCGCCACGTCCTGGTCGGTAATCGTGATCTTCGCCACCACTTCGCGGTTCAGAAGCTTCTGAATGGAAAGCTGCCGCCGCAAATCACGTTTCAAGTCATCCACCGAGACGCCGCGCTCCTTCAATTGCCGCTGAAACTCATCTTCCGTGAACGGGCTTTTCAGCTCCGTGAATTTATCCTCGACCTCTCCGTCGCTGGCCTCCAAGTTCAATTTCTTCGCGCGCTCCAGCAGAATCTCGTTGTTGGTCAGCTCGTCCAGCACGTTTAGTTTCAGCGACAGCGCCTCTTCCTGCGAAGGCTCCTGCCCCTCCGGGCTCACCCGCGTCCGGTAAAACTTGTCGACATCATCCCGCTTGATCTCTTGCCCGTTGACCGTCGCCCAAACGTCCGGCGCCGGTTGCTTCTGTTGCTTGCAGCCCGCCCCTCCGAAAAGGATCAGCATCCCCAGCGGCAACAACGCCGTCGCGCGCGACCATTTCGCCGCGTAGAGGCGCGTGTAGGGGCGCGCTTCAGCGCGTCCCAGCCCCGAAGGGGCGCTCTTTTGCACTAAGGGAGAAATCAAAGTCAGGTGCTCAGGCAGCTTTCTTCACGCGGCCTGCGCGAATGCACGCCGCGCAAACCCGCATTTGCTTCTTCGCGCCGTTCACCACTCCGCGCACGCGGCGCAAATTCGGATTCCACCGCCGCCGTCGTGTGTTGTTCGCGTGGCTGATTACGTTTCCAAAATGCGGCCCTTTGCCGCACAATTCACACTTCATCGCCATAAGTATTCCTATTCAATCCGCCGAAAATGGTCAAAATGCAAGCCATCATTCTAGCAGACCTCGCCGCCTTTTCCCACTCGCGCCAACCCGCGAACCAATACGCCCGGATCCGCATTACGTAAACGTCAACCGGGCTCCGGCTCGCGTTGACACTCCTCCCGCGCTGCTGAATACTCTTCTCCGATGATTGGCCAGCTTCGCGGACGTCTCACCGACAAGCGCCCGAATCAAGTCCTCGTCGATGTAGGCGGCGTCGGCTACCTCGTACAGGTCCCACTCTCCACTTTCGCCTCCCTCGGTGAACTGCACACCGAAGTCACCCTGCTCATACACACCCACGTGCGTGAAGATGCTCTTGCCCTCTACGGCTTTCTCTCCTCGCGCGAAAAGCACTTCTTCGAGCTGCTGCTCTCCGCCTCCGGCGTCGGCCCCTCCCTCGCCCTTAAGATCCTGTCCGGCATGAGCGTCGAAGAATTAGTCCCCGCCATTCGCGGCGGCGACTTGGCGCGCTTGACGCGCATTCCCGGCGTCGGCCGCAAAACCGCCGAGCGGATCATCGTAGAGCTGAAAGACAAGCTCGAAGCCGTAGCCATCGATGCGCTAAGGCCCGCAGCCGCATCCCCGGCAGGGGCGGAAGCGGATGTAGTTTCAGCGCTCGTAAACCTCGGCTACGATGCCCGCGCCGCAGAAAACGCCGCCGCGGAAGCCAAGCAGGAAGCCGGCACCGCCAGCTTCGAGAAGCTCCTGCGCGCCTCCCTGCAATCCCTAAGCGCCCCCAAAGGCCGCTCCACCCGCGCCGGCGCCTGAAGCGCTCGTTGCATTTCTCTGTGTTCTTTGTGCTCCGACCTCAGTGCACTCTGTGTTAAGTCTTTTCCTCTCTGCGTTTCCTCAGCGCCCTCAGCGTCTCTGCGTTATCTTTGTTTTCGCATGTGTTAATCTTCTGCCTGCATGCCCGACGCCAGCGCAAAACGCCAACCCGCCCGCATCGTCTCCGGTGCCGCGATCGATGAAGACCTGCGCATCGAAGCCAGCGTCCGCCCCAAGCGCCTCGACGAATACATCGGCCAGAAGCGCGTCAAGGAAAATATCCAGATCGCCATCGAAGCCGCCCGCAGCCGCGAGGAAGCCCTCGACCACGTTCTCCTTTACGGCCCCCCCGGCCTCGGCAAGACCACCCTCGCGCAAATCATCGCCAACGAATTGAACGTCCCCATCAAGACCAGCGCCGGCCCGCTCCTCGAGCGCAAGGGCGACCTCACCGCCATCCTCACCTCTCTCGAACCCAAGGAAGTCTTCTTTCTCGACGAAATCCATCGCCTCCAACCCGCCGTTGAGGAAGTCCTCTATCCCGCCATGGAAGATTTTCGCGTCGACCTAATCATCGGCCAGGGCCCCGGAGCCCGCATTCATCCCTTTCCCCTCGGCCACTTCACGCTCATCGGCGCCACCACCCGCGCTGGGCTCATCACCGCACCGCTGCGCTCGCGTTTCGGCATCGTCCATCGACTCGATTTTTACGAGCCAGCGGATCTCCTAATCATCCTGCACCGCTCCGCCAAAATTCTCGCCATCGAGATGGACGAAGGCGGCGCCGAGGAAATCGCCCGCCGCTGCCGCGGAACGCCGCGCGTCGCCAATCGACTCCTGCGCCGCGCCCGCGATTTCGCCGAAGTGCGCGCCGCCAGCCGCATCACCCGCGCCGTAGCGCAGGAAGCCCTGGCCATGCTCGGCATCGACGAAAGCGGCCTCGACGAAGTCGACCGCAACCTCATGCTCGCTCTAATCGACAAATATGGCGGAGGCCCCGTCGGCGTCGGCACCCTCGCCGCCGCGCTCAGCGAAGAAGAAGACGCCATCGAAGAGATGTACGAGCCCTATCTCATGCAAATCGGCCTGATCGACCGCACCCCACGCGGCCGCGTAGCCACCCCCCGCGCCTACGAATACTTCAATCGCGAAGCCCCCCGCCGCCAGCCCCGCCTCTTCTGAACCTGCCTACAATCAGAAATGGCTGTGCTAAGGACCAGCGCGATATAATCCCAAAATGGCGCAACAAGCTCTTGATCTCCTGCAGAAGGCGCTCTCTCTTTCGGAGGAGGAGCGCGCGGATTTGGCTTGCTCTCTAATGGAAAGCCTGGACGCTTCAGTTGACCAGGGGGCAGAGAGCGCCTGGACCGAGGAAATCAGCCGTCGCATCGCCGAATTGGACTCCAGGAAAGCAAAGACTGTTCCGTGGGACGAGGTCCGGCGCCGGATTTCATCTCGGCTGCCCCATGTTTGATTTCCCGTATCCAAAAGTGTCCGTAATCCATTCAATCGCCTCAACTTACAAGTTTACTATTGACGAATGTCCAGATGTGTAGTACGGTTGCGCGTGTTATTTCGAACAAACCTCGCATACCCCTCGCCTTATTCCAGACTTAACTCTCGGTCTTTCAAGCGATTGCAGCCTCTTTGCCCTCTTTTTGCAACTCCCACCCTTTGTTTTCAACAGCTTGCAGCCTCTTTTCCCAAACACCCGGGGTGGGGGGGTATGCACCAAATCCTTGCTGCTCCCGCCGTTCGGATGCGCCTCCCCCATCCCGAATTGCCGAGTTTAAAACAATCTGTATCTAAGTCCTTGTCACTGCCACAGATCCGAGAAATACACCCGTAACCCCTTTGCTTGCCACACATCCGAGAAACTGGAGGGAGGGGTCCCAGTTATGATTAATCACGCAGCGGGCACACAGAGCGGCGGCGCCAGCATCTTGCTGGCGCGCTTGCGGCCGACAGTTCTTTTCCTTCGCGCCTCTGCTAGAGTCTCGCAGGACAGCACTTGTGGCGGATCCCGTGAAAAAAACGGTGTACCTCTCGCTTGGCTCGAACCTGGACGACCGCGCAAAGAATCTTAGCGACGCAATCGCTGCATTAGCCAATGCGCGGGTGCGCGTTGTGCGCGTGTCGTCCGTGTGCGAAACGGAGCCGGTCGATTATTTAGAACAACCCTGGTTTCTGAATTGTGCCGTGCAAGTAGAAACGGAATTGGGAGCACTGGAGTTACTGCGCGCGTTGCGCGGAATCGAAACGCAAATGGGCAGCAAGAAGTTAATCGCCAAAGGCCCGCGCCAGATCGACATGGACATCTTGCTGTACGGCAACGAAGTCATCGACACGCCGGAGCTGCAAGTGCCGCATCCGCGCATGCATCTCCGCCGCTTCGTCCTGCAGCCGCTAGCCGAAATCGCGCCGGACACGCAGCATCCAGTTTCGCACCTGAGTATCGCGGACCTGCTAGCTCGCACGCCCGACAAAAGCGCCGTGCGTGTAGCAGCCGGGCTGCGGCCCGGCCAGCGTCGAGGTGCAGTGTAGGCGCCAGGCTTGAGCTCGGAATCAAGGTGAACGTTGTAGGGCGCGCTTGAGCGCGTCCCAGCCCGGGCTTCAGCTCGGCCTGCACGGAGAAAGGAGAAACTCACCTCAACTCACGATGTCCGATGGAGCAGCAGCCGGTGCAACGTCATGGTCTTAGGTTGCAAGGCATCCAGCTCGATCAGCGCCAGCGAGCCTTCCGTGATTTCGCGCCAGCGGTACACGCCGGCTTCGGTTTCCTGCACTTCGCGGCCGTTGGGCCGGCGCAGAAATTCGCGAGCATCGTCAGCGGAAGCGGTCTCGCGCAGCGTGGGACGCGCCAGCGCTTCGACCGCATAGCTGCGCAGCAGCTTGCTCCAGTATTGATGGAAGAGTTCGCCGGAAGCGAAGATGTCGCTCCAGGCCACTTCGCCGCCATACGCGACGATCACGCCGACGACGCGCTCACCCTTCAGGCCGGAAGTGGCGCGCGCGAAACGCCGCTGCACTTGATCGACGAAGCTGTCGACAGAACCGCCCACGCGCCTGGACTCGTAAATCTTCCGGTAAGACTGCGTCGGCGCTTCCGAAGAAATGGCGTCCTGGAGATCGGAAGTTCTGAGACGCGCTGCCGGAGCATTGGGTGCGGAAGGCGAACCGGATGCTCCGGCCATGGTGCCCCCGGAAACCGCGGCCCACACCTCGGTTTGCTTCTGGTCCACCGCGGCTTGCTCGCGGACGCTGGGATGCACGATGGTTTTCGATGCCGTGAATTGCGAGCTGCTGCCCGTCCAGCGGCCGTGCTCCACGCAGAAAACATCGAGCGGCAGCGGTTCCGCGCCAACCGGCACGATGCGATCTTTGCCGATGATGCGATCCTGCTTGCCGCCGCTGACCAGTTCGCCGGCCAGTAGCAGCAGCGGGCGCTTGCTGCGGTTGATGAGCACAAGCTGGTTCACCGAAGCGCTGGTGCTGTAATCCGGGATCGTGCGAACTCCGTCGCGGTTGCGCACCATGCGGACAGTCCCGCGCTCGCTGACGATCACTTCGCCGCTCGCCAGGCCTTCTTCTAGCGTCAGAAAGCTGCTGGTGTCTTGAGAGGAGCCGCTAACCACCGGGAAAATAGCAATGTTTTCGTAGACAACCGGATCGAGGATGCGCCAGTCACCTTCCGCTCGCGAAGGGGCCTTATGTGGGTGCGGAGCAGCCCACACAAAAGCG
>Ga0210400_10005387_pt1 | contig 10876 bp, 10 predicted proteins | sample IncBWH26MmetaG_FD_155456 | JGI IMG/M metagenome (GOLD analysis project Ga0210400, IMG submission 155456) | Forest soil microbial communities from Barre Woods Harvard Forest LTER site, Petersham, Massachusetts, United States - Inc-BW-H-26-M | ecosystem: Environmental > Terrestrial > Soil >... | reverse complement strand
TCAGCATCTTGCTCGTGGGCAGCATGATGGGCGGACGATTCTCGGCGGGGGCAGATTCCTGGGCGTGCACGAGGCCGGACTGGGACAGCAGGAGAGTGCAGAGGAAAGAAGTAAGAAAACGGGTCACGGCGCCTCCGGGGGATGGTGGAGTCAAGAAATAAAAGAAGAGTTGAGCGTAATGCATGTAGCGCAGATGGTCAAAGGCTGAGGACAAGGGCGAGGATATGGATCCCTCCGGCCCGCTGATGGAAGGTCGTTGCCCTCTGGTTACTTGTCCCGTTCCCCATTTCGCGGTGCAATTGGTGGGGGAGGGACTCATGGGCCGCGTCTTCGGTTTTCTCAGCGTCGTCATTGTCATGGCCGTTGGCATGTACATCTACTCCAAGCAGATGCAGAGTTCTTCTGCAGAAGCTGGGGCCAGCAACCCGCAGGGCGCCATCAATATCACCGGGGTAAGAAGCGATCTGATCAGTATTGCCTCGGCGGAGCGCCGCTACTTCGCCAGCGAAGGCAAGTATGCCTCGCTGGACGAACTCATCTCTAGCCACACCATTACCGTGGCCCGCCAGCGTCCGCCTTATTCCTACGAAGTGGAAACCAGTTCCAGCGGGTTTCGCGTCGTGGCCACGCGGGCGGGAGAAAACACCTCAGGCACTCCTGCGCAGCTTTCGGTCGATGAGAACATGGAGTTCCAGACAACCGAGTAGGCCGGCTGTCCCGTTTCCTTTAGCACCTTCACCTGTTCATTAACAAGGGGTAGCGTGCTTCCAAGTCGTGAGCTGGAATATACTGTTTCGCAACACCCAGCTCAGCCGAATCGGCCCTTTCTTTTGAGCATGCAACGGATACCGTCGCTCGACGGCCTGCGGGCCATTTCCATCGCGTTGGTCGTGCTCAGCCATTTGGTGAAATGGAAGCACGTTTCTCTCGATGTGGTGGGGAGCTACGGCGCGCTCGGGGTGCACGTCTTCTTTGTCCTGTCTGGCTATCTGATTACGAACCTTCTGCTGCGCGAGTATGACCGCAGCTCCACCATCAGTCTGCGGGAGTTCTATATTCGCCGCGCCTTCCGCATCTTCCCGGCGGCGTTCGTGTTCCTCGGGGTGGTGGTTGTTCTCTACTGGCACCAGATGCGCTGGTACCACGTGGCTGCGGCAGTATTCTATGTTGCCAACATGGATCTCACGCGGCCCTGGATTTTCGGGCATCTCTGGTCTCTCAGTATTGAAGAGCAGTTCTATCTGCTGTGGCCTTTCGCCGTAAAGAAATGGTATCGGCACCGGACGGTGATTCTGTTGTGCGTATTTCTGTTCACACCGGTTTTCCGCGCGGCGCTCTACGCTTTCAAAGTACATAACGGGCTCGTCGGAAGCCTCCCGGCGGAGGCCGACCAGCTTGCGATTGGCTGTCTGCTGGCAATTTTCGCGCAGCGCCTTCCGAAAATCGGCGGGTACGCAGCGATCGTCATGCTGCTGGCTGTCATTTTCATTCCCTGGTTCCCTGCCACCACCCCGGCGCGGTCGCTGGTCATGCTTTTTGTGGCTCGGCCGTTGCTTCATGTGTCGATCGCTGGTTTGGTATTGCACGTCATCCAGGTTCCCTATCGAGCCCTGAACTGGACCCCCGTGGCGTGGCTGGGAAAAATCAGTTACAGCGTTTATCTGTGGCAGGAACTATTTTGTTCGAACCCCGCATTCCATGTGGGTTACGCTCTGGTGTTGCCGACTCTGGCCGCCGCGTGCCTGTCGTATTACCTGGTCGAGCAACCGATGCTGCGCCTTCGGGAAAAGATGGCGCGAAACCGGCCTCGGCTTGAGTCCTTCCCGACTGGTCTTGGATTCGGCAATGATCGCCGGATCGCAGTGGCGCGTCTGGCTGACCAAGGAAAAACAAACTCTTGAACCACTAAGGACGCGAAGGACTTCTCTTTTCCGACTGAGGCAGCGCCGGTGCGGAAAATATGGAGCGGGAGACCGGGATCGAACCGGCGACATCCAGCTTGGGAAGCTGGCGTTCTACCGCTGAACTACTCCCGCTCAGCCGAAGAGATTCTAAGCTTATCACTCCGGCCAAGCGGTCACAACCGTTGGCCCTCCTCGAACTTCCGGCGCCATTCGTGTTTAAATAGTCGGCTTGTAGTTTACTTCTTGTCCAGGTCCCCGGGAGACTATGACCCCATCTAAATCCGATCCTTCACGCCGCAAGTTCCTGCAAGCTGCGTTCACTGCTGGTGGAACCGCCGCGTTGTATCCCGCACTGGGCGCGGGCAGCATGGTTACGCCGCCGGGTGAATCTCCGGCTCCGGAGATAAAACCGTTTGAGCTGGAGGAGGTCACGATTGCGGAACTGCAGGAGGGGATGAAATCCGGGAAATTTACCGCGCGAGCTTTGGTGGAGAAATATCTGGCGCGGATTGACGAGGTCGATAAGCCGGCTGGTGATAAGCGCGGCCCGGCGCTGAATGCGATCATCGAGCTTAATCCGGATGCACTCTCGATCGCCCAGGCGCTTGATCAGGAGCGCAAGACGAAGGGCCCGCGAGGGCCGATGCATGGCATCCCAGTGTTGATCAAGGACAACATTGATACCGCGGACCGCATGATGACGACGGCCGGATCGCTGGCGCTGGTGGGGTCGAAGCCGCCGAAAAACTCTTTTGTGGCGCAGAAGCTGCGCGCCGCGGGGGCGGTGATTCTAGGCAAGACCAATCTCAGTGAGTGGGCGAACATCCGGTCGAGTCATTCCACCAGCGGATGGAGCGGGCGGGGCGGGCTGACGAAGAATCCGTATGCGCTCGACCGGAACCCGTGTGGATCGAGCTCCGGCACCGGCGCCGGGATTTCCGCGAACCTGGCGGCAGTTGGAATTGGAACGGAGACGGATGGATCGATTGTTTGTCCATCATCGTCGAACGGGCTCGCGGGGATCAAGCCGACGGTGGGACTGGTGAGCCGGGCGGGGATCATTCCGATTTCTCACAGTCAGGATAGCGCTGGCCCCATGTGCCGCACGGTGCGCGATGCCGCGATTCTTCTGGACGCGCTCACCGGAGTCGATCCGGACGACGCGGCGACGGCGGCTAGCGCAGGGCAGTCGCGCACCGACTATGCGCAGTACTGCGACCCGAACGGTCTGAAGGGCGCGCGCATCGGGGTGGCGCGAAAGTATTTTGGCTTCAGCGACGCCGTCGACGCGCTGATGGAGCAGGCGCTTGGAGTAATGAAACAGCAGGGGGCGACGCTGGTCGATCCCGCCGACATATCAACTCTCGGCAAGTTCGACGAGAGCGAGTTGCTCGTCTTCATGTACGAACTGAAGGCGGACTTAAACGCCTATCTGGCGCGACTGGGACCGGGCGCTCCCGTACACACGTTGCAGGACATTATTGACTTCAATGAGCGCAACCGGCAGAAAGAGATGCCATACTTCGGGCAGGACTTATTCGTGAAAGCCCAGGCCAAGGGGCCACTTACTGAGAAGGAATATGTGGATGCGCTGGCCAAGAATCATCAACTGGCCCGGTCCGAGGGTATTGATGCGCTGATGGATCAGCATCAACTAGATGCGATAGTTGCTCCTACCGGCGGGCCAGCGTGGCTCACTGATCTGATCAACGGCGACCACTCCGCCGGGGGCAGCTCCAGCGCGGCGGCGGTTGCGGGATATCCTAACATCAACGTGACTGCGGGTTTTCTGTCGGGATTGCCGGTGGGTATTTCGTTCTTTGGACGGGCCTGGAGTGAACCTACGCTGATCAAAGTCGCGTACTCGTTCGAGCAGGCGACTAAGGCGCGGCAGGCTCCGAAATTTATGGCTAGTATCGGATAGTAGCGCGCGGCTCCGAACTGACCATTCCTGACAACAGTTTTACAGATATTTACGCCGCACTTAACTAACATAGAAGATGCAGGGGGTGTCTTATGCCGCAGCTCTGCGTCTCTCGGTCCGCCTTTCCTCGAGCCATCCAGTTCATCGCAATTTGCTGCCTGGCGCTGGGTGCGTGCGTCTACGGGCAGCAGTCCTACATCAATCTCGAGGTTCACATCAGCGGTTTGCCGACTCTGCAGGCGTCGAGCAAAGAACCGTCTGCCGTCCTGCTGGCGTCCCTCGCCACGATCCTGCAAGATCCAGAAGTCTCCTGCGGAAAAGATTCAGCACTGGACGAGAGCGTGCAAAGGGCGGACCCGGCGTCGCTGCCCGACATCGCTGCCAAACTGCAGGGACGTCATCTGTTGTGCGACGGACGTCCGATCATGGTTACGACGAAATACATTGCGCCGGATCGTCTCAACAGCTACCTATTGCTTCAGACTCTGCAACAAAAGCATGCCTTGCTGATGCAGTGGAGGTCCCACCTTTATGTCTGCTACGGAGTGACCTACCGGAAAGACTACGATGTGAATGGTGCAGTGACATACACGATTCTGAGGTTCGGGCTGATCGATACGCGATATTCTGATGCGAGGCGCGAAGTCGTTTTCAATCGAGAAACCGACGACTGGACGAAAGTGCAGGGATTCGTATGGATTGAGTCGGTCCAACAATGACCAACTCGGCACCGGAATCCCGTCAGCCCTCTAATCTTGCTTCTGCGTTTCGGCTCTCCCATGTTAGTGTTGACTTATGAGGGGGTGTAAATGATCAATCTGAACAAAGTAGTGAAGTCCCTGCGGAACGAGTATTCCCGTCTCGAAAAAGAACTGGGAAGAGTGGGGAAAGCGCTGGACGCGCTCGGCCATGCTGGCGGGAAATCGCTCAAGACCACAGGACGAACCTTGAGCAAAGAAGCCCGCAAGCGGATCGCCGATGCGCAAAGACTACGCTGGGCAAAAGTGCGGAAACAAGCTGCCAAGCTAGTCAAGTCGTAAAGCAGTCATTTCGCAAGCACCGCAGATGGCCTCGTTCGTAACTTCTCTCAATTTGCGAGCGGGGCCTTGGCGGGGCGTCAAGAGTAAGTTCCTGAATCCCACCCTACGTCCAGCGGAACCACTTCAGCGCCAGCACAAAAGAAATTCCACCCCACAGAGCCAGGATGAGCAGGCGCGGCCATTGCTGGGTGAGCGGCGTGCCTTCGAGGATGCTGGCGCGCAGGGCGTCATTCAAGGCGGTGAGCGGCAGAGCTTTGATTAGCGGATGGATTGTTGCCGGGAATCGTTCGTAGGAAAAAAAGACGCCGGAGAAAATCCACATAGGCATCATGACCAGGTTGATCAGTCCGCTGATGCTCTCGATTTTTTGCGCGCGGCTGGCCGTCAGCAGTCCGACGCCGCCGAAGGTCAACGAGCCCAGGCCGCCAATCAGCGCGATCGAGAATACAGACCCGAGAACGCGCATGTGAAAGAAGATGACGCCGAAGACCAACAAGAGGCCGATCTCGATGACCATCAGCAGCAGGCGGCTGGTCATGATGGCGAGAAGGAAGTCTCCGCGGCGCATGGGCGTGGCCACGAAGCGTTTGAGCAGTTTGCGCTGGCGCATGTCGACCAAGGCGAAGCCGATGCCCCACATGCCGGAGTTCATCAGATTCATGCCGAGCAGGCCGGGGATGAGGAAATCGATATAGCGGGAGCCGGGCTCGGACGACGTAACTGCATTAGTCGCGACTACATCTTTGCGGCCGGCGGCGGATTGCAGCGCGTCGTTGGCCTCGGCTTTGGCGAGCACGCTTTCGGGGCGCGCGGGATCGTAGCGATACTCGAATCCTCCCTTGCCGTCCGCCTCGATGACCAGATCGAACTTGCCGAGGCGGAAGGCTTTTTCCGCTTCGTCGGCAGGCAGCGTTTGAATTTTGAAGAGATCGTACTGCGGTGAACGCGCGAGAAGGGCTTGCGCGTCTTGCGAACCTGATCCCGCAACGATGGCGACGGATGAGGCATCCGCGGGCTTGTTGCGGAAGGCGATGCCCAGGCCGAGAGCTAGCAACAATGGGAACACGAAGACCCAGAAGACCACTTCCGGCTCGCGCTTGAGTTCGAGCAGGCGCGCCTTGAGGATGTGGCTGTAGCCAGCCCAGCGGCCGTTACGGGGCGGTGTTTTTGTTGCGCGAGTTACGGTCTCCATCGGTTCAGAAACTCCTGCAGCGCTTCCGGGGTCAGGCCGCGGGCGTCTTCGAACTCGCCGTTTTTCTGGCTGACCACCAGTTTGCCGTCGCTCTCTGCGACTGCAAGCGCAGGGATGCCTTTGTTCAGCGGGATATCGTACTGCTGCACCAGGTCTGCGTTCTTGTGTTCGTCGGGCCCAAGGTCGATGTGCACGACTTCGTAATTGGCGACGAGAATGGGAGCCAGATCCGGCCGCTGAAAGGCTAGGTCGAGCACGTGGCAGTCGAAGCACCAGTTCGCGCCAAAAACGAGAAGCACGCGCTTGTGAGCCTGCGCCGCTTTCCCCTCGGCCTCTTTGATCTCGGCATGGGCATCCGCGTCGGCCGGATAAATGTTCTTCTTCATGTCGGCGGGCTGCTTCAGGCTAGGAGCGTCGGTGCGTTCAACCGAAATGATGCGCCAGTGGTCGCCCTGCTGTTGCCAGGACTGATCGTCGGTGATGCTGATCGCCGGTCCATCGGCGGGCTGGGCAGGCTGCACTTCGGCGCGAAAAATGTAACTGATATGGCCGTGGCGGATTTCGTTGCGCACCGCTTCCGTCTTCATGCTGCGGGCCTTCAGGCCGAGCCAGAAACTCGCGTCCGCGGCGGCGGTGCTCTTCACCACGCCCACGCTGACCTGCGCCGCCGGATCGGTGCTGTAGAGTTCCTTCAAGGCGGCGGCATCTCCGGCGAGGACGGCGGCCTTCCACTGTTCGAAGGGAGCGAAATGTTGCTCCACGGCCTGACCCCAACTGTAGGAGGCGATGATGATCAGCACGACTAAGGCTGCGTATTTGTTCGCCTGATTCATTTTCATGCCTCACTCTTCCCGCAGGTGGCGTCCCGTCAAGCGTACGAATACATCTTCGAGACTGGCCTGGCGCGTGGTGAGATGCTGCAACTGACTTCCCTGCTGGTCGATGGCTTCGAGCAACGCTGGGATTGTCAGGTGCGGCTGCTTTACGTTCAAGGCGAACATGCCGTCGTCTTCGCGGACGGATTCGACGCTGGGTAATCCAGTCCAGGCGTCCTTCGAAGGCTTCGACGAAGCGTCGCCGCTGACGGAAAATTCCACTACATGATGTCCGCCCAGGCGTTCGATCAAATCCGCCGGCGAACCTTCGGCGATGATCTGGCCTTGGTCGACGATGGCCAGGCGATCGCAGAGGCGCTCGGCTTCGTCCATGTAATGGGTGGTGAGCATCACGGTCCCGCCGTCGCGCTGAAACGTGCGAATGATGTCCCAGAGCTGCCGGCGGCTCTGCGGATCGAGCCCGGTAGTGGGCTCGTCGAGAAACAGAATTTTCGGATTGCAAACCAGCGCGGTCGCCACCGCCAGGCGTTGGCGCTGTCCGCCAGAGAGCTTGCCCACCCACGAGTCAGCTTTTTCGGTCAATTGCAGTTGTTCGAGGACTTCATCCGGCGAACGCGGCGCGCGATAGAAACTGGCGAACAGTTCAATGGTTTCGCGCACCGTGAGCTTTTCCGACAACCGCGTTTCTTGCAGCGAAATGCCCAGCCATTCGCGCATCTCGCGTTCATCCTCGCGCCAATGGTGGCCGAGGATCGATACATCCCCGGAAGTGGGTGCGAGCAGGCCTTCGAGAATTTCGATAGTCGTGGTCTTCCCTGCCCCGTTCGGCCCAAGCAGGCCAAAGCACTCCCCGGTTTCGATCTCAAGATTCAGACCCCGTACGGCCTCGAGTTTGCCATCATAGGTCTTGCGCAAGTCGCGGCATTGGATGGCAGCGGGCATGGGGTGATTCTACCGGATGTGGTTGTTCCTTCGACTCGGAAGTCAAAGGCTTAACCACGAAGGACACGAAGTTACACGAAGGAAACCTGTGAAAACCAAGTCCTGCTAAAATACCGCATCGCGGGAATTCTATCCCGCATCTTTAGTTCCTATGCGCATCCCGAAGCGCGGCTTCACTTGACGGCGTTCCCTCTGAGACGCCCGTGTGTCGTTTTCGACAATCCTAGTTTTCAGATAGTTCTCAGTTCCCGGTTCTCAGTTCTTAGCTGAGGACTTGAAAGGAAGCCGCTTATGCTTCGGAAGCTCTGTGTCTTGCTGTGTGTGTTTGCACTTACCCTCGCTGCCTTCGGGCAGGACTCTCGCCACTTCACATTTCGCTACGGCTTTACGGTAAAGAATCTTCCAGCCGGGAAAAGGGTACGCGTCTGGATTCCGGCACCCCAGTCGGATGCGTTTCAGGAAGTGAAGATAATTTCATCCAAGGGCGATCTGCCGGTGAAAAAAACCCGCGAGTCGAAATATGGCGACGAAATGTATTTCGCCGAGACCAACGGCACGACTCAGCCGGAACTGCACTTCAACGTGGAGTATGACGTGGTCCGCCATGAACGTGTTGCACTCAACCCTGCTCCACACATGGTGACCGCATCCCTAACCAGCATGGAACGGCAGGAAGACCTGCAGCCTGACGCGCTCGTACCCATCACCGGACTGCCAGCGGATCTGGCGGTCAAAGTTACAGAAGGCAAGACGCAGCCGCTCGATAAGGCTCGCGCCATTTACGACTACGTCTTCACCACCATGCGCTATGACAAGACCGGCACGGGCTGGGGACATGGCGATGTGCTCTACGCCTGCGACGCCAAGAAGGGGAACTGTACCGATTTCCACTCTCTGTTCATCGCGATGGCGCGGTCGCAGGGGATTCCAGCGCGGTTTGAGATCGGCTTCCCCCTGCCGCCCGACAAGCATTCCGCCGAGATCGCGGGCTATCATTGCTGGTCGGATTTCTACATCGATGGCAAGGGATGGATTCCAGTCGACATTTCCGAAGCGTGGAAACATCCGGAGAAGCGCGAGTACTTCTTTGGTTCGCACGACGTCAACCGCGTGCAGTTCAGCATGGGCCGTGACCTGCGGCTCAATCCCGCGCAGGACGGCAAGCCGCTGAATTACTTTGTCTACCCTTACGTGGAAGTGGACGGGCAGGAGTATGCGAACGTGTCGCTGGCGTTTTCATTCGCGGATGTGGCGGCGGCGGTGGCGGCGAAGTAGATTGGCTCGGTCTAATAACTCGACCATGCTTCCGGCATTTGGCGGACAAAGCCTGCCCTGAGCGAAGTCGAAGGGAGCGTCCGCCCCACATTGCCTCAGTGATTGCCGGCGACGATGTCGCCGGGACCTGGGTCCCCCGGTGATTGCGGAGTGCTGGGCGGGGGAGCGATTGGGACCGGCGACGCTCCGTCGGCGGGCTTCGGAACGTCTTCGGAATCTTCTCCCGGACGCCGCAGGCTGGGGGCGTTTGCCGGCCGGTCCTCCTGCTTGGCTTCGGTATCTTTGTCGGGCTTCTCGAGGATCACTTCTTTTTCGGTGCGGACGATCTTCTGGCCGCCGACTTTCATGGTCTCGACGCGTACGACTTCGTCGGCAACGATGCGGACGAAGTCCACGTCCTGGGGCGCCTCGCCATAGATCCATTCTTCGTATTCGGTCTCGCCGTCTCGCTCCCGCACCTTCTTCGGCGCCTTGCCTTTGGCGTGTAGCACCATTTCCGTGTTCATGCCGACGAGCACGTGGTGAGCCTGAATCGCCTCCTTTACTTTTGGAGGCACGGTGTCGAGATAGGCTTCCTCTTTGTTGCGCGCCTTGAAATCGAGCACGGGATAGAGCAGATTGCGCAACTGCGCGGCCGACATCTCCGGAACGTATTTGTTGAAGTAGACATCCAGATAAGTTCCGTGGGGATTGGGCGGCGATTGATTGGGCGTGATCGGAACCTCAGCGTTCGCGCCGGAAATCGTGATGTGTTCGTACCACTTTTTGCGGTGAACCGGACCACCGTTGAGATCGAAGTGAATGTGGTCGTCTTTAATCTGCACAAACGAAATGTGCGTCGGATCGCCGGGTCGCACGGCCGGTCCGAACAGGGCGAGATCCTGCTGCAATTGGGGACCGTTGGGAGTTGTGACTCCATCTTTGAGTTTGATTCCCTTCGCCCCCATGGGAAAAAATGCGCGGGCGTAAACGATCTGGGTCTCGAAGTCGCGGATGATTTCAAACCGCGTCTGCTTCGACATGCGCGGCGCGTTGGCGGGAATGGGCTGCGCGGGCGCGGCGGACTGCGGCATTGCAGGCGACGGTTGGCTCGACGCAGGCGTTGACGACTGGTCCTCGGATGGAACCGGAGTGATTGATTGGCCGCTGACAAGGATCGCCGAAAAAAGAACGGGGAGAAGCAGGAGGGACGCGACGCGAAGATGTAGCATAATACACCCCAAGGGCGGCTTCGCCCCATTATAGCCCTGTTCCCAGGTGTGATGCCGGAATCTGGTGCAACGCTGCCGGGTGGCCTTCCCGGCGTTAGATCTTAGGTCTTTTTCTTCCTCGGGCTTACTAGACCAGGTTCAGGGCTTTTTTGATGGTGCCGCGCTCTTTCTGAATTTTCTCCTGCAGCAGAGTGATGGCGTAGATGAGTTGCTCCGGGCGCGGCGGGCAACCGGGGACGTAGATGTCGACAGGAATGACCTGATTCACGCTCTGCACCAACGCGTAATTCTGAAATACTCCACCCGAAGTTGCGCAGGCGCCCATGGAGATCACCCACTTGGGCTCCGGCATCTGTTCCCACAACTGGCGAATGACCGGCGCCATTTTGTTAGATACGCGGCCGGCAATAATCATCAGGTCGCTCTGCCGCGGCGACGGACGGAATACTTCGGCGCCGAAGCGGGCAATATCAAAGCGCGACGCGCCCATCGACATCATCTCAATGGCACAGCAGGCCAGGCCAAACGTCATGGGCGAGATCGAACTCTTAC
>Ga0210400_10005385_pt1 | contig 10877 bp, 16 predicted proteins | sample IncBWH26MmetaG_FD_155456 | JGI IMG/M metagenome (GOLD analysis project Ga0210400, IMG submission 155456) | Forest soil microbial communities from Barre Woods Harvard Forest LTER site, Petersham, Massachusetts, United States - Inc-BW-H-26-M | ecosystem: Environmental > Terrestrial > Soil >... | reverse complement strand
GACTTTGGCTTCTCCAACCCGATGATCTGCCGCAACAGAGTGCTCTTTCCACAACCGCTGCCACCCAACAACACCATGGTTTCTCCGTGCTCAATGTCGAGATTGAGGCCATTGAGCACTGGGCGGCCGTCGTACTCAACCACGAGATCGCGAACTGAAATGATCGGTGTCATCGTTTTGCCGTGAGATAAAAAAGCGCTGTGAAAAGTGCGTCTGCAATGATGACCAGGAACGTCGACTTCACGACCGCGCTGGTAGTCGAGCGACCGACCGAATCAGGTCCTCCGTGGACCCGCATCCCTTCAAGACAGCCGACCTGGGCAATGATGGTCCCGAAAACCACGCTCTTGATCATCCCCATAACCACGTCGCGCAATGCGATTGCCTCAAACACGTAGCGGAGGTACAGGGCGGGCGTCAGATGAATGCTGAAAAACATGAATAATCCGCCCGCCAGGATGCCGCAGAGATTTGAAACGACACTTAGGCAAGGAACCGAAATCAAAGCTGCGAGATACTTTGGCGCGAGAACAAATTCAAGCGGCTCAAGAGCCATGACGCGTAGAGAGTCGAGTTCCTCGGTCACTTTCATAGTCCCAATCTCGGCCGCGAAGGCGGAGCCGGATCGGCCACTTACCGCGATCGCCGTCATCAGCGGGCCAAGTTCGCGCGTGAAGCCGACTGCGACCAGATCAACCACGTAGCGGAGCGCTCCAAAACGGCGCAGTTCCGACGCCCCTTGCATGGCAAAGATGAATCCAGTGCAAACGGCCATCAATGAAACCATCGGAATTGCGTCGACGCCGATCTCCAGCATTTGCCTTACAGCAGCCTTCCAGCGATAACGGTTCCCGACAAAAGGAAGCGCCTGCGCCGTTGCCCGCACTGTTGCCCACCACTGAATATTCAGACTTCCGACATAGTCGAGGTGTGCGATTGTTCTTTCGCCTACGTTTTCGAGAATGTTCGCCATCAAGACGCTCCATTTCCGCCCGAGCTCTTGTCGAACAGCGCGAGCAACCCAGCAGACTCGAACAACTGGAACACAGAACCATGCCCCTGCAAATGGAATCGGATCTCGCGATGCCTGGCCACTCTGAGAGCCTCGATTAAGGTCGCAATCCCCGAGGCTTCAATTGAGGTGACGCCGCCCAACTCGACGGTGACCGCATGAGGCAATGGATCGGTCGATAGGATGGCCTGCAGGCGATCGCGAAGGTCGGGGGACGAATCCACATCGATAAGACCTTTCAACCGGACGATGGCGTCCGCGCCGCTGTGATCTACCGCGATTTCGATCTTTCCGGTTGAAGTGCCTTCACGACGTTTCAATTGCTGACCTCACTGCTTATCCGTGCTGATTGACCCATATTTCAAAAAGCGGTTCGACCATCCTCCGACAGCGATCCGAGGGTGATTAGCTGACACCTTCCACGATGAGTCCGTGATAGATCGCCCCGCGTTTGCGATGCTGGGCGGCGCTTTGATAGGCCTCGCTGTAATACCAATCCCTTGCGGCTTTCACGTTCGGGAATTTTGCAATCACGATTCCCTCAATCGGGTCACCTTCAAGGACTTCATGTTTTCCATAGGCCACGAGTACTTCGATCGGATGACCCTTCATCGTTGCGCGGATTCCAGTCCAATATTTCTCGAGCTCTTTTTGATCAATCGTTTTGGTTCTCGTGAATACAACGTACGCAGACAAAATCGTTCTCCTTCTTTGCTAATCGATCACCGGCACGATCCTTGGCCGTTCACGCGGCCCCAAACATGGCACCGTTTTGTTTGCGTTGACGAAGGTCTATCCGGCAGTAGAAGCTTTTCAACCCTCACTGCTGCCACCCTCCTCCTAGTGCCTCGTACAACGAACCGGAACAGCAGTGCGCTGCAATCGTCTTACCGTAACCCACTGCCAAAGATACCGACACCAGCAAGAGAGCCAGAACGCGCCGAGATGCAGCGCCGCAAGGAAGGCTGTCAATGGCTTCTGGACAATGACGGTGTGGCATTTGCATTTCAGAGAGGCGCCGGCAGTGCCACGTGACTAACCCCGCTCTGCTTTTTTTCTCCATATCAGTTGTTCCTAAAACCGACTTCACACCAGTTGGTCAATCCCCACGACATGCAATTCACCGCCACAGCTTCGGCGGACCTATGCTTGCACTGGAGGTCGAACAATCGACCGACTACAAGTGCGTTCATGTCGATATCCCTTACGCCTTGAGCGCTTCTGCCCGCCGAATCTACGCGGGAGCTGAAGACCGATAGATCCCGTGCCTTTTCATCCGGTAAGCTAAGGTCGTGCGCTTCAAGCCCAGTCTTGCAGCGGCGCCATCCGGTCCGCCGACGCGCCATCTAGCAGTCTGTAATGCTTCTAAAATCAGAGTGCGTTCCGATTCCCTCAACGCTACCCTTGCAGGAGGCCCAAGAACTGAGGTGGCGAGAGTTGGGAGCGGAAGATTCGGGAGCACACCATCGTTGGCGAGTACCACTGCACGTTCGATCAAGTTCTGCAGCTCCCGAATGTTTCCCGGCCACGAATAGGACTTGAAAGTGTTCAGGAGTCCATCTGGAATGCCGATTATGTCCTTTCCCATTCGGCGGGAAAAGACTTCAACGTAATGCTCCGCCAGAAGCCCGATATCTTCGAGTCGCTCCCGCAGGGGCGGGAGCGTAATGGGAAATACGCTCAGGCGATAGTAGAGATCACGACGAAACTGGTCGCGCTTCACCATCTGTTCGAGGTCCCGGTGAGTTGCCACGACGAGCCGAACATCCACGCGATGGGTGCGGCCACTTCCGAGACGTTCGAATTCTTGTTCCTGCAAGACACGTAGGAGTTTGGGCTGCAATGAAAGTGGAATGTCCCCGACTTCATCAAGAAAGAGGGTCCCTTTGTCGGCCAATTCGAAGCGGCCAATATTTTGGGAGACGGCACCCGTAAATGCGCCGCGCTCATGACCAAAGAGCTCACTCTCGAGCAGGTCGAAGGGAATTGCGGCACAGTTCAGCTTGATCAAAGGGTGGCCACTCCGGGGGCTGGCATTATGGATCGCGTGAGCGATGAGTTCCTTACCTGTCCCGGTTTCTCCCTGGATGAGTACTGTGGAATCGGCCGCCGCGACCCGCTTCGCTTGCTCCAGAACGACTCTCAGAGCTGCGCTGTTGCCTACGATCTGCTCGAATCTGCGGGCCCGGCGGTCTTGATCAGCCATTGTCATAGAACCTGAATCCCAAAGCGCACCGCGCATTCCTGAGCTAATGCTCGAGAGCGGTGTGAACGATTTCTAAAAGGACTGCGTCGTCGAACGGTTTGCTCAAGAATTCCACTGCCCCCTCACGCATGGCGTGAATCCGCATCGCGGCGTCGCCGTGCGCAGTGATGAAGATGACCGGTATTGGGCATCGCTCGGCCTTCAGCATTGCTTGCAGTTCAAGACCCGACAGGCCTGGCATACGAACGTCGGCGATCAGACACGCTGCCTCGTTTCGAACTTCGGAATTCAGGAATTGTTCCGCGGAGCTGAAGCAAAGCGCGGACAAGCCGTCTGACTCAATCAGATCTTGCAGCGAACGCTGAACTGACTGGTCGTCGTCAACGATTGCTACGAATCTTGAGTTGTGCCTGATATTCATTGGGAGAAGAGTAGAGCCGTCACAAAGCGGGCACAATCAGGCCTTAGTCGCGCCAACTACTACTTAGGTGGTAGTCGATTAGAGACGAAGAGTGGCGGAATAACCGGAGCGACTAAAAATCAGGCGAGACTATTTATGAGAAGACAATTTGAGCTTGTCGGCCATGCGTACCAACTCCACTAACGATCCGGCCTCCATCTTCTGCATCACATGGCCTCGGTGGATTTTCACAGTGGCCTCACTGGCTCCGATTTCAGAGGCCACCTGCTTATTCAGCATTCCGGAAACCACGAGAGTCATAACTTCCCGCTCTCGCGCAGTCAATGACTGATAACGGTCCCGCAGACCGTGGATTTCCGCCTGTTGTTCGCGCGCGTCGCTATCCCTCTGGAGGGCTTGCTGAATTGCGTCTAGCAGATCCTGGTCCCTGAATGGTTTCGTTAAAAACTCCACGGCACCCGACTTTAATGCTCTGACAGACATGGGAATGTCGCCATGAGCCGTAATAAAGATGATGGGGATTTGCACGCCGGTCTCCGCCAAGTGGCGCTGGAAATCGAGCCCACTCAGATGAGGCAGTCTTACGTCGAGAACTAAACAACTGGGGCCACCGCTGAGTTGCTTTCCAAGAAAGTCCTGCCCAGTTGCAAAAGCCTCGGCGCGGAGGCCAACCGACTCTACGAGATCCTGGATCGCCTGACGCATGCCGCGATCATCGTCGATGATGAACACGGTGGGACCGGCCGCCGATTTCATGAGTGCGCCTCAGCGTCGACGGCGAGAGTGAAATGGAAGGTTGCACCCGCCCCGTGATTCGCAGTGGCCCAGATTCGCCCTCCGTGGGACTCCATGATCGAGCGGGTAATAGCCAAGCCCATGCCCGTCCCCTGAGGCTTCGTCGTATGGAAGGCATCAAAAATTCGTTCGGTATTCTCCAGCGGTAATCCTACGCCCGTATCGCTGATCGAAATGAGTAGCTGATTGTCTTGATTCAGTCCGGACTTGATCGTCATTTGGCCCCCGGCGTCTCTCATAGCCTCGATTGCATTCAGCATCAGGTTCATGAACACCTGTTGAAGTTGCACCCGATCAGCCAGGATATTAGGCGTCTCTACGTCGATTTCGGAAAGGATCGTTATGGAGTGCCGAACCGCTTCGTCGCTGAGCAGAACAATCATTTCTTGAATGATCTCTCTGACGTCCACGATTTCGCGTTCAGGCGGCGTGTCCTTTTTGTAGAAGGACCGCAAACGATTGATAACATCGGCTGCGCGGTTTCCGTCCTGCTCGATTCTAGTTGCTGCTGCGCGGGCCCTCTCGAGGTCGGGCGGGTCATGTGCAAGCCATCGCAAACAGGCGTTTGCGCTGGTGATTGAGGCGGCGATGGGCTGCTTGATTTCGTGCGCCAGTGCAGCTGCGAGCTCCCCCATCATGTTGACGCGGTTGATGTGTGCGAGATCAGCCTCTAGCCGGCGCAGCCTTTCGCGCTCTTCCTCGGCGCGCTTTCGGTCCGTTATATCCATTGTGATTCCGAAGTACTCGCCAAACTCTTGAGCGGGGTTGTGATGTCCAATGCCACGCAGAAACCTGATAGTACCGTCGGAACGCCGAATTCTGTACTCGACGTCGAAATCCGCTCCCGCGCGGATCGCATTCTCAAGTTTGGCGCTGAGAGCCGGTTCGTCTTCGGCAAGAATTGCACTGTAATGGAGGTCGAACGGATTCGGGTACTGGCTGACGTCGAAACCGTAGAGACGATTGTTTTCTTCGGATGAATGGAATACCTGCCGCGTGACCAAATTGCTCGCCCAGCTTCCAGCATGAGTCAAGCTTTGCGCTTCCGCGAGATATGCTTGTTCCCGTCGCAACTCCTGTGTCAGTAGCTCTTGCTCGGTGACGTCAATTGTCGTTCCGTGAAACGCTTCGAAAACTCCGTCTTTAAAAACCGGAACACCCACGCAGCGAACGTACCGCACCTCCCCGTCTGGTCGTACAATCCGTTTGGTTACGTCACAGCCAGAGCGCTGTTCGTGCATCGTCCTGATTGTTTCCTCCATCGAGGCACGGTCATCAGAGTGGACAGCAGCCAGATACTGCTCAAGGTTCGGAGGCCCGTTTTGTGGGTCAAGGCCAAAAATGTTGTACACCTCGTCAGACCAATAGATCCCCAAAGTGTTAGACCACTTGATGCCCAAATCTTTTGACGCCCAGCTCCCCATGTGAGCGAGTCGCTGCCCTTCACTTAGATAAAACTGGCTTCGTTGCAGAGCCTCCTCTGCGCGCTTGCGCTCAGTAGTGTCCTGCATGGTACCGAACATTTGGTAGGGTTTTCCTGACGAGTCGTTTTTTAGATCGCCCAGGCTGTGTACGATTCGCATTTCCCCGTTGGGACGAAGGATCCGGTGTTCACAATCTGCGCGCTCGCCAGAACGAATGGCCTCTTCCGCGGTCCGAAACACATACTCTCGATCCTCAGGGTGGATTATTTCGCGCACTATCGCTAGGTCAATGGGGCCTTTCTTTGGCGTCAGCCCTAAGATACGGCAGTATTCGTCCGACACGATCAGGCGATTGGTCTCAAGGTCCCATACCCAGTAGCCGACGTGGGCGACACGTTGGGCTTCTTCAAGCCAGGCTTTGCTTTCTTGTAAGTCGCCAGACAGGAGTTGGCGCTCTTCCTCTGCGCGCTTGCGCTCTGTGATGTCCTGGACCGTACCGAACATTTCATACGCTCGCCCCGATGCATCTCTTTTCACAGTACCCAGGCCCTGGACAGTACGCACTTCGCCATCGGGCCGTACGACCCGATGTTCCGCCTCCGAGTGCACTCCGCTACGAACGGACTCCTCAGCTGCGCGGAAAACATATTCCCTATCATCAGGGTGGATCATTTCACGAACCATCGTCATATCAATGGGACCTTCCTGCGGGGTCAGCCCGTAGATGCGATAGAGTTCGTCAGACCAAGTCACGCGATTCGCAATCAGGTCCCAATAATAGTGGCCCATGTGGGCGACACGTTGGGCCTCTTCAAGCCTGGCTTTACTCTCTTGCAAGTTGCGAGATAATGCCTGGCGTTCTTCCTCGGCGCGTTTGGCTTCAGTGATATCAGTAACTACGCCCATGTACTCGAGATTGCCAGAGCTATCTCTTCCAGCATGCGCAACGGCGTGGACGTACTTGATGACACCATCGGGCAGTAAAATTCGATGCTCGACGTCCAAGTCCATGCCGTTCTGCGCGGCACGATCCGACAGCAGTCGCACACGATCCAGGTCGTCAGGGTGAACTCTGTCGAAAACCAGATCGAGCGTAGGATTCGTCTCTCGTGTGAAGCCCAGAATCCTGTAGGTTTCGTCAGACCAAACGAGTTCACCACTGCGAACCTTCCATCCGAAAGTCCCCGAGTGACTTAACCGCTGAGCCTCCGCCAAGTACTGCCATCGTCGCCGCAACTCTGCCTGGTCTCGTTTCAAATCCTCGTTGGCTCTTTCGAGTTCGTTCGTTCGCTCATCCACCTGAACTTGCGTGGTGCTACGACCTTGTGCAACAAGTCTTCGGTTTCGACGCCAGCTGCTTAGCAGGCCAACTGACAACCCTAGAATCACAAGAAAAATCAGAAAAGAGAACATTGGGAACGAAGCTCCGAATTGCCAGAATCTTACCTTACCTTTTGCAGTCGTGGTCCTCCCAGGATTAAATCAGATCAGTGTTCGATCCACTCATCCAAACTGAGAACTGGTTCGGTCGACGACTGCGCACAAATCCGCGCGACAAATAAAATTGCAGCCGCCCCCACAAACGCGCAGCGAAGTAGTCGTGTCAAAATAGGCTCCGGAAAGAAGTGAGATCACACGCGAAGAGTTTCTTTTGCTGTTCCGTTCTGGCCTACGCGCGTGGAGTCAGGAATGGCGGCGAATAAGAAGGCTCCGATAGCGGTTCGCGCTGCAAAATGAAACGAGTCCTTACGACGGCCACTCTGGGAGATCGAACCCGTGCAGCCAGAAGCAATTGAAAGCTGCAACAGGAACAGATCCGTTGCAGACCTCGTCGCTGCATGGGAACGGAAAGTCGTTTCCGTTTCCATGCCATTTAGAACTCCGAGTCTCACTTTACCACGATCTGGCCGGTCATTTTCGGATGGACCGAGCAAAAGTAGGAATACGTTCCCGCCTTGGTAAACGTGTAAGAGAACCTTTCGTCCGTATCCATCACCTTGGACTTGAAGAGGCCGTCTGTGCTCACGGCCGTATGAGGAATGTCATCGCTGTTTGTCCAGGTAACCGTTGTTCCGACGGGTACCGTGATCGCCTGCGGCCCAAAAACGAAATTATCGATTTTCACCGCCACGTTTGCCGCGGTGGGCTGGTCACTTGCTGCGGTGCGCGATGATCCCGCGACCACCAGCATCGCAATTATCACCGGCATTACCACACCTGCAATCCGCACATTCGTCTTCGTCATTTGTCTGTCTCCTTATATTTGAGTTTCTGACTTGAACCCTTAGGTATATCGTTTTCCGGCTGTGGTCTTTGCCTTATACTGTGGTTATCCAACCAGACCCTGTTCACTTTGAATTCCTTTGCTCGAAACCATGTTGCCACGCACTAGAGATAACCAAAGTGTTGATCTTTTATTCCAGACGACCCGCGAGTGCGCTTTCTCAGGTACGTTGCTGTTGCTCGGGAATTCTCATGTTAGGTTTGTTGCCAGTGGGTTGATTAGGGCTTGTCTGTTTGACATGCGTGATTGTTGTCCTGAAGAGAGATCGGCTTATTAATTCAGGTTTGTTGCCAGTCGGAGCAGTCGAGGCCGATCAGAATTCCTTTGGAGGCAGGCTTTCCTGAGCGGAAGATGGCGTTCTCGATGCACCCTGGGTGCCAGCGTCCGAGCTGGCGATTCCGTCGCTAGTATGTCGGTTTCGCAGCGAATAGTCGCTCCGAGAGTGTTCCTTTGGAAAAATCGCAGCCATATGTCGCGGGGCAGACAAAAGGCCCAGTCGATGCCGGGGTTGACGAATCCAGAAATCTACCGGCTCCCGAATCTGCCTCGCTCGGCGCACTAGCAATTGGAGCACGTGGGCTGTCGATCTGGCGACGCAAAGAGCACGAGTGAAACACGTCTGGCCTAAATTCATGGCCGCCCTCGAAAAGCGGGAATGGGCGATCTACCCATTTTTCGCGCTGTTGGTCATCGTTTTCCTATTGCAGCTGCCACGCGCCTGTCGTTACCCGTGATCCACGAATCTGATCCGATCAGGCCGCACCGGGCTACAATGGACGGCATGATCAGGACGGATTTTTTTCAGTGCGATCGTTGTCACATTGAATGCCGGGTCGATTCCGAGTCCACAGAGTCGAGCACTGCGCAGCTCATTATTCGGCACTGCCCTGATGGGAAAGGCGTCGCTGTTGTTGGCACGGTGACTCGATTCCAGGAAAGACGGGGCGGTGTGTGGGTGGATGTGCAGCGATGGATCGACGTGGCATAGTGGGCCAATGAATGGCTGGCCTTCGTGCTTGCCGATTTCGTAAATCGGGCAGATGTTGGGATGGTTGAGGGCAGATGCCCGCGCGCGGGTGCTTCCCGTCGAAAACGTTCCAAAGCTGCGGGTCTCGCGCCAATTCTTCGGGCAAGAATTTCAGCGCAATGAATCGGCCAAGCTCGATGTGCTCAGTTTTGTAAACCACATCCGTCCCACCACCGCACGGCATCGGCTCCGTCCGCAGCTTCGCAGACGGTCTCAGTGTCGCTTTCTGACTGGAGGATTTGGCAGATGCCACGCCGAACGACCTCGCTGTCGTCCACCCCGAGCACACGTAGAATGAGTGCCTGCAACCTGCCTCCTCGCAATACTTCTTCTGCATGACGCAGGTGCACTTGCCACGGCCGGCAAGAAAAGAGGCACCTAACACTAGCACATCGAATGTCAGTGAGATGTACAGAGTTCACTGTACGAGTTGGGTCAGGCATCCACACTCGGGCGTGCGTGTACAATTCTAGGTAATTAACACATCCCAGCCGAAGGAATGGTGGCATGAGGAACGATCCGAACGGCGAAAACGTGGACAAGGACAAACCCGCTGTCACGCTACCGGGAGTTGTGGAAAAGATCGTGAAACCAATCACTCCGGGCGAACCTGAAAAAGCGCAGATAGCGATACAAGGGGCCGACGATTTATATAGGGAGATTCGGGTCGAAAACACGCTTAAGAATGCTGCTGGAGAGAAGGTGAGACTAAAGCCCGGCGCTGAGGTGGATGTCACCATCGAGGCGCCAGTTGAGGCGGTCGAAAAGAAGCCTACCTAAGACAGCATTTACAACGCTGAATCTTCTCAACCTCGACTATCCGCTTAAACGAATTACTTGTCCGAAGCCGACACCAGCAGATCATCGCCGAAATTGAGCAGCTACAGGAAATGTTCGAAGCGCCGGATATTAGGCCGCTGAGTGCAAGCGACATCTCGGCTGCCAATCGAAGGCACGACGAAATGCTCGCGCGTAGTCCGTGGTTTCGGATTTGGCAGGATTTTGGGGTTTGCCGCCGGTCGTGAGGGCGTGGCCGAGAGTGCTCACCTCGCAATCACTGAGTGCCATGGCGATGTTACAACACCTACACAGCAAACTGTCATTGCTGCGGGAACGTGGGCCTGCTAAATTGCACATGTCATGGGCGTAGGCTTTGTTCTCTTGCTTTGGGTCGTTGTCGGAACCGTGGTCGCGGCGGTCGGCGCAGCGACATTGGGGTTGGCCACCGCACTGCTCACGCGGGGTGTTGCTAACGGTCGCCGGAAGGTCATCATCGCAGCAAGTTTGTTTCCGATAGTCTGCTTGGGTTGGGGCGGGCTTATGTTCGTGTTTCAGGCAGTCGTAAACGAGGGGTTATTGCATCGCGATCTAGGGCTAGGCGATACATGGCATGCTCCTCTTCCGAACGGTTACCAGATCATGATGATCGATGTTACCGACCAAGGCTGGGTGTACAACCCCAAGACGCAGCCAGGTTCTGGCGTTGGAGAGCAAGAGGATGCCGTAGCGGGGGTGCGGAATCTACAGGTCGTGGGTTTAGCTGGTTTGACATAGTGGCAGGGTTGCTGTTCTGCCTTCCACCAGTTATCTGCCTCCTCATAACGAAAGCATGTTACCAGCGAAGACGGCTCCCAGAGATACTTATGAGACCAGTTCTAGCATCAACGGCTAATAAGCCGCAGCTGAGCGGTCTCCGCCTCAAGGTAAA
>Ga0210400_10005383_pt1 | contig 10880 bp, 7 predicted proteins | sample IncBWH26MmetaG_FD_155456 | JGI IMG/M metagenome (GOLD analysis project Ga0210400, IMG submission 155456) | Forest soil microbial communities from Barre Woods Harvard Forest LTER site, Petersham, Massachusetts, United States - Inc-BW-H-26-M | ecosystem: Environmental > Terrestrial > Soil >... | reverse complement strand
AGAGCATCCGCACAACGTACTTAGGATAGCAGATGGTCGTCGACGAACATCTGCCCAGAATAATGAAGAGCGCTCGGCTGCGGTCAGACCTTCTTCGTCGGCTTGGCCAGTGCTTTGCGCCGATTCTCAACATTCTTCGAGACGCGTTCCAGACGCTTGCGCGCCAGTTTCGATCCCGTGGCTATTTTCTCGATGTTGGCGAAGGCGTCGGGATTGTTGGTCTTCTCTCGAAATTCTTTGAGGAATGGATGGACCTTGGCGAAAATGAAGAACATTTCTCCGCAACAGCCCGGCTGCAGAAAGAGTTCCTCGTTCAGCGCCCCGTGTAGCACGAGGGACGCAGCCATATCCCAATAGCCGCCCACCTGGCGAAGCCAGGCATTTTCCTGGCTGGGAAACGAATTCACAACTTGGATGAACTCGTCGGCGCTCTGCGGCCAGAATTCTGCCGTTAGCCAGTGTCTAGCCTTGCGCATCTCCGCTTCGCGGCGGAGGTCGTAGAGTTTCAGAATCAGCTGCGCATCGTTCGCGGTCGCTTTCTTTGCCATATTTCGCCTCGCTAAGTGTTCCTGAAATCGGGTATGTTTCCGGGATTTCGTTCTGAGAACCGTGTCTTTGTCAGACTTTCGAAACGTCCGCGGTTGCGCCTTCCACCGCACGCTCGTAGTCGCACTCTTTATTCGGACATGCGATTACCGTGCCGTCTTTGCGGAGCCGCTCGACCAGGTACTCATGCCCGCAATCCGGACACTTTTCGGGGATCGGCTTCGCCGCGGAAGTGAATTTGCACTTCGGGTAATTTCCACAGCCGTAAAAAGTGTTGCCCTTGCGCGCGCGTTTTTCAACAAGTTCGCCTTCTTTGCATTCCGGGCACTTTACGCCAATGAAGTTCTGCTTCACATACTTGCACTCAGGATATCCACTGCACGAAGTGAACTCGCCGAAGCGGCCGTGACGCAGGATCAAGTTGCGCTTGCACAGTGGGCAGGTTTCATCGAGCGGAATATCAGGCACCTTCTTGCCCTGATCGAGCCGCCGCGTCGTCTTGCAATCAGGATAGCCGGTGCAGGCCATGAACTGGCCGAAGCGCCCGCGCTTCAGGACCATGACGCGGCCACAGTTTTCGCAGTATTCCTCTTGCGCGGTTTCCTGGATATCGGCTGAGTCGAGGTCAGGAAGATTAATGGGATTCTCTTTGGTAAATTTGCAGGTGTCAGGGTTTTCCTTGTCGTAGGTGCTGCAGGCATAGAACGAACCGTGCTTGCCCCACTTGATGACCAGCGGCGCACCGCAGAGCTCACATTTTTCGTCGGTGGGCTTCTCCATGCGCTTGATGTTTTCCATGTGCTTCTCTGCGTATCGGAGATCCTTGGAAAACTTCTGGTAGAACTCGGTGAGAGCGTCGTTTCCCGTCTGCTTGCCTTCTTCAATCTCGTCGAGTTCTTCTTCCAGCCGCGCCGTGTATTGGAAGTCAAAAATGTCTTTGAAGTTCTCGACCAGCAGGTCGGTGACGACCAGTCCGATCTCTGTAGGAGTGAACTTGCCTCCGACTTTCTGCGCATACATCCGCTCCTGGATGGTGCTGAGAATCGTAGCGTAGGTCGAAGGCCGGCCGATGCCACGCTCTTCGAGCTCCTTCACCAGGGAAGCTTCGTTGAAGCGCGGAGGCGGCTCGGTGAAATGCTGCTCCGGGAGAAGGGACTTCAGCGTCAGCTTCTGCCCGGCTTCGAGCGGCGGGAGTTTATGCTTCAGTTCCTCGTCTTCCTCGTCCTTGCTGTCCTTCGACTCTTCGTAGACCTTAAGGAAGCCGTCGAACTTCATGACCGATCCCGTTACACGGAACCAGAACACGTCGCTTCCAGACTTGGCATCAATGTCGACCGAAGTCTGGTCGAAGATGGCGGGATTCATCTGTGAGGCGACGAAGCGCTGCCAGATCAGTTTGTAAACCTTGAATTCGTCTTCTTGCAGATATTGTTTGACCTGATCGGGATGGCGCGCCGCCGAAGTCGGGCGAATGGCCTCGTGAGCCGCTTGCGCTTCTTTCTTCTCCTTATATGTATTAGGAGAACCCGGCAAATAGTCGGCACCGTATTCGCTGGTGATGTATTCGCGGACCTCAGTAATCGCGTCAGCCGAAACCCGGGTCGAATCGGTACGCATGTAGGTAATCAGGCCAACCAGCCCTTCGTCGCCAAGTTCGATACCTTCGTAGAGCCGTTGCGCGATCATCATGGTGCGCTTCACGCTGAAGCGCAGCTTGCGCGAGGAATCTTGTTGCAACTTGCTGGTCGTAAAGGGCGGAGTAGCATTGCGCCGCCGCTCTTTCTTTTCCGCTGAGCGCACGACCCAATTGGCCTTTTCGAGTGCCAGCCGGATTTGTTCCGCTTGCTCGCCGTTGGTGACTTCGATTTTCTCTTCGCCCTTGCCCAGGAAGCGGGCGTCGAACGCAGGAGGCTTAGCGGCGGCGAGATTGGCATCGATCGTCCAATATTCCTTTTTCTCGAAAGCTTTGATTTCGCGTTCGCGATCGACAATCAAACGGAGAGCGACGGTCTGCACCCGTCCGGCGGAAAGGCCGCGGCGGACTTTGTCCCATAAAAGAGGAGAGACCTGGTATCCCACCAGACGATCGAGCACACGTCTAGTTTGCTGCGCGTCCACCAGGTTGCGATCGATGTCGCGGGGGTGTTCGAATGCGGCCTTGACAGCGCGCTGCGTGATTTCGTTGAAAGTCACACGGCGGATGCGCGCACCATCGCCGATGTCGTCGGTTTTCGCCTTGAGCTTCTTTCCCTTCTTTTTCTTATTCTTACTCGAGTCTTCGCCGAGCTCGTCGGCGAGATGGGCGGCGATGGCTTCGCCTTCGCGATCCGGGTCAGGCGCAAGGTAGATGTGGTCGGCCGAGAGCGCCAGCTTCTTCAGCTTGGCGAGGACCTTCTCTTTTCCAGGGATGACGACGTATTCGGTTTCGAAATCGTTTTCGACGTCGACACCGAGGCTGCTTTTGGGCAGGTCTTTCACGTGGCCGAAAGAAGCATCGACCGTGAATCCCTTGCCCAGATACTTCTGGATAGTTTTCGCCTTAGCTGGCGATTCGACAATGACTAGACCTTTGGACAATGGTTCCTCAGTTTGGCGGTATTGAAATTGAAGCTAGCACGAATTGGCGGATTGCAACAACTAGGAGGCTTTTGGCTGTTAGCTCTTGGCCTTTAGCTTATTCGTCACTAGCCGAGCTTTTCCTAAACAACCAGGCCTTTGTAATTCCTCATAAGCACCTCAAAACGATTTGGCTAAAGCCACGAGCTAACAGCTAAAAGCTTTTCACAAAATTCTTCCCCGGCATCTGCCGTATCTTCCCATTGAGCTCCAGTTCGAACAGGGCGGCGAAGATTTCCGAGGAGGAGATTTCGTTTTCCAGCAATTCGACCAGTTGATCGATGTGCGTGGATTCATCGGCCTTGAGCAACCTGAGGATCTTTTTTTCGTGGGGCGAGGCGACCTCGTCCGGGAATAGAGATGCGGTTTCAGGTTCGGGGGATTCATTCTGCATGGAACTGAGCGCAGCCTGCACATCCGGAGGAAGGTCCTCCCATACGTCTTCCCATGTGGCGACGAGCTTTGCTCCTTGCTTGATCAGTGTGTTCGGACCCCAGGAATTCTTGTTGGTCACGTTACCCGGGACAGCGTACACATCGCGGTTTTGTTCAAGGGCGCAGCGAGAAGTGATGCGCGTGCCGCTGTATTCCGCGGCTTCGACCACAAGCACGCCCACGGACATGCCGCTGATGATCCGGTTGCGGATGGGAAAGTTTTGCGGGGCCGGGAAGGTTCCGACCGGGAACTCGGAAATCAGGGCGCCACCTAGGGCCACGATTTGTTCGGCGAGCCGCGTGTTTTCCTTGGGGTACATGACGTCAATTCCGGTGCCGAGGACGGCGACCGTTTTCCCCTTGGCAGCGATGGCGCCGCGATGCGACGCGGTATCGATGCCCCGGGCCATTCCGCTGATGATCACCAGGCCGCGGGCGGCGAGGTCGATCGCGAGGCGTTCAGCCATGGCGCTGCCGTAGGGCGTGGGATGACGCGTCCCCACCATCGCCATGCCAGACTGGGCCAGCACTTCGACGCTTCCTTTCACGAAGAGGACCACGGGTGGGTCGTAAATCTCCTTCAGCCGCGACGGGTATTCGGGATCGCTGAGTGAAATAATTCTCGCGCCCGCCTCGGCCGCCTTCACGCATTCCTGCTGCGCCAGTTCGAGCGATTTCCCCGTCGCCAGCGATTGCGCGGAAACAGCGCGCATCCCCGTGGCTTCGAGTTCGGTCAGGCTGGCCTGGAAGACTCGCTCGGCGGTGCCATAGTGTTCGATGAGTTTCTTGATGCGCGTGGGGCCTAATCCCTGGGTCAGGGCTAGCGCGAGCCAGTAGGTAGATTGGTAAGAAGCAGGATTGGAGGCGGCAACCGCTACGTTAGACATATTGGGCATACTGCCTGACCCTAGCCTCCGGCGGAAAACGCTGTCAAGGATGGCGCGCACATCACTTTTGGTAGAATTCGTAAACTGATGAGCCGGTTAAAGATCTCGTCGATTTCCTACCTGAACACGGCTCCTCTCATGTGGGATTTTGAGCACGCCGAGGCAGGCGCGGACGATAATTTCGATATTTCCTATACCACCCCCTCGGCCTGTGCCGAGGCTTTGCGTGCGGGGACGGCCGATATTGGCATCATTCCCGCAGCGGCCTATGCGACGGTTCCGGATCTCGTCATCATTCCCGATGTGGCGATCGCCGCACGACGAGCAGTGCGGTCGATCCTCCTGGTTAGTAAAAGACCTGTCGATTCGTTGTGGAAGCAGGTACGCACGGTTGCGCTCGATACGGCTTCGATGACGTCGGTTGCGCTGGCCAAGATTCTGTTTGCAAAATGGCTCGGTGGTGAGCGCGATTATAAGCCGATGGCTCCGGATCTCGATGCTATGCTCAACGCCTGCGATGCGGCCTTGCTAATTGGAGACCCGGCGCTGCAGGTCGACCGCACGCGTTACTTTACGCTCGATCTGGCGGAGGAGTGGGTGGCACGCACGGGAAAGTCATTCGTCTTCGCTTTCTGGGCCATTCGCAAACAGGCGCTTGCCGAACACGATGGGGCAGCAATCGCGGAGGTCTTCAAGCAGTCGAGGGATCATGGGCTGTCGCCGAAAAACCTTGAAGCCATCGCCCAGGAGTGGGCGCCGCGCTTGGGCCTTACCGTCGAGATCGTTCGCGTCTACCTGACGCATAACATCCATTATTATCTCGACCCTCCGTGCCTGGAGGGGCTTAAACTTTACTACCGCTTGGCCGTGGAAATCGGAGTTCTTCCGCCAGCACCGGAAGTCCAGTTTGTTTAGTATTGCATCTACCAGCTGCAATCGTGCTCCAATAATAGAAGATGCAGTTGCTAGCGCTCGTCCTACTCACCTCGAAAAAAAGCGCCCTGCGATGGCTCATCCATCTCGGTGGCCCGGGCCTCATTCTGCTGGGCCTCGCCGACAACTCGCCGATCCCCCTGCCGGGTAGCATGGACGTCGCTACCATCCTTCTGGCCGCGCACAATCGCAATATGTGGATCTACTACGCGACCATGGCGACGGCGGGATCCGTCCTCGGTGGCTATCTTACGTACCGCATCGCTCGCAAAGGCGGCAAAGAAACTCTGGAAAAGAGGTTCTCGAAGAGGAAGACCACCAGGGTATATGCGATTTTTGAACGCTGGGGATTAGTGTCGGTCGCGATCCCGGCTATACTTCCACCGCCCTTTCCCATCCTCCCCATGCTTTTGGCCGCCGGTGCCATGCAGTACCCAACCAGGAAATTTCTGGCCGCTCTGGCTGTGGGGCGCGGCATTCGGTACACCATCCTCGCTTATCTCGGGGCTCATTACGGACGGCACATCGTGAATTTTTTCGCGCGGTACTACTGGCCTGTGCTTATCGTTCTGATTGCTTTCTCAGTGTCGGGCGCACTCTACGGGTTGTTCGAGTACAAACGCCGACAGAAGCTTGAGGCCCCGAAAGCTCCTAGCCCAACATCGCAGCCTCGTCGCCGGACGGCCTAGGCGTTCGTGCAAACGCGTAGGTACAGCCGCCCACGGCGGGGCAAAGCCCCCGCCACGCTCTTCAGTTCGCTATGCGCAATAGTGCGAGGATGTACAAACAAATCCCGGCGAGCTTACGCTCGCTGGGCAGCCGAGGGCGGCTGTCCCTAAGTTCAGTAAACTCGCTTACACCGCCCCTCACCAGCTAAAATAGCCATTACCGTGGGGTGAACAGGATGTCCCTGACCAAACAGCAAGCCGTGGAGATGTTTCGGTCCGATGATCTGATCGGGATTGGCATGGAAGCGGACGCGGTGCGCCGCAAGATGCATCCCGAAGGCACCGTGACTTACATCATCGACCGCAACATTAATTACACCAACTTCTGCACGGAATATTGCACATTCTGCGCGTTTTATCGTCCCTTGAAGGGACCTGCGGCCAAGGAAGGCTACATCCTCGATTTCGACACCATCTACGAGAAGATTCGCGAGACCGTCGAACTCGGCGGCACCGGCGTGCTTATGCAGGGCGGCCTGCATCCGGATCTCAAGATCGACTGGCACGAGCGCATGCTGAGCGGAATCAAGCAGCGCTTTCCAAAAATCCACTTGCACTGCTACTCCGCTTCGGAAATTCTCGCGATTGCCGAGTACAGCAGTCTCAGCGTGCGCGACACCATTGCGCGGCTGCGCGACGCTGGCCTCGATTCCATCCCGGGCGGCGGTGCTGAGATTCTTGATGATGAAGTCCGCTACAAAATCGCGCGCTTGAAATGCCTCACCGCGGATTGGCTGCTGGTGCATCGCACCGCGCACCAGCTCGGCATGCGCACCACCGCTACCATGATGTTTGGCGTCGGCGAGTCCATCGAACACCGGGTCAACCACTTGCAGTGTCTTTACGATTTACAGCAGGAGACCGGCGGGTTTACCGCGTTTATCCCGTGGAGTTTCCAGCCCGCCAACACCGCTCTCGGCGGACGCCGCTGGGATGGGGCGACGGCGGTTGAGTATCTGAAAGTGCTGGCGATTTCGCGGCTCTATCTTTCGAATTTTCTAAACGTGCAGTCGAGTTGGGTGACGCAGGGATTGAAAGTCTGCCAGATGGGTTTGCGCTTCGGAGGCAACGACGTAGGCTCCGTGATGCTGGAGGAGAACGTAGTCCGCGCAGCGGGAGTGAACAACTGCACAACCGAAGAAGAGTTGCGGCGCATCATACGCGATGCGGGTTTCCGTCCGGCGCAGCGGGACACGTTGTACCGGCAATATTTTCTAAACTGAGCAAAGCCCGCGTAGGGACAGCCGCCCTCGGCTGTCCGGCGGGGCGAAGCTCCGCCGCTGTTGCCTGCAAAGCTGAACCAACTAGAACCTGTGCGAGCTGCGCTCGCCTGAACAGCCGGGGGCGGCTGGCCCTACGTGAAATTTCCATGACGCGCTCACTCGCCCTCGCCTGTTTCCTTCTCGTCGGTTTTGCGCTAGCGCACGCGCAAAACTCCGCGCCCTCTGCGCATGCCTCCTCGATTGCAGGCACGGTGGTGAAAGAACCGGGCAGCCAGCCGCTCAAGAAAGTACTGGTGCAAGTGGTCGCGGAAAATCAGAAAGAAGGAGGAAACTACACCGCTTTGACCGACTCCGACGGACATTTCCACATCGAGAACGTCGTGCCCGGGCGTTACCGCATCTTCATCGAGAGAACCGGGTTTGTGGGGGTGAATGAGCACGGGGTGAAATCTGACACCAACGTTTTGACGGTTCAGGCCGGCCATGAGGTGGAAGACCTGACGTTTCGAATGTCGCCCACGGCGGTCATCAGCGGACGCATCACGGACGAAGATGGCGACCCGATGTCTGGCGTCAGAGTTATCGCGCTAAAGAGGAAACCAGGGAAGTCAACGAGAGAAGGCGTCGGGACCGAGGCGACGAACGATCTTGGCGAATACCGTCTCGCCGGTTTGTTTGCTGGCCAGTATTGGATTGTGGCTATGCCGCCGGTGGATTTCCGCGATTACGAAAAGCAGGAGAAATCTTTGGCAGGTGAAGGCCAGCCAGATACCCGCTACGTTAACACATACTATCCGGGAACCTACGATGCCATGCAGGCCTCGGCTGTGACGCTCAAGGCGGGCGACGAAATGCCGGTCAACTTCACGCTGATGCCGGCAAAAACGTATCGTGTTCGCGGAATTATTACTGGCGTCCCCGCCGGCCAGAAATCTTCAGTGGAGTTGTTCTCCAAAGCCGGCGATTCTTACCGGGCGAATGCGAATGAAATAGGGCCCGGGGGCGAATTCGAGGTGCGCGGCGTTGCTCCGGGATCGTACGTGCTAAAGGCATCAGCCGGCGCCGATTCGCAGTCCCTAACTGCGCGCCAGGACATCAGCATCATTGCCGCCGACGTCGACGGCGTGAAGCTGGTTCCCCAGCCTTCTTTCACGCTCTCTGGCCATCTCCGTATCGACGGAAGCGCGTCGGCGGATCTCACGCAATACTCCGCAAACTTGCGCCAGGCCGAATTGCCGGAAGACTCAGGCTTCTTCATGTCTCAGGATTTCTTTGGCACGAACGCCCCAGTGGACCGCCTCGGCCACTTCGAGTGGAAAAACGTGAACCCCGGCAACTACATCGTGCAACTGTATGGGGGCAACGGGCAGGGTAGCTTCTTCCTGAAATCGGTAACGCTCGGCGGAAGAGATATAGCAACCGGATTTACGGTAACTGGTCCGGCGACACTTGATCTGATAGCCAGTTCCAAGGGAGGCACGGTCGAGGGAGTAGTCGTTGAAAAGAACGCTGAAAAAGATAGCGACAAAGTTCAGGCGGCCGCCAATGTCACGGTTGTGGCCGTGCCTGAGGAAAAATACCGCAAGCTTCCCGATCGGTTCGGGATCGGATCAACCGATCAGCATGGACACTTTATGATTCGCGGCGTAGCTCCGGGCAGCTACAAACTGTATGCCTGGCAGGATGTGGAAGAGAGCGTCTGCCGCGATCCCGACTTTCTGAAGTCCCAGGAAGCCAATGGCACGGCGGTGAAAGTGGAAGAAGGTTCTCGTCAGCAGGTCGAACTGAAAGTTAATCCAGTGGGTGAGGAGTGGCGATAAGGCGGTCGCTAGTCGTTCGTCGTTCGCGGGCTTGCCAACGACTGACGACCAACGACTAACGACCAACGACCGATCAGGTACAATATTGGCACTGCCGTCTTTCCCGTTGCTTCATGGTCCCGTCGAGTTCATGGATTTGACGCTCAGTTCTCCTCTGCTGGCCCTAGCCTTGATCCTCGCCTCCAAGGGCTTGGTGCCCTACCTTCGCCAGCATTTTCTGGACAAGACCTTCCAGGGGCTTTACCAGATTAATGCGTTTGATCTGGCGCTCCTGATTCCTTATTTCATCGTTCTGACCATCCTGGCGACGTACGGCGCGCACCGTTACTGGATGGTCTATCTTTATTACAAGCACAAAAAGAACAAGACCACGGACCCGACAGCTCGTTTTGACGACCTGCCCCGCGTCACCGTACAGTTGCCGATTTTTAATGAGCAATATGTTGTAGACCGGCTGCTGGACGCCGTGTGCCGGCTCGACTATCCGAGAGAAAAGCTCGACATACAGTTGCTGGACGATTCGACCGACGAAACCATTGAGGTCGCCCGGATCCTTGTGGAGCGCTACGCCGCGTTGGGACATCCGGTGACCTACTTGCACCGCGACAATCGCGAGGGTTACAAGGCCGGCGCTTTGGCGGAAGGATTGAAAACGGCAAAGGGCGAATTCGTCGCCATTTTCGACGCCGATTTTGTTCCGCCGCCCGACTTTCTGCTGAAATGCATCCATCACTTCACCGCTCCCAGGGTTGGCATGGTGCAGACGCGCTGGACGCACATCAATCGGAACTATTCGGTGCTGACTGAGGTCGAAGCCATTCTGCTCGACGGCCATTTCGTCCTCGAACACTCGGCACGTTCACGGAGCGGCGTGTTCTTTAACTTCAACGGCACGGCCGGCATGTGGCGGCGCTGCGCCATTGACGAAGCCGGCGGCTGGCAGCATGACACGCTCACCGAAGACACCGATCTTTCCTATCGCGCCCAGCTCAAAGGATGGAAGTTTGTTTATCTGCAGGACGTCGAATGCCCGGCCGAGTTACCGGTGGAGATGACCGCGTTCAAGACGCAGCAGGCACGGTGGGCCAAAGGGTTGATTCAGGTTTCCAAGAAGATACTTCCTCGGGTGCTGGCGAGTGACGTACCCCGAGCCGTGAAAATCGAAGCCTTTTATCACCTGACAGCAAACCTCAGCTATCCGCTGATGATCGTGCTTTCCGTTTTGCTGATGCCCGCCATGATTATTCGGTTCTATCAGGGGTGGTTCCAGATGCTCTACATCGACCTGCCCCTGTTCATGGCTTCGACATTCTCCATTTCCAGCTTCTACCTGGTTTCGCAAAAGGAACTTTTTCCGAAACGGTGGTTGCGATCGCTGCTCTATCTGCCATTGTTGATGGCTCTCGGAATCGGGCTGACGATCACCAATACCCGTGCCGTGCTCGAAGCATTAGTAGGCAAGCAGACCGCCTTCGCCCGTACTCCGAAGTACCGCGTCGAATCGAAGAAGGACAAGGTCGGCACTAAAAAATACCGCAGGCGTTTGGGATGGGTCCCGTGGCTTGAACTTCTGATTGGAACTTATTTCGCGCTGGCGGTGTTTTACGCCATCGACAACGAGAATTACTTCACGGTTCCCTTCCTGCTGCTGTTCGTGATCGGTTACTGGTGCACAGGGCTGATGTCACTGCTG
>Ga0210400_10005381_pt1 | contig 10883 bp, 13 predicted proteins | sample IncBWH26MmetaG_FD_155456 | JGI IMG/M metagenome (GOLD analysis project Ga0210400, IMG submission 155456) | Forest soil microbial communities from Barre Woods Harvard Forest LTER site, Petersham, Massachusetts, United States - Inc-BW-H-26-M | ecosystem: Environmental > Terrestrial > Soil >... | reverse complement strand
TTTTCGCGTCAACTGCGCGTGCCCATGCTCGACCTGACCAAACAGATCGGAGAGGCCCGGCAGATCGTGGAGACATCGGGAGTTCGCGATCTTCGCCGCGGCTTCAGCGGTGCGCTCCTATTGATCGCCGCGTCGCTGTGGGTGGCGGCCCTGGCGGCGCTGGTGTTTCTGGCGGCGCGTATCAGCCGTCCCGTGCGCCATTTGACGCAGGGATTGGAACGCGTGGCCGCGGGCGATCTGGCGGCTCGTGTTCCCGAGGAAGGCTCGGGTGAGATCGCGGCGGCGATGCAGGCCTTCAATCACATGGCGAGCCAGCTCCAGCAAGCCCAGGAACGCCTGATCCAGGTCACCCGCGTGGCCAGTTGGCAGGCTCTAGCGCGCAAGATGGCTCACGAAGTGAAGAATTCGCTCACGCCGATTCGCCTGACCATGGAGGAGATCGTCAGCCGCCAGGGCGCGGCGGACAGCGTCTTTCTCGAGCAAGCCGCCCAGATTGTGGCGGACGAAGTCAATACCCTGGAGAAACGGGTGCGCGCGTTTTCGGAATTCTCCGCTGAACCGCCGGTGCTGCCGGCCGAGATCGACGTCAACGCGCTGGTGGAGGAACGGGTTTCCTTCCTCAAGAATGCGCATCCGGAAGTGATTTATCAAATGAATCTGGCGCCGGACCGGCCCAAAGCCGTCGCCGATCCGGATCTGATCAAGGGCGTCCTGACAAATCTGCTGGAGAATGCCGCCGAGGCGGCCCGTCCTGGCGGCGTAGTGATGGCGCGCACCACGCGCTCGGGTGAGCAGTTGAATATCGAAGTGCACGACTCGGGTCCGGGGCTTAGCCTGCAGGCGCAGTCGAGCTTGTTCGAGCCGACCATTTCCTTCAAGAAGGGCGGCATGGGTCTGGGGCTTTCCATCGCGCGCAGGAGCGCGCTGCTGTGCGGCGGCGATATTCAGACACTCCACGGCGAGCTCGGCGGCGCGGCGTTTCGCGTAATTCTGGCGGCGGCACGAAACGGAGTGTGATGGCGCAGCGCAGGATTCTAGTCGTCGACGACGAAGAAAACATCGGGCGGAGCCTGCGCCTGATTCTGGAGCGCGAGGGCTACGCGGTGAGCCTGTGCTCGTCCATCGGCGAGGCCAAGGCGTTTCCGCAGCGTCCTGACGTTTACCTGCTGGATGTCCGGCTTCCTGACGGCACGGGAGTGGATTTGTTGCGGTGGCTGAAGTCCAACGACAATGAAGCACCGGTGATCATGATCTCGGGTCACGGGACCATCGCGGACGCGGTGGAAGCAACCCGCGCGGGCGCGTTCGATTTCCTCGAAAAACCCTTAGGCCGCGATCACGTTTTATTGGCCCTGCGGCATGCACTCGACGAATCCAAGCTGCGAGACGAGAACCGGCGCTTGCGGGAGCTGGTCGGCGGTGCGCGCATGATCGGCGCAAGCCCGGCCTTCGGGCGCGTTCTGGAACAAGCTACCATGGCCGCGCGCAGCGACGCGCGGGTGCTGCTGGCCGGGGAGTCCGGCACGGGTAAGGAGCTGCTGGCCGCGCACATCCATGCCGAGAGTCCGTTTTGCGCGGGCCCGTTCGTCAAGGTGAACTGCGCGGCGATCCCCACCGAACTGATCGAGAGCGAGCTGTTCGGACACGAAAAAGGCGCCTTCACCGGCGCGACATCCGCGCGGCGCGGCAAGTTCGAGCTGGCCGACCGCGGCACCTTGTTTCTAGACGAGGTAGGCGACCTGCACGCGGCTTCCCAAGCAAAGCTCCTGCGTGTGTTGCAGGAAGGTGAGTTTCATCGCGTGGGCGGGGAGCAGGCGATTCGGGTGTCCGTGCGCGTGATTGCGGCGACGAATCGTGACCTTGGTGAGATGGTGACACAACAAAAATTCCGGGAAGACCTGTACTATCGCTTGTGCGTCGTCCCGGTGCGCGTGCCCAGCCTGCGCGAGCGGCGCGAGGATATCGGCGCGCTGGCCGAGTATTTCCTGGGCGAGTTTTGCTCGCGCAACAACTTCAAGCCCAAGCGCCTGGCTCCTAGCGCGCTCGAAGCATTCGACGATTACGGCTGGCCGGGCAACATCCGCGAGCTGCGTAACACCGTCGAGCGCATGGCGATTCTGACGCGCGGCGACCTGATTGACGGCGAGGCGGTGCCGGTGGAACTCCGCATCGCGCGCGGCGCCGGCGCCAAGGGGAACCTGCGCGAGGCCCGCGAATCGGCTGAGCGCGAGCATATTCTGAAGGCTCTGGAAGAGTCCAAGTGGAACGTCTCCGGCGCAGCGCGCGTACTGGGGATGGAGCGGACCAACTTGCACAAGCGCATCCGCGCGCTGGGGCTCAGCAGGGAGAAGTGATCTCCGCTGCGACGCCATGTGGGGCAGGATTGTATCCTGCGCGCGGGTTTGCGTACCCGCGCAGGGCACCGATTAGAAATCGGTGCGCAGGTTGAAAAACCTGCCCCACTTGCCAAGTTGAGCCACTACCTCCGGGTTCGGCGATGCGGGACAATGAGAGAGCCATGAAAAAGCGCTTGGTTGGGGTAACCGAGTTCAAGGCCAATTATTCCGCTTTTTTGGACGAGGCTGAACGTGGCGGATCCGTCACGATCCTGAAGAAGGGCCGTCCCGTGGCGATCCTAGGGCCAGCGCCGAACACGGCCGGAACGACTCGCCATATGCCGATGCCCGCCAAGCCACCTAGCGGCGGCAAGAAATAGCCGGGCGAGCCCTGCTACTGACCGTCGTACTTCGGGACCTTGATCCGGCCTTCCCAAAAGCTCTTGTTATTCTCTTCGCAGGAGTACTCCATGATCTGGGTGTCGGTCCGCAGCGTGAAATTCCGCTTGTTGCCCCAGTCCTCGGTGTAGGTCTTGGGATCGTGGATCGTCACTTCGTAGGCCATGTGGCCCAGGTCGGTGCGAGTGAAATGCTCGGTGATTTCCAGCGCATCGCTATGCGGATGCCCGATCGTGTCCAGCCGGGTTTTTCCGTTGAAGCCGTTGGTGTGCACCACCAGTGTGTCGCCTTCCCAATGCCCCACCGAATCGCCGAACCACGTTGGGTCGAGGTTCTTCGCATGCGGGCGGCCATCGGTTGGAATCAGCTTGAACCAGGTGTTCTGTTCGTACAGTAGCGCCAGGAACGGGCCATTCTGGATGAACTGGATCGGGTCGGGTGAATTCATGGAGCGCATCAGCCCGAACGGCAGGCAGGCTCCGGTGTAGTCGCCGCTGGCGGCATCATAGGCGTCCCACTGCGCTTTCCCCGCGGCAGTGAATGGAAGCTCCTTCGGTCCGCTCGGGTCGCCCCCGCGGCTGTCCTTGGCTGGGCCCGACGCCATGTTCGGTGTGTATGGGCGGAACCACAACCCGCTCAAATCGGGTTTGCCATCCGCCATCCGTGGCACAGGACCGGTGGGCGCCTGCGGTCCGCGGCCGCCGCCTTTACCCTTCCCGGCTCCCTTGCCCTGTCCCTTGGCTTGCCCTGGGGCAGGCTCCTGCGAAAAAGCCAAGCCGGCTACGGAAAGCACGATTGCCGCGCTTAGAATCCCAACCTGAAGACGAGTGCTCATAGTGAACTCCTACGGTTTTGCCGTCAAATGACTCGTTCCATTCTACAGCACGAATCGCAAGAGCGTTCAGCCCCCGTTCTTGAGGAACGTCCCGCGCTCCAGCTCCTCAAACGCCTCCTTAAGCTGCGCCTGCGTATTCATCACAATCGGTCCGTACCAGGCCACCGGCTCCTCCAGGGGCTTTCCGGAGACCAGCAGGAACCGGATACCGTCCTCGCCTGCCTGCACCGTGACTTCATCGCCCCGGTCAAACAGTACCAGCGAACGGTTATCGGCCTCCGCGTGCGGCGGCGCCGTCTCAGCCCATCCGACCCCTTCCGTCGGCACGGCCAGCGGGCTGGAGGCGTTGCAGAACTTCCCGTCGCCTGCAAAAACGTACGCGAAGGCATGGCGAGTGGTTTCCACCGGCAGGGACTTCCGTTTTCCTGGAGGCACCGAGACATCGATATAAATCGGATCCGCGGCGATTCCGTCCACCGGGCCCTTTTTGCCCCAAAAGGTTCCGCACACCAGTCGCACCTGAGTTCCGTCGTCATCGGTGATCACGGGGATGTCGGGCGCTTTCACTTCCTGATACCGCGGGTCGGTCATCTTGAGCGACGCGGGCAGGTTGGCCCATAGCTGAAACCCGTGCATGCGTCCGGACTGGTCGCCCTTGGGCATCTCCTGATGAATGATTCCCTTGCCGGCAGTCATCCATTGGACGTCGCCGGCGGCGATGGCGCCACGGTTGCCCATGCTGTCGCCGTGCTCCACCGTTCCGGCCAGGACATACGTGATGGTCTCGATCCCGCGGTGCGGATGCCAGGGGAAGCCCGCCAGATAATCCGCGGGAACGTCATTGCGGAAGTCGTCGAGCAGCAGGAACGGATCGAAATCGGTGGTATTGCCGAATCCGAACGCGCGGCGCAGATGCACACCGGCGCCTTCGAGAGTCGGTTTGGATTTGATCAATCGTTTTACGGGTCGGATCGACATGAAAGGGACTCCTGTATGAAGTTTAGCCTGTCGGTCAAACCGCGTTCTTCAGAACAGATCCGTGCTCAGCGCGGCCGGGGTACGTGCAGCGACATCAGGACGAGGGTCCCGTTGATTTTGCTGAACCAGTGCGGGGTGTTCTCGGGAACAATGAAGAAATCACCCTTCGCGACAGCCTGGGTATCGCCGCCATCGATCGCCGTGCCAGTCAAGTTCTCGGCATTCGTTCGTGTTTCGCCGACGAGCTTGCCGCCCGTGACCAGAGTTCCGCCTCCATCGATTACGTAGAACATTTCCGCTTCCTTCTCGTGGACGGCGGCGGGACCGACAACCCCGCGATACTCCAGATTCGCGCTGTACGGCGCGAGTTGCAGGAGCGTTTGGATCAGGTTGGCCTGGTCTTGTTTGCGTTCGTTCTTGGCTTTGGCCATCATCGCCGTCACATCGGCGGCAGAAACGTAGGTCTTGGGAGCCGGAGGCTGTTTGGCTTGCTTGGCGGGCTGCTGAGCTACTGCCAGGGTGGTGACAAGCATCAGGACAAGGGTGAATAAGCGTGCGTGCATGGGGAGATGCTATCACAAGCAATAGCGCTGAACTAATAACCTGTTCCATGTGTCCCCTGTGCTATATCTCATTGAAGAGGAGAGCCGCATGAGACCATTTTTGAGTTTGTCATTCGCTTTGGCTGCCACCGCTGCCATGGCGCCGTTTGCGTGGGCGCATTTTAAGCTATTGGAGCCGGCATCCTGGATTGAGGAGAACAACCTGGGCGATCCGCAAAAGCTCGGCCCTTGCGGCGGAACTTCAGCCAATGCGGCTAAGGGAAAGGCGGCCAATCCCGGAACGCCCACCAACATGGTGACCAAAGCGCAGGGCGGGCAGAAGCTGCACATCAAGCTGCAGGAAACCGTGTTTCATCCGGGACATTACCGCATCGCGCTGGCGGTGAATTCGCGCGCCGAGCTACCCGAGGATCCCATGGTGGTGACGCGGGATAGCGATAAGGGTCCATGGTCGGTCTCCGCGCACATCGAGACGGCACCGAAACCGCCGATCCTGGTGGACGGGTTGTTCGCCCATACTTCGAAACAGGCCGATCCGTGGGAGACGGACGTCACGCTTCCCAACATCAGCTGCGCGAAGTGCACGCTGCAAATCATCCAGTTCATGGCCGAGCACGGCCGGAACGGGGATGGCGATTTTTCTTATCACCACTGCGCGGAATTGCAGATCACGGCCGATCCGTCCAAACCGATCGACCGGGCGTGGCTGACCACCGTCGGGGTTCCGGCGCAAAAGTTGAAGTAATTTTGCTTTACTGAAAAACGAAAAGGGCCGCCTGCCGGCGGCCCTTTCTGTTTTGGCTTACGGACTGATCCGTCGATTAGTGCCCGCTAGGGGCGATTGACGTTTTCAGCCTGGAGTCCTTTCGGGCCCCGCTTCACCTCGAACTCCACTTCCGTGCCCTCCTCCAGCGTCCGATAACCGGACATCTGAATTGCCGAGAAGTGAACGAACACGTCCTCGCCACTGGCCCGCTGGATAAATCCATAGCCTTTGGCGGCGTTAAACCATTTGACGACACCCTTTTCTCTCACTACTTGATATCTCCTCTTTCACTCCCGGAAGGCCGGGATCGTGCTTAAAAACTCTGCCATTGTCGCACGTAATTTGTTCTATTGCAATCAGATATTTATCTCCGGGGGCCCCGTTTATCAGAGGTTTGGCGGGTGCCTCAAGTCAGCGCCCCCAACCGACGATAAACAGATGGTGCCAAACGTCTTCCCAAGAAACGACCTAAGAATTGGCGGGGCATGCCTGGCGTTGCTGATGCTGATGGGCTGCGGCGGTGGTGGATTCGACCCCAATGCCGCCTTGGAATCCCGGCCGGTGCGCCTGGACGGAGAACAGGTGACTCTGTACCAGGAACAGGTGGACTGCGGCGTCCGTGAGGACCTGTGGACGATCACGCCCATAGGGGATGGAAGGGCCGTAGCGCGTTTGACGAAAAAGGGACGCAACCTCCAGTTTAACGATGACGTCCAGATCGGCGATCCGGTCATCGGTCTTCCGTACGTCCAGCTTCACGGTTCCTTTCCGGTCAAGGTGATGCAGATGGGCGCGGTCCGCGATGAGGATGAATGGACCAAGCTGGCCGACGCCAAAGTGGGTGTGGCGATCGACCATAGCTGCTTCCAAGCCAACCCGCCGGTTCTGCTGGGGATCCGGCATGGACAGTTCGACCAGTCCGCAAATCCGGTTTTTCGATTCAAACTGGACCACGAGTGGCTGGTGGATCAGGTCATTCACTAACTCCTAAGTCCCTATCCTGCAGGCCGCCCGGCGTTGACTTGTCTCCTGGACTGCGAGTAGTATGGTTCTCACCGAAGGGCTTGCCGGGGGAGTAACTTCAGTGACCTGAAAAGCGCCCCAATTATGTTGGGCGCAAGCTCTCGGTCCCGTGCTCCTTTTCAACGGAACACCAGGAGGATTTTTAACTTGAGAAGACCTATCAGTTCGATTGTGTCCGCAGGGGGCATATTTGTCGGCTTGGCTTTGCTTTCCGTGCCCGCTGCCGCCCAGCGCGGCGGTGGAGCGCCGCAGCCCGAAGGTTGTCCCGGCCCACCCCAGTGGCAATTGGATCGTAATGCCGCTGCTGCCGCCGCCCGAGGGGGCGCTGCCGGCGCCGGACGTGGCGCTGCTCCTGAGGGAGCGCTTGCTGGAGGTCGAGGCGGACGCGGCGGGCGAGGCGGAGCTGCGGCGGAGTTGCCGCCGGTGCCCCGATTCCCGAACGAACCCCAGTATGGCGTCCAAGCCGGAAAACCGGACTTCGGCGGCTTGGCGAAGGGAGTCTGGAACGTACCCTATATCGTCAACCTGCAGGTCAACGCTCACGACGAAAAGGGCTGCCAGTATATCTATCCGCCGTTCACGCCTGCTGCCAAGGCGCTGTGGGAACAGCGGGAACTGAAGGACCTGGAGAAGGACGATCCCGAGGGGTTCTGTCTGCCTCCGGGTGTTCCCCGCATGCTGTACACACCGTATCCCACGCAGATCTACCAGATGCCGGATCGCATCCTGTTCGTGTTCGAGGGAGGAGCGCACGTGTGGCGTGTGGTCTATATGGACGGCAGGAAACTTCCGAATCCGGACGATATAAACCCCACCTATCTGGGTTATTCCATAGCCCACTGGGACGGAGACACTTTGGTCATCGAATCAAACGGTTTTAACAACCGAACCTGGCTGGACGCTTCCGGGCATCCGCACGGCGAGCAGTTGAAGGTTACCGAACGGCTCACGCGGACCGACTTCAACAACATCAAAGTGGAATCCACCATCGACGACCTCGAGTTCTATACCAAGCCATGGACCGTGGTCACCGGAATTACCTGGACCCCCAACCGCACCGGCCCGTTCACCATGCGCGGCGGAGAGCTCCTGGAGTACATCTGCCAAGAAAACAATAAGGATCAGATCCACATCCACGGGGTGTTGGGCAAATAGCCTCGACTTTGCGCAGCAAACTTTGGCTGATCCCGGCAGCCGTCGTGTTCCTAATACTGCTGCCGGTATTTGGTCAAGTGGCGAATCAGCCAGACCTTGGCGGTTCCGGGGTTTGGAGCCTTACCAAGATACTGGATGTGACCCCGGCGGGCGGCGCGCCCTTCAACGCCAAGGGCAAGCAAGTTTGGGAACAGCGGCGAACAGAATCGGCAAGTGACCCGGAACGTTCCTGCCTGCCCCCCGGTTTGCCGCGCATCATGTACTCGTCGTATTCCATGGAGATCCTGCAGCTACCCAATCGCGTGTTGATCGTCTATGAGGGCGGTACGCATATCTTCCGGTCGATTCCTATTGGCACGAAAGCCGGCTTGAAGCATCCCGCGGATCCCAATCCCTCCTACCCCTGGGCGATTCTTACGGCTGGTGGGAGGGCAATTCGCTAATAGTGGACGTCGTGGGTTTCAACGACCGGTCCTGGCTGGACTCTTCCGGTCATCCGCATGGCGAGAAGCTGCATGTGGTCGAAAAGTATACACGGCGGGATACGCTAACGCTTGACTATACGGCGACCATCGACGATCCCGAATACTACACCAACCCTTGGACCGTTACGATTACTGCCACGTATCGACCGAATGATCGGCTGAAGGAAGTTATCTGCCAAGAGCAGCAGTGAACTACTGCAGTTCCTGTACAGGAAGATCGAAGTGCGCGGTGTTCACCACGCCGTTGCGCTGGAATTGGACCCACACCCGGTAATTCCCGGGACGCGGGAAGGTCAGATTGAACTGAACATTCGGCCCGCCATCGGCGATGAACGGGTGCGTGTGGATCAGGTCGATCAGATCCTCGCTGGCCGCGAGCATGTGGCCCCAGGCGCCCAAGTACTTTTCAAATCCGTCGGCGGGCTTGATGGTGAAGTGGAGTTGCGTCTTCAGGCCGGCGATGGCCTGCGGTGGTTCGGTCCTGAAATCCACCTGCATGTTGGTGGCGTCTTTCGCCGAGTAGTCGCGCGAGAGATGGACCGCTGCAGGTGGAGTTCCCGCCACGAACATGGTCTTCGCGATCAACTGCGGCGTGGCGCCGTCGGGATAGAAATCGCCCAGCACGCGATACATACCTGGTTTGGGAAGCGTGAGATTGTCGTAGCGGAAAGACCCGTCGGGTTGGAAGACCGGGTGATTGTGCAGAAAGAATTCCAGATCCTGGCTGACGACGAACATGTGGAACAGCTTCTCGTGCACCACCTGGAAGTTAGTCACCGGGCGGCCTTTCCAGGGATCATGAATGGCGAAAGTCAGTTGGACGGGCTGGCCGGGCTCGAGCGTTCGCGGCAAAGTACTGAGATCCATGTGGTATTCCGTGGCTTCCGGAACCTTGTCGGTCAGCTTCATGCCGCAGCGCGGGCAGACACCGGCAACACTGGAGCGCACGTCCGGGTCCATGGGGCAAACCCAAACCTGGTCCTGCGCCCATAGATCACCGCCGAAAATTAGCGTCGCCAGGGATGACGACACAAATGACCGTCTCCGCACGCCCTAATCATAGCTCCAAATGCGGTGGATTATTTGCCTGGCAGGAGGGCGATCTTCGAGCCCGGCGGGATGCCGCGGATCACGGTGCGCGCGGGAAGATTCAGGGGCGTACGGTACAGGAACGGATGCCCGAACTGCATCTTGTAGTCCTGCAGCCACAGTAACGGTTCAACGGTGCCGTCGGGAAGCTGTGCGGTGATCTGGAACGAGCCTTTCTCGGGGATCTTCTCGGGCCACAGCCCATCCAGACTGAACGCGCGGCTAAGCGCAAAATCACCGCTGATGATCAGTTCGCTTCTTGGGTGACGAAAGGCCTCGGGCTCGAGGGACTTGGGCGGCTCGGGCAGATCTTTGGGCTCGCCCTCGGGCACGCCTCCGTCGGTCCAGCTTACGATCCGTTCCATCTCTTCAGGCGTCAGAGCCTGATCGTTGCGAAATTCGCCGAATCCCTTGATCGCACCCCAGGGAGGCATCCGGCGGCGAAGAATTTCTTCCTTGATCGCGACGGCCCAGGGGCGCGCATCATTGTATGTCATCAGCGAGAACGCCATCCCGTCCGGATGGTGGCAGGAGGCGCAGTGGCTGTTCACGATACGCGAGATATCCCGGCTCCAGGTAATCGACGTGGTGATGATGTCGTGGCCTTGGGCCACGAAACACGCGGCGAGTAGCAGGAGGCAACGGTTCAGCACCACCCTCATTATAGGACCGCTCCATCACTGTCGCGGCTCGGAATGGGGATACAATGACTCACGATATGCGCTTGTTGATCTTAGTAGTTGCCGCTCTTCCCGCGACGGTTCCCGCATCTGGCGCGACCTGCGAAAGCCTGGCACAACTCTCCTTGCAGTACACGACAGTAACGGCCGCGCAGTCGGTCGCCGTGGGAGCGTTCACGCAAGGCAAACAGAATGATGCCTTCCGCGCACTGCCGGCGTTCTGCCGCGTATCGGCGACCATCCGGCCGGTGGCAGATTCCGAGATCAAGATCGAAGTCTGGATGCCATCGTCAGGATGGAACGGCAAGTTCCGCGGCACCGGGAACGGCGGCCTGGGCGGGTCCATGAACTTCAACGGGATCGCCGCAGCCATGCGTGGCGGTTACGCCGTAGCGGGCAATAATACCGGCCATGATGGCGGCGCCAGCCTGATGATGGGGCATCCGGAGAAGATCCGCGATTTCGGCGAACGCGCGGGGCATGAGATGACGGTCAAGGCTAAGGCGATCGTCGAGGCGTTTTACAATGATCGTCCGCGGCACTCGTACATGGTCGAGTGCGGAGGCGGCAGCAT
>Ga0210400_10005379_pt1 | contig 10883 bp, 11 predicted proteins | sample IncBWH26MmetaG_FD_155456 | JGI IMG/M metagenome (GOLD analysis project Ga0210400, IMG submission 155456) | Forest soil microbial communities from Barre Woods Harvard Forest LTER site, Petersham, Massachusetts, United States - Inc-BW-H-26-M | ecosystem: Environmental > Terrestrial > Soil >... | reverse complement strand
TGAGAAAAAGTAGAAACACCAACGCTAGATAGAGAAAATATCGATGGACGTTTTGTAGGATCAACGGAAACGAGCGCTCCCCGAGATACTTCTTGCGGGGCTCCCCCACCGCGCAGGATGGAGGGTCTGCCCAAAAACTTTTGTAGTACGCCCCACGGTAGTAATAACACGTCAACCGGAATCCGCCAGGGGCCCAAAGGATAAGTACCGCTGCGGTGACCCAAGCTGGCATCCAGTCTGGTTTTGCTCCGAACCAGGCGTGCATGGGATCGCCTATTAATTCGGGCGAGTAAAACGGCGAGAGATACGGACCGAACCGGTAGTGCTGGCCTTGCAGTGCCGCCCATGTTGAGTAGAGGATGAAGGCGAGGAGGCCAAAAAAAACAAGGACTGGCTGCACCCACCAACTACCGGTTCGCGTAGTTTGTCCGAAACGCGAGCGCACCAACGGAATGTCAACCTGAGGCATCGACGCCCTCCTGCTCGGGCGATGATCGGAGGCAAGAAAAATAACGTTGCTAGACATACATTCGGGGAGCCGGCCTTAACAAGACCGTACCAACAGCACCGGGGCCCGATGAAGTCGCTACCTGGGTCACCCCCCAAGATGTCGTCTTGATTGAGGACTACTCTGCCGGGTAGGTACCACGAAAAGAAAATCTATGTCAACCGGAATTTCCGCTTTGGCCCTCTGACAACTCGGAAGTCAGGTACGTGCCCATGGCGAAGGAGTCGGAGCTTCTCCATACCAGGATGGAAGATGTTTCGACTCGGGGTCTCTACTTCACAAGCGACCAGCGGCTAGGAGTCGGAACGAGATTCAATCTCTCCACGGCAGCGACGTTGTTATTGATGCTCAAGCAAGAGTGGTGCGAGTAGTCGAGAAGCCAGACAGGGGAGTCAAACAGGTTGGTATCGCTGCCTTAATCGAGAGGTACAACATCACTCCGGCGAAACCTGCGACAAGATAAAATTCGCCGCCACAGCCCTGGGGTCAGGCAGTGCCAATACGAGTACAATACACGCAACGCATTCGCAAAGGAGGCTGCCATGGCAGAAGAGATTCGCCGAGTGGAACATTACTCAGCCGGGATTCCGAACAAGGTCGGCGAAGGAGCGCGCGTGCTGCGCGCGCTGCGTGATGCCGGCGTAAACCTGATCGCGTTCTGGGGCTATCAGTACAGAGCCGGCCACGGCCAACTCGAATTCATTCCCGAAAACGGCGCCGCGTTTGTCGCTGCCGCAAAGCAAGCTAAGATCAAGGTGAGCAAGAAGCGTACGGCGCTTTATTTTCACGGAGAAGATCGGCCGGGCGCGGTCGCCGATGTCCTGGAGAAGCTCGCCGCAGCGCGTATCAATTTGGGGGCTGTGCAGGCGGTCTGCGGTGGTGCGGGACGCTACGGTGCTGTCCTATTCCTGCCGCCAACTGCCGCGCGCAAAGCCGCGCGTGTCCTTGGCGCGGCCTGACTCTGATGGCGCCCTGAAGTGCGGGTGTCATGAGCACAACATTCTGTGCGGACTTAGCGTGTTCATGAGAGGCACGCAAGCCCTGTAGTGAGTGCTCTTGCTACTTTTGTGATATCCAGATCCCCTTCGCGTGAGCGGCGTCCGGCGCATCGACAACTTCTGCTCCCAACTCCAGCACCTGCTCGATTGCCAAAGGCTTTCCGTTGATCATGTGCTTGAATGTTTGTCCTTGCAGCAACTCCATCGCAATGAAGTGCTGACCATTGGCATCGTCGATCTCATGGATCGCGCAGATGTTCGGATAATTGAGTGCGGACGCAGCGAAGGCCTCCCGTTGGAACCGCTCGCGGGTATGCGAATGGGATATGCGCGGAAAGCGAGCCTTGCGAAAGTGTCACATTCATTTTCCTTGCCGGATGAAGTCGATGATCTCTTGGCCAAGCTGATCGTCCGCGGTGTTGATCGACAAGGTGTCGACTGGTGATTGTGTCCGGCGAGGCTCAGAAATCGAGGACACTTTTTAGCGCGCCTCACACATTTTCGCAAACAGCTCTGCACTGTACACGTCGAGAGTCTGTTGGGGGTCGGTGCCATAAGTCTGGTCGGCGGTGACAGAAACGCCGTCTTTCGGCCCCGCCGCAAGCAGAGGAGTGAATAATTCAATCGTTTGCGGACCATATTCGCGGATGTTGCTTTGATAGAGGGGATTGATCTCCGACAGCTTCTTCTGAATTGTCTCCGGAAGGCGGGAAACCTGCGGGCGGGCTTGGCGGCGAGTGCCAGGGCGAGGCTCGCAACTTTAAACATGGGGGCAACCTCCACCTAACCTGTCGAGGACATCTACCAAAACCCGATAGGTCCTGATTACCTGGATTGTCGGAATGTAGCAATCCGACCCGTCCCCGTCAGGTTACATTCCGGGAATTGAAGGGCGAGTCGTTTGCCTCTATCACCTTACAGCGATTCCCAACATCTCGAAATGTGCTCCGCCCAATAGCGGCCCGGACCCCAAGAACGCCCTTGGAGGAAGTTCCTTCGAAAAGTAAGTGAGGTAAACGGCGTTGAATTTGTTGTACAGGGAAAGGTCCGGACAGTGCACCTGAACCATAACTACATCGTCGGTTGTCATTCCGCCTCCGGCTAACGTAGTCTTGAAGCTCTCAAGCAGAAACCTAATCTCCTGCTCTACGTCCTGCGGTATAGCTCCGCTTTTGGGGTCAATGCCAGTCCTGCCCGCAAGATACATTGTGTTGCCCACAAGCACAGCATCGCTGTAAGGAACCGGCAGACCCTGCCTCTCCAGTGACGGGTTGCTGGCCTTGAAATGACGCCGCACTGGGGGCTTCTGTGCAGTTCCCGCCAACGCTGCGCCCATAACGAATCCGATCAGTAAAGAAAGTGATTTGCCTTTCATTCAACGTTCTCCTGGTCGAAAAGATTTGGACTCCTTGCCGCGCATCCTACGCTTCTCCTCACCTCGATGCAACGAACCGGCGGCCAAGTCCTGCTAAAAAAAACGGGGTTCTCGGAAACTGTCGGGAGACCGAAAGAGCGATACACTGAAAGTTGCCTCAATCAAATTGCTATAACTTGCCCTTAAGTCAGTCGGGCACCGACGTCTTCCTTGACGCTGGTGCGCGAGATTGCGCCACGATGCACTTAGGAGGGTCACCCGCGTTTTTTAAGGTATGAGCGCAGTGCGACGGCTTGGTTGTGCCGCTCATCCCGAGCTGAATAGATCAGCGTAACGGTGCGGTGCTTCTTTTCCAGTTCTTTCACTTCGTTTGTCAATGCCTTTTGCTTCCGCAATTCATAGCGATAACGTTTCTGAAATTCCATCCAACGTTCAGGGTCGTGCGCAAACCATTTCCTTAGGGCATCCGACGGCGCAATATCTCTCAGCCAGAGATCGACTCCGGCTTTTTGCTTTGACATGCCGCGGGGCCAAATCCTGTCCACGAGGATACGATAACCGTCTGACGGTTCTGCCCCATCATAAATACGTTTCAGCTTGAGCATTGCAACCCCTTTGGAAATTGTACCTCGACCTGCGAGGCCTAGTGTGTTGGCACGTAGATGCTCTTTGAATTTGCTAAAGCCTGGTGCAAAACCCCCGGAGGGCGGAAGCTCTTGCCGAGTCCAAAGCGCGCCGGTTCGGCCGGTTCCGAAGGGTTCATCGCTGGCTCCGCCTGCGCTCGTCGGGTCACTTCGGCGCGCAGAACTGCCGCCTCGCGCTTGGTAAAGAACAAACTTCCATAGGCAGCGTCCTGCAAGTCTTTAAGGTCCCAGTCGCCGTGCATGATGCCGGAAGGGGCGTGGAGTGGAAGGTTCAGTAGCAAGTGTCCGACCTCGTGCGCAATCATGTGCCCGAGAATCTGGGACTTGGTCGCAGGCCGAATGATGTCCCCCTTGTGCATGTCCAACAGCTGTCTCTGGGCAAGTGTTTCTACACTCTCGTAGAACACGTAGACCACTCGCCGGTCAGGGCCAGTGCCCGGAGCCAGCCCCATCACATTCGCGTGTAGGCCAGCCATATGGCCAGGGATAATGCTCAACCAGAGGTGAGAGAGGCCAAATTGCGGCTGGCCCTCTGCCTCTTTCACTTCCGATATGGTTGTCGATGCGGCGACTGTCTGCATTCCCACTCCAGCCTGCCGGAATATGTGCGTCGCAACTTTCTCTGCCTCCGTAAGCGTTTGGGCGTCTACCTGTGCATAGTTGCGGACGTGTACTGTGAAACTCGTTCGGGGGGTAGCTTGATGTGCGCCGACTCCCGGAGTCGCTCCGGCCAAGCCAGTAAGAGCCACCCCCAACATCACCTGCAATCCCCACCGTGTCCTCATCGCCGGTCCTCCTGCCCTCGCAGGGAAAGGCGCAAACGACGGGGAAAAACCACCAAATCAGGGAGAGATTTTCTAAATCCCTCTTAACTCCATCAACAGAGGGGTATACTCCTTGCCAATAGTCTGGCCTCTTCAAAATCGAAATGGGCAGGCGATGGCAAGAGCATCCACGACCCGGCATGTCACTAAGCTCCTTCGGGCCTGGGGCCACGGTCAGGATGCTGCCCTGAAGGACTTGCTGTCTCTCGTTTATCCAGAGCTTCATCGGATAGCCCGACGACATATGTTTGGCGAACGCGCCGGTCACACACTGCAAACCACGGCGCTGGTCAATGAGGCCTACCTTCGCTTGGTGAAGTCCGAACAGGTCGATTGGCAGAATCGAGCGCATTTCTTCGCCATCGCTGCCCAATTGATGAGGCGGATTCTAGTGGACTCCGCTCGCGCCAGAGACGGCCTGAAACGAGGAGGGGGAATCCCTAAAGTCACTCTGGACGAAGCGCTCGTTGGACAGCAAGAGAAAGGCCCGGATTTAGTCGCGCTGGATGACGCGCTCAAAATTTTAGGCGAGATGGATCGTCGGAAGAGCCAGGTCGTGGAAATGCGATTTTTTGGCGGCCTGAGCGTAGAAGAAATCGCCGAGGTGTTGAAAGTTCATCCCAACACCGTTCTTCGCGACTGGAAGATGGCTAAAATGTGGCTCAAGCGTGAGATCAGCAAGGAGAAAGCGGGATGACTCCTGAGCGCTGGCGAAAAATCGAACAGCTTTGCCATGCTGCCTTGGACTGCGAGACGAGCCAGCGAAGCGCATTCCTCTTGCGCGCCTGCCAAGGAGACGACGAGTTGCGCCGGGAAGTCGAGTCGCTCCTGGCGCAAGAGGAGCCGGCAGACCGATTTCTGGAATCGAGTGATGCGAACGTCGCTTTGAACCCGTTCGCGAAGGCTGGTAGTGAAGAAGCGGAGAAGCTCATTGGGAAGCAGCTTGGGTCATATCAGATTCTTTCGCTCGTGGGTGCGGGAGGGATGGGAGAGGTTTACAAAGCCCGTGATATCCGCGTGGATCGAATCGTGGCCGTCAAGGTTCTTGCTGCTCACCTCGCTGACTGCGCGGGACTGCGTGAGCGATTCGAGCGTGAAGCAAGAACGATCGCCAGCCTGAATCATCCACACATCTGCACGCTTCATGACACCGGCCATCAGGACGGAATTGGTTTTCTGGTAATGGAATATATCGAAGGCGAGACGCTTGCTCAGCGACTAAAGAAAGGTGCGCTGCCGATCCGACAGGTATTCCAATACGCCATCGAGATCGCCGATGCGCTCGACAAGGCGCATCGCAAAAGCATCACGCACCGCGATCTGAAACCCGGAAACATTATGCTGACCAAGTCGGGGACGAAGTTGCTCGACTTCGGTTTAGCGAAGCTCACGCAGGAAGCTCTTCCGGCCACATCCTCTTCGCAGCTTCCGACACTGAAAAGCGCGATTACGGCGCAAGGCACGATTCTCGGAACGCTGCAGTACATGGCTCCCGAGCAAGTCGAAGAGAAGGATGTGGACGCCCGCACAGACATTTTTGCGTTCGGCGCGGTGGTTTACGAGATGGCCACGGGCAAGAGGGCGTTTGAGGGCAAGACTTCTGCGAGCATTATGGCCAAAATCCTGGAGGCGGAACCGCCATCGATGGCTTCTCTTCAGCCGATGACACCGCCCGTACTGGACCGCATCGTAAAGAAGTGTCTGGCCAAGGAACCAGACCAAAGGTGGCAGGCGGCCAGTGATCTTTGCGGGGAGTTAAGGTGGATTTCCGAAGGCGGCTCGCAAACCTCCGCGCCAGCAGCTGCAAGAAAAGGCTTTCATGCGCTCGGAAGACGGGAGTCGATCCTTGTTTTCGGAGCCTTGCTATTAATTGCGGCCATCACTGGCCTTGCTATCTGGAACCTGAAGCCCACGCCGCGTATGCCACGTCCTGTATCGCGCTTTACGATCACGCTGCCGCCGGGCCAACAATTGGCAATTCCTGAATCTGGCCCCGCTGTGGCCATCTCTCCTGACGGCACTCATTTTGCCTACGTCGCCCGACAAGGCGGCACACAGCAGGTTTACTTACGCGCGATGGATAACCTTGAGGTCCGGCCGGTTGCCGGCACGGAAGTACCGATCAGCGGCGTAAGCGTAAGTGGACCCTTCTTCTCGCCTGACAGCCAGTGGCTGGGATTTTTCGCTAACGGAAAGCTGAAGAAGGTTTCGGTGAGCGGGGGAGCGGCGCTGACACTTTGCGATGTTTCGGTCGCCACCGGGGCCAGCTGGGGGCCTCAAGGCACAATCATTTTCGGAAACTTCGGTAGACCCCTCCAGCAAGTATCGGACGCAGGTGGAAACCCGCAACCGCTGACTCACCTCGAGGAGGAAGAGACCACGCACGGCTGGCCGGATCACTTGCCGGGCGGTGAGGCGGTGCTCTTTACTGCTCAACATGGCGGCGGCAACAACTGGACAAATGCGCAGATCGCTGTCCAGTCGATAGGGACCGGCGAACGACGGAACCTAATTCAAGGGGGGATGTACCCCCACTATGCACCGTCCGGGCACCTGATCTATGTGCAAGGAGGAACGCTGATGGCTGTGCCCTTCGATCCCCAGCGGCTCGCGATCAGTGGAGGGGCAGTCCCAATAGTTGAGGGGATCCTGGAATCTACAATCAACGGGGACGCCCAGTACAGCCTCTCGGCCACAGGATCGCTTGTCTACATTCCTGGTGGCGTTCAGTCCTCCAAACTTACACTTGTGTGGGTCAATCGTAATGGGGCAGAGCAGCCTGTGGCCGCTCCTGAGCATGCTTACATTAACCCACGGATTTCCCCCGATGGTCGCCGGGTTGCTATAGGGATCTCGGAACAAGAGAGGCAGCTCTGGCTGTACGACTTCTCCCGGGAGACGTTGACTCGGTTTACATTTCAGGGGGATAACAACCTGACCCCCTTCTGGACGCCTGATGGCGGGCGGATCGTGTTCATATCGAACAAAGAGGGCCCGCGGAACCTTTTCTGGCAACTGGCGGACGGCAGTGGCGGGCTAGAGCGACTTACAACCAGCAAGTTCGTCCACATTCCGGGGTCTTGGTCCCCAGACGGGCAAACCCTGGCGTTTTCTGAAGTGAATGGCACCACGGGATATGACATCTGGACGCTCCTGGTCAGTGATCGCAAAGCGCAACCGTTCCTCCAAACACAATTCAACGAAGCCGCACCACAGTTTTCCCCTGATGGACACTGGATCGCGTATGTCTCTGACGAATCCGGCCGCAAGGAAATCTACGTGCAGTCGTATCCAGGCCCCGGTGGGAAATGGCAAATCTCGACGGAAAGCGGCGTGGAGCCTTTGTGGAATAGGAACGGGCGGGAGCTATTCTACCGAAGCGGCAAGAAGATGATGGCGATTGAGATCGCCACCAAGCCGAGCTTTTCCGCGGGCACACCAAAGATGCTGTTCGAAGGACAGTATCAATCACTTCCAACGATCTCGACCCCCAACTATGACGTGTCTCCTGACGGCGAGCGCTTCCTATTGCTGAAGCCCGTCGAGCAAGACCAGGCCGCTACGCAAATCAATGTCGTGCTGAACTGGTTTGAAGAACTGAAGCAAAAAGTTCCCACAGGGAAGAAGTAAAGCTAGAACAGTGGGAAATAGCATCGCTCTCCTAGCCCAAGTCCTAAAAATACTCTGCATTATCACGAACTGTGATCGGAACCTCTGAGAGCTTCAAGAACGGCCATAACAAGTCTTTGTCAGTGTTAAGTTGAGGTAAGATGCGCTGGTCCGCACTCGCAGGGAGGGGCATACAAATGAAAGTGACCCGTCAGTTGCACGTGTTCTACGTAGCCATCCTCTTCGTTCTGCCCGCGTACGCGCAGGATTCAGCGAAGAACGCCGCTTCGCCGAATCTCGCGGCCACTCCGTCAGCGGCTCTGCTGAAACAGTGGAATGAAATCGGCCGCAAGCTCATCGCCATGGCCGAGGATTTTCCCGAAGACAAGTACGACTTCAAGGCTGCCCCCTCAACGGGCACGTTTGCTGAGCGGATGATCCACGGCGCCGCTGCGAACTATTTCTTCACCAATCTTGCCCTTGGACAAAAACCGCCCTCCGAGGAAGATCCTCCGCCCGCGCAGTTCAAAAATAAAGCTGCCATCGTTGCCTACGTCAAAAAATCTTTTGCTGATGGAGCGACGGCCATCAAATCGAAAGGCGACAAAGGCCTATCCACTCTGGTGGTTGATCCTTTCGCCGAGGACGTTCCCGCAAGGGCCAATAAGGAACAGATTCGCCTCGGCGATTTGGGTTTTGGCATCGTCGAGCATTCCGGCGAAGTCTACGGGCAGCTGTCCGTCTACTACCGTGTGGCAGGCATGATTCCACCGGAGTCACGTCCGAAGAAATAGGAATCACTCACATTCCGCTGCACGATCCAGAGATTTGCGCGCGAACCAACTAGGGAGGCAACAAGCGGCGGCACAAGAGTAACCGCAAAGCGGCAAATCTGATTACTCAACGGACTCGTAAGCTGCTGGATTCAGTGTTCTAAACGGCGTTATCGGAATCTGGCTGGGAGTACTATCGAGATGCAGAAAGCCACATTCCGACTCGACTCCGACAATTGAAAAGGAGAAGACCTTATAAATATATTATAAGGAACGACTTGAGATGTAGCGCTGGAACTTCCGTTTTGCTATTGTACCGGCCCGGGTTTCTGACAATGACAAAAAAACTATTTTTTCTATGTGTCGTTTCGATTTTTTGCATTTCACCACGTGCGGCTTCCGCGAGTAGATTTGAAATGGCGGGATCTGCGACAATCTTGATCGCGCCGACCGTTCACACGGACTCGGAGCGCATTGCTGAGTTGGAAAAGCATGTTACCGAGGCGAAAAGTTCGGCCGACAACTCGTGGATGCTGATGAGTTCCGCGCTCGTGCTGTTGATGACCGGGCCCGGATTGGCCCTATTTTATGGCGGATTGGTCCGAAAGAAGAACATTCTGGCAACCATGATGCAGAGCTTCGCCATGATGTGCTTGGTGACAATTACGTGGGGCCTATTCGGGTACAGTCTGGCATTCGGGTCTGGAAACAGTTTCATCGGTGGATTCGAGCACCTGTTTCTGCGCGGCGTCGGAGGAGATCCAAATACTGAATATGCAGCCACGATCCCACACCAGACATTCATGATTTATCAACTCATGTTCGCTATCATCACGCCGGCGTTGATCACGGGGGCCTTTGCCGAGCGAATGAGATTCAAGGCCATGTTGCTATTCATGGCCCTCTGGACGGTTGTCGTCTACAGCCCTATGGCGCATATGGTATGGGGCAAGGGCGGATTATTGAACGCGTCCCTTGGCGGCCCCATCCCCACTCTGGATTTTGCGGGCGGGACGGTCGTGCACATCACCTCAGGCGTTTCGGCGCTGGTCTGCGCGCTTTACTTAGGAAAGCGCCTGGGTTATCCGCAGGAATCTGTGCCGCCGCATAGCGTGGTGTTGAGCTTTGTGGGCGCATGTCTGCTCTGGGTGGGCTGGTTTGGCTTCAACGCGGGCAGCGCTCTCTCATCAGGAACGTTGGCGACAAGCGCTTTCGTCGCGACACATTTCGCCGCCGCGTCCGCCGCAGCAGGTTGGAGCTTAGTGGAATGGAGGGGCAGCGGCAAGCCTAGTGCTTTGGGAGCGATCTCTGGTGCCGTGGCCGGTCTAGTCGCGATTACTCCGGCAGCTGGATTTGTCAAACCGATGCCTGCCCTGCTCATTGGTTTCATCGCGGGCATTCTGTGCTATCTAATGGTTGCGAAAGTCAAAGCTCGCTTTGGCTATGATGATTCGCTGGACGCTTTCGGAGTACATGGAGCGGGCGGCACCATCGGAGCGATCCTGACGGGAGTTTTCGCTGTTAGCGCCGTGAATCCCATATTCAAGGATTCGAGCGGAAATGTCCTGGCCTCGGGCCTAGTCGAGGGGAATGTACATCAACTGCTGAATCAACTAGTTGGTGTGGCAATTGCCTGGGGACTCGGAATCGTTGGAACGGTGGCAATCTTGGTCCTTGTGGACAAATTGATTGGGCTCCGCGTTTCGTCGGAGCATGAAAATCAGGGGTTGGACCTTTCGCAGCATGGGGAGGAGGGGTATAACTGGGAGTCTTCGTAGCTACCGGTTCCCACGTCTGCAAGAATATTGATATTGAGGTTCTAGCCGACACTCGGTTGCAGCAGTAGGGATACACTCCACGTCAATTAAGCCGGATTCCGCCTAGTAAACGGGATGTATCGGAATGTGGCCCACCAGTTTTCTCGTAAGGCGACTTTATCGGAACTTGGCCAAGTCTCTCGGGCTCGAACTCTCACAACCAAGAGCTCACTGATTATCCTATTGAATGCATAGATTCTGCTGTCCGATCCGACGCTGGGCCCTTGATGGTGAATCGGATTTTCGCAATCAGCCGCCATATTGCCCGCGATCCTCATGGGCGAACTCTTACGGTTCGCCTGGCAGCGGGCCGAACTCAGGCGGAGGGACACGGC
>Ga0210400_10005377_pt1 | contig 10885 bp, 7 predicted proteins | sample IncBWH26MmetaG_FD_155456 | JGI IMG/M metagenome (GOLD analysis project Ga0210400, IMG submission 155456) | Forest soil microbial communities from Barre Woods Harvard Forest LTER site, Petersham, Massachusetts, United States - Inc-BW-H-26-M | ecosystem: Environmental > Terrestrial > Soil >... | reverse complement strand
GACCAGCGTGGCCGGCGCCGTCCAGCCCCAGGCCGGTGCCTGGTTCAGGGCCAGGAGCCCGGCCACCACGCCCAACGAGAGCAGCCCTGACCCGGTCCAGTCGAGCCGCCGCAACGACGGTCGACGCACGACGGGTCGAGATGAGCCCGAGGTCGAACCTGTTGGGGAAGTCGGTTCGGCTCCGACTGGGCTCGGCTCCCCCGGGACCGTTCCCTCGTGGACCGAGTCGTTTCCCTCGTGGACCGAGTCGTCTTCCTCCGGCCCGCCTCCCTCGTGAACCGAGCCGTCTGCCTCCGGCCCGCCTCCCTCGTGAACCGAGCCGTCGGCCCGCTCACCATCCCCGAGCGGTTCGCCCGTGTGCTGCATTGTGTGACCAGGCAGCACCACCAGGGCCAGCACCATGGCCACCGCCATCAGAGGCAGCTCGCCCCAGAACAGCGCCCGCCAGCCGAGGTACTGGATGATGGGAGCGCCGACGGTAACGCCGATGACCGGGCCGCCCGCCCCCACCAGCGCCCACCAGCCCATGGCCTTCACCCGGTCCTCGGCCGAGAACACCTGCAAGATGAGGGCCATCGACGCAGCGCCGGTGGCTGCTCCCTCGATGCCGTCCAGCACCCGGGCGGTGATGAGCAGGCCGGCGGTGGGAGCCGACGCGGTGAGCACCACACAGACCGCCGCCCCCACCAGCCCCCAGAGGTACAGCCGGCGGAGGCCCCAGACGTCGCCGATCTTGCCCAGGACCGGTGCGGCTACCCCGAAGGCCAGCAGTGGGCCGGTCGACGTCCACGTCAGGGTGGAGACCGAGGTGTGGAGCTCGCGGGCCACCTGGGGCAGGGCCACCACGAAGACGGTGAAGGTGATGTTGACCGACAACAGGCCGGCCAGCACCGTCCACAACACCCACCACTGGTAACGGTCCGAGGAGCGGACCCGATGGTGAGCCCGGTGTCGGAGCAGGACCGGCCAGGGGACGATGACACCGCCCTCGGCCCCGGCTCCGGCCCCCGACTCGAGCCGCATCACCGTGGTTTCGAGCGCGTCCGAAGCCGCACTGGTTTCGAGCGCGTCCGAATCTGCGGTGTCCTCGGATCCCTCGAGGGACGCCGGCCGCTCCGGCCCGGTCCCTGGTTCCACGTCAGCCGTCGAGGCGCTGCATCTCCGTTTGCAGCTCGGCCACCGTCCATCGGTCGTCCTTCTCGAGCGTGTCCGTCATCGTCCACGGCTTGAAGAGCCGGATCTGGCCGCCCTGAACGAAATACACCTTCCCCGTGGCCGGGCACTCTTCGGTGGACAGGTAGGCCACCAGGGGAGAGACGTTGGCCGGGTCCCAGGAGTCGAACACGGCCGCGTCCTTGGGGGCCTGGACGATGTCGGACAGCCCGGGGGTCTGCTCGGTCATGCGGGTCCGGGCGGCGGGGGCGATGGCGTTCACCCGCACCCCGTACCGGGACAGCTCCTCGGCGATGATGGTGGTGAAAGCGCCGATCCCCGCCTTGGCCGCCCCGTAGTTGGACTGTCCCGGGTTGCCGAGCAGGCCCGAGGTGGACGACGTGTTGACCACCGCTGCCTTGACCTCTTTGCCCGCCTTGGTCTGCTCCCGCCAGTAGGCGGCGGCGTGCCTGGTGGGCACGAAGTGTCCCTTCAGGTGCACGTGGATGACCGAGTCCCACTCCTCTTCGGACATGTTGACCAGGACACGGTCCCGGAGGATGCCGGCGTTGTTGATCAGGACGTGGAGGTCGCCGTAGGCCTCGATGGCCGCATCGATGAGGCGCTTGCCGCCGTCCCAGTCGGTGACGTCATCGCCGTTGGCCATGGCCTGACCTCCGGCGGCGGTGATCTCGTCCACCACCTGCTGGGCCGCAGAGCGGTCGTCGCCCGAGCCGTCGACCGAGCCGCCGAGGTCGTTGACCACTACCTTGGCGCCTTCGGCGGCGAACAGCAGTGCATGCTCGCGGCCGATCCCACGGCCGCTGCCGGTGATGACTGCTACCCGTCCGTCCAGTGCACCCATGATTCCGGTCCCTTTCCACTGCTCGATTCGGCCCACGTTGTCAGGACCTTGACGGACCGGTCAAGCCCGAATGACGCCCGAAGGTGGCCCCACAGCAGCTCCCAAACCGGCCGCTGCCACCGCCTCGGCCATGGCCCGGACCCGGACTCGCTCCCCGGCCACCAGGACGTACTCCGTGTTGCGGAGGTGGGAGACCGCACCCACCTTGCGACCCTTGGGATCGTGGATGCCGATCCGCGCCCCGACGTAGCGGGCAGAGTCGAAGGCCAGTACTTCGACGTGTCCCCGGGGTCGACACAGGTCGTAGAGCTCGGTCAGGGACAGCCAGGATTCGTCGTTGTAGGAGAGCACCACCACCTGGGCCTCCACCATCCCGACCACCTGGGCCAGGGCGGCGGGCATGGTGCGCCGGCTGTTGAACGGGCTCCGGCCCTCGGTGTCCCTGATGTCCTCCCGCTTGCAGGCCACGCCGTAGTGGTCGGGCGCGTCCCAGGCGATCACCGTTTCCCAGATGTGGTAGTTGGCGTCGTACCGGTGCTGGTTGTAGGGCGGGTCCAGGTAGGCCAAGTCGTACGGGCCCAGCTGCGAACCCGCCACCAGCTGGCAGGCGTCACCGCGCAGGGCACCACCGGGGCCGGCCAGGAGCTCGGGTACCCGTAGGGTCAACGGGCGGTAGGAACGGTCGGCCCACTGCTTCAGGTAGGCCATCTGCAAGCCGGTGGTCGAGTCCACCCGATCAGCCGCCTCGAGCAGGCTGGTGATGAGCACCGGCCACAACGGCGACCCGGCGAACTCGGACTCGATGGCGCCGCGGATGGCATCGATCCGCGCCCCGTTCTCAGGCTGGAAGTACCTCGACGCCACGCAGAAGGTCTCGGTGACATAGCCGGGCTCACCGGGCAGCTCGTTCAGCCATCCCACCGCCTCGGCCAGGATGGACGAGGACACGGCGGCGTCGTCGGCGTCGGTGGCCACGTACGCCTGGGCCAGCACGTGGGCGGTGCGGGAGGAGTCGACCGCGGTGACGGTGACGCCCTCCTGCTTGAAGGCCTGCGCCACCCGGGTGGTCCCGGTGAACAGGTCGACGGCGGTGTGGGCGCCCGACGCCCGGCACAGCTCGCTCAACGCCGGCACCAGCCGTCGCTTCGATCCCAGGTACTTGATCAACGGCGCATCCGCCGGTACCACCAGTCGGGGTCTCTGGCGTGGGCATGAAAATGATCGGGGATCTGGCGCATGACCCGATCGAACGACCAGACATCGGCACCCAGGCGTCGGTCGGCCACGGCGGCCAACTGGGCCAGCATGTGCTCGAGCTCGTCGGGAGGCGGCTCGGTGCCGTGGCGCTTCCATACCACCATGGGCACCGAGCACACCTCGCAGTCGGCCACCCAGCACACGTCGTCCTCGTGGAACCACTCGGTCATTCGTGCTGCCTCGCACAGCTCGCACTCGGGGTCGAGCGTCATCTGGGCCGCGTCATCTGGGCCGCGTCATCTGGGCCGCGTCATTTGGTGTACAGGTTGACTTTCGACCCCGGCTGCACCTGCGTGCCCGAAACCGGATCGGTGTCGAAGACCTTGCCCCCGGCCGGCCCGAACACGCTGCCCACCGCCAGACCCGCCGCCTGCAGAGCCGTCGTCGCCTTGGCCACCGATTGCCCGGTCAGCCCGGCGGGCACGGGGACGGGCTGCGGCCCGAGCGACACGTTCACCGTGACGGTGGACCCGAAGGGCTGGGGCCCGGCGCTGGGATCGGGGGTGGTGGAGACGACCGAGCCGGCCGGAACGGTGGCGTCGTAGGCCTGGCTCTGGGTGGCCACGAACCCGGCCGCCTGTAAGGCCGCGGCTGCGACCGAGTAGGTGTCGCCGGCCACGCTGGGAATGGCCACCGGCTGGTGGCCCTTGGAGGTGGAGATCACCACGGTGGACCCGTAGGGCGCCGTCCCCGAAGGAGTGGAGCCCAGGATGGACCCGGGCGGGGCCGTGTCGCTGTACTGCTGGTTGGCAGCAGGGCACACCCCTACCAGGTGGAGGGCCTGGAGCGCCTTGATGGCGTCGCTACAGCTCGAGAAGGTGGTCAGGTTGGGGAAGTTCACCGGCGGGGGTCCGGTGGACACCACCACCTTGATGACCAGTCCTTCCTTCGCCGTCACCGGCGGCCCGAGGGCCGGAGCCGAAGCCGGCTGCTGGCTGATGATCTTGCCCGCCGGAACGGTGATGCTGAAGGTATGGGCGCTCTCCTGCACGGTGAAGTGGTCCTGGGCCACCGCCGCTCGAGCCTGGGACACCGTCTTGCCGGCCAGCGAGGGAATGGTGTGGCTGGGGGTGAACACCTTGTCGCGCACCGCTACCACCGCACCCGCGCCCAGCAGGGCGAGCACCACCACGATGATGGCGACCACCCATGGCCACCGGCGGCGGCGTGGCCCCGATGCCTTGGCCCGCTTCGGCGGCTTGGGTGCGCCGGCCCCCTTGGCCCGCTTGGCCCGCTTCGTCTTGGTCCCGCCGGGGGCACCCTCCTCGAAATCGAACACGCCGCTGGCTGGGGGGGCGATGGAAAGGGCGGCAGTGGCCGGGGTGCCCAGCTCGGTCCGGTCCTGGCCATCACTGGTCACCGGCAGCGTTGGTGCGTCCTGACCCGAGAGCTGACCAGAGAGCTGAGCCGTCGGCGGCCCGGCAATCCGACCTGTTGGCGGGCCGGCGTCCTGACCTGTCGGTGGCCCGGTGACCGGGCCCGCCAGACGACCCGTGACGGCCCCAGCCGCCCCAGCCGCGCCGGCGGCCCCAGCCGACCCACCGGCCGCCCCTGTCACCCCTGCCGCTCCAGCGGACGCCGCCCGAGCCCCCCCGGCCGCCACGGTGCCCGCCGCCCCCGCGGCCGATGCCCCCCGACGGGGCACGGGCGCAGCAATAGGAAGAGGCGTGGGCGGAGGGAGCGTGGTACCCAGGTCGTGGAGCCGCCGGGCCAGCTCGGCTGCGGTGTAACGCTCGGACGGGTTCGACGCACCGGCCTGAGGCAGCAATTCGTTCAACCGTCCCAGCCGCTCGTGGGGCGGAAGCGCGGTGTCCAGGCGGCCCATGAGCGTGGCGATGGTCGTGTCGCTCGAGAAGGGAACGATACCGGTCACGGCCTCGTAGAGCACCAGGGTCAGGGCATAGACGTCGGCCCGGCCGTCGAGCGGCTTCCCCTCCACCTGTTCGGGCGCTGCGTACCGGGCCGTGCCCAGCACGGCCCCGGCCGGTTCCGTCCAGGCCGCCTCGGCCAGGGCCCGGGCCAGGCCGAAGTCGGCGATGCGCAGCCGTCGCTCGTCGCCCAGCAGCAGGTTGGCCGGCTTGATGTCCCGATGGACCAGACCCCGGCGGTGGGCGTAGTCCAGCCCAGCCGCTGCTTCCACGCCCACCCGCACCGCCTGTTCAGGCGTGAGCAGCGTCCCGGTGTCGAAGACCTGGCGCAGGCTGCCGCCCGAGAGGAACTCGAGAACCAGGTAGGGCTCCGCCTCCTGTTCGCCCCAGTCGAACACCTGCATGATGTTGGGGTGGTTGAGTGCCGCGGCCGCCCTGGCCTCGGCCCTGAACCGCTTCAGGAAGGCGCTGTCGCCGGCCAGGGCCGGGTGGAGGACCTTGATGGCCACCTGGCGGTGCAGTGAGATGTCCTCGGCCAGGTAGACGTGCGCGGACGCGCCCGTGCCCAGTGCCATGAGGAGTCGGTAACGGTCGCCGAGGACCCGCCCGATGGAGTCGGTGATGCCCGGCATCTTCGTGCCTAGGGTACCGATCTCCCTGACACTTCCGGTGGAGGGTCCACCACTCTGGTCAGGCGATTCACCGCGTTGTGCTCCTTCTCATGATGTTCCACTCCGGCATGCAAACGGGGACCCACGCCGGTATTCAGGCGGACTCTGGGCGGTTCTGGTCGGGCAGCTCGCCCGACTCCAGCAGGGCGGCGAACCCGTCACCGTCGATCATGGGCACGCCGAGCGTCTCGGCCTTGGTCACCTTGGACGCCCCCGGCTCGACCCCGACCACGACCGCGTAGGTCTTCTTGGACACACTCCCGGGCGACTTCCCGCCCCGGGCCAGGATGGCCTCCTCCGCCTCTTCGCGGGTGAAGCCGTCCAGGGTGCCGGTGACCACCACCGACCTACCGGCCAGGGTCTGGGGCACCTCGGGCGCCGACCCCGCCCCCGAGCCGCCTCCGGCCCCGGTGGCGCCACCGGGCTCCTCCAGGGTGAGCCCGGCCGAGCGCAACCGCTCCACCACGGCGCGGTTCGGCGGGGAGTCGAACCACCGCCTGACGCTGGCCCCGATCACCGGTCCGACGCCGTCCACCGCGGCCAGCTCCTCCTCGCTGGCGGCCATGACGGCGTCCAGGTCACCGAGGGAGCGAGCGAGGGCCAACGAGCCGACCTGGCCGAGATGGCGGATGCCCAGGCCGATCAGCAGGCGGTGGAGCGGGCGGGTGCGGGAGGTGTCGATGGCGGACAACAGGTTGGTCGCTGAGAGGGCACCGAAGCCCTCCAACCCGGACAGGGCATCGGCGGTGAACGAGTAGAGGTCGGCCACGTCGTTCAACATGCCCAGGCCCACGAACAGCTCCACCCGCTGTTCGCCCAGGCCCTCGATGTCCATGGCCGAACGGGAGCCGAAGTGGGCGATGCGCTGGACGCGTTGGGCCGGGCAGTCGAGGTTGGTGCAGAACGTGTCGCTTTCCCCCGGCAGCCGGATCAGCGGGCTGCCACAGCTGGGGCACTTGGTGGGGAACTTCCACGCCCGCCGCCGGCGGGGGCGCCCCGCCGTGCCGCCCGTCTTGCCCTGGCCCGGGCTGCCCGCCCCGCCGGTCCCGTCCGGGCCCGGGGCGCCGGCCGTGCCCGTGCCCGTGCCCGTGGCCGGTCCGAGCACCGGCCCCACTACCTCGGGGATGACGTCGCCGGCCTTGCGGACGATGACCGTGTCCCCCGGCCGCACGTCCTTCAGGGCCACCTGGTCCTCATTGTGCAAGGTGGCGAGCGACACGGTCGAGCCGCTGACGAACACCGGCTCGAGCACGGCGAACGGCGTCGCTTTGCCCGTGCGCCCGATGGACACGGCGATGTCGTTCAGGCGGGTGGTCCGCTCCTCGGGTGGGAACTTGTAGGCGATGGCCCAGCGGGGAGCGCGGGCGGTGGATCCGAGCTGGCGCCGGAGGGCCAGGTCATCGACCTTGATGACCACACCGTCGATCTCGTAGTCCAGGTCGTGGCGGTGCTCCTCCCAGTAGCGACAGCGCTCGAGGGCCTCGTCCAGCCCATGGACCATCCTGACCTCGGGGTTGACGGGGAAGCCGGCGCGTCCCAACCACTTGAGCGTGCTCGAGTGGTCCTGGGTCAGCTCGACAGGCAGCTGCTCCCCTGCCGCCGCCTCCAGGTCTCCCACCTGGTAGGCCCAAAAGGACAGCTCACGCGACGCCGTCACCTTGGCGTCCTTCTGTCGGAGGGAGCCAGCGGCCGAGTTCCGGGGGTTCACGAACACCTTGCCCCCGGCAGCCTCCTGTCGACGGTTCAGGTCCTCGAAGGCGGGGATGGGCATGTAGACCTCGCCCCGGACCTCGATGACTGCCGGCGGCGTGCCCACGGCCTCGTCCAGCACCTCGGGGATGGCTTCGATGGTGGCCACGTTGGGGGTGACGTCCTCGCCGGTGCGACCGTCTCCCCGGGTGGCCGCCTGCACGTAGCGCCCGTCCTGGTAGGTGAGCGACATGGCCAGCCCGTCGATCTTCAGCTCGCACACGAACACCGTGCCCGCGGGGATGCTCTTGGCCAATCGATCGGCCCACGCCTGGAGCTCGTCGGGGGAAAAGGCGTTGTCCAAGCTCATCATGGGCACCCGGTGCTCGACCGAGGCGAACTGGGTCGACGGTGCCGCCCCCACCAATTGCGTCGGCGAGGTGGGCGTGGCCAGATCCGGGTAGTTCGCCTCGATATCGCGCAGCTCGCGGACCAACGCGTCGTAGTCGGCGTCGGGGATCTCGGGGGCATCGAGCTCGTGGTAACGCTTGTTGTGGTACTCGATCAGGTCCCGCAGCTCCTCGGCCCGGGCCACGGGATCGAGATCCCGGGCGGCCGAGTCTGGTCCCCCGGGCGTCCTTTCGGGTCCCTCTGATCCCCCGGGCTCCTTCGGCTCCTCTGTTTGCCCGGGTGTCCCGTCCGGCCCGCCCGTTCCCCTTCGGGACGGCGGGCTCAACGGGCGATCCCCGATCCGATGACCAGCTCGGGACGGGCCGGGTCGTACAGAGCCACGGTCTGCCCCGGCGCGATACGGCGCTGGAGTTGGTCGAAGCGGACGGCCAGACCCTCGGCGCCGTCGTCGCCGGTATCGACACCATCGCCCGGGCAAGCGAGCACGCATCCCACCGGAACGCCGTGGGCGCTGCACTGAGCGATGGCCGCTGCGCCCTGCGGCCACGGCTCGTCCACCCAGGTGACGGTGTTCAGCTCGACTCCCGGAGCGTTGGCCGACTCCGGCGGCCCGACCAGTACCCGTCGAGCGCTGAGATCGACCGAGGTCACGTACCGGCGCCGTCCGTCCGTGCCGTGGCCCATACCCCGGCGCTGGCCCACCGTGATCAGTTCCAAGTCGTCGACCGGGCCCAGATCGTCGCCCGTCTCGTGATCGACCAAGCGCCCGGGGTGGAGCGGCAGCCGGTCGCCGAGGAACCCACGCCGACCCTCATCCGACCGGATGAAGCACACATCCTGGCTGTCGGGCTTGTCCGCGGTGCGCAGGCCCAGTCGGGTGGCCTGGGCCCGTACCTCCTGCTTGGTCAGGTCTCCCACCGGGAACGAGCAACGGGCCAGCTGATCCTGTCCCAGCATGGACAGCACGTAGGACTGGTCCTTCAGGTGATCGGCCCCCCTCCGGAGCCGGAAGTGGCCGTCGGCGGTGATCGCCCGCCGGGCGTGGTGGCCGGTGGCCACGGCGTCGAACCCGAGGGCCACGGCCCGCTCCAGGAGGCGATCGAACTTGAGGTGGCGGTTGCACTCGATGCACGGGTTGGGAGTGCGTCCCTCGGCATGGCCGTTCACATAGGGCGCCACCACCCGAGCTTCGAAGTCGTCGGCAAAGTTGAACACGTGGTGGACCAGTCCCAGTTGATCGGCCACCCGGCGGGCATCGTCGACATCGGCCACCGAGCAGCACCCCGAGTCTGAGCTTCCGCCCCACAGCTTCAACGTGGCCCCCACCACGTCGGCGCGGCCCAGCTCGTCGGCCAGGATGGCCGCGGCAACCGAGGAGTCGACCCCTCCCGACATGGCAACCAGTACTCGCACCCGATCAGTTTCGCAGTTGCGAGACCGCCTCCGGGACCGCGGCCAGGGCCAGGTCGATCTCCTCGGCCGTGGTGGTGTACCCGAGCGAGAAGCGGATCCCGCTCACCGCCTCTTGCCGGGTGAGTCCCATGGCCAGGAGCACATGGCTGGGCTCGACGGCCCCGCTGGCGCACGAGGCCCCGGCGGATGCCGCCACCCCGGCCTGGTCCAAAAGGACCAACAGCGCCTCGGTCTCCACGCCAGGGATCTGCATATGGGCGATGCCGGCCACCGTCGGAGACCGACCCCCCGTGACCAGAGCCCCGTCCACCTGGTCGATGAGGCCGTCGAGCAACCGGTCTCGAAGGACGGCCACCCGGGCCACCGTCTCGGTGCGCTGCTCGCCGGTGACCCGAAGGGCTTCGGCCATGGCCACGATCCCAGCCACGTTCTGGGTCCCGCTCCGCCGCTCTCGCTCTTGGCCCCCGCCGTGGATGACGGGGGCGAGGGGAACGCCGGTCCGGGTCACCAGGGCCCCCATCCCCTTGGGCCCACCGAACTTGTGGGCACTGACGGCCACCAGGTCGGCCCCTCGGCACTGGCCAGCCGGATCGAGCCAGGAGACGACCTGGACGGCGTCGGTGTGCACGAGGGCGTCGGGCGACCGCTCGTGCACCAGCGTGGCCACGTCCTCCAGGGGCTGGATCGTCCCGATCTCGTTGTTGACCCCCATCACGCTCACCAAGCTGACCTCCACCGTGCACGCCTCGGCCAGCTGATCGAGGTCCACCACGCCGGCGGCATCGCTCCGCACCTCTCGCAGCTCCACCCCGAACTGCTGGGCTGCAGCCCGGCCGGCGTTCAGGACGGCGGGGTGCTCCATGGCCGTGCACACGATCGGACCGATGGGCCGGTCGCGGGCGGCCAGCGCCCCGAACACGGCCAGGTTGTCGGCCTCGGTACCACCACTGGTGAAGACCACGTCACCGGGGTCGACGGCCATGGCCGCCGCCACCAGCTCCCGGGCATCATCGAGAGCCATGCGGGCATCTCGCGCCGCGCCGTGTCCCCCCGAGGGGTTCCCGAACCGGTCGGAGAGAAAGGGCAGCATGGCCGCCACCGCCTCGCTCCGCATCGGCGTGGTCGCCGCATGATCCAGGTAGGCGCGCACCGGTTCAGTCTGACACTCGGCTGGCTGGGCCTGGCCGAGATCCAGCTACCGACCGGCCCTGGGATGAGTCGGGGTAAGCCGGGGTAAGCCGGGGTGAGCCGGGATGAGCCCGGAGTCAGGAGATCGAGATGGCCTTGATGTTGCAGAACTCCCGGATGCCGTGAGCCGAGAGCTCACGACCGTGGCCCGAGCTCTTGATCCCGCCGAAGGGCAGCGCCGGTATCGAGGCCACCATGCTGTTCACGAAGACCAGCCCCGCCTCCAGATCGTTCACGAACCGCAGCTGCTCGTCGGGTTCGGTGGTCCACACGCTCGATCCCAAGCCGAACTCGGTGCCATTGGCCAGGCGCAGGGCGTCGTCGGCGCTGGCCACCCGGAAGAGGAGTGCGACCGGTCCGAACACCTCTTC
>Ga0210400_10005376_pt1 | contig 10885 bp, 9 predicted proteins | sample IncBWH26MmetaG_FD_155456 | JGI IMG/M metagenome (GOLD analysis project Ga0210400, IMG submission 155456) | Forest soil microbial communities from Barre Woods Harvard Forest LTER site, Petersham, Massachusetts, United States - Inc-BW-H-26-M | ecosystem: Environmental > Terrestrial > Soil >... | reverse complement strand
ACAGGCGGGGAGCAACACGGCGAAGGCGAGCAATCCGATCGCTGAGGTGATGAACCATGCCCAGGTGCAGATCGGCATGCGCATGAATGTCATGCCTTTTGTGCGCAAGTCCAGCGTTGTAGCGATAAAGTTCAGGGAGCCAAGCAATTGCCCCACGCAGAATATCGCGATGGAGATCGCCCAAAGACTCTGGCCCCACGCAAGACCGGGGCCTGCGTCTTTGCCGACGGCGCTGAGCGGCGCGTAGGCGGTCCACCCGGAGATCGGGGGTCCATCTGGAATGACGAACGCCAGAACCAAAACCAGGAACGCGACAAAAGTGACCCAAAACGACATCATATTGAAACGGGGGAAAGCCATGTCTTCGGCGCCAATCTGGATGGGCAGGAAGTAGTTCCCAAAACCCGCGAAAGGCGCATTGGTCAGAACAAAAAACACCATCAGCGTTCCGTGCATGGTCAGCAAAGACAGGTAGTACTCCGGCGTAATGACTCCCCCGGGTGCGCCCGTGGATGACAAAAGGTCGAGACCAGGAACTTTTGTGGTTGGCCAGACAAGGTGAAAGCGCATCAGCCAGGAGAGCGCCATGCCCATGAATACCGCGACCAACGCCAGACCGTAATACTGCTTGCCGATTACTTTGTGGTCGAGACTGAAAACGTGCTTGCGGATAAATCCTTCCGGCGGGGCATGAACGTGTGCCGGCTGGACAACTGCTTCTTCCATGTACCCACCTCGTTCAATCGCGGCGCAGATCAGATCGATTTCTACGCACTGCCGATCTGCGGACTAGAGCTACTGCTCCGACGCCTTCTCTTTCAACCACTTGTCAAAATCGTCTTGGGACAACACGTTAAGATAAGCTTTCATGTTGTAGTGGCCGAGCCCGCACAGCTGCGTGCAGACGATCTCGTATTTCCCCGTTCTGTTGGCCGTAAAATGGACCGACAAATCCAGCCCCGGAACGAAATCCTGCTGTATGCGGAGTTCCCGCACGTAAAAGGAATGGCCGACATCTTTGGCATGCATCAGGAGATGAATTTCCCGATTGACTGGTATCGCAAGCTCCGCCGTTACGATGTCGTCGCGGGCCTCGACATCATTGGCGAGATCGAGCCCAAAGTAGTTTCCATTCCCCTCATCAATCTTGTCAGGATGAAGCGGGGCAAACTTTCCATCGGCTCCGGGATAACGGAAATAGAAGGCAAACTGGCCCGCCTGCGACTGGATCTGAAGTGCATCTTGCTTCGGAGCAGTAAAGTAAACCTCGGCCCATGCCTTCTGTCCCAGGACGCCCAAGGCCAGAACTTCCGTACCTACGAAAATGAATGCGGTCGCGACCATTAACCTCGCACCGCCCGGCAGATGCTTCACTTTGGACCCATTCTTGCGGTTGGAAAATCTCCATACGAAGAACGCAAGCAGCAATTGGGCGCCGAGAAACGCAAACCCCGCCTCGGCCATAGTGTCCGACAACTGCTCGTCAATCGCGTGGCCATGAGTCGAGATGTCCACGGGCTGAACGTACATATGAGTCACGATGGGATACGCGGACGCCAGCGCAATGAGCGTCAAGACTAGCGCAAAAAATTTCCCCACATTCCCTCGCTTCTGCCCTCAACTGATTCCAGCAGGGCCCGCCAATCCCGCAGCGTTTCCGATTCGATCGTAGTCTTGATTCCTGCCTAGTACGGCTTCGCCTTAAAAACAAAATTCACGGTCTTCGTCTCGTTGCCCGAGATCGTCACTTCCTGTGTCTGGTCGCCGTAGGATTCATGCCACGCGATAATGGTGTATTTCCCCGGCGGCAAGTTGGGAAGTGTGAAACTTCCTTCGCCCTGAGTAACGGCGTAGTGGGAGTTTTTCAAGACGGCAAAGTTGCCATGCATCCACGGATGAATATTGCACTTCACCGGGATGAATTCCGGCTTGTCATATTTTTCAGAGAACGGCGGAGTTCCCGGCGGCTGCGATTTGTTCCACTCCCGGTTAGTTTTCGGTAGCGGGTGAATATTGTGAGAGGTCTGGTCCTCGTTCGCGATTTCCAGCGTCTGGTTCACCTCGAAGGCCAGCACGTGGGGCATGTATTGGCAGCCCTTCTGGGTGAACTTGGCGGGCTGACTGGGCGGTGTCGAATCATCTGGCGCGCCTGCGGAAATATATACGACGACGTTCTCAAGCGCATTATTCGGACCAGTCACAACGGTTTCCGTGGTCAGCGCTGTTGCATGTTGCTTCGCGCAACTCGGCTCTTTCGACATATCAATCGGTTTCTGCTTGGCCGGGGTGCCTTCATAAGTCACCTTGCCGCTGACCGTGCTTCCGTTTGGCACTGCGGTTGTCATGGTTTCTGCAGCAAGAATGGCAACTCCTGCAAGAAAAACGCCCTTTATTCTCATCCTCTTGCTCCTCTTGAATCCCATTTTCTCCAGCATTACTGCTTGATTCCGGAACCGGTCGGGGTGCCAACGATTTTCTGTGCGTTGACGACTTCGGCTCCCTCCTTGGAACTCATCCAGAGAGTCAGCTCGGCACTCTTCCGCGTTACCTGCAGGGTGCGCAGGTAGTGCACCAAGTCCCAGGCATCTTCCGGCTTGATGACATCGGCAAACGACGGCATGGGGGTGCCATCCAGGCCGGTCATGAAAATCTTGTAGAGGTCGTGGTTTGTAGCACCGCATTTGAAGCGTGACCCCGCAGCAAAATTATATGGGCGGATGGGTTGGTCGTTGCTGTCCGTGAGCGTCGAAGCTGAAGGACCATCGCCGTGGCCTTCGGGGCCATGGCACTTCCAGCATTCGAGCTTGGTGAACAGTTCTTTTCCGTGCTTGATGCTGTCCAGTGTGACCGCAGGCTCAGCGGGAACGTTGATCGGATCACCCGCCTTATCCGTCTTCCACCGCGGCGAGAAAGTCTTGATGAAAGCAATCAAATCGGCTCGGTTCTGGGCGGTCAGAGTGATCCAAGATGGCATGTTGGAGTTATTGAAGCCTCGCGTCATGGCACTGAAGAGATCCTCGTCGGTCGGCAGTGTGCCGGTCGGCGTCGAGCGGCACTTGAAGGTTGCCGCCACGAAATTTCGCGGCAGTATGTTCAGGTAGGGCCCGTTTTCTCCGTTGCCGTCGCCGCGGTAGCCGTGGCAACCCCAGCAATAGCGATAGTAAAGCTGCTTGCCGGCAGCGGCTTGGCCGGACAACTTGCCGACGTGAGATTCGCCCTGCTGTGCTGACGCAAGCATAGGCAGAACCAAAGCCGCGGCGATTCCAAGAATCCATTTCTGGTTTTTCGTAGTCCGCATCTTTATCCACCTCTAAAAGGCGAAGTCAAAGCCAAACATCAAGCTGTTGCTGGTGAGATCCAAGAAATTGACGGGTGAGGTGTGTCGCTGCCGCACCCAGGCATACTCGTTGTGAAAGGCAAATCCGGCCCGGCTGGAAATGAATGGATAGTAGCGATAGCCAATCGTAAAAGCATCGATATCGCCAAAGTTTGACGATGGAACGCTCACTCCCGGCACGAAACCACCTCCTGCCACGATAGGCAGAGCTTGCTGTGACATGCGAATGGCTTCGTAGCGATTGATGATTATGAACTGAGGGTTGTAGGTGTAGTGGGTTTCGATCAACGCGCCGTTCCACGCCGGATTTTGCGCCCCAGTGGGAAGCGGCTGATTCGCTGGAGTACCGGTGCCCAGATAGGCGCTATCCGAGCCATGGAAGTACATAGTGGTGAAATCGAACTTCTTGAGATACCACATGCCTATGAAACCGAAGCGATAAAAGCCCTTGTTTCCGATTCCGGTGCCCGGCACGGGGGCCCCGCCTTCGTTGAATTGGAAGTAAGTCGGAGCCTGTCCTAAGTAAGCAAATACTCCTACGCGCTGAAGCCCCAGACTTCCTACCTCAAAGGCTTGGCTGGCTGTCAAGAAAGCGTCATAGCCGCGGCTCGTCGGCAGGCCAGGAGACCCGTCGTTGGAACTCAATACGGCAGCGGAAATGCGAGTGCGGTCATCTTTCGAATGCCCCATCCACTCCGCGCCAACCTGGTTATCACCGATCCCGAATGTGAACAGGCTGGTGTTTTCGGTGGCCGGCTGGAAATGGTAGTTCTGATAAACACCGGAATTGTTCGTCAGAGTCAGAATTCGCTTTTCGGAAAGCAGATTGTCCAACTCAAACTTGCCAAGTTTTACGTTGAGCCAACTGCTGCCGGCCAAATTATCCAGGCGGGCCATCACCGTCTCGAAGTGGAAGGCGCCGGTATTGTCAGAGGAGGGCAAAACGTAAAACGAGACATTTTTGGCCAGCGTGCCACCCGTGTGGAAGTCCAAACCGCTCCAGTCAAACCCATGGGTCGTGACCTTGCCTTCCATCTGCCCGCCAGTCGTGCTCGTGGGATCGTCCACCTGCATGCGATTGACGCTCTCGCGGTGCCAGAATGACGTCATGCGGAAGGTGACGGGCCAATAGGCGGGCTGCTGAAAGATGGGGGCATCACGGTCATTTCCCATCTGGTAGCCATTGTCCTTAAAAGCTTGGCCGAAGGCGCTCAATTTGGGCCAAGCTTCATGGCAGGAGGAGCAAGGCATGCCGTAGTTGCGAGCAAATGCGGGGATGGCGTTAACATGTGGAGTTGGCAATGGAAGCGCCAAAGCATAAGGACTGTCGTTAAGGAAAACGGTAAGGAACAAGAGAACAGATACAGATCCCGACGTAAAAAATGTAAGCTTTCTCCAGCCTAGTCGAGGTGACCCTTCGTACATACCGCCTCCTCCGCCTGACTGGACACGGAAGTCAAGCGAGAACCGATTTTCGAAATGGTTTGGATAGGACTCGGCGCGGAGACACTACAACAGTACGAGCGAGGGAGAATCCAAGACTCGTCACGAACTCGGAAGCGAGTGTGAGAAAGCACGCCCATAGGAGAATCCGACGCTCTCTTTTCCTACAAAAAAGAGCGGTCAAATCCCCAAAGTCCCTGAACCGGCACGGAATGTACTCTCACAAAAAAACGAATGCAAGAGTTTTTTTATTTTTATCCTAAAGATTCTTGAGGATTCTTGGAACCCATAGTTCTGGTACTCAATCCCCGGGTCGCGCTCTTGGTCCCTCAGATGGCCTTCGCTCCGTTCGACCTAAGAATGCCGGCAAGGGAACGCAAAAACATTAGGCTTCCCTTCTCTTCATTCCGGAATCTTATGCCCGGGACGAAGTAGGAATGAGAATTCTGGAATTGACACCCCATCGAAGATGGGAGTACGAAGAAGTGTTACCCTCGATCCTGCGAGTTGACGCAAAGAATGAGATTTCCGTTCGATGCGGCAGGCCAACGACCAATGAATGTAGCGCGGAGTGAAATGCGGCAAGTTTATCGAGCAAGCAAAGCGGCCCCTTTCGAAACGAAAAGGAATGTTCTGTTTCGTTTCCTGCTGCTTGCTTGCCTGACGGGAGGCTCTATCTTTGCCGGCTGGGCCCGCGCGGATCAGCTCGTCAGCCCAGGATTTGTAAAGGAATTTGAGGCAACACAGGCGGACGCGCTCCAAGCACTAAATGAGCTTCTGGAGGATCAGACCATCCATGGAACATACATCTTCGACAAACAGCCGACTCTTACGGGGGCTATTGTGGCTGCGGCAACACCGCTGTTCGAGCCCTGGCAAGGACCTGGACAGGTTTTCTACAAGATACGAAAAGATGCGATTGCGCCACGGCATTTCCTGAATAGCGCGGATGAGGGCACGATCGCGGTCCGCTACGTCCTCATCAACGCCAGCCCCGGGCGATTTCGTTTGCGAATCGACGCCGTCTATGTGGAATCTACGCGGCGGAGAATGCACCCATCGGACCTCACCGTGGAATCGAGTGAATACAAAGTGTTCCAGGATCACCTTCAAGCCATTCAGTTTGCGGAGCAGGAAGCGGCCGACGCAAAGCGCCGCCGCGAAAGCGCAGATCTTGTAAAGCAGACGGTGATCCATCAGCGAGAGGACGAAACAACTCGGCTGGCTGCGGCGCAATCTTCCGTGCAAGACCTGGAGCTGCGCATTAGCGCGCTTCGGCATGAGGTGGAACGCAGAGTGAGGGCGCCAGGCGCGGACCTGAAGGCCGCTCCCTTCCGCGCGGCGGCAAACATGAGGACGCTCGCGGCGTACACGGAAGTGGTTATCGTGATCACCACCCCGCACTGGTACGGCGTGGAAACGCCTGACGGCCAACGCGGATGGATGCCCGTGGATCAATTGGAAAATCTCCCATGAAACGACCCCTAGAGAAATTCCTTGTTTCAGTCATTCAAAGGAGCGCGCTTGGTGGAATTCTCAGCCTGCTCCTGACAGCATCGGTTCTTTCTCAAGCCGTCCCATATGCTCGCGTGTTTCCGAAGTCCGCGGAAGAAGTGGAGACCGCGCTCAAGGAGCTGCAAGCGTATTCCGGCGAAAAGCTGCCCATCGTGGACGGTTTTGTCATCACCGGAGACAAGCCTCTCAGTCAGTACGAGCGCGCCTTTTATCAATTCTCGATTGACTTGCTACCGGGACAAACAGGCGGCACAATCGTTCGCCTCACCGCAAAAATCACGGCATGGTATGTTGACCCCGCTCCCTGGAAATCGGGCTATCAAGTCTTGCCGTCCAATGGACGTCTTGAGCTGGATTTGCTTGATCGGCTCAGCGAAAAGTTCGGTGAGAAGCCTGTGACTTCCGTTCTTAAGTCACAGATCCAGGCGCCTACCCCGAAGATCAACCTCTCTAGCGGTTTGCCCGGCGGTTCCCTTCAGCCCAGCAAGAGTTCCGCTGTTGCAGCCCCGTCAGTAACAGTATCGAGTGTATCTGGTAGCGATGAAGTGGGAGCCCTGCGCGCCAAACGCGAAGCCGAGGAACGGCGGATGCGGCAACTTGCCACGGAGCTGGAATCCTGGCAAGAGGTGCAGCATAACCAAGCTCATCCCCATAACCTGGTGGCAGTCAAGAAAAACGGCACGCCGGTGATGGCGCGGTCGGCGGAAGACTCCCGTGTTCTATTCGCCGCTGCAGCTAACGACGAATTCGAGTTTCTCGATGCCGTGGGACCATGGATTCACGTTCAGATTTCCGGCGATGCGCGCGGTTACATTCGCCGAAGCGGTCTGGAATTGCCGGAGTCTATCGCCGCACGTTTGAAATCGCCGGATGGTGCGGCTTCCAGTGAAAAACAGGAGGCCTTCCACGTGGAGCGTGAAGAAACCTCCCTTTTCCCCGGCGATTGGGAACCGTTGCGCGGCAAGTCCGTAAAGATATATACAGTTCAATCCGCTTCGCAGGACCCTAAGGAAACTGGCGCTGCCGCAAAGCTCAGTTTTGCATCCTCCCTGTTTCAAAAGTCTTCCGGCGAGTCCGCAACGATCTCACCTCCAGTTGAAGGCGTCGTCGTAATCTTCGACTCAGCTGACGGCGGAATCATTGCCAGTACACTGCTTAACGTTCACCAGTTAGCTGACGGCTCGCTTTCTCAGGATAGATTCTGGAAACTCTGTTATCTGGACCCACCGGACGACTTCCGGTCATCACCTAAGCCGTAGACATCTCAATGGTTCGAGCAGCCAATTCACATGGCAGGGAATGGAAAGCAGGGATATTGGCTGGTAGCCTTGCGCGCCTGTTCTTAAGGCATTCGAAATTTGTTCTCATTCCTGTCGTTGTAGGTCTCGCGCAACTAGCTGCCATTTCTCTGACAGCCCAAGTCTCCGCCCGGGACTGGAAACCACCCAATACTGCAACAAGGCCTTGCAAGATCGTCCCTGATACCTCGAAACCATCGAAAGAAGCGAAGAGGAACGGCAAAAAAAAGCTGGGCGATGTCGATGGCTGCCTTGAGGTGCGCTCCACGACGCTGGAGGTTCAAGAATACCTGCAAGCTTATGGGCGAGAACAGAAATGGAACTTGAGTGATGAACACGTAGCGGAGGATGCCTGGACGTTTTCGAGGAAGCTGGAAAGAGACGAACTCTTGCGCTACGCACAGAAAGACGCAAATACCGAGCGCGTGAACTGGACCTCTGGGGTGGCATTTGTTCAAGTCAGGACGGCGGAACTCGAGGAAGGGTTCGTCCGCGTGCAAGTTTCAGCTCGTTTCCAAGGTTATGGCCAGAGTCTGGATCGATTTGCTCCACAAAAAGAATTCTGGCCGCTGATTTCAAACGGTTCCTTTGAAAGGCAGCTCATTTCCGGACTTGAGGTGCACTTCAAGAATGCCCAGTAAACGCGCTTGAGTGCAAAGTGGCTACGGCAGCGGCTCTCTTTCCTGAATGGGCACTGACAACAGGGACAAAGCAAAGAATTCATTTCTACGTGGTACGTTTAATTAATCCAGCCATTGATTGGGAGCTAGAGAACCCTCAGGCGGAGGAAGCCTTGGTCGACCTCGGACCAACGTGGATTGGTGTATTACACGCTCGCGCCTTGAGGGCGATGCTCGGCTTCGCTTTCATACTCGTTGGGATATTGTCTGCGAGCGGACCTGCACGGGCACAGATTTCACCAGGTCCGCTTTCGAAGGCTCACCAATCCTTAACGGGAACCACGCAATGCGCGAGCTGCCATCAATTTGGCGCCAGCACTCCGACCTTTAAGTGTCTCGATTGTCATAAGGAAGTGGCCCAGCGCTTGGCGGCGAACCATGGGTACCACGCCAAGCTTCAAATGCAGAATCCGAATGGCAAGGACTGTGTGCGCTGCCATCTTGAGCACAACGGCGAGGACTTTAATCTTCTGCATTGGGAGCCATCGCAGAAACAGTTCGACCACCATTTAACGGGATATAACCTCGAAGGAAAGCACGCGGTGCTCTCTTGCGAAAAATGCCACACCCCTTCGAAGATGGCCGCGAGCGAGCAGGCTCTCATCAAATACGGGGATCTGAGTAAATCGTTTTTTGGGATGTCGGCGAACTGCCTGGCCTGCCACGCCGATCCTCATAAAGGGCAGCTGGGGAATGACTGCCAGCGCTGTCACAACGTGAACGACTGGAAGCAAGCCTCGCAATTCGACCATTCGAAAACGCGATACCCGCTGACGGGCTTGCACGTGAAGGTGGCTTGCGAGAAATGCCACAAGCCCGATAAGCCCGGGGGAGCGGCCCGCTATAAGGATATGAAGTTTGATTCCTGCACGGCGTGCCATATCGATCCGCACAAAGGGTCGTTCAAGCAGCGCTGCGAAACGTGCCATACCACTGCCAGCTGGAAAAAAATATTGCCCGGATTCGAATTCGATCATTCGAAGACCAAATACCCACTGCTCGGTCTGCACGCAAAAGTGAGCTGCGTTCTTTGTCATCTGAGTGGCGACTTCAAACGGCAGCTGTTATTTGCGGAGTGCGTGGATTGTCACAAACCCGATCCGCACAAAGGGCAGTTCGCGGAGCGTCCGAAGAGTGGCGAGTGCGCGGAGTGCCACACCGTGGAAGGCTGGAAACCGTCACTCTTTGGCGTGAAAGAGCATGCCTCGTCGAAGTATTCCTTGCTGGGCAAGCACGCGATCGTTCAGTGCGATGAGTGCCACATTCCAGCGGGGAAGGATACTGTTTACAAGGTGAAATTCGCCGCCTGCCTGGACTGCCACAAAGATGTTCACGAAGGGCAATTCGCCGCCGCGCCGTATCAAGACCGCTGCGAGAGTTGCCACACCGTTCAGGATTTTCATCGCTCCACGTTTACAGTAGCCATTCATCAGAAGACACGCTTCGCGCTGACGGGCGCGCACGTGGCGGTGCCTTGCAACGAGTGTCACAAGACAGGCGCAGGCGGCCCGTCGGACAAGATGCTCCCCTTCCATTTCCAGGATCAGAGCTGCACGGCCTGCCACGTTGATCCGCACCACGGCGAATTTAAAGAGCGCATGGCCCGGCGTCGCGCGAATGGAACCCCGCTCGGTTGCGAGGCCTGTCACGACACGAAGTCTTGGACGAACGTAAGTAGCTTCGATCATTCGAAAACCAAGTTCCCGCTTTTGGGCGCCCACCGGGCAGTTGCCTGCGGTGCCTGTCATAAGCCGCCTTCCGGTTCTCACCAAGCGCAATTCAAAGGGACATCGCAGATTTGCGAGGATTGCCATGCCGACCCGCACGGAGCGCAGTTCGCAAAGGCCGGGAAAACCCCCTGTTCGGAGTGCCACAACGTCCAGCGGTGGGTTCCGTCAACTTTTGATCACGAAACGCGCACACACTTCCCGCTGACGGGTGGCCATGCGAAAGTTCTCTGCGACAAATGTCACAAGGAAACGAGGGCGGTCGACGGGAAAGATGTGCTCTTCTATAAGCCGGCGCCAAGCAAGTGCGCCGATTGTCACGGGCCGGGAATGCGGCCGAATCAGTCCCCATTTTCAAACTAAGTTCTGGACACTTGATACAGAGCCGGGCAATTCATCCCACAACAATTGCGCCAAGGGTTTTCATGCCCAGCCACGTCGCAATAGAGCTGTAAGAGACGGCTAACTACCCCGGGGACATGGCCACTTACTGGCCATGGGTACAGTTGTTTCGACTCTCTTACGCGAGGAAAATTTAAGTAAGTCCAGCCCGCTGCACCCTATCCGACTGGGACGGATTAGGGAAGGGGGCAATACGTTTAGAGCGGTCAAGATCCTATGTTGGCTGATGCTTTTCGCTTGGCAGCCAGCTGGGGCACCGGTGTCTGCCGCGCAGCGGGAGACCACTCGAAGTCCGCACGGACCGTTGGCGATTCCCTGCGAAAATTGCCATACCGCCGCCGGATGGCGTCCTATCCGCGCCGTCCCGGAATTCGACCACAACAAGACCAGGTATCCTCTCAGGGGTTTGCATGAAAAGGTGGCCTGCTCTCGGTGCCACGCCAAGCCGGTATTCACAGACGTAGGCAAGACTTGCCAGGATTG
>Ga0210400_10005375_pt1 | contig 10886 bp, 8 predicted proteins | sample IncBWH26MmetaG_FD_155456 | JGI IMG/M metagenome (GOLD analysis project Ga0210400, IMG submission 155456) | Forest soil microbial communities from Barre Woods Harvard Forest LTER site, Petersham, Massachusetts, United States - Inc-BW-H-26-M | ecosystem: Environmental > Terrestrial > Soil >... | reverse complement strand
GCGCAGAACATCGCATTTCACGAACTCGGCCGGCAGGCCGTGATGGCCGATCCGGACTGGCGTCACGGCCGCTATTTCGAACAAGGCACCTATCCGCATCGCGGCCTCGGCGTGGCGCGGATGGCGGCGCATATCACCTATCTCTCGGACGCCGCCTTGCACCGCAAGTTCGGCCGCCGGATGCAGGACCGCGATTTGCCGACGTTTTCGTTCGACGCCGATTTCCAGGTCGAAAGCTATCTGCGCTATCAGGGATCGTCCTTTGTCGAGCGCTTCGACGCCAACAGCTATCTCTATCTGACCCGGGCGATGGACTACTTCGACATCGCCGCCGATCATGACGGCGTGCTGGCGCAGGCATTCCGCGGCATTCAGACCCGGCTCTGCGTGGTATCGTTCACCAGCGACTGGCTGTTCCCGACTTCGGAATCGCGCGCCATCGTCCACGCGCTCAACGCCAGCGGCGCGCGGGTGTCGTTCGCGGAGATCGAGACCGACCGCGGCCACGACGCGTTCCTGCTGGATGTGCCGGAATTCTTCGAGATCTCCCGCGCGTTCCTGGAATCTGCTGGCACGGCCCGCGGCCTGACCCGGACAGGCGGCTGACATGACCATGCAGCAACAGGCCCTGCCGCTCACCGGCATTCCGTCAGAGGACGCCAGGCATTATCGCGGCGATCATCTGTTGGTGGCGCAGATGGTCGAGCGCGGCTCGAAAGTGCTCGATGTCGGCTGCGGCGACGGCGATCTGCTGCAACTGCTGGAAACCCAGGGCATCGACGGCCGCGGCATCGAATTGTCGCGTGAGGGCGTCAACCGCTGCGTCGCCAAGGGTCTGGCGGTGGTGCAGGGCGACGCCGACACCGATCTGGTCAATTATCCCGACGATGCCTTCGACTATGTGATCCTGTCGCAGACCTTGCAGGCGACGCGCCAACCGCGCGTGGTGCTGGAGAATCTGCTGCGGATCGGACGCCGCGCCATCGTGTCATTCCCCAACTTTGGCTTCTGGCGGATGCGGCTGCAGCTACTGGTCGGCGGCCATATGCCGCGCACCGACAACCTGCCGGCTACCTGGTACGACACGCCGAACATTCACTTCTGCACCATCAAGGATTTCGTGCAGCTCTGCGACGAAATCAACGTCAAGATGGAGCGCGCGGTCGCGCTCGATCTCTACGGCCGGCCGCTGCGGCTCAACGCGCCCTGGTGGTTCTGGAACATGTTCGGCGAGCAGGGCGTGTTTTTGCTGAGCCGGGCCGGGAAGGTGCGGTAGTTTCATCACCTCTGCCAAAGGGAAAGGGAGTTAGCCCGCCACCATCGATCTCGGATCGCGCACCGGCCAGCGCCCCGCTTCGACCAGCGCGATGAAGCGCTCGACCATTTCGTTGAACAGCGCCGGCTCTTCCAGATTGAGCACGTGGCCGGACTTCGGGAAGAAAGTCAGTCCCGCGGCCGGCAGATGCTGCTTCAAGAATAGGCTGGGCCCGATGCAAGGGTCATCCTCGTCGCCGCAGATGATCAGCGCCGGCGTCGGGACTTTCCGGATGGCGTCGGTCAAGGTGTAGATCGAGGGCCGGCCGCCCTGGAAGCTGCGCATGGTGTTGGCCGAACCTTTGGCATCGTGCCGGGCCAGCGCGTCGTAGAAATCCGCATGTCCGCGCGGGTCCTTCAGCAGGAACGGAATTCGGCTGGGCGCCTCGCGCGTGGCTTTCGCCACTTCGGCGGAACCGATCGCTTCATATTGCTCGGCATTGGCCCGGCATTGCTTGCGGAACGCCTCCAGATTGTCGAGGTCCGAACCCGAACCGACGCCAGCCAGCGTCAACGACAGGGCGCGCTCCGGCGCGTTCAGGCCAACCTGGAGCGACGAATAGGAGCCCATCGACAGGCCGATGAAATGCGCTTTTGCGATTCCGAGATGATCGAGCACGGCGAGCGCGTCGGTGTAGAAATGCTTGTAGGTGTAAACCTCCGGCGATGCGGGCACGTCTGAGGGCGTATAACCGCGCGCGGAATAGGCGATGCAGCGGTGCCCACGCGAAAAATAGCGCATCTGCGGCTCCCAGTTGGTGTGGTCGGCCGCGAATTCGTGCAGGAAGATGATCGGAATGCCACTTCCGGCCTCTTCGAAATACAGCCTGACATTGTCGCTGGTGACGGCGCAGGGCATTTGAGGTTCCTTCACTTGTTTTTGTTTTCGCGCGTTTCGTCACGCGAACAGCGGCATGCTGGCATGAAACGCTGCAGGCCGGCCCGGAAAATCGCAGTTAATGCTCGCGGCTGCAATGAGGCGAAAACGTTTCTTGGTCACGGAACAGCCGTGGAATCACCCCGAAACCGATTCCGCACTGCCGCATCGCGTCTTGCTCTCGCCATATCGCAAATTGCATACGGACCTCGGATGTCGGCCCGCACAAGGCCGGCGGGGATAGGGGGAGTCAAAGAGGAATAGTTGAGTATGCTTCAGTCATCTGCGTTCGGCCGGTCGCTTGTTGCGCTGGCGTTGTGTTCGGCGGCAATCGCCTTCTCGGTCAGCCCGGCTTCAGCAAGGTCGCACCATGGCGGCAGGCGCTACGCCCATGCGCATCATGCCAGGCGGCACTACGCCTATCGTCACTATCGGCACGTCGCGCGTCGATCACGCTCGGATGCCGGCGTCGCGCAAATGCAGACGCTTGCCGTTGCGGACGCCAATGCCAGCCTGCCGTCGAGCACGGCTTCCGGCGGCACGAGCCCATCAGGCGGTTTTAGTTTGTCGAACGTGGTTGCCGAAGCGCGCCGTTACATCGGCGGCAATCCGACCAGCCTCGGAAGGCTATGGTGCGCACGCTTTATGAACATGGTCCTGCAGCGTTCCGGTTACCGGGGGACCGGCTCGGACGCGGCGCGTTCGTTCGCGAGCTATGGCCAACGGGTGTCGGGACCGCAAATCGGCGCCATCGCGGTGATGGCGCGGCGCGGCGGTGGACATGTCGGCATCGTCAGCGGCATCGACGCTTCGGGCAATCCGATCGTGGTGTCGGGCAATAGCCGCAACCGCGTCAGGGAAGCGCCGATCTCGCGCGGCCGGATTTACGCTTACGTCGTGCCGACGAGTTGAGGCGGACGTGACTGCCGGTCAACGGATCGCGCGAATGCGCACCCGGTGACCGGCTCTCGGCGCGGTGCTGCGCCGCTCACACCAGCTCCGGTTGCTCCGCGACAATAGCATCGCCGACGCCAATGGCGCCGCCGGCGATCACCTCGGCATAGATTCCGCAATCGGCGTGGCCGAGGCGGCGCATCAGCGTTAGCGGAATATTGAGGTCGCGCGCCGCGGTTTCCGGATCGACGTTGACGGCGGCGCAGCGCACGATCCGCTTCACGACCTTGAGCCGGGCGTCGCCGATCGCCAGCGTCCGGCCGAGCAGATCGAACTCGTGCCAAGCCGGCCAGCCGCTGACATAGAGGTTGGCGCGGAACCGGAGCGGGTGAACGGGCCAGTCCACCATGTTCTCGATTGCGGCGACGCTGCCGAGATTGATGATCGAGACGACCTTGCGGGCGACATCCGAAAAACTGTGTCCATGGCTTGAGAGAACCTTCGGCGGTCCCTTGATCGCCCCGGCGAAACCGGCCGCGAAGAAGTGCTCGATCGCGGCCCGCCCCTCCGCGGTTTCGAGGTCGCCCTGGGCCGTGATCGCGCCGTTTTGGCGGATGGTGAGGATGTTGCTCGCATCGTCGAAATGCGTCTGCACCGCCGCCAGCCATTCGTCCCGCATCAGCATCAGAAAATGCGGTTTTGGCATCCATTTCGGTGCGGCGGGATCGAAGCCGCTCGGGCCGTTCTCGATGGCATAGCGCCGGTCGGCCGGAAGTGTCCGGCCGACCTCCAGCGACACCCGCGGCAGCGGTTCCGGGCTCAGACCTTTGACCGGGTAACGATAAAGGCTCGCGATTTGCGCTGGCGGGGTCGGTGACATCCGGCCTTTTAAGAGATTCCGCGGCGGGGCGCCACCATACACGAATTTGTGAGATTGCCTCTTCCGTTTCCGGAACCCTCTTCCCACATTCGCCTCAAGCCGGCGTGAGCGTCGGCGACGCGACTGCCGGCCGGTTGAGGAATGTCAATGCGGCCTGCGGAAACCCAATGAAGATGCCGTGTCTGTGCTTCGCGCATGATGCGTCAAAGTGTGCGCGGCTTGGCGGCCAGATCATGCGCTCTTAAAAATTCGAGCGCGATCGGACGCAAAACCGGTGTCCACTTTTGCTGATCACGCTCCGGGCGGAACGGCAGGCTGAGGGAATACCCATGAATATTGAAAAATACACCGAGCGCGCGCGCGGCTTTATCCAGTCGGCGCAATCACTGGCGATGCGCGACGGCCACCAGCAGTTTTCGCCGCTGCATATGCTCAAGGTGCTGCTGGACGACAGCGAAGGTCTCGCCGGCGGTCTGATCGACCGCGCCGGCGGCAATTCCCGCGCGATCCTCAAAGCAACCGAAGACGCGCTGAGCAAGCTACCAAAGGTTTCCGGAAGCGGCGCGGGACAGGTCTATCTCGCGCCCGAACTTGCGCGTGCGTTCGACGCCGCGGAAAAAGCCGCCGAGAAGGCCGGCGACAGTTTTGTTACCGTCGAGCGGCTGTTGCTGGGGCTGACGCTGCAGAAGGACAGCGACGCCGGCAGCATCCTGCGAAAAGGCGGGGTCACGCCGCAAAATCTCAACGCCGCGATCGAGGCCCTGCGCAAGGGCCGCACCGCCGACAGTGCGACGGCGGAGAACGCCTATGACGCGCTGAAAAAATATGCGCGCGACCTGACGCAGGCGGCGCGCGACGGCAAGCTTGACCCCGTGATCGGACGAGACGAGGAAATCCGCAGGACCATCCAGGTGCTCTCCCGCCGCACCAAAAACAACCCGGTGCTGATCGGCGAGCCCGGCGTCGGCAAGACCGCGATCGTCGAGGGTCTGGCGTTGCGGATTATCAATGGCGACGTGCCGGAAGGCCTCAAAGACAAGAAATTGCTGTCGCTGGACCTTGGCGCGCTGATCGCGGGTGCAAAATACCGCGGCGAATTCGAGGAGCGGCTGAAAGCCGTGTTGCAGGAAGTGACCTCCGCCGAGGGGAGCATCATCCTGTTCATCGACGAGATGCACACGCTGATCGGCGCCGGCAAGGCCGATGGCGCGATGGATGCGTCCAATCTGCTCAAGCCCGCACTGGCGCGCGGCGAATTGCATTGCATCGGCGCGACCACGCTGGACGAGTACCGCAGGCACGTCGAGAAGGACGCGGCGCTGGCGCGCCGGTTCCAGCCGATCTTTGTCTCCGAGCCGACGGTCGAGGATACCATCTCGATCCTGCGCGGCCTGAAGGACAAATACGAGCAGCACCATGGCGTGCGCATCACCGATTCCGCCTTGGTGGCGGCGACCACGCTGTCGAACCGCTACATCACCGACCGATTTCTGCCGGACAAGGCGATCGACCTGATGGACGAGGCCGCTGCGCGGCTGAAGATGCAGGTCGATTCCAAGCCGGAAGAACTCGACTCGATGGATCGGGAAATCATCCGGCTGAAGATCGAGCAGGAAGCATTGAAGAAGGAAAGCGATGCCGGCTCGAAAAGCCGCCTGCAGACGCTGGAAAAGGAACTCGCCGAACTCGAGGAGAAGTCGGTGGCCCTGACTTCGCGCTGGAGTGCGGAGAAAAACAAGCTGTCGAACGCGCAGAAGCTCAAGAGCGAACTCGACGCCTTGCGCATTGAACTCGCCAACGCGCAGCGCCGCGGCGAATATCAGCGGGCCGGCGAACTGGCCTATGGCCGGATTCCGGAGCTTGAGAAGAAACTTTCCGAGATCGAAGCCAAGGAAAATTCCGGCGAGATGATGGAGGAGGCGGTCACCGCCAACCACATCGCGCAGGTGGTCTCGCGCTGGACCGGCGTGCCGGTCGACAAGATGCTGGAGGGTGAAAAGGACAAGCTGCTTCGGATGGAAGAGAGCCTGGGCCAACGCGTTGTCGGCCAGGCCGAAGCGGTGCATGCGGTCGCAACCGCCGTGCGCCGTTCGCGCGCCGGGCTGCAGGACCCCAACCGGCCGATGGGGTCTTTCATGTTCCTGGGCCCGACCGGCGTCGGCAAGACCGAGCTGACCAAGGCGCTCGCCGGATATCTGTTCAATGACGAGACCGCGATGGTGCGCCTCGACATGTCCGAATACATGGAGAAGCATTCGGTCTCGCGCCTGATCGGCGCGCCTCCGGGCTATGTCGGCTATGATGAGGGCGGCGCGCTCACCGAGGCGGTGCGGCGGCGGCCTTATCAGGTGGTGCTGTTCGACGAGATCGAAAAGGCGCATCCCGATGTCTTCAACGTGCTGCTGCAGGTGCTCGACGACGGCCGCCTGACCGACGGTCAGGGCCGAACCGTGGATTTCCGCAACACGCTGATCATCATGACGTCGAATCTCGGTTCGGAATTCCTGGTCAACCAGCCGGAGGGTGAGGACACCTCGGCGGTGCGCGAGCAGGTGATGGGGACGGTGCGCGCGCATTTTCGCCCCGAATTCCTCAACCGGGTCGACGAGATCATCCTGTTCCATCGCCTGCAGAAGAGCGAAATGGGAAGGATCGTCGAGATCCAGTTCAGCCGGCTGCAGAAGCTTCTGGAAGAACGCAAGATCGTGCTCACGCTCGACGCCGGGGCGCGCGACTGGCTGGCGGCCAAAGGCTGGGATCCCGCCTATGGCGCGCGGCCCCTGAAGCGGGTGATCCAGCGCAACTTGCAGGATCCGCTGGCGGAGATGATTCTTGCGGGCGATGTGCGGGATGGCGATCGTGTCGTCATTTCCACCGAAGGCAACGTGCTGACCTTCAATGGCAAGGCGCCGCAGACTGCGCAGATCGCCCAGTTCGAGGCGCCGCCGGTACCAAAGCGGAAGCTGAACTGAGTTGAAATGTGCCCTGGACACCCTCACCGGTTCAGGGGCACCGAGCCTCAATTCAAAACCGGGCCGGGTTCGTCAGTCTCCTCATCCGGATCGAGCTCGGCCAGGATATCGAGCAGTTCGCGCACGCGACCGGTTGCCAGCGGCCTGCCGGCATTGAGCAACGGCTCGTCATTGGCGATCCAGGCCTGTGCCTCCGCCAGTTCGTCCACCGTCGCTCCGGTTCCAATGATCCTGGCGATGGTCACATCATCAGCTCGGCCGACCACCTTGGCGATGTCGTCCCGTGTTACGCGTCTCATGGCCCTTTCCCTCAGGTGTGACCCACCCGCCGACCGGCGGCGGTGAGCAACGCCTCAGCGGCCTGTGGTGAGCCGCGGCGGATTCTGCGACAGGATCCAGAGCTCAATCGCCGCAAGGATCGCAACCGCAATGCCGATGATCACGCAAACCGTCATTGCCTTGGTTCCCTGGAAACCCAGTACCCAAGGCGAAACCAGCGTCCACAATCCGACGATGAGGTTAAGCCACTCCTCCCAGACTGCGAATGCCGCAAGCGCGGCGATCGCGAGCACCGCTATGACGATGCCGGCAATATGGGCATTCTCAGAAGGCCTTCCGGCGTCGAACCCGAATATCCAGGGCGAAAGGAATAAAATGCCGCCGAGGATCAGGTTGGCGACGTCACACAATTTTGCATTGGTCCAGTTTTCCATGACATCCTCCATTTGAAGGCGTCCCTTAGCTAATCAACCGAAGAATAGCCGTCTAAGTTCCGCAAACGCTTGATGATTTTAATGAAATTGACGGCGATTGAGGCAAGCTATCGATGGCGCGCGCCTTGATGCGACCGGCGTCGCGTTCGGGCTCCCGGCGATCGGAATTGTGTTTCTGATCTGGGCGAGCTCAGCTTTCGCAACAAGCACAGCCTCGTAAAGAGGGATTCTGCGCCGGCGATCTACCGATTGCTGGTTTGCCGCGCACCGGCCGTGCCGGCGGCATCGGATACGCGGGCCGGGCCACCGCCGCGATTGTTCATCATCGCATCGAGACGATCGCGTTCTTTCTCGAAGCCCGCCATCAGCGGCCCGTCCAGCGAGCGGCCGCGCGGCAGCTTGATACGCATCGGATCGACGAAGCGGCCGTTGACCAGAATTTCATAATGGACGTGGGCGCCGGTCGATTGGCCGGTCGAGCCGACGAAGCCGATCACCTGGCCTTGCCGTACGCGCTTGCCCACTTCCAGCCCCTTGGCAAAGGCCGACATGTGGCCGTAGGCGGTCTCATAGCCGTTATTGTGCTTCAGCTTGACGTATTTTCCGTAGCCGCCTTCCCAGCCGGCGACTTCGACCACGCCGTTGCCGGAGGCGAAAATCGGCGTGCCGTAGGCCGTCGCCCAATCGACGCCGGTATGCATCTTGACGTAACCGAGGATGGGATGGCGGCGGCTGCCGAAGCCGGATCGCATGATGGCGTTGTTGACGGGTTTGCGCACCAGGAACTTTTTCGCGCTCTTGCCGGTCTCGTCGTAATAATCAACGACGGAATCATCCGGGGTCTGGAAGCGATAGTATTTCTTGGTCTCGCCGCCGACCGTCAGCGAGGCGAACAGCACCTCGGTCTTTTCGGTGATGGTGGCGCCTTCGTCTTCGCCGGCGAAGAACACGTCGAAGGAGTCGCCGGGCTGCACTTTGCGCTGGAAGTCGACGTCGTAGGAATAGATGCGGATCATGTCTTCGATCACGGCCGCCGGCACCTTGTTGCGTAGCGCGGTCTCGTAGATGCTTTGATAGAGCCGCACTCCGGTCCCGTCGTCATCGTCGTCGTCGCTGGCCTCGGCGGTCTCGGTCGCCGTGTTCATGCTCTGCACGTCGACGGCGACGTATTTGCCGAGATCGGACAGCGCGGCCACCGCTTCGACGGCGGAATCGTTGGCGACGATCACACGGTAGGGCTGTAGCCGCTGGCCGGCACCCGGACCCGCGGGTGCCATCAGGATGCGCACTTTTTCGCCTTCCTTCAGGCCGCCATCACGGCCCCGCGCGCCGAGCGTAGTGGAGATGGATTTGGCTTCTTCCGGCGTAGCGCCCTGTTCGCGCAGGATCGACGTCACGGTGTCGCCCTTCTTGACGATGTGAACGCGCTCGCCGGATGCATTGCCGCCGGTGACTTGTTCTTTCGTCTTCGGCAGTAGCGTGACGTTTTCCGGGACCACCCGGGTTTCAAAGCCGGCATAGGGATCGGCGGCGGTACCTTCGGCCGCGTAGGCCATCTTAAGGTCGGCCTGCGAGCCGCTGGCGTCAGCCGTGGCATTGGCGAGGGCGGTGTAGCGGACGCCGCCGCTATTGCCGCGCCAGTTCGAGGCGTCGCGGACCCGCATCAGAACTTCGTCGAGCGCGACCACCGCGGCGAGCTTGGCTTTGGGCAGGATCGGCGCGAGGTCCTTGGTGACGAAGGAAACCTCAGCATCGGGTTCGGCGGCGTCGGCGTTGTTGGGATCGTCGGCGGCGGCAGGGGAGGGGGCCCCGACATCGCTCAGCATGCGCTGCGCATTGAACGGTGGAATCTTGGCGCTGAGATCGCTGGTCGTCATCGACAAATTGCCGGAGATGCGGATAAACGGCCGCACCCGCATGACGTCACGGTTGCCGACCCGGGTGACGGTCGAAACCCGCACCACATTGCGTGCCGCGGTCGACTCGCTGGGCGGCGGCAGACGATCGCTCTTGTGCAGGCTGGCACTACGGTCGTTGGCGCCGAAGGCTCCGCGTAGCGCGCCCTCGACGCGTTCCGGGACCTTGGCAAACGTCATTTCGCCGTCCAGCGACGCGAAAACGGCGCCGCCGATCAGGGCTGCGCCGCACAAGCCAGTCAGGATGGTGCCGCTAAACCATTGTACGGAGACGCGGCGGCGATCGATCACCGCGGCTTCGGAGCCATCGACGGAAAGCGGTGGCTCGTGACCGAGATCTATCATCCCGGTCTCGCGTCCGTAGCCGCTCCGCGACGTCCTGTGGTTCAAACCGCCGTCCCCCCAAATTCTATAGTCGACAAGACCTGCACTTGTTTCCGGTCCGCATTCGCCCTCTTGAGGGGAGACTGGGGAGCACGGCCTACCGCGCAGACGTTCGTGGATCAAAGGTCAAAACGCTGACCAGAAGCTCGAGCGTCAATGATGTGCAGATCTCTCGATGTTTGTCGGCTGCAAGGAAAAGGCGACGAAGTCACAGATCATCGCCGATCCCCCTGTTTGAATGCCGGCAGCCCCCACGGCACCGACGATTCAATGCATTGATAATGCCAGAACGTCGCAGGATTGTGGCTCAAGTACGACGCAAAGTCCCTAAAAATCGAGGCTTCTGGGCCTGCGAAAGATTCTCTGGCCTGATGCGACGATTTGTTGACAACAGGCGTTGACAACCCCGATCGGGGGGGCCTATAACCCGGCCACTGAGCGCGGCGCTGCTTTGGCCCTTGGTCAAGGCGAGTTGTCGTGCCTGTGAAGCTCCTCATTAAGATGAGTGAATCAACAGCCGACAGTAATCGGTTGTCATTTGCCGTCGGAATGAGACTTCGCAACCTTCCAGAGATGGAAGTGGACCTTCGGGTCCGGGCTGTTTGACAAGTGAAGATGAAGAAAGAGAAACGTGGACGGCGGAGTCCTTGCGAGTCTCGATTACTTTAAAACTTCGGTTTTGAGGTATTGAGACTGGACGAAAGACTTCGGCGGTACACGTTTATAGGTTACACCATCGTTGTTCGCGATGTGAATCGCGTTCAATAAATATGGTGGGACCTCGTCAAACGTTGTGATCAGCCGGTTTGAAGTTTCAAGTCCAACTTGAGAGTTTGATCCTGGCTCAGAGCGAACGCTGGCGGCAGGCTTAACACATGCAAGTCGAGCGGGCGTAGCAATACGTCAGCGGCAGACGGGTGAGTAACGCGTGGGAAC
>Ga0210400_10005374_pt1 | contig 10887 bp, 9 predicted proteins | sample IncBWH26MmetaG_FD_155456 | JGI IMG/M metagenome (GOLD analysis project Ga0210400, IMG submission 155456) | Forest soil microbial communities from Barre Woods Harvard Forest LTER site, Petersham, Massachusetts, United States - Inc-BW-H-26-M | ecosystem: Environmental > Terrestrial > Soil >... | reverse complement strand
AAATCGACGACAGGCCCATCTGCTTCGCTGCTGACACTGTCTCAGCCAGCGCGGCGTGGTTCGCCTTCTGGACGGTACACCGCGACCCGATCTGGAACTGCGGACGCTGCGCATGAATCGCGCGGACGCCTTCAGCGATCCGTTCGAACCCGCCCGGCACGCGCCGGATGCGATCGTGAATCCGGGCGGGTCCATCCAGAGAAACGATAACATCGTCAACGTGCCGGACGATTTCCTCCGCGAAGCGCTCGAAGAGCAGGCCGGTGGAAAGAATGGTCACTCGAATATCGCGCCCGCGTAGAAGCTCGGTAAGGGCGAACAGATTCGAATGCATCAGCGGCTCGCCGCCCGTCAACACCACCCAGCGGACCTGAAGCCGCTCGATCGCGTCCATTTGCGATTCGAGCTGGGACAGCGTGAACTCGCGATGCTCGTCTGTCTTCCAGATTTCGCACATCACGCAGCGGCAGTTGCAGCGGCTGTGCGCGTCAATCAACAAGATTGGCAGCTTTTCGATGGCATGATTCACGCTCACCTGCGTCACGCGCACACCTTTCGTCCAGCCAAGCGTACGTCCTTCCCCAAATGTTGCGCTGTTTCTTCGAGCATTCGCGGCACGTTCCAGCGCACTCGAACGGGCGGCCGTGTCTCCATCCACAGGGGATAGAATTCGCGGCAGATGCGAGGCGGAAGCGCGCGAGCCAGTCGCGGGCCGATCAGCCGGATGGAGTCGCCGATGACCACAAGCTCCGGCGGTTCGCCAAACGCCGGTGCCGCGATCCAATCGTCCGGATGCGCGGGCAAACGCAACAGGCCGGCGGCGGCCTCCGTGACGAGCTGGTGAACGAACGCATCACCGGCGCCCGAAAGCTCGCGTACGGTGCGGATTTCGTCCAGGAGGTCGCCTTCCGCCGTGAGCGGCGAATCCGTTCCGAGGCCCATGGGAATACCGGAACCAAAAATATTTCGGGAAAGCGTGCGCCCCAGCGTAAACAGATTCGAACGCGGGCACCAGACCACGCCGGCGCCGATTCTCCGGATCAATTCCCAGCCGTCTTCACGGAAGCCCACCGCATGAATCAATACGGTGCGCTCCGTCAAAACACCCAGATCGTGCAGTTCGAAGATCTCCCGCGCGGCGGCGTCGTCGGTTCCCTCGCCGGCATGGATCAGAAACGGCGCGCCCGGCGGAGTGGCGTCAAAGCGCTCGAGAATGTTCGCCTCGAAAGCCAGCGAGTGCGCCCAGCCATAACTCTTCGCGACGCGAACCGGGAAATCATCATCGAAGGCCGGGTCATACGGATTGTGGTGCCAGACCGTCGTTACGCCGCACGCCAGGTTGCGGAGGCCGCCCCACAACAGGCGCAAGGACTTGGGGACCTGGAGGTGCTCGCGGATAGGCGATTGATCGGGATGATAGATATCCCGCGCCCATTCAGCGGCGTTTGCATAGTGGCGCTGGCCCAAACGCGGAAACAACGCGAACTCCAGATGATCGTGCGCGTTGATCAAGCCGGGCAGTATTTTCAGCCCTTCGAGATCCAGCTCGATTCCCTCGACTGTCCGCTTCATGCCTTAGTCCATCGCGTCACGAAGATCGCTGGATGCCGGGCGGCCTCTTCAAACGCCGCGAGCTTTCCAGCTTCCGCGAAGACTGCCCGTTCCGGTTCTCCGAAACGCGCTCCCACCAAACGATCCAATCGGAGTCCGTGCGCGAAAAGTTGATCCAGAATGTAGTCGAGAGTGTAGGAATGATGAGCGACGGCGATTACTTCGTTTCCGTGCCTAAACGTCCGCGTCCATCCGCGGCGGATCGCTTCGGGATGAACATCGCTCACGAGCACTGCACCGCCCTTGCGTGTAATGCGCGCCAGCTCGGGCGCGCACTCCGGAGCGTATCCCAGTGCGAACGCGCAGATGGTCACATCGGCGAAGGAATCGGGCAGCGGAAGCCGGTTGGCATCGGCCAGCACTACCGGCCGTGGCGCGCTCGCCAACATTTCTGGGCAAAAATCTACGGCTATCGTTTGTGCGCCTTGAGATTGGCAGAAGGATGCCCATCGGCCGGTTCCCGCGGCGGCGTCCACCACCCTTGCGCCGCGTAATTGAGGGAACAACCGCGCCATCGTGCGCTGTTCCAGCGTCAGCAGTGGATTCGGATTGCGGTCGTAATACTGCGCCAGCAGCCGGTACGCATCGAGCGGTGGCAACGTTGTCATAACGGCGTGGTCATACGCTCTCGACTTTGGGACGTCTGGGGCGCAGAACCTTCTGCGCGAATTCCAGCTCGTACGGCCACGCGTACAGACCCAGCCAATAACGCCACGCGCTGAGGGTTTTGAGCACGGCGCGGGCCCAGCGCGGCAGTGCGATGTCCTGGATGGTCGGCCAGCGGCACTCCATCACGATTTCGAAGGCGTCAATCAGGCGCTTGGTCTTGCGAGGCAGCCAGGGCAGCGCAGGATCCTGGCGCACGGTGAAGTTATACCAGCGCGGCGAAGCCCATTCTTCCGGACTCTTCGGGAACGCGAAGCGCTCTTCGATTCCGCCGTACATGCCATCCGGGTGCGGCGTGGGAATGTAATGTTGAACAATAATTTCGGCGCGCGGATTGATCCGCTTGATGCGGCGCATGAAGCTCATCGCCTCGCGGGCGTCGCGCTCGGGTTCGTTGGGGTTCCCGATGACGAAGGAGAATTCCGGGATGATCCCGAATTTCCGGATGCGAGCGGCGATCGCCAGAATTTGATCGGAGGTGAGCTGTTTATCCATCTCACGCAGGAGCTTGTCGGAACCGGATTCCGCGCCCAGGAAAATCATCTCGCAGCCCGCACGGCGCAGGGCATGCATGGTGTCGTCGGAGTAGCGCAGCAGCGCGTCGATGCGTCCCTCGCACCACCACTTGAGCTTGAGCGGCGTGATCCGCGCAGCCAGATCGACGGCATCGGCCTCGCGCAGAAAGAAATTGTTGTCGTAAAACTGTACCGCGTCGATCGCGTATTCGCGCTGCAGATGCTTCAGGATCGCCGCCGTGCGTTCGGGCGCTTCCGATTTCTGCCTTCCATGCGCGACCTTGGTGACGCCGCAAAACTTGCAGCGATACGGGCAGCCGAAGCTGGCGTGGTGTACCGCGGTGCGCGCGCCCAGGAAAGTCCGCGCGACGTACTTGGCCGGCTCACGCAGGCGATGGTAGGGCATCCAGGGAAAATCGCCGGGAGAGCGGATCGCCCGGTCCGCAGTGTGGACATGCAGGCCGAATTGGTCCTTATATGAGATCCCCGCGATGGCGCGGAAATCTTGTCGGTCGCGAATCGCTCCGAGCAGCTCCGGCAGCGTATCCTCGCCCTGGCTGCGCACGAGAACGTCGACATACGAAGAGTTCAGCGCGGCGTCCGGATAGAGCGAAGGGAAATATCCTCCCCAAACGATGGGGACCTTGGGATAACGTGCGCGGAATTCCTTCGAGAGGGCGATGGCCTGCACCATCTGCGGGCCCGGCATCACCGACACTCCCAACATTTCCAGAGGTTGCTCGCGCGCGATGCGGTCGATGGTGTCCATTGGGCGCGGATCGATATTCCCATCGACGATTTCGTAGGTTTCCTTGCCTTCGAGAACCGCGCCCAGGGCCAGCACCGAAAGAGGAAAACGCCGGTTCTTGGGCCGGGTACTGCGGGGATGAAGCAGAACGATCATCGGCTTTGAAACCCCTGAAACGTGCCCTCCAGAATCCAGAAGCGCGACGGCGGCCGGCGGCCCTTGAGGCGCGCTTTCCACGGACGCAACATCCATCCGAGTCCGTACCACGGCCGGTGAATCCGCCACGTGAGCCGCAGATCGCGCGCCAGCGTGTCCAGCATCGGCTCGTCCAGGAACTCGATACTGCGGAGCGCCTCGGAACGGAATCCATGCTGCCGCTCGAAAAAGACCTGACGCTCGGCACGCATTTGTTCGCCATGCCGGGTGAGCTTATAGACCGGCGAATCCAGAATCACCACGCGGCCTTCGGGCCGCAGACAACGACGTGCCTCGGCCAACGTTCGCGCGTAATCCGCGGAGTAGTGAAGAGACGCGTTGAATACCACTAAATCAAAGCTTGCATTGGTAAAAGGAAGCCGGTCGAAATCGGCTTCGATAGTCGGAAACCCGACTGGATAATGTCGCGCGGCACGCAGCCCATCGCGCGCATCAGAAAAAATATCGACAGCGGCGGGCTGGTGACCCAGCTTCGCCAACCGGTACGACAGCCAACAGTTGCCCGCGCCCAGATCCAGCACCTTCGAGTGCCGGCGAGGAAGGACGCGGTGGACGAAATACCGGAAGGTACGCGCGCGAATGCGCCACTGATCGGTGTTCCGCCCCGACAAGTCGGCAAAGGGCAGCGCCCTGTAGTAGGCGCTTTCCTCCGAGCCGCGTCCTTCGGCGGAGCGAATTCGCCCGTAGTCTTCGAGGAACTGGCGCCGCGATTCGGCTACCATTCGGTCCTCCGCGAAAACACCAGCAATTGATGGTCGCCGCGTCCGATGGAAACCGTCCGCTGCCGTTTGAAATGTGGCACGAACGTGCGCGCGACCGACCTTGCGCTGCGATAGTAGACATCCATACCGCGCCAGACAGCGTGGCCCAGCCAGCGCCGCAGGAGGTGCCGCCAGTCTTTGCTTACAAAGGCGTTGCGCCAGCAATAGCGGCTCATGACGCACAAGGCGAGATTCCCGTTCGGACGAACCAGGCGCGCCAGCGCCGCACTGACATCGCTGAGATCAGCGACGCAATTCAGAGCGCCGAAGTCCGAGATGGCTCCGTCAAATTCGCCCGTCAGCGAGTCCAGGTCCTCGATAGCGATTTCTTTTGCGTCGACGCCTCGTGTTCGTGCGATCTCGACCATGCCTGGCGCGGAATCTATGCCCACGACCTCCACGCCGCGCGAGATCAGATGGACCGCATCGTCACCGGTTCCGCAGCCCAGATCGAGGATGCGATCGCCGCGGTGAAACAGGTTATCGATTTCACGCCACACCTCCTCGCGTTGCGCCCGCCCGCGCGGCGTATCCGACCAGAGCGCGGCGTACTGCGGCGCGATGTTTTGAAACGGCGACGTCATGTCTCGACCTCGGCCGATGTGGCGCGCAGCCCGTTGCGCGCTGCTGCGATCCGCGCACCGTCGGGCATCGCCTCCATGGAAGTGCGCAGAAGCTCGTCGGCGAACTGGAAGTAGCGCTCGCTGTGCTGCCCGCGAATGCGCCAGTCGCGATCGGTGGACTCGCACCATTCGCCGATGCGCACTAGCTTGTCGCGGACGTCATTGTAGTAGCCCGTGCCTTTGATCGGATACGACACCGTGGTCAGAAACACATCCGGCCTGCACTGCTTCACATGCTCGACCGTGGCTTCGATGTCCTCAGTCTGTTCGCCTTCGTAGCCCCACATCAAAAACATGCCCGCCTGGATGCCGCGCGTCCGCGCCAGGGCCACGGCGTCCTGAACTTGTTCTACACGCACACCGCGTTCCATTGCGTCCAGAATGCGTTGCGACCCGCTTTCCGATCCGATCCACACGCGAAAACAGCCCATCTCCGCCAGTGAATCCGTGATCTGCGCGCTCAATCGATCCGCGCGTGTGATGCATTCGAAAGGAATCCGGATACCCCGGCGTTTCAGCTCGGCCGCATACTGCAGCGTCCAGCCGTGATGAATGGTGAATACGTCGTCGGCGTACCACAGCATCTCCGGGGCATATTGGTTCAGGATCCATTCGGCTTCGTCGGCGACAGCCGCGGGCGACCGTCTTCGGTGCGTCTTTCCGTATGTCGAGTGGCTGCACCAGCGGCACGAATAAGGGCACCCGCGCGCGGTGATCAGCGAAACCGATCCGACGCCGTGCCGCTCCCGCCATGCCGTCAAATACCGGTGAAGGTCAATCTGGCCGCGGTCCGGCCACGGCAACGAATCCAGATCGCGGATCTGCGGCGCGGCCGGCGTGCGCACCACGGTGCCCGCAGATGAGTCCCGGTAAACCACACCATCAGGAGCATGCTCACCTGCCAGCAGTCGCTCCATGACTACTTCGCCCTCGCCCGGCACAACGTAATCGGCGCCGGCATTGAGATATTCTTCCGCGTAATTGGCCGGCTCCGGTCCGCCCACGATGACCTTCCATCCATTGGCGCGGGCGCGCGCGATAATTGCAAGCGCGCTGCGACGCGTGAGCAGGTTCACGTAAAGCCCCAGCATCGCGGGCGGCCCTTCGTCGAGAATGCGGAATAACTCCTCGCGGGAGCCCCACGTGGAGTCGTACACGTCCACTTCAAAGCCGCGCGATCTTAAGTAGGCCGAGATGTAGAGAATCCCGAGCGGCGGATACGGGCGAAGAATCTGCTGCTCCTTCGGGTCTTCGCTCAGGAAGAATCCGTGCGTCAACAGCAGGCGCATCGGAGCTGCTCCACTTTCTCCCAGGCGTGCCGGACTTGCGCCGTGGCGGCCTGGCCGCGTACTTCCATGTGCAGCGCGTCCGCCAGCGCGCGATAGAACTCTGTGGGGAACGCGCCCTGGTACATCATGGCGAGGTCGGCACTGTCGCGCCAGTTCGCCTTCGTGCCGATCTGCGCGCGTACGATTTGATGAAAGCGCGTGTTCGGCATCGGGTAAGACACGGACACGCCGATGTCGTCAGGGCGCACGTCGCGCACCATGCGGATGGTGCGTTCGATATCGTCCCATTCCTCGCCCAAATATCCGAACTGGAGGAATAAGCAGGCCCGAATGCCATGGCGGCGCAGGTTCTCGCGCGCTTCCGCGATCTGCTCAACGCGAATTCCCTTCTCCATCGCGTCAAGAATCCGCTGTGATCCCGATTCCGCGCCCATCCATACTTCGATACATCCCGCTCGCTCGAGAGCGTCTACTGTTTCGCGCGTCATCAAATCGCAGCGCGATTGCATTCTAAAGGGAATACGCACGCCGCGGCGTTCGACGCAGGAGGCGAATTCGCGCGCCCACTTGCCGGAGAGGCCGAAGATGTCGTCCGCGAACCACAGTTGATCCGGCGCGAAGAGTTCCTGTACGCGTTCCATCTCTGCGGCGATGCGATCGGGCGAATGCTGCCGGTAAGCATCGCCATGCATCGGCTTGGCGCACCAGTTGCAGCGGTACGGGCATCCGCGGCTCGCTGCGAGATTCAGCGAGAAGTATCCGTGGGCGTCGATCCATGCCCGTCGATAGGCCTCGATGTCCAGCAGGTCCCAGGCCGGCATGGGAAGTTCGTCCAGATCCATGACGGGCGACCGCGTGGGGCCATACTCGATGCGCGCGTCGTGCGCACTCCACCATGCGCTGCCGGGCACCCGCTGCCGTGGATCGCGGCACACCTCCGAGAGCGTGTGCTCCAGCTCGCCCAGGATCACGCGATCGAACCCCGCCGCGAGATACGCGCGGGGATTGTTGGTCGAATCCGAACTGTTTACAATCGCCGGAATTCCGCGCTCGCGGGCGGCGGCCGCCATGGCGAACGCCAACTCGCGATTCTCCAGCAGGCACATCTTGGTCAGGAAATTGAAATTGTCCTCGCACACGACGATGAGATCCGGCCGGCGTGCGTCCAGTGTTGGAATGAAATCCCGGTCAAATGTGCAGTCAAAAAACGCGACTTCGTGGCCGTCCCTGCGGAGTAGTGCGGCCGCGTTCAACGTCTGGAGCGGCGGATAGGGCTGCATTTTCCGGACCTGCTTGCGGTCGGAATAGAGGTGATTCGCGTGCGTGAGCAGAATCAACACGCCGTTACCTCGGAGGAAAGTTGCTTGGCATCGACTTTCGGCTTGGGAGGGGGAAACCAGCGGTTGACGTTGTCCTTCAGCCACAGCTCGATAGGGAATGCGAAGACGTCATGGTCCAGGCGCCAGCGCGCGGGAGCGCTGATCCAGTCATGCAAGCTCCGCGCGAACGCCCGCTTCTGCTGGCGACCGATCGGAATACGGTTGAATGCCAGGCGTAAGTATTCGCGCATAGTCTGCAAACGCCGGTGCTCGCGCCCTTTGAGCCACGGCAGAACCGTATAACGCGGGAAGAAATCCGCCCACTCCTCGAGCCTCTTCGGCACGTCGATTCCTAGCTCGAACGCATGTTCCATAACCGGCGCGCCCGGATACGGTGTGAAAATGTTGGTCCAAAACTCCGCGCCCGGATAATTCCGGCAAATATCCATCACCAGCTTCAGCGACTCGCGCTGATCCGCGCGACTTTCTCCGGGATACGCGAAGATCATATTGAAAGACGGGCGCACGCCCGCTCGCGTCAAAACGTCAGCCGCTTCATGGATCATTTCCAGCTTCTGGAACGTCTTGTTCATCAGCTTCATCACTTTTGCCGACCCAGTGTCAGCGCCCTGCGCGACTTGCGTCAGACCCGCCCGGCGCATCAGCTTCCACTCATCGACGCTCAGCCGCGTGACCAGATTCGTGGACGCTTGAATGCTCCACTCGAACTTGACACCGCGCTCGCAGATACCTTCGGCGATGGCCAGGGCGCGATTGCGGTCGACGAGAAAGTTGTCGTCCACGACCCAGATCAGCTGCAGGCGATAACGCCGCGCGAGATCGCACATCTCCTCGCTCGCCTGCTCAGGATCGAGCGCGTTCCACTGGCGGCCGTAGACCGCGTTGTTGGTGCAGTAACCACAGTTGTAGGGACAGGCCAGGCTGCTGGTGTACATGGCCCAGCGCCGCCCGCATACACGTTCATAGGCGTCGAAATCAGCCAGATGATACGCCTTGGGCGGCAGCTCACGAATGGGACGCAGTTCCCGTCGCGGGTTGAAAGTGATGCGTCCGCCCTCTTTGTAGCCCACGCCGGGAACGCCCTTGGGGAGCTCACCCGCTTCGATGTGCCGGACCACTTCGAGCATCGCGTCTTCGCCTTGGCCGACCACCACCATGTCGACAAATTGCGATGCGAGCGTCTGATCGGGCAGCAGCGACGGATGCCAGCCGCCGAGTACCACCGGCTTTTCGGGATACAGGCGCTTGGCTTCCCGCGCGATTTCGATGGTCTCGCGGATCATCGGCCCGGTCACCAGCGAGACCGCCAGGCACAACGCGTCGGACAACTCCTCCAGCACGCGCGTGCGGAAGTTCGGGGTGATGGTGGAATCGATCAGTTTGACCTGATAACCGGCCCGCAGTAGCGGTGTGGCTACGGCCAGAATCCCGAGCGGCGCCGTGGCCTCCGTGCTGGCAAACGCGGGAAAGAAGAAGACAACTTTTTTCAACGGCATGACTTCGCGATGTCCAGCGATAAATTCGTGGAAATCCGTTAGTTAGGACTGGCCCTGTTGCCCGCCGGGAACAGCCACGGTTACTGACAAAATTCGCCGCATCTTCTCCTGAATCGCGTCTCGCTGAATGGCGTTGCGCAAGACCGATAGACGGAAACGCTGGGTTTCCCGGCACGCTGCGTTTGCCGGGGTATGTTACCGTGCGGAAGTGAATCCCGCCCAGGCCGCCGATCGCCGAGCTTCGCACCGGCGGGTCTTCACCAACGCGGCCCTGGTTGGCATCCTGGCGACCGCCACCAAGCTGGCCGGAGCCACCAAGATAGTTGTGACGGCGCGCTATTTCGGCGCGGGAGACCAACTGGATGCGTTTGTGATCGCGTTCCTGCTTCCCGCCTTTTTCTCCGACATCGTGGCCGGATCCTTCGGCGCAAGCTTCGTTCCCGCTTACATCGGAGTTCGGTCCAACCAAGGAGAAGCTGCTGCGCGCGTGTTCGCGCGAACGGGATTAGCGTTGGTTTTAGGTTCGATGATCGTCGTAAGTGTCTTGCTGGCTGCTGGCGGACGGTGGCTCTTGCCCTTGTTGGGATCCGGCTTCTCGGCGGAAAAATTGCGAATAACTGACAGCCTTTTTCTCGCCTTGATCCTGTGGCTTCCCATGAGCGCGAGCATCGCGGCATGGCGCGCCGTGTTGAACGCGCACAACGCCTTCGCACTCGCCGCGGCAGTGCCCTTGACCACACCCCTGGCCACTATAGCCTTTCTGTACGCGGGCGCGAATCGATGGAATGTGTACACTCTGTGCTGGGGAACCTTGGCGGGAGTCGCCATCGAGACCCTGATCCTGGGTTGGGGCGTGCACCGGCTGGGAATCCCGATTCGTCCGGCTTGGCGCGGCTGGACCCCGGAGATGTCCGCGATTCGGCGCCAGTATATTCCGCTCCTGGCAGGCACGATGTTCGCGGCCCTGTGCCCGCTGATCGATCAGGCCGTGGCCGGATCGCTTGGTTCGGGCAGCGTATCGGCGCTGGCCTACGGAACCAAGCTCGCCTCGGTCTTGGCGGCGATAAGCGCGACCGCCATCGCCACTGCGGTTCTACCCGAGTTCTCGCGCCTCGCCGCACAGCACGATTGGAGCCACCTTCGCCACACGGTGCGCGTGCATTCGGCCGTAATTGCTGTGCTGGCTGTGCCGGCCGTGGCGGCGATCATCTGGCTCTCCGCGCCCCTTGTGCGAACGTTCTTCGAGGGCGGCGCTTTTGATTCTTCGGCTACGCGGGTGGTGACCAGCGTACAGCAGTTTGCCCTGCTGCAGGTGCCTTTCGCGATTCTCTTCGTCGTCGCCGGACGGCTGGCGGTGGCGATTTCCGCGACGGCCGTTATGATTCGGGCGTCCCTGATCACGGTGGCGGCCACGGCCGTGGGCGATCTGATTTTGGCTCACGCGATGGGGATTGCCGGAATCCCTTTGGCCGGCGCGTTGGCGCACGCGATCGCTCTTGCGAGCCTGGCCTACCTGCTGTACCGTCGCGAGCCGCGCTTGTTTCGCGCGACCGCTTAGTATGCTGCTCCATCCTCTCGGGTACCCCGTGCTGATCGACTCGGATGCTCGCGACCCATTGCCG
>Ga0210400_10005373_pt1 | contig 10888 bp, 9 predicted proteins | sample IncBWH26MmetaG_FD_155456 | JGI IMG/M metagenome (GOLD analysis project Ga0210400, IMG submission 155456) | Forest soil microbial communities from Barre Woods Harvard Forest LTER site, Petersham, Massachusetts, United States - Inc-BW-H-26-M | ecosystem: Environmental > Terrestrial > Soil >... | reverse complement strand
AGGTCGGGGATTGGAGTAGGGCCCGACCCGGTCACGCAGGTTGCGGGCCTTGCCGATGTACAGCAGGTCGTGATTGGCACCGTACATGCGGTACACGCCCGGACGCCGGGGCAGCGAGCCGACAAACTCCTTCGAATCAAACGTGGCCGAGCTCCACTGCGCGGCTCATGACGGCCCGGAACATTTCCGGCGTCAGGCGGCGGGTCTGGGTGTTATAGCGGCTGCAATGATAGGAGTCGATGAAATGCCTGCCATTGATCGTATGCTCGGCCGCATGGGCAAACTTGAAGGCGCTGCGCCTTTGGCCCAGCGCCATCAGCACCGCCTCGTGGGCGATGCGGCCCAGCGCCAGGATCACCTTGACGCTGGGGAGGGCGGCGATTTCGGCGGCAATGTAGGCATTGCAGCGCCGGATCTCCGCCCCATCCGGCTTGTTCTGCGGCGGCACGCATTTCACGGCATTGGTGATCCGCACCCCTTGCAAGGCCAGGCCGTCATCCGGATCCTTGCCCTCGGGCTGGTTCGACAACCCCAGGCCGAACAGGGTCTGGTAAAGCAGCACGCCGGCATAGTCGCCGGTGAAGGGCCGCCCCGTGCGGTTCGCGCCGTGCAGCCCGGGGGCAAGTCCGGCAATCAGCAGCCAGGGCTCCGGATCGCCGAATGCCGGAACCGGACGGCAGACATGGTCCGGGAAGCGCAGTTTCGAATCGCGCAGGAATTTCGCGAGCCGCGGGCAGGCCGTGCAGTCGCGGTCGTAGAGCTCAGTCATCCATGTGCCGGATAATGGCCTGCGCGAAACCGGAGCAACTCATGAGCGTCGCGCCCGGCACGAGTCGCTGCAGGTCCTCCTCGACGTTGCGGCGCGCGGCGATCTCCCGTTTGGTGGTTCGCATGGCCTCGCGCAGCCTCGCGAGGTCATAGGTCAGTTCCTTGTGCGCGATGGTATGGGCGACGCCCTTGTCGATCAGGTCCGCGGCTTCGGTCCACTTCATGTACCGCAGCATCATCTCGGCCGACAGAATAAGGGACCCGGGATTCACGCGATCCTTGCCGGCAAATCCCGGCGCCGTGCCATGGGTGGCCTCGAACACCGCCGGTCCGTCACCGATATTGCCGCCGGGGGCGATGCCGATGCCGCCGACCTGGGCCGCGAGGGCGTCGGAGATGTAATCGCCATTCAGATTCAGCGTGGCGATCACGTCGTACTCTTCCGGCCGCATCAGCGCCTGCTGCAGGAAATTGTCGGCGATCACGTCCTTGACCACGATTTCCGAACCGCTGAGGGGATTGCGGAAGGACAGCCAGGGACCCGCACCGATTGCGGTGGCCCCGAACTCCTCGCGCGCCAGCTGGTAGCCCCAGTTGCGGAAGGCACCTTCCGTGTACTTCATGATATTGCCCTTGTGCACCAGCGTGACCGAGACCCGGTCATCGTCGATGGCGTACTGGATGGCCTTGCGCACCAGACGCTGACTGCCTTCCTTGGAGACGGGCTTGATGCCGATGCCGGAGCTCGCCGGAAAGCGGATCTCCCGCACGTTCAACTGGGTCTGCAGGTAGGCGATGAGGCGGTGGACCTCCGGGGTGCCGGCCGCCCATTCGATGCCCGCATAGATATCTTCGGTGTTCTCGCGGAAGATGACCATGTCGGTGAGACTGGCGTCCGCCATGGGGCTGACGACACCTGGAAAGTAACGGATGGGCCGTATGCAGGCGTACAGGTCCAGGGTCTGGCGGATCGCGACGTTCAGCGATCGGATACCGTCGCCGACCGGCGTTTCCAGCGGCCCCTTGATGGACACCACAAAATCGCGCAGCGCCTGCAGCGTCTCCTCGGGCAGCCAGTTGCCATAGACCTTGTTGGCCTTGGCGCCGGCGTAGATTTCCATCCAGTGGATGCGGCGCTTGCCGCCATAGGCCTTGGCGACCGCGGCCTCCACCACCTTGATCATCGCCGGCGTCACGTCTATGCCAATGCCGTCGCCTTCGACAAAGGGAATGATGGGCTCGTCCGGCACGCTGATCGAGCCGTCGGTATTGATCCGGATCTTCGCGCCGGCGCTCGGAACGACTATGTGTTCGTAACGCATCCGTGACCTTCAGCGTTGACGGATGTTGTGGCTGCGCTCCGCAATCAGCAGCGCCAGCTCCAGCGCCTGCTCCTGGTTCAGGCGCGGATCCACCGTCGAGCGGTAGGCCCGCTGCAGATCAGCGTCCGTCAGGCCGCGCGCGCCGCCGGTGCACTCGGTCACATCCTCGCCGGTCAATTCGATGTGCACGCCCCCCAGGTAGGAGCCCATCTCGCCGTGAATGCGGAACGCCAGATCGATTTCCTTGAGGATGTTCTCGAAACGCCGGGTCTTCAGTCCGCCGCTGCTGGTCTCGGTATTGCCGTGCATGGGATCACAGACCCACAACACGCTCTGCCCGGTCTCACGAATGGCTCTGATGAGCCGCGGCAACGACTTCTCGATGTCCTTGGCCCCGAAGCGATGTATGAAAGTCAGGCGGCCGGGCTGGTTCTGCGGATTCAGGGTCGTCACCAGGCCCTGCGCCCACGCATCATCCATGCCGCTGCTGACTTTCACCGCCACCGGGTTGGAGATGCCGCGGAAGTATTCCACATGCGCGCCGTCCAGCTGCGCGGTGCGCATGCCGATCCAAGGATAGTGAGTCGAGAGGTTGTACCAGCGCTGCTGACGCGGAATGAACCGGGTCTGCGCCTGCTCGTACAGCAGGTGCAGGCCTTCATGGCTGCAATAGAAATTGGTCTGGGCCGCCTCGTGAATGGGTCGCCCGCTGATGCCCTCGAAGAAGTCCAGGGAGTCGGCGATCGAATTGGCAATGCGCTGGTAGGCATCCTTCAACGGGCTGTGGTTGAGGAATCCCAGGTCCCAGTACTCAGGATGGTGCAGATCGGCGAAACCGCCATCGATGAGCGCACGCACGAAATTCAAGGTCAGGGCCGCACGCTCATAGCCGCGCAGCAGCAGCTGCGGATCCGGCGCGCGCGCCGCGGGGGTGAATTCCGGGCGATTGACCAGATCCCCGCGATAGCTGGGCAGCGTCACGCCATCCTTGCTCTCCATGTCGGCGGAACGGGGCTTGGCGTACTGCCCCGCCATCCGACCGACCTGTATCACCGGCTTCTTCAGCCCGTGCAGCAACACCAGACTCATCTGCAGCAGGATCTTCAGCTTCCGTGCGATCTGATCCGACTCGCAGTCTTCGAAAGTTTCGGCGCAATCACCGCCCTGGAGCAGGAAGGCTTCGCCGCGCTGCGCGGCCGCCAGGCGCTCACGCGCTGCATCCACTTCCCAGGACACCACGATGGGCGGCAGGCGGGACAGTTGCGCCACCACCTTTTCAAGCGCCGCGGGATCGTCGTAACGGGGCTGCTGTTGTGCAGCCTTGGTGTGCCAGCTTGCGGGATGCCAGGAGGTCATAACAGGGGAGCGCATAGGCGAGTTCCGATACACACCCGGGCGATGCCCCGGGGACATGAAAAACCAGCCTAAATGCTAACACGAAACCCTTTCGGGTCCATGCTTGGGGAATCGCGGGCCGTGGCCTGTGGAGGTAAATCCATGCACAAGGTACTCGTCCTCGGCGCCGGCAAGATCGGCGCCCTGATCTCCGGGCTCTTATCGGAGTCCGGTGCCTGGGAAGTTCAACTGGCCGACAAGGACCCGGCGGCGGCGCAGGGGGTGGTCGCGGCCCACGACGGCCCGAATCTGCGGGGGCTCGCGCTCGATGCCACCGACGCGGCCGCCCTGCACGCCCAGCTCGGCGCCCACCCGGTGGATGCGGTGATCTCAAGTCTCCCCTACCACTGCAACCCGACCGTGGCCCACGCGGCCCGGCACACCGGCGCCCATTACTTCGATCTGACCGAAGATGTCGAGGTCACGCGCAGCGTGCGACGTATGGCCGAGGGGGCCGACCGTGCCTTCGTGCCCCAGTGCGGCCTCGCGCCCGGATTCATCAGCATCGCAGCCCACGAGCTCATGACTCATTTCGATGAGGTCCGCTCCGTCAAGCTGCGCGTCGGCGCCCTGCCCCAGCACCCGAACAATGTCCTCAAGTATTCCCTGACCTGGTCCACCGAGGGTCTCATCAATGAATACGGCAATGCCTGCCAGGCCATCGTCGATGGGCGGCTGATCGAGGTCGCGCCACTGCAGGGACTGGAGGAGATCGAGATCGATGGCACCTTGTACGAGGCATTCAATACTTCCGGAGGGCTCGGGTCGCTGGGCGAAATCGACGGCCTCGACATCGCCTCCATGAACTACAAAACGATTCGCTACCCCGGACACTGCGCGCAGATGCAGCTGCTGATGAACGACCTGAAGCTCAACCAGGATCGCAGTACGCTCAAACGCATCCTTGAAAACGCCGTCCCGCAGACACTGCAGGATGTGGTGATCGTCTATGCCGCCGTGACCGGCCGCCAGGACGGCGAACTGCGCGAAGAAAATTACGTCAACAAAATCTATCCGCAACTGATCAGCGGGCGCCTGTGGTCCGCGATCCAGGTCACGACGGCCGCCGGGATCTGTGCCGTGGCCGACATCGTGGTCAACCAGCCGCACCGCTTCGCAGGATTCGTGGCGCAGGAACGATTCCGGCTGCCGGAGATCCTGCAGAATCGATTCGGCCGCTACTACTCCCAGGGCGACACCAAGCACATCTCCGGTGACACGGTGGTCTCCGGAAAAACCGGTCGGCAGCGCCATCCGGCGACGGCAGGCCGACGATGAATACGACTGAGATCGCAAAGCTGCTGCAGCGGCTGGAACTGGGCCCGCAGAACGCCGGCGCCTGGTCCGGCAGCCGGGGCTGGGCCGCGGGAGCCGCGAGCGAGCTCATCAGCGTCCGCAGCCCCGCAAGCGGCGGGCTGCTGGCACAGGTGCGTGCGGCCAGCGCCGCGGATCTGGATCATATTCTGGACAGTGCCGCGACTGCGGCTGCGGCGTGGCGCGAAGTGCCGGCGCCGCGCCGCGGCGAGCTGATCCGCTTGTTGGCGCAGGAGCTGCGCTGCGCGAAGCAGGACCTCGGCATGCTGGTCTCACTCGAGAACGGCAAGATCCTCGCCGAAGGTCTGGGCGAAGTGCAGGAGATGATTGACATCGCGGATTTCGCGGTCGGTCAATCCCGCATGCTGTACGGCAATACGATGCATTCGGAGCGTCCCCAGCACCGCATGTATGAGCAGTGGCATCCCCTGGGGGTGGTGGGCGTGATCTCCGCCTTCAATTTCCCCGTGGCCGTGTGGGCCTGGAATGCATTGCTTGCCGCCGTCTGCGGCAATGCGACGGTGTGGAAACCTTCCCCGCGCACTCCCTTGGCGGCGCTGGCCGTGCAGCGGCTGTGCAATCGGGTGCTGCATGCGCAACAGGCGCCGCCGGTCTTTCAAATGTTCGTCGATGCCGGCACACAGCTGGCCACCCGGCTGGTGGATGATCGGCGCGTGGCCTTGGTGTCCTTTACCGGTTCCACCCAGGTCGGTCGCCAGGTCGCCGAGCAGGTCGCGCGGCGCTTGGGCAGGAGCCTGCTCGAGCTGGGTGGCAACAACGCAGTAATCGTGGATGAGACCGCGGACCTGGAGCTGGCGGTACCGGCCATAGTCTTCGGTGCCGTCGGCACCGCCGGCCAGCGCTGCACGACGACACGTCGGGTCCTGGTCCATGAATCGCGGCGCGAAGAACTCGAACGGCGACTGGTACATGCCTATCGGCAGGTGCGCATCGGGGATCCCCTGGCGGCCGATACGCTCATGGGGCCGCTGATCGACGGCGCCGCGGTCGCGCGTTACACCGCAGCCATTGCCCAGGCCATCGCCCAGGGGGGAGTGCTCTTGAGCGGTGGACAGGTGCAGCCGGGCGCGGGAAATTTCGTCACGCCGGCCATCATTCGCGCGCGCAACGATTGGCCCATCGTGCAGACCGAAACCTTCGCACCGATTCTGTATGTGATTCCCGCCGCCTCCCTGGCCGAGGCAATCGCGCAGCAGAACTCGTGCGCGCATGGCCTGTCATCCTCATTGTTCACCGATCGGCTGCAGCATGCCGAACTGTTCCTCTCGGCGGCCGGCAGCGACTGTGGCATTGCCAATGTGAACATCGGCACTTCGGGAGCCGAGATCGGTGGGGCCTTCGGCGGCGAGAAAGACACGGGCGGCGGACGGGAGTCCGGGTCGGACGCCTGGAAGGCCTATATGCGCCGTCAGACGAACACGATCAACTGGAGCCGCTCGCTGCCGCTGGCCCAGGGTATCAAGTTCGAGCTACCCGGGTAGGCCGCGCTCCGCCAGTTTGGCTTCGAGCCACAGCGCCTCCCACTGAGCGAGCGTCAGTTCGGTGAGCACCGCTGAGCGCTCGCGCGCCAGCGCCTCCATGCTGGCGAAACGCCGTTCGAATTTGGCGTTGGCGGCACGCAGGGCACCTTCCGCATCCGCGCCGACGTGCCGGCCCCAGTTGGCGATGGCAAACAGCAGGTCGCCCATTTCCTCCACCAAGTGTGCCGGCGCCGTACCGGACGGGGATTGCGCACCGGCTTCGAGCACTGCTTCGTCCAGCTCGGCGAGCTCCTCGGTGATCTTGGCCCGCACATCGCGCATGTCGGTCCAATCGAAGCCGACACGGCCGGCGCGCTTGCCCAGCTTCTGCGCGCGCGTGAGCGCCGGCAGCGCCCGCGGAACATCGGCCAGCACCCCCGCTTGCGCGTGTGGATCCTTGGCAGCGGCGGCCGCGGCACGTTCCCGGGCCTTCAGTTCCTCCCAGGCCACCAGCACTTCTGCCGGCGTGCTGACGCCCTCCTGCGTCCCGAATACATGGGGATGACGCCGGACCAGCTTGTCGTGAATGCCGCGCGCAATGTCCTCGAAATCAAACCAGCCGCGCTCCTGCGCCAGCTGCGCGTGGAACACCACCTGGAACAGCAGATCGCCCAGCTCCTCACGCAGCTTGGCCGGTGATTCACCAGATTGAATGGCATCGACCACCTCGTACGCCTCCTCGAGCGTATAAGGCGCAAGACTTGCGAAGGTCTGCGCTTGATCCCAGGGACAGCCCCGGGCCGGATCGCGCAATCGCACCATCAATGCCAGCAACTCGGTCAGGGCGGGCGGCTCGCCCGTGCCGCTTCGGGACATGCTCACTCCTTGCACAGCCGGTACAGGTTCATCAGCATACCGGCGGTGGCGCCCCAGATATTGCGCGGGCCCACCGGAATATCATTCAGCTGCACCGGTGGCAGATCCGGCACGTACTGGCGCAGTCGCGGCCGGAAATTGGCCGGATCAAACAGGAAGTCCAGGGGCACTTCGAAGGTGTCCGCCACTTCGCGCGCATCCGGCGTGAGCGTGAACCCGGGACGGACAAAGGCCACGACCGGTGTTACCCGAAATCCGGTCCCGATGATGTGATCGGGCAGGAAGCCCACGACCGTCACGAATGCCGGATCCAGGCCCACCTCTTCCTGGGCTTCGCGCAGCGCCGCCGCGATCGGACTGGTATCGGAACTCTCGAGGCGGCCGCCGGGAAAACTGATCTGCCCTGCATGGTTCTTGAGCGCGCTCGCGCGCTGGGTGAACAGCACCGTGGGCGCCGGCTCGCGCAGGATGATGGGCATCAGCACGGCGGCGGGAATCAGCTTCTCGGGTACAAATGCGGCAAACGCGTGACTCGCCTCCGCCGTCAGCCCCGGCAGCACCCAGTCGGCGCGTTCATGCCGCGCGGTGCTGCCACGCAGGCGCTCGGCGATCCGTCGCTGCCAGAACTGGGGATCCGCGCTGGGGGTTGCCGCCACCGCACTCAGCCGCCGCCGCTGCCGCCGCCCTTGATGCCACCGCGGGTCAGCTCCAGCGGATCGAGCAATTTGGCCAGCTCGGCAGGTTTCAGATCCGTCATCTTTTCGGCCACCTCACGAATCGGCTTGCCTTGCGCATAGGCCTTCTTGGCGATCGCAGCGCCCTTCTCGTAACCGATGATCGAATTGAGCGCGGTGACCAGGATGGGATTGCGATCGAGGGCCTCCTGCAGTCGAGCCTCATTCACGGTGAAGCCGGCAAGCGCCCGATCGGCCAGGGCATGCAGCACATTGCTCAGCAGCCGGATGCTCTCCAGCAGGTTGTAGGCGATCAGCGGCAACATCACATTCAACTGGAAATTGCCCGACTGCCCGGCCAGGGTGATGGTCGCATCATTGCCGATGACTTCCGCGGCGACCATCGCCGCGGCTTCCGCAATCACCGGATTGACCTTTCCCGGCATGATGCTGCTGCCGGGCTGCAGGGCCGGCAGCGCGATCTCGCCCAAACCCGCGAGCGGGCCGCTGTTCATCCAGCGCAGGTCGTTCGAGAGCTTCATCACGCTCACCGCGATGACCTTCAGCTGCCCCGACAGTTCCACGGCCGCATCCTGACTGGCCAGGGACTCGAAATAATTGCGGCTGGGCACGAATGCGATGCCGGTGAGGGCCGCAAGCTCCGCGCAGAACACACTGCCGAACTGCGGATCCGCATTGATGCCGGTGCCCACTGCCGTTCCGCCCTGCGCCAGGGCCAACAACCGCGGCTCCACGGCATTCAGGCGCGCCTGGCCGTTTTCCAGCTGAGTGCGCCAGCCGGACAGTTCCTGGGCCAGCGTGACCGGCATCGCGTCCATGAGGTGCGTGCGCCCGGTCTTCACCACCCTGGTGAGCGCCTGTTCACGGGTGCGCAGCACGCTGCAGACATGCGCCAGGGCCGGCTGCAACTGCGCCTTGCAGGCCCATGCCGCGCCGACGTGAATGGCCGTTGGAATGACGTCATTGCTGCTCTGGCACATGTTGACTTCGTCATTGGGGTGCACGGCGCGACCCAGTCGCGCGGACGCCAGATGCGCGATCACCTCGTTCGCATTCATGTTGGTGCTGGTGCCCGATCCGGTCTGGAAGATGTCGATCGGGAAATGGGCATCATGGCGCCCTTCGGCCACTTCCGCGGCACCGGCCGCAATCGCCTGCGCCACGTTCGCATCCAGCAGTCCGAGCTTGACGTTCGCCAGGGCTGCGGCCTGCTTGATCACGCCCAGCGCGCGGATGAAGGCGCGCGGCAGCGGGCGGCCGCTGATGGGAAAATTTTGCACTGCGCGCTGCGTCTGCGCGCCCCAGAGTGCGTCCGCCGGCACCTGCAACTCGCCCATGCTGTCCCGTTCAGTACGAAAAGAAGCTGTCATCAAAACCACTCCGGCACGGTATCATTCCAAATCGTATCATCCCGTCTTGCCCATTGCCGGATTGCGCATGTATGTCTTCGCCTCCCGTGATACCCCCGTCGGCCGCTGACACCGCCGAGGCCGCCGCCCTCGTGGCGCTCTCGCCCCTGGATGGCCGCTACCGGCGCGCCACCGAGCCGCTGCGCGAACTGCTGTCCGAATCAGGGCTGATCCGCGAACGCATCCGCATCGAGGCACAGTGGCTGTTGCATCTGGCGCAGGCCGCACCGGCGCTGGCCGGGGCCGCACTGGCGCCGCGCGTGTGCAGCGCGGCGCAGGCACTGGCGGAACATCCGCCGCAGGAGGCGGCCGGCCAGGTCAAGCACATCGAGGCGCGCACCAACCATGATGTGAAAGCGGTCGAGTACTACGTGCGTGACATCCTGCAGGCGGCCGGCGCCACCCCTGCCAACCTGGAGTTGGTGCATTTCGGTTGCACGTCGGAGGACATCAACAACCTGGGCTATGCGAAGCTGCTGGCGGCGGCGCGTATCGTGATGCTGGGCACCGCGGATGAACTCATCCGTACGCTGAAGGCACTGGCGCAGCGCCATGCCGACCTCGCCATGCTGGCGCGCACCCACGGCCAGCCGGCCAGTCCCACCACCTTGGGCAAGGAATTCGCGAACGTCGTGGCGCGGCTGGCACGTGCCCGGCAGCGGCTGGCCGCTGTCGCGATACTCGGCAAGTGGAATGGCGCGGTGGGAAACTTCAACGCCCACACCGCGGCGCTGCCCGAGCTGCCCTGGCCGCAGATAGCGCAGCACTTCGTGGAATCCCTCGGCCTGGTCAACAATGCCTTTACCACCCAGATCGAACCGCATGACTGGATCGGCGAATACTGCGATGCGCTGGCCGCCCTCAATGTCATCACCATCGACCTGTGCCGCGATATCTGGGGCTATGTGTCGCTCGGCTATCTGCGCCAGCGGCCGGTGGCCGGCGAGGTGGGTTCTTCGACCATGCCGCACAAGATCAATCCGATAGATTTTGAGAATGCCGAGGGCAATCTCGGCCTCGCCAATGCCTTGCTGCGGCACTTCGCCGACAAGTTGCCGGTGTCGCGCTGGCAGCGCGATCTCACCGACTCCACGGTGCTGCGCAATGTCGGTGTTGCGTTGGGCCACACGCTGGTGGCGTGGCGGTCCGCGCTGCGCGGACTGGCAAAGATCGATGCCGACCCGGTGCGCATCGGCAGCGACATCAACGACGCCTGGGAAGTGCTCGGGGAAGCCATTCAAACGGTATTGCGTGCCCAGGGCGTAGCCAATGGCTACGAGCTGTTGAAGGACTTCACCCGCGGCCGCGCCGTAGATGGCGCGAGCCTGGGCGCCTTCATCGAAACCCTGTCAATTACTGCTGCGCAGAAGGCAAGGCTGCAGAAATTGAAGCCGCAGGATTATGTCGGATTGGCCGCGGAACTTGCGCGCAAGCTCCCATGAACCCGCATTATTGAGTGATCTGCGCCACGAATCCGGCGCAACACCGCGCTCGTACAGGCTCAAAGCGTGATCGGATCCACAATCCATCCGGGGCGGCCTTTCTAAGATCGTTCAGCCTGCAGATAAGCAGGCGTGCAGCGGGCGATCCAACGTGGAATCTTTCGGGGAAGGTGCAGATACGGGAGT